>Ga0335085_10005998_pt1 | contig 19318 bp, 19 predicted proteins | sample Lox_Sample_45_FD_206712 | JGI IMG/M metagenome (GOLD analysis project Ga0335085, IMG submission 206712) | Soil microbial communities from Loxahatchee National Wildlife Refuge, Florida, United States - Lox_Sample_4.5 | ecosystem: Environmental > Terrestrial > Soil > Wetlands | place: USA...
GTTCCCGGACGATCTTCAGCGTCGCGCGGCGCCTTGTGGAACGAAACGCGACGCTCTTCGACAAGCGTATCGCGGCGGTGCGCGAGGTGGCGATCCCCGTCGTCGCCCACGCCTTTCCCGACGAGCAGACCGAAGCCGCCTGGATCGTGTCCGACGTGTGCGCGCGCCGCGCCGCGAGCGGCGGGGCGCTCACCTGGGGGGACTTCGGCGTGCTGTACCGGCATCACGACATCGGCGACGTGCTGGAGCAGGCCCTGGTCCGGGCCGGGGTCCCCTGCCGGCTGGCCAAGGGCCGGGCGTTGACCGACGATCCGGTCATCGCCCAGGTGCTCGCCTCGCTGCGCGTGATCGAGGATGAGGCTGATTCGCTCGCGGTCGAGGCGCTGGCGGCCCGGGTGCTTCCCGAGGATCTGATCGAGCGCGTGCGCGCGGCTCTCCCCAAGGGCCAGGAGGGCGACTTTCTGGCGGCGGTACGGGAAATCGCTCGCCGCGCCCCGCCGGGCGACCCGGCGCGCAAACCCAGCTGGCGGCTCGTGTACCAGGTGGAGAATCTGCGCGCCCTTGCTCGCACCGACACCACCCTGCCGGCCCTGATCCTCGAGATCCTCGGTCACCGGATGGGGCGCTGGCAGAACGCCCTGGAGGAACGGGCCGAGCAGCTGACCGATCCCGCGGCGGACCCCGAGGTGGTCGAGCTGGCGGCGGCGCTGGAGGCGGTCATCGCAGAGGGCTCCGCGGTCTGGATCGCTCCCGGCGGCGTGGCGATCGGGATGCGAGCGATGCTCGTGCGATCGGAGCTCTTCCCAACGGTTCGGTACCGGCTCGCCGGAGATGGTCCCGCGTCCGGCGACCTCGTGCTCGAGGCCGACGGTGCACCGGCGGCGCTGCGCCTCTTCAAGGCGCTGCAGCTGGTCCAGACGCGTGCGGTGCGGGACCCGTTCGCCCAATATGTTGCCTTCGACTTCGAGACGACCGACCCCAACAGCGCGACCTGCGAAGTGGTGGAGATCGGGGCGGTGCGAGTCGTGAACCGCGTCGTAGTGGATTCCTTTCAGGCGCTGGTCCGGCCGACGCAACCGATCTCGCCGGGGGCGACGGCGATCCATGGCTACACCATCGACGACCTCGCGGGGGCGAAAACCTTCGACCAGGTGTGGCCCGCCTTCCGGGCTTTCGTCGCTGACGACGTGCTTCTGGCTCACAACGGGCAGCTGTTCGACGTGCCGGTGTTGCGACGACTGGCCGCCGGCCTCCCCGGGGTGGACGATCTGCGGTTCTTCGACTCGCTGCCCCTCGCCCGCGCGGTCATCACCGACGGCAGCGCCAAGCTCGAGGTCCTGGCGGAACGGTTCGGCGTCGAGCGCGGTCGGTCACATCACGCGCTCGATGACGCGCGGACCCTGGCGGGGGTTTACGGGCACCTGGCGCGGCTCCAGGAAGCGCGGGCTCGGAAAACGGCCCAGGTCCAGCTGCTCGACGGCCTGGGGCTGGCCCTGGCGGCGGACTGGGACGAGGAAGCGGAGGGGGAGCGCCAGGAGTTCCAGGCGGTGGCGCCACGTCTTACGCTGGGCCGCTACTCCGACGCCCTGGAGTTCTACTCGGCCGAACGCGAGCGCGCGCCCGGGCTGCTGGCTCCGCCGGTCGAGGTGATCATCGAGCGGCTCGGGGGCCGGGCGAAGATGGAGTTGCTGCGCCGGGAACGCGCGCCGAGCGACCGGTACGCGGCGGCACTGCGACGGTTGGAAGCGCTCGTCGCCGGGAGTGCCGCGGACACGCTGGTCGAGAGCATTCGGCGTCTGCTGGAACGCGTGGCGCTGTCCACCTCACGGGAGGCCGAGACCGATCCCGAGCGCGTCAATCTCCTCACCCTGCACTCGACCAAGGGGCTCGAGTATGCCCAGGTCTACGTGGTCGGCGTCGAGGACGAGCGGCTGCCGGGGGTGCGCGCCGTCGGCGACGCAGGGATCCGCGAGATCGAGGAGGCGCGGCGGCTGCTTTATGTCGGCATGACGCGCGCGCGCGACCGGCTGGTGCTTACCCGGGTGGAACGCCGCGGCGGCAAAGACACGGGTGGAGGGATGTTCCTCGGAGAGATGGGGATCGAACCGCAATTACCCTGAGAGCTGCTTCCACCGATAGCACGTCACCAGGTGGTCGTTCACCATTCCCACCGCCTGCATGAACGCGTAACAGATCGTCGGCCCGACGAAACGGAATCCCCGCTCGACCAGGGCCCGGCTCATCGCCTCCGCCTCCCTGCTGCGGGCCGGGATTTGCCGGATCGAGCGCCGGTGGTTGCGCTTCGGCACATCGTCCACGAACGCCCAGAGGAAAGGCCCGAAGCGCACCCCGGCCTCGCGCATCTCGAGAAACGCCCGGGCGTTGCCGATCGCCGCCGCGATCTTCTGGCGGTTGCGCACGATCCCGGGATCGGCGAGCAGCTTCCGGACCTTGGCCGGCGTGTAGCGGGCCATGCGATCGGGGTCGAACCGATCGAACGCTTCGAGGAAACCGTCGCGCTTGCGCAGGATGATGGCCCACGACAGCCCCGCCTGGAACCCGTCGAGGATCAACTTGGCGAAGAGCGCCTTGTCGCCGCGGAGCGGCACCCCCCACTCGCGGTCGTGGTAGGCGATCATCTGCGGGTTGTCGGCCGGCCAGGGGCAGCGGGGGAACTGGTTCATGGGCCGGAATGCTAGGGTGTAGATTGTGGCGATGCCACTCTCCGAAGTGCTGCGTCACCATCCCCCCGCCGCGATCGCACTGCTTTTCGCCGCCGGGGTCGTCACCAGCTTTTTCCCCTGCATCTATCCGATGATCCCGATCACGGTCGGCGTCATCGGGGGCAGCGCCGGGACCGGCGCCTCCCGGCGGCGCCTCGTGGGACTCACCCTCACCTACGTCCTGGGGCTCGCCCTGCTCTACGCCACGATGGGCCTCGTGGCCGGGCTCACGGGTTCGCTGTTCGGCACGATCGGGGCCAACCCGTGGGTGCGTCTCCTGACCGCCAATCTTCTGCTGGTGTTCGCGCTCGCCCTGCTCGATGTGTTCCCCGTCGCGGCACCGGAGCGGCTTGCCGCCTGGGCCGGCGGGCTCTCCGGGGGGGGCTACGGCGCCGTGTTCCTGCTCGGCGCCACGTCCGGAATCGTGGCCGCTCCCTGCGGCGCCCCGGCCTTCGGCGCCGTGCTCACCTGGGTCGCGGCAACCCACAGCGCGGTGCTGGGCTTCGTGTATCTGTTCGCGTTCAGCCTGGGGATGACCGTGCTCCTCGCCGTGGTCGGTCTGTTTTCGGGGGCGGCGGTGGCGATGCCGCGGCCGGGCCGCTGGATGGAATGGGTCAAACGGGTGAGTGGGGTGATCCTGATCCTCGTTGCGGAGTATTACCTCGTTCAGGTGGGCAAGACTTTGTGACGCGACTCGCATCGCTGCTGCCGGCGGCCGGCCTGGTCGTGATCTGCGCGATTCCCGGCATGCTGCGGGCGCAGGACGAAGAACTGGGGCTCGCCGTTGGGACGCGGGCGCCGGCCGTGACCATCGAGGACCTCGAGGGGAAACCGGTCGACCTCGGCGCGTGGGTCGGGAAGCAGCCGGTGCTGCTCGAGTTCTGGGCGACCTGGTGCCCCTTGTGCGAGGCGCTGCTGCCGCGGCTGCGGGCCGCGCAGGCGGCTTACGGGAAGCGGGTCGCCTTCGTGGTGATCGCCGTGGCGGTGAACGAGACCAAAGGGAGCGTGCAGCGACACACCGCCGGACACCCGGAGCCGTTCCGCTTTCTCTGGGACGCGAACGGGAACGCCACGCGGGCGTTCGAAGCGCCGTCCACGAGTTACGTGGTCGTGCTCGATTCGACCGGAACCGTCGCCTACACGGGGATCGGCGCCGATCAGGATATCGACGCCGCGGTCCGCCGGGTCGTGCTACATTGAGTCACTCCATTCCGGGAGGGCGGATGAAACCATTCTCATCGGCCGCGCTGATCGCCGGCGTCGTGCTCGCGGCGCCGCTCGGTGCCCAGCAAACGGCCGCGCCGCAGCCGCTCGCCGTCGGCGCCATGGCGCCCGACTTCACGCTCACCGGCGCGACCCGCTACGGCGTGCTCCGCGAACCGGTCCGTCTGTCGGATTTCCGCGACAAGACGGTCGTGATCGCCTTCTTCTATCAGGCGCGGACCCGCGGCTGAACGATCCAAATGAACGCGTACCGTGATCAGTACGCGCAGCTCTTCAAGAACGGCCAGAACGTCGTTCTGATCGCGATCAGCGTCGATCGCGACACGGCGCTCTCCTCCTGGGCGCGGGATGCCCAGTTCCCGTTCCTCTTCGCGAGCGACACCGGTGGAGCGGTGGGGGCCGCCTACGGGGCGTTTTCCTCGAAATACAAGATGGACAACCGCACCCTGTTCGTCATCGCGCCGGGAGGGAAGATCTCCTACGTGGCGGCGCCGTTCCGGGAAATCGATCCGACCGCGTATACCGCGCTCGGCGCGGCGATCGACAGCACCCTCGCGCGGCATTGAGCCGATCCCGGGGTCCCGTGATGCAGCTCCACGTCGGGACCTCGGGATACAACTTTCCCGAATGGAAGGGGAGCTTCTATCCGGCGAAGCTCCCGGCCAAAGCGATGCTCGCCTACTACGCCGGGCGCCTCGCGACGGTCGAGATCAACTACACGTTCTACCGGATACCGAACGCCAAGACCGTCGCCGGGTGGGACGCGGAGACCCCCGCCGGCTTCCGGTTCGTCCTCAAAGCGCCGCAGCGCATCACCCACATCGCCCGGCTCAAGAACGTCGACGATCCGCTGCGGTATTTCACGGACGTGGCGCTCGCGCTCGGTCCCAAGCTCGGGGCCGTTCTCGTGCAGCTGCCGCCGAATTTCAAGCAGGATCTCGCCCGCCTCGGTGACTTTCTCGCGCTGACTCGCCCCGAGCTGCGGCTCGCGTTCGAATTCCGGAATTCCTCCTGGTTCGTCGATCCGGTCTACGATCTGCTGAAGAGCTACAACGCCGCCCTCTGCGTGGCGGACACGGAGGCCGGGCACACGCCGGTCGTCGCGACGGCGGATTTCGGGTATGCGCGCCTGCGCGACGAAGGGTACACCACGGGTGACCTCGCGAAGTGGGCGGAGCGGTTGGGAGAGGTCGGCTCGGGTTGGACAGACGCCTTCGTGTTCTTCAAACATGAGGAGGGCGGGGAGGGCCCGCGGTTGGCCGCGGAGTTCCGCAAGCTGGCGGGAACGGCCGGCTAGGCGAATTCCATGGAGGGAGGGAGGGGCAGGGCGCCCTCCACGGTGGCGAGCAGCGCTTCCCGGTCCACCGGCTTGTGCAGGAACCCCACCGCGCCGCGGGCCCGCGCCTGTTCCTCGAGGCCGGCGTCGCGGCTGGCGGTCACCATGACGAGCGGGATCGTCTCCGTCGCGCGGTTGGCGCGCAACCGTTCCAGCAGCTGCAACCCGCCCCCCGCCGGCATCTGCAGATCCACCAGCACCACGGCCGGGTGCTCCTTCTTGGCGACCACCAGTCCCTGGATGCTGTCGCGGGCCGAGATGGTCGTGTAACCCGCGGCGTCGAGGTGGTGCTGGGCGAGCTGTACGAACGCCGGATCGTCGTCGACGATCAGCACCGTGGTTTTCCGGTCTGCTGGCTTCGGTTCGGTCATCGCCTCGCTCACTCCCGCCCGGTCAATACGTGGTATTTGGACAGATGCCGCATCGCGGCCGCGCGCTTGCCAGCCTGCTCGTAGAGCCGGGCCAGGTTGAAGTGGGCGTCCGCGAGCCGGTGGTCGGCGGCGACGGCGTGACTATATGACTTGATCGCTTCGGCGGTCCGGCGCAAGTCCTCGAGCGCCACACCGAGGTTGAACCAGGCCGTGGCGTGGTCGGGATGGTCGGCGAGCACGGCGCGATAGTGCGTTTCGCCTTCCTCGGCGCGGCCGCTCTCCTGCAGCAGCCGCCCCAGATTGACGTGGGCGTCGGCGTGATGCGGGTCGAGCTCGAGCGCCCGCCGATAGGCGTCGCGTGCCTCGGCGGGGGAGCTCACCTCCAGCTCCTCCCCCAGCTCGAACCATTGCTCCGCGTCCAGGTCACTCTCGGCGCGGCGGGCCGCCGCGGCCTGACGGCGCGCGAGCGGCGCGGCGCGCTGCGCCAGGGCGGCGACGTCGAAATCGAGCACCAGCTGTCCCGACTCGGGGTTCCAGGCCACCCCGCCGTCCCGGGCGACTACGCGATGCCCCTCCGCCGTGATCCGCAGCTCCGAAAGGGCGCGCCCACGCGGCAGCTGCTGCTTCAGCCGCCGAAGCGAGCCGCGGATTCGCGACGCCGGGATTCGCGCGGCCAGCAACCCTTTCGCGGCGCGCAGCAGTACCAGGTCCTGGAAGCTGAACCGCAACTCCCCCCGCGCGCCACGCGCGGGGGAGAGGAAGCCGGCTCGAGTGTAGATCCGAATCTGTGCGGGGGAGAGACCGAGGAGCTTCGCCACCTCCTCGGTGGTGTAGCCGGTCATTGCGTCAGGCGCTGGCCGCCTTGCGTTTCACCTTGTTGGGCTTGGTGCTCGCGGCTCGCTCGGCGCGACGGGCGGGCTTGCGCTCGCCGGCCGCGGGGCGGCCCTTGGCAAGACTCTGCTTCAGCGCCTCCATCAGGTCGATGATCTGGGTCTTGGGCGCTTCCGCCGGCTCTTCGATGATCTCCTTCCCCTCGACCTTGCGCTCGATCTGTTCCAGGATCCGCTTCTTGACGTTGTCCTCGTACTTCTTGGGATCGAATTCCTCGGACGCCGCCTCCTGGATGAACCGGATCGCGAGATCCATCTCGGCCTTCTTCACGTCGATCTTGGGGATCGGCACCTCATCGATCGAGCGTACCTCATCGGCGTAGCGCAGCTGCTCCATGGCGAGGCCGCGGCCCAGCGGCCGGATCATGATGAGATACTGCTTGCCGCGCGCGGCCCACTGGCCGATCGCCACCTTGCCGGTTTTCTTCAGCGCCTCTCCGAGCAGCGCGAAGGCCCGATCCCCGCCTTTCTCAGGGCCCAGGAAGTACACGCGGTCCATGTACATCCGGTCCACCGTGTCGGCGTCGACGAATTCCGTGACGTCGATCGAGCCGGTGCCCTTTTCCTCGAGGGCCTTCAGCTCATCCTTCGTGAAGGTGACGTACTGCCCCTTGGCGAACTCCCAGCCTTTGATCCGGTCGTCGTTCTCGACCTTCTCGCCGTCCTTGGAGCAGATGTATTGCTGTTTCAGCCTGGCACCGTCCGTCTTGTGGAGCCAGTTGAAGGTGATCGCGGCGGAAGACTCGCCGGCCGAGAACATCTTGATCGGCACGGAGACGAGCCCGAAGGAGATGGTGGCGGAGCCGATTGCATGAGCGGGCATAGGGGGCCTACTATAGAAGTTGTGCCGGCAAACCGCAAGCCAAGCGCCGATGCGCTAAGCACTTACCGCGCCAAGCGATCCGCGGATCGAACGCCGGAGCCCTCCGGTGCGGTGGCTGCCCTTCCCGGGCGCCGCTTCATTGTACACCAGCACGCCGCCACCAGACTGCATTTCGATCTGCGACTCGAAATGGACGGCGTCCTCAAGTCCTGGGCCGTGCCCAAGGGGCCCTCCGCCGACCCCGCCGACAAGCGTCTCGCGGTTCACGTCGAGGACCACCCGATCGAGTACGGCGACTTTGAGGGAATCATCCCCGAAGGGAACTACGGCGCGGGGGCGGTGATCGTGTGGGACCGCGGATCGTGGGTACCGCTCGAGGACCCGGTCGAAGGGATGAAGCGAGGGAAGCTGCTTTTCGAGCTGCGCGGCTACAAGCTGCACGGCGTCTGGACTCTCGTGAAGATCAAGAAGTCCGTCAAGGACTGGCTGCTGATCAAGGAGCGCGACGCCTACGTCTCGAAGAACGGCGGCGTGTTTCCGCCAGGATCGGTGCTCTCCGGACTCACGGTGGAAGAGCTGCGCGACGGCAGCCGCAAGGCGGCGAAGCTCGTCTCGCAATTGAAACGGCTCAAGGCGCCCACGCGGGTGGTGCGGCCGGAAGACGTGCCGCCGATGCTCGCCGAAACGCGGGAGGAGCCGTTCTCGCGGGCCGGCTGGGTGTTCGAGGTGAAGCTCGACGGCTACCGGATGCGGGTGGTGAAGCAGGACGGCGCGGCCCGCCTCATCACGCGCAACGGCAACGACTACACGGCCGCGTTTCCCGAGCTGGTGCGGGCGCTCGAGGCCCTGCCCGTGTCGCAGGCGCTGATGGACGGCGAGCTCGTGATCCTGGACGAGGCGGGACGGCCGAGCTTCCAGCGGCTGCAGAACCGGGCCCGCATCTCGCGCGCTCCGGACATCCGGCACGCGGCGGTCGAAACGCCGGGCACGCTCTACCTCTTCGACCTGATGGCGCTCGAAGGTTACGATCTGCGGGCGCTGCCGCTCGTGAAGCGCAAGGCGCTGCTCTCCGAGCTGCTCCCCGCCGCCGGTCCGCTCCGCTACTCGGAGCATTTCGAGCGCGACGGCGAGGCGCTCTACGATCAGGCGGTCGGCATGGGGCTCGAGGGGATCGTCGCGAAGCAAGCCGATTCTCCCTACAAGAGCGGCCGCTCGGACCTCTGGCTGAAGATTCGGGCCGACAAGACGGGCGATTTCGTCGTCGTGGGCTTCACCACGCCGCGCGGCTCGCGGGGGGGCTTCGGCGCGCTGCACCTGGGCGCCTATCGCGACGGAGCGCTCGTCTACATCGGGCGCGCCGGCAGCGGTTTCTCCGGGCAGCAGCTGAAAGAAGTCGCCCACCGGCTGGAGCAGCTCGTCACGCCGCGCCCGCCGTTCGAGGGAGCGGTGCCTGCCGAGAAGGAGAGCCGCTGGGTGAAGCCGGAACTCGTGGCGGAGGTGCGCTACAAGGAGATCACCGGGGACGGCCTGCTGCGGCAACCGGTGTTCCTCCGGTTTCGGGATGACAAGGAGCCGGCAGAGTGTGTGATACCGGGAAACGAGCGACGGGAAACGGGCAGCGAACCGGAGCCCCCGACGTTCCCCGTTTCCCGTGTCCCGTTGCTCGAAAGACGGGAAGTCCCATTCACGAATCTCGCCAAAGTCTTCTGGCCCGCCGAGGGCTATACCAAAGGCGACCTGATCGAATACTACCGGGCGGTGTCGCCGTGGATGCTCCCCTATCTCGCCGAGCGGCCGCTCGTGCTGACGCGGTACCCCGACGGGATCGACGGCAAGTCGTTCTTCCAGAAGGACGCGCCGCAGTACGCGCAGGACTTCGTGCGCACCGTGACGATCTGGAGCGAAGATTCACAACGCGAGCTCGACTACTTCGTCTGCGACGACGAGGCGTCGCTGCTCTACATCGCGAACATGGCGGCGATCCTGCTGCACATCTGGTCGAGCCGGGTGAGCAGCCTGGAGCAGCCGGACTGGTGCATCCTCGATCTCGATCCCAAGGAGGCGCCGTTCAGCGACGTGGTGAAGGTCGCGCTCGAGGTGAAGGCGTTGTGCGACGACATCGGACTCCCCACGGGGATCAAGACCAGCGGGTCCACCGGGCTGCACGTGCTGATCCCCCTCGGGCGCCAGTGCACCTACGAGCAGTCGCGCACGCTGGGCGGGCTGCTGGCCCGCGTGATCGCGGCCCGGCTCCCCGACATCGCCACCGTCACGCGACAGGTGCACAAGCGCGGGGGCAAGGTGTATCTCGACTACGTCCAGAACGGGCACGGGCGGCTGCTCGTGGCGCCGTTCAGCGCGCGGCCGCTGCCGGGGGCGCCGGTCTCGACTCCCATCACCTGGCGCGAAGTGACGCCCCAGCTCGACATCCGCGCGTTCACGATCCGCAACGTCCCGGCGCGGATGCGCCGGTTGAAGCAGGACCCCCTGTGGGCGGTCATGGACGAGCGCCCCGACTTGGTCCAGGCCCTGGAGCGTCTCCATGCGCAGATGTAGAGAAGCCGAGAGCTGACCGCTGATGGCTGCCTCTACTGAGCTCCGGTTTCCGGTCGCGGCGGCCGGCAGCGACGTTTCCGCCCTCTCGCTCTGTCCCCCCAGGGCGCGTTTCCTGTACGTGCTGGCGCACGGAGCGGGGGCGGGGATGCGGCATCCGTCGCTCGAGCGGATCGCGACCGCTCTGGCCGAACGCGACGTGGCGACGCTGCGCTATCAATTTCCCTACATGGAGCAGCGGCGCAGCCGCGTCGACGCTCCCGACATCGCCGCGGCGACGGTGCGCTCGGCGGTCGAAGCCGCGGGCCGCGAGGCGGAGGGCCTGCCGCTCATCGCGGGCGGGAAGTCGTTCGGCGGGCGCATGACCTCGACCGCGCAGAGCCGCGAGCCGTTGCCCGGCGTCCGGGGGCTCGCGTTTCTCGGCTTTCCCCTGCACCCGCCGGGGCAACCGGGGATCAAACGGGCGGAACACCTGGCCGCGGTGCAGATCCCGATGCTGTTCCTTCAGGGAGACCGCGACGAGTTCGCCAACCTGTCGCTGCTGCGCCCGGTCGTGCGGGACCTGGGGAATCGGGCGACCCTCCACGTCGTGAAGGGGGGCGATCACTCGTTCGCCGTGCTGAAGCAGTCGGGGCGAACACCAGCCGAGGTGTTGGAGGAGCTGGCCGACACCATCGCAGATTGGGGAGCGGTGCAATGCGCTACTGGATCCTGAAGACCGAGCCGTCCACGTATTCGTTCGCCGATTTGACCCGCGAGGGCACCGCCGTCTGGGATGGGGTGAAGAATCCGGTGGCGCTGAAGCATCTCCGGGAGATGGAGCCGGGCGACGATGTGCTCATCTACCACACCGGCGGCGAGAAGGCGGCGGTCGGTCTGGCGCGCGTGACGAAGGGCGCCTACCCCGATCCGAAGAAGAACGATGCGAAGCTGGTGGTGGTGCAGCTCAAGGCGCTGGCCGCGTTGCCGCATCCCGTGACCCTGGCGCAGATCAAAGCGGACCCGGCCTTCAAGGAGCTGGCGCTGGTACGGCAGGGCCGTCTCTCGGTGGTCCCCGCGACGGCTGGGCAGTGGAACCGGCTGCTGCGCCTCAGCCGGCGCTGAACCGGTTCAGCGTCTCCCGCTCCTCGGCGGTGAGACTCGCGGGGCCGTGCTGCTCGAGCTTGGCGAGCAGCCGGCCGACCTCATCGCGATTGGCGGGATGCAGGGCGTCGAGCGGGATGCGCTTCCAGCGGTCGAGCGTGGGCGCCGGCACGCCGCCGCCGAACGAGCGCCGCGGCTCCCGCGGCGCCACCGCGAACACGAAGCGCCGCCGCTCCATCCACTTCAGGTAGAGGTACCCGCCGGCGAACCCGCCCAGATGCGCGAAGTGGGCGATCCCAGCCCCGCCGATGCCGAGGCCGCCGAACAGCGAGAGCACGGTCATGATGATCACCATGACCCGTGCCGGCACGGGGAAGATGCCCCAGACGAGGATGGAGGCGTGGGGCCAGTAGCGGGCGAACCCGAGCAGCACGCCGAAGATCGCTCCCGACGCCCCGACGATGGCGACGTTGGGGGTGACGAACGACGCCAGCGCTCCGGTGAGCGCGCTCGTCAGGTAGAGCCGGATGAAGTGGGGGCTGCCGATCCGCGCCTCGAGCTGCGGCCCGAAGAAAAACAGGCTCAGCATGTTGAAGAGGATGTGACTGAACCCGGCGTGGACGAACGCGTAGGTGATGACCGTCCAGGGCCGCTGCAGGATCAGCGCCGGGACGAACGCCAGCGGCTGGGCAACGTCCGGCATGAGCGTGGTGAACAGAAACACCACGACGTTGGCCGTGATCAGCCAGCGCACCCAGGGGGTCATGGGAAACGAAGCCTAAGCGCCTAGCTTACGGGCAGCAACCATGAGCGCCGAACGACGCATCCTCCTCGCTGACGCCGACGCCTTCTACGTGTCCGTCGCCCGCCTGGCCGACCCCGAGGGGGCGGGCCGAAGCCCGCTCCTCATTGTGGGCGGCTTGGCCGAGCATCGCGGCGTCGTGACCTCCGCGTCGTACGAGGCGCGCGCGTTCGGTGTGCGCTCGGCGATGCCGATGGCGCGGGCGATGCGGCTCTGCCCCGACGCGATGATCGTCCCGGTTCCCTGGGAGCAGTGCGCCGACAAGAGCCGGGAGATTCACCGGGTGCTCGAGCGGTGGGCGCCGGTCGTGGAGCAGGCCTCGAGCGACGAGTTCTACCTCGACCTCTCCGGGACCGAGAAGCTCTACGTCGAGCCGCTCGCCGAGACGGCGCGCAGGATCCGGGACGCGGTGCACGCGGCGACGGCGCTGTGGGTCTCGATCGGCGGCGGCACCTCCAGGCTCGTGGCGAAGCTCGCCGCGGGAGTGGCGAAGCCGACGCCCACGACGCCCGCGACCGGTGTGCACGTCGTGCTCCCCGGCGCGGAGCTCGCGTTCATGCAGCGGTTCTCGCTCGCCGACCTTCCTCTCGTGGGACCCCGCTTCCAGGAGCGCCTGCAGCAGCTCGGCTGGCGCACGGTCCCCGACGTCCTGCCGCGTGAGCGGGCCGAGCTCGTGGCCCGCCTCGGGGAGCGCGAGGGGACGTGGCTGTGGGAGCGGGTGCGCGGGATCGACGAGTCGCCGGTCGAGGCCTGGAGCGAGCCGAAGTCGTTGAGCCGCGACACGACCTTTCCCCGGGACCTGGAGACCGACGACGATCTCACCCGCGAGCTGCTGGCGCTCGTCGACGTCGCGACTTCGGACCTGCGGGCCGAGGGGCTGCTGGCGCGGACGGTGTCGGTCCGCCTGCGCGACGCCGATTTCACGAACCGCCAGGCGAGCCGGACGCTCGCCGAGCCGGTCTGCACCGATCGCGCCGTGTTCACCGTGGCGCGGGAGCTGCTCGCCCGGCTGCGGACCGCGCGGCGGGTCCCGGCACGGCTCGTCGGTGTCGCCCTGTCCCAGCTGGTGCGGCCCAAGGATGAGCTGCAGCTCGCCCTGCTGGAAGCCGAGGCGCCGCCGGGGGTCGAGAGCGGGCGCGACCGCTCGCTCGCCAAGGCGATCGATGCCGTCAGGAATCGCTTCGGACCCGATGCCCTGGGGCGGGCCCGCACCCGCTAGCCGGGGTCTGAGCGCGGCGGTACAATCAACGGGCCACCACACCGTCCTCGAGGTCATTCCATGCGTTCGCGTCCGTTCGTGCTGCCCCTGATCGCCCTGCTTTTCGCCGCGCTCACCCCGGTCTCCCGGCTCACCGCTCAACAGCCGGCCGCGTCGACCGAATACCCGGGACTCGAAACCGGCACGATGTGGACCTTCGACGTACCACCGCTCGAGTACTGGGCCAAGCGTTACGATTTCCACCCGAGCCCGACCTGGCTCGACCACGCCCGTCTCGCCGCGGCCCGTATCCCCGGTTGCTCGGCGTCCTTCGTTTCGTCCGACGGGCTGATCATGACGAACCATCACTGCGCCCGCGCCTGCATCGACGCGACCGCCAAGGCCGGCGAGGACCTGCTGGGAAACGGCTTCTACGCCCCGACCCGGGCTGAGGAGCGCAAGTGCCCGGGCATGGTGCTCGATCAGCTGCAGGCGATCAGCGACGTCACCGACAGCGTGACCGCCAAGGTACCGGCGGGGGCGACGGCGAGCGCCGCCGCGGCCGCGCGCAACGCCGCGATCGGGCAGATCGAGAAGGCGTGCGGGCAAGGCGCCCCCGACGCTCACTGTGAAGTCGTGACGATGTACCGCGGCGGGCAGTACAAGCTGTACCGCTTCCGCCGCTTCAGCGATCTGCGCCTCGTCTTCGCGGTCGAGGACCAGACCGCCTTCTTCGGCGGCGATCCCGACAACTTCACCTATCCGCGCTACGATCTCGATCTGTCGATGTTCCGGGCGTATCTGAACGACGCCCCCGCCCATCCCGAATACTTCAAGTGGAGCAAGAACGGGTCGGCCGAAGGGGATCTCGTGTTCGTGATCGGCAACCCCGGCTCCACGGGTCGGCTCAACACGGTCGCGCAGATGGAATACTTCCGCGACACCCAGTACCCGGGCAACCTGGCGCAGCTCGCCCGGATGCTGTCGGTGTACGAGGCCCTCTCCGCCGCGGATACGGTGCACGCCAAGGCGCTGCGCAATACGATTTTCGGCGTCGCCAACTCGCAGAAGGCGATCAAGGGCTATCAGGCGGGGCTGCTCGATCCCGACGTCATGGCCAAGAAACGGGCATGGGAGGCCAGCTTCCGCGACCGCGTCAACGCGAACGCCGACTTGAAGAAGCGCTACGGCGACGCCTGGGATCAGATCGCGACGGTGCGCCGCCAGATGAAGGCGCTCGACGTGAAGCACCGCTATTACTCCTTCAACGCCTACGGGACGCGGCTCATGACCCTGGCCGCGATCCTCACGCGGTTCCCCGTCGAGACCGCCAAGGCGGACAGCGCCCGCCTGCCCGGCTATCGCGACGCCAACCGCCCCGGGCTCGAGCGCTTCCTCTACAACCCCGAGCCGGTCGACACCCTCACCGAAGCGAGCATGCTCGCGGCCTGGCTCACGGCGATGAAGGGTGAGCTCCCCGCCGCCGATCCGGTGCTCACGGCCGCGCTGCACGGCCGTTCCCCCGACGCCGCCGCCCGGGAGATGGTGCGCCAGTCGAAGATCCTGACCGCGGACGCGCGCAAGGCGCTGATCCAGGGCGGGGCGAGCGCGATTGCCGCCTCCGCCGATCCGTTCCTGGCGCTGGCCCGCGTGATCGATCCGCTGGAGCGTGACCTGTCGAAGCAATGGTCGGGGCTGCAGGACCAGGAGGATCAGGCGAGCGAGCGGGTGGCCCGGGCGCTGCTCGCCGTGTTCGGGAGCAAGGTGGCGCCCGACGCCACGTTCAGTCTGCGGATCTCCGATGGGCTGGTGAAGCGCTATCCGATGAACGGCACCTTCGCGCCGGCGTTCACCACCCTGTACGGCCTGTACGACCGCTCGGCCTCGTTCCAGGGCGCTGAGCCGTGGAATCTGACGGCCAAGTGGCAGAAGGCGCGCGATTCGCTGAACCTGGCGACGCCGATCAACGCCGTCTCGACAGCCGACATCATCGGCGGCAATTCGGGGAGTCCGGTCATCAACCGCGACGGCGAGATCGTCGGATTGATCTTCGATGAGAACATCGAGGCGCTTCCGCACCGGTTCCTGTTCCGCGAGGACTCGGGCCGCTCGGTGTGGGTGGATTCCCGCGGCATCGTGGAGGCGCTGCGGAAGGTCTACGGCGCGACGGCGCTCGCCGCGGAGCTCGCGGGCGGCAATCCGTGAGCCTGCTGCGGCGACCGCTCGTCGCGTTCGCCGTCACGCTCGTCGCCGCGCTCGTCGTCTTCACGCTGCCGCGCGTGGCCTGGAACACGGTGGCGGCGGCCACGCAAGCGCCGCAGGACACGACGCGGGCGCCCGGCGGGCCGGCCGTCGTCCCCGCGCCGGTGCAGGGCGGGGGAGCGCTCGCACCCGTCGCCCCCACGCCCCGGCCCCTGGGCCAGCGCATGGTCGGGGTGTTCGGGATCGCGGCGATCCTGGGCCTCGGCGTCCTGCTCTCCTCCAACCGTCGGCGCATCAGCCCGCGGGTGATTGCCTGGGGCCTCGGGCTCCAGGCGGTGTTCGCCGTCTTCGTGCTGCGGATTCCCGTCGGCCAGACCATCTTCCGGGCCCTCGGTCAGGCCGTCACGGCCGTGCTCGGGTTTTCCTACGCCGGCTCGACGTTCGTGTTCGGCGAGATCGGGAAGCAACACTCGAGCCTCGGTGTCGTCTTCGCGTTTCAGGTGTTGCCCGCGATCATTTTCGTCTCGGCGCTGTTCGCGATCCTGTATTACCTCGGCGTCATGCAGGTGGTGGTGCGGGCCTTCGCGGTCGTGATGAACCGCGTGATGGGGGCGAGCGGCGCCGAGAGCCTGAACGTGGCGGCGTCGATCTTCATGGGGCAGACCGAGGCGCCGCTCACGATCCGGCCGTTCCTCGGCAAGATGACCCGCTCCGAGCTGATGACGGTGATGACCGCCGGGATGGCCCACGTCTCCGGCTCCATCATGGCGGCCTACATCGCGTTCGGCATCGAGGCCCGCCATCTGCTCACGGCCGTGATCATGACCGCGCCGGGAACGATCATGATGGCGAAGATCATGGAGCCCGAAACCGACGTGCCTGAGACGCTGGGGGGCGTGAAGGCGGAGATCCCCCGCACCGACGTCAACGTGGTGGACGCGGCGGCCCGCGGAACCAGTGAAGGGCTGCAGCTCATGCTGAACGTCATCGCCATGCTGGTGTCGTTCATCGCGCTGATCGCGCTCGCCAACGGGCTGTTCGGCTGGATCCACGGCTCCATCGGCTGGTTTCCCGCGAGCATCCAGGCGGTGCTGGGGTGGCTGTTCTCCCCCATCGCCTGGATCATGGGCGTGCCCTGGCACGACAGCGGGACGATCGGCAGCCTGCTGGGCACGCGCCTCGTCCTGAACGAATTCATCGCCTACTCGCAGCTCGGGCCGCTCAAGGCGACGCTCGATCCCGTGTCGTTCACCATCGCGACTTTCGCGTTGTGCGGGTTTGCGAACCTGAGCTCGGTCGGGATTCAGATCGGCGGAATCGGGGCGCTCGTCCCCGAGCGCAAACACGATCTGGCGCGACTCGGGTTCCGGGCGATGCTCGCCGGCACCCTCGCGAATTTTCTGTCGGCGACGCTCGCCGGGATGCTGCTCTAGCCGGGACGGCCGGTTGCGATCCCCCCTCCGGGGCGTAGCTTACAAACCCGTGTCACGCATTCGGGTATCGGCCGGCTGGATCGTGATCGCCGTCCTGGCCACCCCCGGCTACGCGACGGCGCAGGCGCCGCCCGCTCGCCCGGGTCCGCCGGATTCCCTGATCCCGGCCGATGCCCTGGGAGGGGCGATCCGCCGCGGCCGGGCGCTCGTCCTCGCCACCCGCGACAGCCTCCCGCGTTACGTCGGCAACAAGCTCCGGTGCGTGAGCTGTCACCTGGACGAAGGGCGCCGCCCGACCGGCTCGTGGGTCGGGGCGTTCGCCCGTTACCCGCAATACCGCAGCCGGCGCGGCGGCGTGGAAACCATCGAAGACCGCGTCAACGACTGTTTCAAGCGGAGCATGAACGGACGTCCCCTCGACCGTTCCGGTCGCGACATGCACGACCTGGTGGCCTACCTCGCCTTCCTTTCATGGGGGACGCCGGTCGGTCCCGCGTCCGATCGGGGAGGGGCGAGCGCGGCGGCACGGTTCGCGACGCTGCGCCCGGATACCGCCGCGGGGGCGCGCACCTTCGGGACGGTCTGCGCGGCGTGCCACGGGGTGAACGGCCAAGGGGGCAGCCACGACGCCGTGGTCGCGGCGCCGCCCCTCTGGGGGGCGGGGTCGTTCAATATCGGCGCCGGCATGGCCCGCCTGTACACGGCGGCGACCTTCGTCCGCAACAACATGCCGTTCGACAAGCCGGGGTCGCTCTCCGACCAGGAAGCGCTCGACGTCGCCGCGTTCGTGAACCACCACCCGCGGCCCGACTACCCCGGGAAGGAGCTGGATTGGCCGAAGGGCGATCCGCCGCCCGACGTGGCCTATCCGACCGCGGCGGAGCGCCGCAAGCACTGAACAACCGCGTCATCACGCAAGGGAGGTAGCACATGAGTCTGTTTTCGGCAGTCACCCATCGCCGCGGCTTTCTCGGTACCCTCGCCGGATCGGCCGCGGCCGCGGGCCTGAGCGGTCTCGTGCCCGAGGTGCTCCAGGCCAGCCCTGCCGCGGCGGGCGATGCCGCCTTCATCGCCTGGCTCGACGGGATCAAGGGGAAGTACAAGCAGATGTACGACGCGACGGCGACCAACGGAGGACTTCCCCTCATCTGGCCGCTCGTGTTCCTGATGACGGCGGCGCCGTCCTACGGCGTGCCCGAGAGTGAGCTCGGCGTGGTGGTGGTGCTGCGGCACGGCGGGATTCCCATCGCCTTCAAGGACGAGCTCTGGGCCAAGTACAAGCTCGGCGAGGCGTTCAAGGTCGACGATCCCGCGACCAAGGCCGCTGCGGTCCGGAACATTTACGCCAACTTCAAGCCGTCCGACCAGAATCCCTTCCCGGAGGCGGCGCTCGAGAAGCTGCAGGCCCGGGGCGTCCGCTTCGGCGTCTGCGCCATGGCGATCAAGTTCTACAGCGGGATGATGGCGAAGCAGATGAACATGGATGCGGCCGCCGTCGAAAAAGAATGGCGCGACAGCGTGCTTCCCGGCATCCAGATCGTTCCCTCCGGCGTCCTGGCGGTCAACGGGGCCCAGAGCCGGGGCTGTTTCTACTGCTACGCCGGGTAGCGGCCACCGCAACCGATCAACACCTGGGCCGCGCCGTGAGGCGCGGCCCAATTGTTCCAGGAGGTTCTCATGTCGGATTCGCCGGACTATCAGCCGGATCGCCGCCGGTTTCTCGGAACGCTCGGCACCGCCGTCGCTCTCGGTGCCGTCGCCACCGCCGGCGCCGGTCTCCCCGTCGTCGCCCAGGGGGTGTCCTTCGACACCTGGCTCGCCGCCCTGAAAGGGAAGCACAAGCAGCTATTTGACTGGCCCGAGCCCGAAGGCGGCCTGGGGCTGCGCCACGTCAAAGGGTACCTGAACACCTGGCGCGACGCCTATGGCGTCCAGGAGAAGGACCTGAGCGTGATCGTCGCCCTCTACGGGCACACGCTGCCGCTCGGGCTCACCGACGAGATGTGGGAGAAGTACCAGCTCGGCCAGGCTTTGGGGATCACCGACCCGAAGACGAACGCCCCGCTCGTGCGCAACTGGTTCGCGCACCTCCAGTCGGGCGACCCCGTGGCCGACGGACAGGCGGACGCCTCCATGGAGAAGTTGCAGGGGCGGGGCGTGCTGTTCATCGTGTGCAACAACGCCCTCGGCAACTGGGCGGCCCACCTGGCGCCCGCGCACGGCGGGGATGCGGCGGCGGTCCGGGCCGATTTCCTGGCGCACGTGATCCCGGGGGCGGTGGTCGTCCCCGGGGTGATGGTGGCGATGAACAAGGCGCACGAACGCGGCTTCGGGTACGTGCGGTTCTAAGCGGAGTCACGGCATGCGCGTTTCATGGGCGGTGATGTTCGGACTGGCGCTCTCACCCCCGCTGGGGGGACAGGCGCCGGCCTGTCACGACACGACGCTGGTCGCCGACCGGCACTTCGCGAGCGCGATCGCCGCCGCTCGGGCGTTGGTCTGTGATAGCCTCGCCCCCCGCACCCCGGGGGTCCAAGTCGCGGTGGCGGTGGACGGCCGGTTGGTGTGGTCAGCGGCGTTCGGATACGCGGACGAGGCGGGACACGTGCCGGTGACCCGCACGACCCAATTCCGGATCGGGAGCGTCTCCAAGCCGCTCACCGCGGCGGCGGTCGGCCTG
>Ga0335085_10005999_pt1 | contig 19316 bp, 17 predicted proteins | sample Lox_Sample_45_FD_206712 | JGI IMG/M metagenome (GOLD analysis project Ga0335085, IMG submission 206712) | Soil microbial communities from Loxahatchee National Wildlife Refuge, Florida, United States - Lox_Sample_4.5 | ecosystem: Environmental > Terrestrial > Soil > Wetlands | place: USA...
TACAAGCAGTCCGGCTTCGGCCGCGAGCTTGGTCCGTGGGGCGTTGAGGAATACCTGGAGACGAAGCAGGTGTATGTGAACCTGAACGAGCAGCCGATTGGCTGGTACTGAAGCGAAACGTGAATTGACAGGCTGATTCTAAGAAGTGCCATGCTGAGCAAAGCACTTGCGCAATCGCCGCTGCCGACATAATGCATGGGTCCTTCGCTTCGCTCAGGATGACAAATGATGGGTGGGGACGACAGATGATAAGCGAACTGACCGTGCCCGCAGCGCTGTCGCTGCCAACGAAACATGAGTGAGCATCACAATGTCAGTGATTGATTTGAAGACTGAAGTTCCGGGGCCCAGGTCCAAGGCCCTGGCGGCCCGCCGCGATGCCGCCGTTCCGCGCGGCCTTTCGCACGCCACGTCCATCTACGTAGCGAAGACTGAGGGCGCAATTCTCGAAGACGTGGACGGCAACCGTTACATTGACTTCGCGGGGGGCATCGGCTGCCTGAACGTGGGTCACCGCAGAGAGCCGGTACTCAGCGCGGTGAGGAAGCAACTGGACCGCTTCCTCCACACCTGCGTGCAGGTCACTCCCTACGAGGGGTACGTACATCTTGCCGAGCGGCTTAACGCGCTTGCGCCGGGGAATTTTTCCAAGAAAACTCTGCTGGTAAACAGCGGAGCAGAGGCGGTGGAGAACGCCGTAAAGATCGCCCGCGCCCACACCGGCCGGCCATCGATCATCGCCTTCGAAGACGCCTTTCATGGCCGCACCATGATGACGCTTGCCCTCACCAGCAAGACGCATCCCTACAAGGCCGGCTTCGCGCCCTTCCCCGGGGAGGTGTACCGCATTCCCTACGCGTACTGCTATCGCTGCTCCTATTCTTTAAGCTATCCATCGTGCGAACTGTACTGTGCGCGCCAACTGGAAGACGCTTTCAAGCGGGTGGTAGCCAGCGAACAGGTGGCGGCTGTGATCGCCGAACCGGTGCTGGGGGAGGGCGGATTTGTGGCGCCGCCAACGGACTTCTTCAAAGTTGTGATCGATATCTGCCACAAGCACGGCGTGCTTTTTATCGCCGATGAAATCCAGAGCGGCTTCGGGCGGACGGGAGCGCTCTTCGCGTGCGAGCGATACGGCATTGAGCCGGATCTCCTGGTTACGGCGAAGTCGCTGGGTGGCGGTCTGCCGATCGCGGCGATCACGGGGCGCGCCGGGATCATGGACGCCCCCGGCCCCGGCGGCCTGGGTGGGACATTTGCCGGCAATCCACTGTCCTGCGAAGCAGCGCTGGCGGTGCTGGATATTTTTGAACGGGAGAATCTGCTTAGCCGCGCCGATGAACTGGGGGAGCGCTTCCGGAATCGCGCCCGGCAATGGCAGCGCCGCTGGCCCATGATCGGAGATGTTCGCGGCCTGGGCGCGATGCAGGCCATCGAACTGGTGAGACCCGGGGAAAAGCGCGAGCCTGCGCCGTCAGAAACGAAACAGATTACGCAGTTCTGCTATGAGCACGGCCTCATTACCATCACTGCCGGCACATACAGTAATGTAATTCGCCTGCTGGTCCCGCTGGTCATAACTAACGAAGAAATGAATGAGGGCCTGGACGTGCTGGAAGCCGCGCTGCAATCGGTGTGTGAGAAAAAAGGCGAACTCGCCCAACCGGTGTAAGCTGGCAAGAACCGTGTAGAGGCGAGGCTTGCCTCGTCCCGCCGGGCGCAGCCTGGCAGTTGTAATATGAAGTCGAAGAGGTCGAACCGATGACAGTCGCTGCTCCTCCCCTAACCAAGCTCTCCAACTTTATCAACGGCCAATGGCGGGAATCGAGCACCTCGGAGTGGCTCGAGGTTGTGAACCCAGCTACAGGTGAAGCTCTGGCCCGGGTTCCCCTTTCCGGCGCGGATGAAGTCAACGCCGCCGTCGAGGCCGCCGCCGCCGCCTTTCCCGAGTGGCGCCGCACGCCCGCCGAAGACCGCATTCAGCCGCTATTTAAGCTCAAGCAACTCCTTGAGGAACATCTTGACGAACTCGCTCGCCTCATCACTCAGGAAAATGGCAAGACGTTCAACGAGGCCAAGGCCGAAATGCGGCGTGCCATCGAGAACGTCGAAGTTGCTTGCGGCATTCCCACGATGATGCAGGGCTACAACCTGGAAGACGTTGCCCGTGGCATCGATGAAATGATGATCCGCCAGCCGCTGGGCGTGGTGGCCGCGATCGTGCCCTTCAACTTTCCCGGCATGATTGCCTTCTGGTTCCTGCCTTATGCCATTGCCTGCGGCAATACCTTCGTGATCAAGCCTTCCGAGCGCGTGCCGCTCACCATGCGGCTGGTGTTCGAACTTCTGGAACGCACCGGCCTGCCTAAGGGAGTGGTGAATCTGGTGAACGGCGGCAAGCCGGCGGTAGATGCGCTTCTTGACCATCCCAAGGTGCGCGCCATCAGCTTCGTCGGCTCGACGCCGGTGGCGAAATACATTTATGCCCGCGCCGGGGCGAATGGCAAGCGCGCCCAATGCCAGGGCGGTGCTAAGAATCACGTGATAGTTCTTCCCGACGCCGATATGCCGATGACCACGCAGATCATCAGCGACAGCGCATTTGGGTGTGCCGGGCAGCGCTGTCTTGCGGTTTCTGTGGCAGTGACTGTCGGCGAGGCGCAGAAAGTTTTCCGTGACTCAATTTCAGAAGCTGCGGCTTCGATCCGCGTAGGCAATGGCCTCGACGAAGGGGTGCAGATGGGCCCGGTGATTACGCCGCAGAGCAAAGCCAGAGTCGAATCCCTGATCGGAGCGGGAGAAAAACAAGGGGCGAGCGTAACGGTCGATGGCCGCAACAGCAAGATTCCAAGACACGAGAGCGGCAACTTTGTAAAGCCTACCATTCTGGACGGAGTCCCGGCGGACAGCGATCTCGCCGATACTGAGATTTTCGGCCCGGTTCTGAGCCTCATCCACGCCAGCAACCTGGACGAGGCCATGGCCTTCCTGGAACGCAGCGCCTACGGGAATCAGGCGTCACTGTTTACTTCAAGTGGCTCGGCGGCCCGGCGTTTCCGCTACGAGGCGCCGGCGGGGAATATCGGCATCAACATCGGCGTGGCCGCGCCCATGGCTTACTTCCCGTTCAGCGGCTGGAAAGACAGCTTCTTCGGCATCATGCACGGACAGGGCCGCGACGCGGTGGAGTTCTTCACGGAGAAAAAAGTCGTGGTGGAGCGCTGGGCCAAAGAGCACTCCCGCAAATTCTGACCCACCGCTAGATTTCGTCGTCGTCCGAGTTGCCTGAGTTCTTTGCGGGACTCATCGCCCGCCCATCGGCGGCGTGCCGAATTTCAATTCTTCCGTTTACATTATCGAGATGGATGCGCGTCCCGCCGCCGCCCAACTCGCCGCGCAAGTCGTGCCCGATCCAGCGGTGGTTGTCCACGCGCAGGCCAAAGTCATTGCTGATTCCGCCGTGAACCGTGGATGCCTCCAGTTCGGCCTTTGCGTCGGATGGCAGCGTCAGCGATAAGCCTCCGTTGACCGATGACAACTCCACCGGCGAACTGCCTAGCTTCTCAAACTGCGCCTGCAGCCGGCCATTGATGGTCGAGAGTTTGACTCGTCCCGCCAGCCCCTGGGCATTAAGCGTCCCGTTGATACAGGAGGCCTGGACTTCACCGGTGAGGCCGGTGAGATCCAACTCGCCATTGATCAGGTTCACTTCGTCCAGGCTAACGCCGCGCGGCACCGTCAGTGTGTATTCCACGCTCGCCGGATTGTCCCAGCCGTCGTTGTTGAAAGTGCGGTCGTGATGGGGATATTCGGTGCGAATGGAAATTCTGTCGGTCGCCGCATCCACGTGAATCTTGGCTTCGTCGAGGCGCTCCTTGCTGTTGGCGGACTTCACCGCGTCAAGTTTCACTTCGTTGCGGTCCCAGGCGGTTATATGCACGGGGCCATTGATGTTCTGCAGTTCCAGGCGGCCGTTGGGAGTGAGAGAGTATGTCTGGTGAAATTCCTCGGTGAGCTTGCCATCATGGTCGCTGGCTCCGGCTTGGGAGACAAAGAGCAAGCCGCAGACGGCTCCCAGGATTGCCGCCAACCACATGGCCGTCCTGACGCGGCTCAACGATTCACTTCGCGAAACTCCATGCCGCTGATTCATATCTCCCTCCGCTGACCTCACATTAGACGCGCCGGGGCGGAATTTGTGAGTCAGTTCGAACCCGGGATTTGTCTTGGCCGGCTAAGGAAAGTCAGGAAGAATAGCCTTTAGGTGCCACGCAAGCCGCCACAAAGAAATGCGTGACCAAGAGACGCTTCTCTGATTTGTTACACGTTAAGTCATTTAAATGCAGATACTTACGTTCAGCCCACTAAGCTTGATCAAAGCAGCGGTTAGCTCTTTTCAGATTCTTGTCGGCCCCGCTATGCTGCCGTTACTTTGGCGAGAGCAAACAATCCCATCGGTGAAACCCAGTTGCCAGTTCTCAGTTCTCGGTTTTCAGTTGCCTCCTGAGGATCTCGACTTGCGGTGAGTCCTTCCGCTGGCCTGCTTCCAGCAGGAGATAAACCACCAGGATTGTGAGTTCCGGCTCGATCGGGTGCCGGTACCGGGCCTGCACAAATGTGAAGTAGTAAACCGCCGGAACCAGCAGAACCAGCCATAGAAACAGCCACGCTCCTGGCTGCCGCTTTCGCAGGGCGCGGCTCAGTCCCCAAAGCGCAAGCACCGACGACGCCAGAAACAGAGAGTTTTTCAAAGTATCGACCAGTGCAGTGTGGCCTGGCCGCGGAGCACCCGCCCAGAAATAGATGAAGCGCTTCACATCGAGCCAAAAAAAACGGGAGTAATCCGCGCGGATAAAAGCCAGAGCTTCCTGCTTTCGCGCCGCTACATACGCCATTTCCCCCATTTCCTGGTAACGCTGCATCTCCGCAGCGTCCTGCGTGGGATGTAAATACTCCATCCATGTACCATCGGCTCCGGGGCCGTTGCCTAGCCGCAGTTCTTCTCCGAAGTTCGAGCGGATCAAAAGGAATTGCCCGAAAACCCTGTAGTCGCGTACCAGCCAGGGCGTGATACAGGCGAAGAATATAGCGGAGGCCAGAATCACACCTCCCAGCGAGCGCTTGCCCAGTCTGGCCCGGCGGTACCACGCCCACAGCCCTGCTGCCGGAAGGAATGCCAATAGTGAGGTGTTGGTGAGCGCCACGATTCCCCAGAGCGTGCCGAGAGTCGCCCAGGGCCTCCAACCGCTGCGTTCCTCCATCCTGAGCGTGAGCAGGAAAATCACTGCCAGCAGGAAAGCTGAGGCGCTGGTCTCCCAGACGATACGCGTGCACCAGTGCATCACGTTGGGAAGCAGAGCCCAGGCCCACGCGCTTCCCACGGCGACTTTCTCGCCGAAGCAGCGGTCGGCAATGCGGAAGATAGGAATGCAAGTCAACGCCGAGAATGCCGAACTGATCGCCAACAGCACGATGGCGGAAGCGTGAGTGTAAATGCCAAAGAGCTTGAACACGCCGGCAATCAGGAAGGGATACAGGGGCGGTTGCCATGCGGTAGGACCAGTAGCCCCATTGAACGGATTCGAGAATCCTTCGCCCGCCGCCAGAGAGCGCCCGATGCGGCCCATTTCCCAGCCGAAGCTGAAGTTATCCTCACCGGTGTGGAAGCGATAGGTGTGGGCGACGAACACCAGGCCCAGCCGCAATACCAGGGCGATCAGAACGATTCGCGGCAGCGACGCGCGCCAGCGCGCCCACCAGCGGGAAAGAGAATTGTCGGAGGCTCTTAGCGGCACGTTAGAACTGACAACCGGGGTTCACCCAGGAATTCTACCCTCTTCAACCCTATCGGATGCGGTCTGAACATGACGAACCACGTTTTCAGAGCGGCTCAGCCTGGGTATTGCGCGCATTGGTGACGTTGGAGGGCGAGTCGGAGAAGGTCTTGCCCGGCTCAAAGGCAACTTTTTCGTGCTTGGCGCCGACCTTGCGAATGATGTCGTGCCAGCCGTCGTCCCAGCTGATCTGAGCCTCTCCGTTTATCAGCGCCCACGTCCCGTGGCTGGCGCCTTGCGACTTTTCCGCCTGCCCATCGGGATCGAGCGTGATGTAAAAGGTGCTCCCAGCGCCGTCTCCCACTTCCCACTTTCCCACGAAGTGCTTGATCCCAGGCGCCGCCAGCGGACCGACGTCCGCGGTCTTGGCAGGGGAACCCTGGAACTCAATGCGCGCGATGTCGGCCATGGGAATCTTTTGCTGATGTCCGTCTTTGAAGGTAATCACCATCGAGTCGCGTCCCGGCGCCCCCTTCGACTCAGCGCCAAAGGCTGCAAGCCCGAGCATTCCAAGGATGCAGATAAGTCCAGCCAAGTTTCGCATCAGTTCCTCCCTGCTGGTCGCAGCCAGCTGATAAAGGTGTTTCCGAGGGACTTCATCATGCCACAAATCCCATAGCTGACCAATGCGATGGTGCCGGATGGAGTTGCCATTGGTTCGGGGCACGGGACAGGCCAATTGCTTTTGGCCCGCCCTGTTAACTTACGCAAGGTTAACTACGCAAGCCGGTTCAGTCCGGTTCCCTCAAATTGCCACCAGCCAGTCAAGCATACGATTCCTGGGTTTTCTGCAGCCGTGGTGCCGGCAAAACGGCAAAGCGCAGGTCGATCAGGATATGCAACAAGATAGGCGTTAGCAGAGAGCCGGTTTTGACGTAAAGCAGGCAAAATAGGGCTCCGGCAACCGTTGTGACCAGTATGCCCGTCACCCGTTGATAAGCGTGTGCCAGCCCGAAAATAACAGCCGCTACTGCGACTAATGTTGTCCCAGCCAGGCCCACAGGGGTGTGCAGGGTTGCCAACAACCATCCCCGAAAGACGATCTCTTCGCACACCCCGGCACTGACAGCTACCGCCGACCACAGCAGTCGTTCGTGCATTGTGGCTGGAAGCAGCGCCGAGAAATCAGGCAATACTTTGCGAAGCCACGGCGGGGATGAGCGGGCCGGCGGGGCGGCACGCCGATTTCCCCTGATTCTGGCTACGACAAAGCCAACCGTTCCGAACGCGATACCCGAAGCGATGCCGGCAACCGCGCCCCGGCCAAAGCTTCCGTTCGCCGAAAGCCACTGCATCATCGGAGAGCCGGACAAAGCCAGTGGCTCCGGGTTCAGCTTGGTCCAATCGAATCCAAGCGCTAACAATGAGAGCAGGGCGCTGACCCATTCGAAACTCAGGGCCCGGTAGTAAAGCCGAGTTCGTGCTTGGGTATCTTCGTTGGCGATGTCCTGCTTAAGCCGCCGGTAGCGGCCATTAAATCGCAGTACTTCCCAGCCGATGTAAGCCGCCAGAACGAGGTCGACGGTCAAAGATAGGATATGCATTTATAAAGTTACCTTTCTGTCGGTATCACATCTGAGTCTTGGTTCGTCTGATCCATCAGTTCCCTGGCTTCTTCTACGTCCCGCCGTTTGCGCCGCCTCAAGTAACTGAAGAAAAATAGTTCGATCACCATCCCGAACAGGACCAGCCAGGTCGCGCCCGAAGCTGTCCTCCAAATCGAGGCTGCAAAAGCCGCATAGAGAATCGTCGCTATGAGCAGAAAGTAAAACCCGAAGCGGAGAGTCCCCGCTCTTGCCACAGCCCGCTTGTAGGCCAGCTCGGCGTAGGCCCGAGTGGTTTGCGCTTCCGGTTTCCAGGCTCCGCGCCGCACCCACCAGGCATAGCTGCCCATGGACAAACTGGCGAACCAGATTCCCAGCGCCAGGCCGGTCATAAATGAGCCGCGCCCCCGCAAAGCTTCCGTCGTGGAGAGCACAAGGCATATCACGGTCGCGGCGATCGCCAGCAGAGTTCGCAAGTTCTGGCGCTTGATCTTTTTCTTCAGCTCGGGCAAAGGCTCGGTTTGCTCCCGCCACTCCCGCTGCCAGGCTTCGAGTTCTGTATCTGTATTCACGAGCGCTCCTCCAGCCTCTCTCTTAGCGCTTTTCTGGCCCGGCTCATGCGCACGCCCACATTGCTTTCCGTAATTCCCAGGACGCCGGCAATTTCCGCTTGCGAGAGATCCTCCAGCATCAACATGACCACCTGCCGATAGGCCAGGGCCAGACTTTGGATAGCTGCCCGCAACCGGTCTCGCCGGTGCGAAGCCGCCGCCTGCTGTTCGGGATTCGGCCCTGGATCGACGGGCTCGGGCGGGTACGGCAGTTCATCCAGCGATTGATGCGCGGGCTGCCGCCTGCACACGTGAGTCAGGCCGCGATTGTGAGCAATGCGATAAACGAAGGTGCGCTCCGAGCATTCCCCGCGAAAGTGCGGCAACGCCTGCCACAGGGCCAGGGCAATCTCCTGCGTCAATTCGTCGCGCGCGCCCGCCACCCGCTCATAGCCGAAGGCCAACCGCGACAGCGCGGGCCCGTACTCCCGCATGATGCGGTCGAACCGGTCTTCCCGGGTTTCGCTGCTGCTCTCGCTCACGAAATCGCTCGCCGGAGCTGCACGACCTTCAGAAATGGTACTCACAAACGCCTGCTCGAGGGGCGGCCCTGCCCGGAAGCATCTACTCCCAGGGCGTATTTCTCGTTCCTAACAGGTAGTCTCGGGAAGGCGCAAAAGCTTACAAAGATTTTCGATGGAGATGTCGGTTTGCCGGTGGTTCCTTGCGTTTACGGCAGCCTTCTAACCGCAAAGATCGCAACGGCCGCGGAGGGATGGGGGCAATTGACACCCTCTCCTCCTGAGACCTAGACTGAGGTGCTTCGCCGTTTTGGCTTAACGGCGGCGTGCCTTTCGGAGACCTGACGCGGTATGCCCTGGCTGCAGAACAAATTCGAGAAGAACTTCCTGATCACCACGGTGGATTACGTCTTCAACTGGGCGCGCAAGTCCGCGGTCTGGCCGATGACGTTCGGCTTGGCGTGCTGCGCCATCGAGATGATCGCCTCGTCCACGGCGCGCTTCGATATCGCGCGATTCGGCTCAGAGGTTTTCCGTCCCAGCCCGCGGCAGAGCGACCTGATGATCGTCGCCGGCACCGTCACCTTGAAAATGGCGCCGGTGGTGAAGCGCATTTACGAGCAGATGCCGGATCCTAAGTGGGTGATCTCGATGGGTGCTTGCTCTTCGGTTGGCGGGCCGTTCAACACCTACGCGGTGCTCCAAGGAGTGGACAAGATTGTACCGACGGATGTGTACGTAATCGGCTGCCCGCCGCGCCCCGAAAATCTTTTCTACGCTCTGCTCAAGCTGCAGGACAAGATCGACCAGATGTCATTGGCCAAGCGTCCGACCGAAGTCCGCCTGGATCCCAACATGGCAGAGAACTTCAAGCGGCAGGTGATGATCGCCCAGACGCTGCAGCCGAAATAGCGGTCAGTCGTCGGTCGTTAGTCTTCAGTCTTCAGTCTTCAGAAATACCACGATTCGCGTCGGGATAGCCGGTCCGGCTCTCCGGCCTCGACTTCCGGCTGGTTTATCGCTTCGACTGCCTCGCCTTGCTCGGCTGGACAGCTAGGGGGGCTGTCCCTACGTGGCTCGTTTACCCGGTCCAATCCGTGGAACTCGCGGAACCTGGCTACTCCTTCTTTTCCCATGTAGCGCTGCAGGACAATGGGGTCGCTGGTTCGAAGGTCCACCATCACCAGGCCATCGAGCACGTTGGAGAACTTGCGGTCCACGTTGAAGGTCAGCAGGCGTCCCCCCAGCCTCACGTAGTGCCGCAGCAGGACCGGCATTCCTTTGCGGTCGCTCTCTAGGTCCGTGATAGGGCCGGTAAGGTGCTCGGGGTCCCGAAGCAGGCTGCAGCTTTCATTATCTTCAGGGAAGGGGGTCCAGTTGGGCCGGAAAGGCTGCCTGGGACGAACCCATTGCGCCAACTCGCTGCTGCCGTCGCGCGATTGAAAGAAGCGAAAGATCAAGTCGCGCGAGACCCGGCTGTAGTGTTGGCTGATGCTCACCGCGCCGAAAAGTACGGCGATCTCAGGATGGGCCGCCAGGTAGCTGCCTATGCCCTTCCACAGAGCCAACAGCGGTGCATATTGCTTCTGATATTCCGGGCGAATGAAGGAGCGGCCCAGCTCCAGCGCCGGCCCGAGCCGGTCAAAGAACGGCGGCTTATAGCGGAACAAGGTGCTGGTATAGAGGCCGTCAACTCCCGCATGTGGCAGAATCTCGTCGGTGCGGCCCAGGCGGTAGCCGCCCACCAGTTGCCGGCGTTCACTGTTCCACAGCAGCAGATGCTTGTAGTGCCCGTCGAAGCGGTCCAGATCGAGCGCCTTGCCGCTGCCTTCACCCGCGGCGCGAAAACTGATTTCGCGCAGCCTGCCAAGTTCCCGCATCAGGTGGGGAACCTCGGCTGCTGCGGCCCCATACACGTGGAAATCGCGGCCCTTTTCGAGGCAGCGATCGGGACCAAGGTCGGCCATTTCCCGCCGCAGCAATTCGGGCTCCGCAGGCTGCGCCACCTTTTCCTGCTTTTTCAGCGCCGCCACAAGAGGGAGCCTGGTGATCGTGAGGGCAGGCCGCTTGCGTCGCCGTGCGAGCAAGTAAGTGCGCCAGCGCAGATAACGGGTGGCATCGCGTTCGTCGCCCAACGCCTTTAGCACCAGCGCAGGCACCGCGCTGCCGACCCGCACTTCAACTCTTTTCCCCCGCTGGCCCAGAAACTCATGCATCAACCACGCGCTGCGCAGCCGGGGATGCAGCAGTCGGAGTCCCTGAAAGGCGGCGCTGCTCCGGCCGGGAAGATAGACAGGCAGTACCGGGCTATGGGTCAAGCGCGCCAGCGTCACTGCGACCGTGGACCACTGCGGGTCGGCCACCTGCATGCGGTCTACACGCAAGAGAGAAACTTCGCCTGCAGGAAAAACAACGAGCGCCCCACCTCGCCGCAGCCAGAACGCCGCCCGCCTCAAGGCCCGCTGATTGACCAGCACCGAACTCCGCCGTCCAAAGGGATCAACGAAGTAACAGCATTCATGCAACTCCGGAATCCCGGCCAACAGAGAGTTGGCCATGATCTTTACGTCCGGCCGAACGCTCTCGATCATCGCGCCCAGGACTGTGCCGTCGAGAACTCCAAAGGGATGGTTGGAAACAATCACCACCCCGCCCCGCGCCGGAACGCTGGCGAGATCGGAGGCAGAAACACGGTATTCGACTTCCATCTCCGAGAGCACGTTCTGCAGCAGCGAGCGGTTCACCGGCTGCTGTGCCCGGCAATATAAGTCGCGAATCCGCCGGCTGGGCAGAAACTTTTGCGCGAAACGTCGAAAGGGAAAGAAGTCCGGAGGTTGGATCAGGGATCCCGAGGCCCCTGGCATCCCGAGTGAACGCGAGGATGGCATACCCTTTAGATACCGCGCGCGGTTTGCGGCCCGGTGAACAGGAAGTTAAAAGAGTGTGAACGGACCAAACTAAGGTAACTGGCGATTCGCGACTCAGCGGCAGCAAACGAGCAGAATCTGCTCTACGGGGCCACGCTGGCAGGTTGTCCCGCATCGAGTGTGCTAAATTCGCGGGTGCTTCTTCTCTGAACCCGGCGCGATCACTATGCCATTCACCAAGCTCGCGGCTGAATCCGAACTTCCCACGCCTGATTCCGCCAAGGAATTTTCCTGTGGGGAAAACACGATCTGCGTGGCCAACGTGAACGGAACGATCACGGCGATGGATAACATCTGCCTCCATCGCGGCGGCCCGCTGGGGCAGGGTGACATCGAGAACGGAAAAGTTGTCTGTCCGTGGCATGGCTGGCAGTGGGACCCGCAAACCGGCCAAGCAACACATAACCCCAACGCGAAGCTGGCTGTTTATCCACTGAGAGTGGAGAACGGCGAAGTGCTGATCGACCTCTAGAAGCGTGCCACGATGAGTCCAGTGACTCACTTCCTCACGGGCTGGGTCTTCGCCAACTGCGCGAGATTGGATACGCGGGAACGAGCCCTGGTGACCCTCGCCTCAGTTGTTCCCGACGTCGATGGCTTAGGAATTATTGCCGAGTTGCTGACGCGCAATTCGGCCCATCCGCTCCTCTGGTTTTCGCAGTATCACCACTCGCTTCATTCTCTGACGTTCGGCATTGCGGTTGCAGCGGCGGTATTTTTGCTTTCCACTCAAAAATGGAAGACCAGCGCGCTCGCGCTCTGTAGTTTTCATCTTCACCTGCTGGAGGATTTGATGGGATCGCGCGGGCCCGAAGGCTACCAATGGCCCATTCCGTACCTGGCGCCATTCTCGTCCCTCCCACTAGCGTGGCACGGCCAGTGGGCGCTGAACGCATGGCCGAACTACGGCATCACGGTTTCATTGTTGTTCGCCACGCTGTGGCTGGCGTGGCAGCGCGGGTTTTCACCGCTGGAAATGGTATCGCGCCGCGCCGACGCAGCTCTGGTTGTGGCTCTCCGGCGGCGCTTTTCGAGGCCAGCTCCGACAGGAGGTGTGTATTGAGACGGCTTCGTCGGTCTACTCAATCCTGCAACTGACCCTCCTGAACGGCACTAGGCAGTTCACCAGAAACCCAATTTCCTAGAAGGCGGCCGACGCTTGCCCGATCCAAACGCTGCTCCCGCTCGGAGACGAGATCCTGCCGTAAAACCTTTTCCCTTTGAATTGTCCCAGCAACGGCACGGATACGGTATGGGCCAACTCTCCGGCAACAAAACTCACCGTCTGCGACGTCGCCGTGTAGTCGGTGCCAGCCACGGCCGTTCCGTCCAGCGTCGTGAACATCACGGACACAGGTCCTGTGCTCGGTGGATTAAGAGTAATAGTGAAAACCGCTGACGGACCACTGCTCTTCACCGCATTGCTGACTGAGACCTGGCGCAGAATCGAATTAATCGCGACAGCGCCGAAAAGCGCCGGAATGGCGCCTTCACAATGCTGTTCAAACTCAGCTCCGAAACTCTGCACGCTGCCACTGGTGGTGTAGGCTGCCGTGTCCACCACGAACCTGCCGGTCAATGTATTGCAGCCGCGCCCGTTGCCATCGACCGACAACCCCGGTGCGCCGAATGTCTGGAAGGGAAAACGCTGTGCGCCTTCATAGGCTCCGGGAACAAGCGCGACATTTCCTGGGGCTGAGAAGTCAGCGCTCCAGTAGCCCCCAGCTGGCGTCGTAAGGCTCACCCCGTTGTCATAGTTCCGCGAGGGAGTGATTGAACTGGTTGCGCTGGTAAACAACAGGGTTTGCCCCCCACCGATGTAATCGCCTTGCTGGCTGCTCATAGCCAGCGCGGTCATAGGAACGTTAGGGTCCTGGATGGTAATGGTCCCCGTCCCATCGCCGATTGGCGCGCCTTTCGCTGAACTCAGTTGCACTTGGAAAGTTCTGTTGCCCCGCGCGGTTCGGTTCCCGAGGATGGGGATCGCAACTACTTGCGACGTCACCCCCGGCTGGAATTGCACGGTTCCAGAGGCCGTAGAGTAGTCTCGATTGCGTGATGCCGTCCCGTCGCTCGTTTCGTAGCTTACCTTGACTACCCCGGTGCTCGGGAGAGAAAGCGACAGTGTGACGTTCCCGTCGTTGCTCCCTGCTTCCCCCTTCAAGACCGTGCCGTCAGCCACTGAAACGCGCGAAACCGCACTGACACTGGAATTGAAGCGCACGGAGCCGAACAGGGCGGGTGGAGCGCTTTCACAGTGTTGTTCGAAGTCCACCGCCAGTCGCTTGATAGATCCGTCTGAATTGAAGGCTAGATCAGAAATGAGAAAGCGCCCACTGTCGGTATTGCAGCCCCTCCCATCACCGAAAACTTGCAGTGTTGGTGTCCCCGATGCTACGCCTTGAGCACCCTCGTACACACCCTTTGCCAGGGTTTTGCCGACAGGCGGGCCAAAGTCCAGGTACCAAAAAGAGCTGTAACTCGAGGTGTAAAACGCGACTTGAATGCCCGCCGATGTTCCCTGCACCATAAATGTGCCATCGCTCGGCGTATAGGTCTGGATCGTGCCCCCGCCGACATAGTCGCCGGGTTGGCTGTCCAAGTTAAGGAAGGTTTGGGCTGACGCGGCAAGCGACGAGGTAAGAACCAGCATCGCTATGACTAGAGAATCTATCAGACGAGTCATGGGGTCCTCCGGCATTTACGAATCGGCGCCGACCGCAAGTCCGTGACAGCAGCAACCTCTCGGTTGCCAGTACGAGCTGAACCTATTCCTGAGGATGGCGAAGCTTTGCGGACTGCCCGGTGGGACCCCTACAGGATTACGTGCACGTGTCCAGCCAGTCGGCCCTGGGCTCAGATCTGCCCTGGCTATCTGGCCGTTACTCTATGTGGGAAAAGAGGTTGGGAGAGCTTAGGTGACAACTTACTGTTGAGCGCAAATTCGGGTCCCGCCGATAATCATGCAAAGCGCAGCACACTAAGTGCAAGAATGTGCCCTCCCGCTTGCTACAAATGTAGGCGGCTGAGCCCAATCGCGACGATACCCCGCATTGCTACTGCGGCTTGGGCTTCTCCTCTCCATGAGGATTCTTCTCAGGATGCGGCGCGTTCTGATGCGGAGCCGCATTCTCATGATGCGGTGCTTCGGCGTGCGGCGTGCTCTGGGGCCGTGGAGCACTCTGATGTTGCGGCATCTGATGCTCCGGCGCCTGGTGCTGAGGAACCTGACGCTGAGGCGCCTGATGCTGAGGTACCTGGCGTTCGGGAACCTGACGCGGAGGCGCCTGATGCTGAGGTACCTGGCGTTCGGGAACCTGACGCGGAGGCGCCTGATGTTCGGGCACATTCTGCGGATGCGGCGTGCTCTGCGCCCGAGGCGTATTTTCCGGCCGAGGCGTCGGCCGCTCCTGTGGCCTCGGTACGTTCTGCTGGTGCGGCGTGTTCTCCGGATGTGGCGTGGTCTGCTGACGCTCAGGGTTCTCATTCACCCGGTAGTTGGTATGCGGGTTATTGCCGTGCTCGTTGTTTCCCGGACGTGGAACATTCGGACGGGGAGCGTTCGCCTCCGGCCGGTTCGGTGCATTGCCGGGAGCGTTATGTTCGTTGTTTCCCGGCCGGGGAACGTTGCGATTGTTGGCTCCCGGAGTCCCCGCGCGATTGCCGGGGTTATACGGGCCACCCGCCTGCCGGGCGGGCGTAACACCGCGCCCGCTGAATTCCGTCGGTTTAGCTGTGGCCGCGATGCCCGGTCGGCCGTGATTTTGAGAAGCCAACAGCTCGCGGTTCCGGCTGGCAATTTCCCGATGCTGGGTCTGCATCTGCGTCGCCTCGATGTGGCGTTCACGGGCGGCCCTTTCCTCCTCGGGGCGCGGGCGCGCGTTCACGCCTCCATTCCCGCCGTTGTAGCTCACGTGATTCACCCGCACGTTTGTCACAGTCTTGTTGTAGATGTAAACGTTGGTGACATGAACGTTGTTCACCGAGCGGTTGTAGTAGAAGTGGCGGTCACGCCAGTAGCCGCCCTCGTAGCCATGGCCGAAGTAGCCGAATCCATAATCGATGCCACCATAGAAACCGACCTGGGGACCCCAATAGCCCGCGTGCCATACAAACAAGCCGGCGTTCCAGCCCCAATAGCCCGGCGTCCATAGCAGGCCCGGCTCCGGAGCCTCCACCCAGGTGCCCGGCACCCAGAAGTAGCCGTCGGGACCGTACGCCCAATAGCCGGGCGTCCAGATGTAGCCCTCGCCCGGGCAGGCAGGCTGCTCATACACGGGGATCGGCGGGGGGCCGATTCTGATCGAAACGCTGACCTGCGCAAACGAGAAGGATGCCATCACCACTACCATTGCCAGCAACAGCAAACGCATTGATCCGGTAATACGCATTGTGTTCCTCCCGGGCGATCGCTCCGGCGCCTCTATGGCAACATCGCGCCGTTCGGCAGCGGAGACGCAAACCTTCAGCCCCACTCCTGCGATCCTATGCTTCCTCTTCAGTTATATAAACGCCGTCAGTAAGAATATGTTGCTCTCGCAGAAGTTGCTTTGGAAACCATTGATTTTGTTGAATCGCGGGCAACCCTTGGCCGAACCCACGACGATGAATCGCACTGAACGAAAGCAACCGTTCGAGCAAAAGCGCCAGAACCGGAACGATTGACGGCGCGGGAACCGCGTTCGGCCAGACAGAGAATGCAGAGTTTCCCTCGGTCCCCCGGCGTCGTGTGCAAAGTCTGCCGGACGCTTCGAGACATTGGGATCATCACTTGAGGGACTTTTGCTTGGTCGCCAGCACGGCGGGATGCGCTCAGCTAGGTCAAGTACAACCTGTTATGGCTGATTTTGTGCTGCAAGGTGGCCGCCAGGTGATCGATATCCGTGGGAGAGATGCTGGTGGAGATGTGGCCTTCGACAACCGGGGTCCGGCCGGCGCCGGCGGCATCGCGACGGATCTGCACTAAAAGTCCCTGTACGGCCTCCGGATCGTATTTCTGCGGCGAAAGGCGAACGATCTCACTCAATGTGCCGCCGATAGAGAGCCGCTCGCGGTACGGGCGCTCGCTGGTCATGGCATCGAAGGTGTCAGCCACTCCGACAATCCGCACCGGCATGCTTACATCGTTCATCCCCAAGCCGTCGGGATAGCCGGAGCCGTCAGCCCGCTCGTGATGCCAGCGCACGATGTCGGCAAGCCGCGGCCAGGGAAATTGCACCCCCAGAACAATCTGGTGGCCCATTACCGTATGATCCGCCATTTCGCGAAATTCCTCGGGATCGAGCGAAGAAGGCTTGCCGAACAGGCGCTTGTCCACCGCGACCTTGCCGATATCGTGCAGGTACCCCGCCGAGCGAATGCCGGCAACTTCGCTGGCATCCATGCCCATAGCCTCGGCGATGGCAGCGGCATAGCGACCGACACGCAGAGAGTGCCCGTGAATATTAATGTGCTTTATATCGATGGCGGTGGCAAAAGCTTCCAGCGCGCTGTCGTAGAAGCCGTGCAGGCTGGCCAGCAAACGCAGGTTCTCAGAAATGCGCTGAGCCAGCGTCTGGTTGAGGACGTGGTTCTGAACCGCGAGAGCCACATAGTTGGATAGGAGTTCCAGTGCGTCCAGGCCTTCGGCATCGTAGGGTTCGTTGCTCTCCTGGCGGCCCAGCGCCACCAGGCCAACCAGTTTTCCTCCCACCTTCAGGGGAGTGATGCATTTGAACAGTTCGGGGGCGACGTTTCCGTTGGCGCTCAGATAGGTGTCAGGTGAACTGGCGCCGAGAACGATGGGGCCGCGGGAAGCGATGAGCGCGAATGTGTGCTTGGGCAGCAGCGGGATGACAGCCGGCTCAGGCATGAGCGCGAAGCCCTCACTGGCGACCGAGACCAGCATGGAGGGCTTGTCGCTGAAAGTGAACAGGGCGCCTTCGCGGGCGCCCGACGCCTGCAGGAGCGCGGAGACCATGAAGCGGGCGCGCCGGGGAAAGTCCTCCTGGGCGGCGATCTCGGGGCCGAGATCGGAGAGGGCCTCAACCGTGCGCAGCAGCCGGCGAAAATTGTCTTTCGGTGCAGCCACCAGAGGTGGGAGCCGACACCAGAGCAGAATGAGAGTAACACGCGGGGAATTGAGGAGGAGGCGCAGGTTTGTTAGTTAGTTTGGTGCGCAAGGGGTGTAAGGCGGTCAGTCGGTAGAGATGCAGCTTGCGACGTCTCAGTCCTAGCATTTATCTCGCCGTGCCATCCCGAGCGCAGCGAGGGATCTGGGTTTTGCTCGCGCCGGCAACTCCTTGCGGCGCGCAGGAACCGTGATCCCTCGCAGTGCTGGGATGACATTTGATTCTTCACCAGGGAAGAGAAATTACGCTAGAAATGCTCCTTCAGGCCGGCAAATGTCTCAACCACAAGCAGCCGGCGAGGTGCCTTGGGTTTCGCCAGTTCCTCGTGTTCCAGAATCCAGGTGTCGCCGTGCGGGAGGAACACTGCGTTCAAACCGGCCGCCAGGGCCGGATTGATATCCGACTTGGGGCTGTTGCCAAGCATCCAGGTTGTGGATGCGGAGAGACGATGTTTGGCGGCAATGGCGCGATAGATCGCCTCATCCTTCTCCGCAACGATCTCGATTTCGGAGAAATACTCCTGCAGCCCGGAGCGCTCCATTTTCCCCGCCTGCTCGTGGGGCACACCTTTGGTGAGCAGGATCAAGTGATGGCGCTGTGCCAGGTAAGGCAAGGTTTCCGCAACTCCGGGCCGGATTTCGATGGGATGCTCGGCAATCGTGCGAGTGAATCCCAGGATGGTTTCGTGCAGCGCCGGGGTGAGCGGTTCGACGGAGAGGCGCTCAAAGGTTCTGGCCAGAGAGCGTGCAAAACTGGGCAGGCCGTAGCCGTGAGTAATGATGCACTCCCGTTCCACCTCATTGAGCACTTCGCGCACCTGAGCAGGCGTGTATTCGTGGTGATTGAGAAACGAAATAAAGCTGGCGATGGCGCGTTCGAAATAAATGTTGTTTTCCCAAAGCGTGTCATCGGCATCGATGAGTAGCGTTTGTGGGTCGCGGGCATGGGCTGAGCGAAGCATTTACTAACATGATAATTGAGAAACTGCAGGTGATCCCGCGCCGGCCACGGATGTTTGTGTACGATTTCAGGCCTGGGCGTCACTTCGCAGGATGCTAGAAACCCGCAGCCAGCCGCGGGAAGTAATCCGGAGAATACAAGCCCTGCTAGAATCTGAAATCGATGAAGATTCACAGTTGTTTAATGATCGCCACACTCTTCATGGTCCCTCTCGGTTCAAGTCAGGAAAAGGAAGCTCCCGTCCCAGCCGGCGCTGTGCCCGCCAATCTGCATGTCGTGGCCGATCTGGATCAGCGGCTGGCAAAGTTCCGCCGCGTGCAGATGCCATTTCATTCTGCCGGATTGACGGTACACGAACGAAAGATGGTCCAGAAACTGGTGGATGCGTCGCAATACCTGGACGACATTTTCTGGCGGCAAAGTGATCCCGAGGCGCTAAGCCTCTATCAGTCGCTGGCGGGAAACACCGATGCGAAAGAGATGCAACTCCGCCGCTACCTGGAGATCAACGCATCGCGCTTCGATCTGATCGACGAGAACAAACCATTCGTGGGCACCGTACCCATGCCGCCCGGCCGCGGCTTCTATCCGCAGGGCCTGACGCGCGAGGAGATCGAACGGTACGTGAAGGAGCATCCCGAGAAGCGGGCGGAGATTTATAGCCCCCATACCATCGTGCGCCGGCATGGCAACGAACTCGAAGGCGTGCCTTACCACGTGGCCTACCGGTCGTTCCTCGAGCCGGCGGCACGGGATCTACGCGAGGCTGCGGAACTCAGCCCCGACGCCGCGTTCGCGAACTTCCTGCGCTTACGAGCCGATGCGCTGCTCAGCGACGACTACTTCAAGAGCGACCTGGCATGGTTGGA
>Ga0335085_10006000_pt1 | contig 19316 bp, 11 predicted proteins | sample Lox_Sample_45_FD_206712 | JGI IMG/M metagenome (GOLD analysis project Ga0335085, IMG submission 206712) | Soil microbial communities from Loxahatchee National Wildlife Refuge, Florida, United States - Lox_Sample_4.5 | ecosystem: Environmental > Terrestrial > Soil > Wetlands | place: USA...
CAGCCGAACCTCGCCACCGAAATGGGCGAGTTGCAGGAGCGCATCACCTCGACGCGCAAGGGTTCCATCACGTCGGTGCAGGCCATCTACGTGCCCGCCGACGACTACACCGATCCCGCGCCGGCCACCGCGTTCGCGCACCTCGACGCCACCACGAATCTCTCGCGCGACATCGCCGCGCTGGGCATTTATCCCGCCGTCGATCCGCTGGCCTCCACTTCACGCATTCTCGACCCGCGCATCATCGGGGAAGAGCATTACTCGGTCGCCCAGCGCGTCAAGCAGGTGCTGCAGCGCTACAAGGAGCTGCAGGACATCATCGCGATTCTCGGCATGGACGAGTTGCCCGAGGAAGACAAGGTCACGGTGGCACGCGCGCGCAAGATCCAGCAGTTCCTCTCACAGCCGTTCCACGTGGCCGAGCAGTTCACCGGCTTCAAGGGCGCGTACGTGAAGCTGGCCGACACCATCCGCAGCTTCAAGGAGATTGTCGACGGCAAGCACGACGAAATCCCGGAGCAGGCATTCTACATGAAGGGCGCGATCGAGGAAGTGCTCGAACACGCCGAGCGGCTGAAGAAGGCGTAACGTGAGCGAGACGTTCGAACTCGAGATCGCCACTCCGGAGCGCCTGCTGGTGCGTGAGCAGGTGGTCAGCGCGCAGGTGCCCGCCGAAAACGGATACCTCGGCGTGCTGCCGGATCACGCGCCGCTGTTCGCGCAGCTCGGCATCGGGGCGCTCTCCTACATCACGGAGGCACAGAGCCGCGTGGCCGTGCTGGTGAGCCAGGGTTTCATCGAGGTCCGCGACAATCACGCGCGCGTGCTGGCCGACAGTGCCGAGATGGCCTCGGAGATCGACGCCGCCGCAGCGGAGAAGGCGCTCGCCGAGGTGCAGCAGCAGATGGCCCACCCGGCTGCCGATGCCGATCCCGGCGCGCAGATCATTGCGTGGCGCAACGCCACCGCGCGCGTGGAGACGGCGAAGGAAGCGAAATAAGGGACGGGGCGAGTCGGCGCCGGCCGTTGTCCGGAGAGTGATGGTGGAAGAGAGGCGCCTTTCCCGCCCGGGAAGGTTTTCGCCGGCGGATCGGTCAACGGCTTGAATTGCTTATCGACCCACCCGCGAATCCTTAGAGAGAAAAAGCGGACTATTTTCGTCCGGTTCCTTACCATTTCAGAATGGATTGCACAGGGGAAAGAACCATTCGCGCCCGCGCGGATTCAACGCACTCCCGCGCGCTGCATCTCCTCCAGCCGGCGGATTCGGTCTTCGGTGGCCGGGTGCGTTGAGAAAAGCCGCATCAGCGTTTGCCCGGTGAAAGGCTTCACGATGAACATGTGAGCGGTGGCCGGGTTGGGATCGGCCATGGGGATGCGCTTCGACCAGGTCTCCAGTTTGCCGAGCGCCGAGATGAGTTCGCCGGGGTCGTGCGTGACTTCGGCCGAGGTAGCGTCGGCGGCGTATTCGCGCGTGCGCGAGACGGCCATCTGGATGAGCAGTGCGGCAATCGGCGCGACAATCAGCATCGCCAGGGCACCAATGGGGCTGCCGCCGCGGTTTTCGTCATCGCGACCGCCACCGCCGCCGAACCAGAACGCCATGCGCGCCAGAAACGTGATGGCCATCGCCAGGGTGGCGGCGATCGAGCTGGTGAGGATATCGCGATTAATCACATGGCCGAGCTCGTGCGCCAACACGCCCTCCAGCTCGCGATCGTTCATGATGCGAAGAATGCCGGCGGTCACCGCAACAGACGCGTTGTTCGGATTACGCCCGGTGGCGAACGCGTTCGGCGACTGATCGGGCAGCACCCACAGCTTCGGCATGGGGATCTTCATGCGCTGCGCCAGGCCCCAGACGATGGGATACACGCGGTTGTAGATCTCGGGGTTCTCGGTCTGCGTGAGCGGCTGCGCCGAGTACATCGAGAGCGCCAGCTTGTCCGAAAAGAAATAGCTGAAGAAATTGACGCCGACGGCAATCAGCACCGCGGTGTAGAGGCCGCTGCGGCCGCCGATCATCTCGCCGCCAAACAGCAGCAGACCCGAAAGGACGCTGAGCAGCAGGACTGTTTTGATTCCGTTCATATAGAAAGAAAGGGGCAGGCCGAAACCTGCCCCCTTGCCCTCACCTTATCAGACGTTCGCCGCCGCCGTTAGTTGTTGCTGACTTCCACCTTGATCTGGCGCGGCTTGGCGACTTCCTTCTTCGGAAGGGTGATGGTCAGCACGCCGTTCTTGTAGTCGGCGTGGACCTTCTCGGCCTCAACCGTGTCCGGCAGCGTGAAGTAGCGGGCGAAGGTGCCGTAGCTGCGCTCCACGCGATGGAAGCCCTTGTTCTTCGTGTCGTTCTCGAACTTGCGCTCGCCCTTCAGAGCGAGCGTGCCGTTCTCGAGCTGGATGTCGATGTTCTTCATGTCGACATCGGGGACATCGGCCTTGAGCACGAGCTCATTCTCGGTCTCGAAGATGTCCACCGCCGGGGTCCAGGGGCGAACCTGGGCATCGCTGAACAGACGGTTGACCGTATCGGAGAAGAGCCGGAGACCAGTCGGCAGGTCATCGGTTTCGAAGGGGTTGTACTTAACCAGTGGCATATGTGTTGGATACCTCCTACACAGAAGCATATATCATGCTTGTTTCACTGTCAAGTATATTTTAGCGTTATACACTCATATTTTTAGAAAGTTGATAAACTCCTCCGCTTCAAATACTTGCGCCTCAATGTCCAGCCAGAGGATGCTCAACGGCGCCACTAACGGGGTGACGTTGGGTGGAAGATTGAGCGAATCCTTGCGCGTGGTGAGCAGAAAGCGGGCTCCGCGGAGCCGGGCCTGGGCGGCCAGGCGCTGCAGTTCCCGGGTGGTGTATGTGTGATGGTCGTCGAAGGCCCATGCGAAGGCCGACTCGATCTTCATGTCCCGCAGGGTCTGCCAGAAGGAGTGGGGGTTACCGAGACCGCAGAAGGCGATTACGGGGCCGGTCGCGATGTCGGCGGGCCGACCGGTGGCGTGTTCGATCCAGCCGGTGGGGTGCGCACGTGAGTGAAAGACCGGGGCTTGCGGGTTGTACCGGCTCAGCACCTGGCGAATGCCGGCGTAGGGGCGGCCGGGCTCGGAACGGGTGATCAGGAAGGCGTCCGCGCGGGCCAGAGAGCTGAGGGGCTCGCGGAGGCGGCCTGCCGGAAAGACGTCGCCCCCGCCGAAGGGGTCGAGCGAATCGATCAGGACCAGGTTGCGATCGCGGGCGAGGCGGCGGTGCTGGAAGCCGTCGTCAAGGATGAAGACGTCGGGTCTGGTGAGGTCCTCAAGGAGACAACCGGACTTGTAGCGATCTGCGCCGATACCGACGTCGGCGCTGCCATCCTTGACAAAAATCTGGGCTTCGTCGCCCGTGTACTCAACGCCGATTCGTTTACCGGCGGGCACGATGACGGCCTGAGCGGAGGATTTGCGTCCGTAACCGCGGGTCAGGATGGCGGGGTGGCGTCCCGCGGCGGCCAGGCGGCGGGCGATCAGCAGGGCCACGGGGGTTTTGCCGGCACCCCCCATGCCGATGCCGCCCACGCTGATCACCGGGACACCGAGCCTGCGGACGTGTGCGAGATCGCGACGGATGCGGCGGGCGTTTCCGGCTCGCCAGAGCAGGGCGAGGGGCTCGAGCAGGGGCCAGGCGGCTCCACTGCCCCGGAAGCGCGGGATGGCAAGGTCGCGCGCGGCGGCGATGGCCGCGACCGCGCGGGCGGTGGCACCACGTTTCGATTCGGCCAGTGTGCGCGCCTGATTCCCAATGGTTTGCCGCAAATTGGGTTCGTTTTGCAGCCGGGCCACGGCGGCAGCGAGGGCGGCGGCGTTGGGGATGGGGAGGACGGCGCTGGCGGCGCGGAACTCGGCGTCGATGGCGGCGAAGTTCTCCATGTGCGGTCCGACGATGACCGGCTTGCCTGCGGCGGCAGGTTCGAGGATGTTGTGACCGCCTCGGCTGGCCAGGGTGCCGCCCATGAAGACCAGGTCGGCGAGGGGGAAGATGCTGTTGAGTTCGCCGAGGGTGTCCAGGAGGAGGACGGGGGCCGTAATGGGGGTCTTCGCAGAGCGGCGGACGAAGGGGATTCCGGCGGCGGTCAGCTTGGCGGCGGCGACGTCGAAGCGTTCGGGTTTGCGGGGAACGAGGATGAGATGGAGATCAGGGTGCAGCGGCGCGAGCTGCTGAAAGGCGGCGATGACGGCGTCGTCTTCGTCGGGGTCGCCGGGCTCCACGGGGGCGCAGGTGCTGGCGGCGATCCAGACCGGCCCGGGCGGCATTGTGAAGGGCGGCTCGGTGACGGCGGGCGCGTCGTACTTCAGGTTGCCGCCGATGGTGAGGCGGTCGGCGGGTGCGCCGAGTTCGAGATAGCGCTCACGATCGGCTTCGGTCTGGACGGCGATGTGTTGCGGGTAGGAGAGCACGTGGCGGAAGAACCAGCCAAAGCGGCGGTAGCGGGGCCAGGCGCGGTCGGAGATGCGGCCGTTGACGATCTGGAGCGCGATGCCTGCTCGCGCGACGGAGCGGAAGAGCGTGGGCCAGAGCTCGGTTTCGAGGATGACTACGACGTTGGGACGGATGGCGCGGAGGACGCGGCGGATAGCGAAGCCGTAATCTATGGGGAGGTAGAAGACGCCGGTGGCGAGTCCGCGGAGTTTCTCGTCGGCGACAGCGCGCCCGGCCAGCGTGGTTGTGGAAACATATAGGGGGGCGTAGGGCTGAGCGGCGCGAAGTTGTTTGAGCAGTTCGACGGCGGAGAGGATTTCGCCCACGGAAACCGCGTGCAACCAGATGGAACCGGGCGGCGTCCGGGAGAACGAAGCGGGGAGCACGCCGAATCGTTCCGAGAGCCTGCGCGCCCAGTTGCGATGGCGCGCGATGCGGCGCAGGAAATAGAGCAGCAATAACGGGAACGCGAGCGTGCGCAAGACCAGGGTGAGGAAAATGACGAGTGTGGTTTCGAGATATCTGATCGTGTTCATCGCAGCGGGTTCGGCCCTGCTGGCGGCTGACAACAAGGACGAGAAGTTCTCGCCCGGCCCCGCCTCATCTTATCCCACGAAGCAGAGTATCGAACATGTGACCATTGCGGCGGTGCCCTACACGACGGACGAGCAGGCGCGGCCGGCGTTCGGCAAGACGAATCCGTATGAGCGCGGCATTCTGCCGGTGCTGGTTGTCTTTCAGAATGACACCGACAAGGCACTGACGCTGGAGAACATGGAGGTGCGGTATGAGATGCCGGATGGGCGGAGCATCCGGCCGACTCCGGCGGAGGACCTGGCAACGCTGCACGGAGTGAAGCACCCGAAGCGCGTGCCGGGGAGCGTGCAGTTGCCGGTGCCGATTCCGACGGGCGGGGGCAGCCGGCGGAAGAAGGATGCCATGGGGGAGTGGGAGATTACGGGGCGCGAGTTCGCGGTGCGGATGATTCCTCCGCACGAGACCGCGAACGGGTTCTTCTATTTCCAGTCGCAGTCGCTACCGGGGTCGAAGTTGTATATTTCGGGGATTCGCGAGGCGGCCACGGGGCAGGAGTTGTTTTATTACGAGATTGGCTTGGATGCGAAGTAGTGGGGGCCGTCGTTCGACGGCGTGATACTTGATCGCCTGTAGCAGGTGTTTCTCTTGACCGAAATCGACAAGAAGGTGTATTCTCGGCTCGCACGAGGCATCCGCCTGGAAACGCGGACCCAGTCACACCGCCTGCACCGCGGCAGCCTTGTGGCACGAAATCGTCACGACGCCGAATCCCCCAATGCGCTCACGAGCGACCGGAGTTGCTTGCCACGTCTTAACGATTCTCTTCGCGCTACACGTCAGCGCAGGACCCGCCGCTCGCGAATCCATTGTGAGGTTGACCGCAGCTTCGGACGCCATTGTTGTTGGGACCGTTCAAGCCACGGAGGGAAATGCGACTGTCGCGTTTCGTATCCAGGTTGAGCGAGTGCTCAAGGGGACCCTCATCCCAGGTAGCGCGGTCTCGCTGATCTGGACATCGCCGCGAACACAATTTCCTTACGGTGAGAGCCGGTCAGTGACAGGACACGGCCTTTTCTTCCTGCAACGAACGAGCAGCGGTTCGTGGGCGCTGCTCCCTGCCACTGCTGGCGATGCAGGTTGGGAGGACACTTACGTCGCCACGCCTGTTGATGTTGCACGAGCAGTCAGGGATGCCGCTCTGGCGAGCCTGCCAGCCAATGCGTCGCCACTCGACGGGGTACTCGCGGAAATGGTGATGGCGCGCGAGGCTGACGCATCGATGCCATTCGACTTCGTTGAGATTTTCCGCGAGAGCCAATCCGCAGTTCTGGCCTCGGCGTTCACGCGTTTTCGAACAGCGTCGAAACCAAGTCTGGCTTTGATTGGCCTTCGTGGTCGCGTCCAGATGGGCGATTCGTCAGCCATCTCAACGGCTCAGCAGCGACATAAGGCCCTTTCGTCGAGCAGCGGCTGGCGTGCGTTGCTGGAAGAAATCAGAGTCCATTATCTGAATACCAGCGCTCAGGCGATTCAGAGTCTGGGGCAGATTGTCACCGATCCCGGCACGGGCATGGACCTGCGCTTGGCGGCGGCTGGAGCCCTGGCCCGGATGCATACGCGACGGTCATTGCCGTACCTGGCTGCGCTCCTGGATGATCGAGACAGCAAGCTGAGAACCATGGCGGTCGGGGGCCTGGCGCGCTTCGCCAACAACGTGCCTATCGGATCGCACGAACCGGCACCCGGACCCTGGCCCTATCGAACGGATGACACGATCACGCATTCCGCGATCGACGAGGCCAGAATCGAAGCGCCCGGGTCAGATTACCTGAGCTTTTGGCGGTCCTGGTGGCGGGAACACGCGGGCGTACTCAAATAGTTTGTGACAGCGCGTGGCGCTGTCCTACTTAGTAAGGTAGAAGGTGGCCATGAGACTCCTTCACCTGATTGCTCTCCTTTCTCTTGCTGTCGGCCTGGTTGGCGGCGGCGTTCCTGTTGGCAAGCCGGAGGATGTAGGACTGTCGTCGGAGCGGCTGAAGCGCATCCACGAGGCCATTCAGCGGCACATCGACGCGAAGGAGATCTCAGGCGCGGTCACCATCGTTGCACGGCGCGGGAAGCTGGTGCATTTCGAGGCGCACGGGCTGATGGATGTCGAGTCGAACAAGCCTATGCAGAAAGACGCGATCTTCCGCATCGCTTCGATGTCGAAGCCGATTACCGGCGTCGCCGTGATGATGATGATGGAGGAGGGCAAGCTGCGGCTGAGCGATCCGGTGTCGAAGTATATTCCGGAGTTCAAGGGCGCGCATATCGCGGTTGGCAACGAGGTGGTGGCGGCGAATCGGGATCTCACGATTCTCGATCTGCTGACGCACACCAACGGGCTGATCACGGGTGGGCCTGGGACGAAGATGGGACCGGGGCGGATGGTGGAGGGCGATACGCTTGCCAGCTACATTCCGAAGCTGGGGAAAGCGCCACTCGATTTCCAGCCGGGGTCGCAGTGGGCCTATAGCGGATATGCGGGACCGGACACGCTTTCACGGATTGTCGAAATTGTTTCGGGGATGTCGTATGCCGATTTTCTGCGGACGCGGTTGTTTGAGCCGCTGGGGATGAAGGACACGTTCTTCTATCCGCCGGATTCGAAGCGGCCGCGGATGGTGACCCTGTATTCGCGGACGGGCATGGTGCGGGCGGAGAACCAGGATGGGTTTTCGCTGAAATCGTACACATCGGGTGGTGGCGGGCTGATGTCCACGGCGGAGGATTATCTGCAGTTCGCGCAGATGCTGCTGAATGGCGGCGAACTGAACGGGCGGCGGTTCCTGAGTCCGCGGACGGTGGAGTTGATGCATTCGAATCACGTAGGCGATATGTTCAACGGGAAGCTCGGGCGGCCCGCGCATGGCATGGGTTACGGGATGCTGGTGGGGATTGTTGAGGATCCGGTGGCGGCGGGGCTGCGCGTGAGTCCGGGGAGCTGGGGCTGGGACGGCGCGTATGGGACGCAGACGTGGATTGAGCCGAAAGAGCAGATGGTGGATATCGTGATGATCCAGGAGCAGGTGGTCCCGGTGCAGCGCGATTTCGAGAATGCCGTGCGACAGGCGATTGTGGAATAGGCGCGCACGGCGTGAAGCCGCTGTGGATTTTGGCCGCGTCGCGGAGATAATAGGGACGGGTGCTTCGAAAACCACCATTCTTCTGGTGGGCCGCCGTGCTGGGCGTGGCATTCGTCTTCTGCTACGCCGTCACCTTCTACGAAATCGTCAGATACGGAAATCTCGGCAAGTCATACGGGTTTAGCGCGCAGGGCGAGGGCTGGAACATGCGCGTCACCGAGGTGCTGCCGCACCGGGAGGCCGATGGACGGCTGCAAGTGGGCGATCTCATTCTCGCGGTGAATGGGAATGAGCGGATGGCGGTGCCGCTGAAGAGCCGGTTCCTGCTGGCGACGCCAGCGGGGGGCACCTACGTTCTTCGCGTGCGCCGCGGCGATGCGGTGATGGACATCACGATGCCGGTGGGCCGAGTGGCGGTTCCATTCTGGTGGGGCTATCCGATGTACATGCTGGCCGCGCTGGCAAGCCTTGGCGTGGGGCTCCTGATGGGGCTATCGAAACCATCGGACCGCACGGTGCAGTTCGGCTGCTGCACATTTCTGGCGTTTGCCGCGCTGCATCTTTCGAAGCCGCTGGGTGCGCTGTACTGGATTCCGCTCGATGGCGTGGGCCGCACGGTGCTCGGATTCATCGGCGTGTTCGATCCTCTGCAGGCGGGCGTGGGCTATCTGTTCGCGGCGCGTTTTCCGGTTTCCGAGAACCGGCCGCGATGGATGCGCGTGCTTGGCGCGGTCATCTGCGTGAGCATCGGTTTGGAGTGGCTGCGGCGGCTGCCCCTGGTGTGGTTCAACGCGCTGCCGATGGATCAAGGGGTAGCGTATTTTATCCGGCACGCCGATTTCCTGCTGTTTCTTCTGAAGAAGCCGAACTGGACGTGGAAGGCGCACGCGGCGCTGGTGCTGCTGGCGGCGGGCGTAGCGCTGGTGAGCAACTACCGGCGCCTGAAGCAGCCCGATCAGCGGCGGCGGCTGCGGTGGGTGATGTTCGGCATCGTTGTCGCACTGGCGCCGGCGTTCGTGCTGTACGTGGCGGTTACGTCACAGACCACTACGGGATTCGGTGTGAGCATGCAGGCCTCGTGGTTCCACGTGGTGGAGAGCATTCTGGACGCCAGCATGGGGATTGTGCTGGCGATCACGCTCGGCTATGCGGTGTTGCGGCACCGCGTACTCGACATTCACGTGGTGGTGCGGAGGAGCCTGCAATATCTGTTCGCGCGCCGGGTGCTGCAGGCGGCCGTGTTCCTGCCGGTAGTGGTGTTGGCAGCGCGGGCGATTCTGAATCCCGGGCTTTCCGTGCGCGATCTGCTGTTTGGCAGCTATTTCTATGTTGGCGTGATGGGCGTCGCGGCAGTGGGGCTGGCGTACCGGCGACCGCTGCTGGCGGCGCTGGACCGGCGCTTCTTCCGCGAAGCCTACAACCAGGAGCAGATTCTGCGCACGCTGATCGAGGAGATTCGAGAACACGATTCCATTGGCGAGATTTCGCGGCTGGTCTCGTCGCAGGTGGAGGCGGCGTTTCATCCGAGCTGCGTGCTGGTGTTCTACCGGCGGCAGACCGACGGCGATTACGTGCTGGGGCACTCGTCGTCGGGCGATGCGATGGAGCTGCGGGTTCCGGCAGGATCGACGGTGCTGCGCCAGTTCGACGATGGCGCGAGTCTGGTCTCGTGGCCGCCCGACGATGAGCCGTCCGCGGAAGGGGATGCGTCCTTCGACAAGCTGGGCATCCGGCTGATGGCGGCGGTGCGCGGGACGGACCGGCGGCTGGTGGGCATCGTGATGCTCGGCGAGAAGCGGTCGGAGGAGCCGTACACGGCGGGGGACAAGAGCCTGCTGCAGGCGATCGCGTCGCAGATCGGCGTGGTGTACGAGAATGTCGCGCTACGGGAGGCGGCCAAGCGCGAGATGCAGATCAAGCGGAACGTGCTGGCTCATCTGGAAAACTCCGCCGTCAATCTGCTGAAGGAATGCCCGGTGTGCCATGCCTGCTATGACCGCGGCGCTGAGACGTGCGCGAGCGACGGCGCGGAACTGGCGCTGACGCTGCCGGTGGAGCGCGTGGTGGACGGCGTGTATCGGCTCGACCGGCGCATCGGCGTGGGCGGAATGGGCGCGGTTTATCGGGCAACGGATTTGAGGCTGAGCCGCGCAGTGGCCGTGAAGGTGATGATCGGGAGCCTGTTCGGGAACCAGGCCGCGCTACGGCGTTTCGAGCGGGAGGCGCGCACGGCGGCACGGTTGAGCCATCCAAACATTGTTGCGATTTATGATTTGGGGACGATCGGCGAGGACGGCGCTTATCTGGTGATGGAGCTGGTGGAGGGGATCACGTTCCGCTCGCTGCAACAGAACTGCGGAGCGATGGCGCCGCCGGTGGCCGCCGCGCGATTTGGGCAGATTCTCGACGGTCTGGCGGCGGCGCATGCGGCGGGAGTGGTGCATCGCGACCTGAAGCCGGCCAACGTGATTCTATCGCAACTGGCCGACGGGGCGGAGCTGGTGAAGATTCTCGATTTCGGTCTGGCGAAGTTCATCGACGGCGCGGGCGACGGGACCTCGCTGACGCTGCCAGGATCGGTGCTGGGAACGCTCGGGTATATGTCGCCGGAACAACTGCTGGGGCAGGAAGTCGATGAGCGCGGCGACACGTTCTCGGCGGCGGTGATGCTGGTGGAGGCGCTCACGGGCACACGCCCCTTTAGCGGCGCGACATTTCAAGAGCTGGTGCATTCGACCATGCACGCGGAATATCATCTGCCGGGCGAGGGCGCGGCGGTGGCGCGGCTGGATGCGGTACTGCAGCGGTGCCTGGCGCGGGATCGCGCGGCGCGACCGACCGTCGCGCAAATTCGGACGGAGCTGATTGAGGCAGTACGGCGCTGTCCGGCGCTGGGCGGTTCATCCAGCGTGGACGTGGAAGCCAGCACGCTGGACGAGAGCAGGACGTGAGAGCTATCGGCGTGTGCACTGGACGCCTTCGATCACGGCATCGTGGCCGTTGAACTCCCAGACAATGCCATCGGGCTCGGAGAAGACGTGCGACTGGAATTCGGTGAGCTTCACCGGCGCGCCGTTGTTGTAGGTGTAGAGATAGCCGTTGTGCCGGTCCACCTGCCATTCCCAGGGGCCCCACGGCGCCTGAACGCCATATCGCCCAGGGATGCCCGACCAGTCGCTGGAGTTCGGGCCTTTTGGATCGCCCGCGCGGTCGTTCAGCACATAGGTCTCATCTCCGAGCACGGTCACGCTGACGCCGCGGCCGGAGGCGTCGACATGGAAAGTCCACATGTTGGGGTGTTCGCGCATCTCAGAGAATACCAGCGGGCTGTGTGCGTTGAGCGTCTGATAGCCGTAGACTTCGCTGGAGAGCTGCAAATGGGCGCCTGAGAGCGAGAAGGTGAGCACGCCGGCACGGCCTTTGTAGGTGCCGGTGAGCGCCTGCAACTGCGATGCGGGAACATCCACGACGGGCAGTCCCGCGGCGACACTGTCCCACGGCGGCAGAGTACCGAGTTTCGTACGAACGAATTCCTGGAGTGCGAGCACCGGCGTGTTGCCGGTGTCGAAGTTGTTCGTGTTGGCAAGTACGGCGACGCCGAGTCCGTATTCGGGAATCCAGAGCTGCATACTGACGTAACCGAAGCCGCCGCCGCTGTGAAAGACGATGGGCGCGCCGCGACCGAGCAGGCGTCCGGTGCCGAGACCATAGCCGACAACCTGGCCGTCGGGCTGGAACTGCGGCCGATACATTTCGGCCAGCGTTTCTGGGTGAAGGAAGGCAGTCTGCCGAAATGCGCGGCGAGAATTCGCCGGACCGCCGATGACGCCATTCGCAAGATGCATGGAGATACATTTCGCCATGTCAAGCACGGTGGAGTACATGCCGCCTGAGGGCACGATCGGGATTGGCGTGTGCGCCGCGGGCGCGGAGCCCCAGTGGCCGGTGGCGAAGGAGGGCGATGAAACGGCCGCGACGTCGTCGAAGGTGCTGGAACGCATACCCAGCGGTTCGAAGACCTCTTCGCGCACAACCTGGGGGAAAGGCTTGCCGGTGAGGCGCTGGAGCGCATAGCCGGCCAGATCGACCCCGAGATTCGAGTAGGCGAAGCGGTCGCCGGGCGGGAAACGCAGCCAGGTGTCCGAGATACTGCGGATGTGCGCGTCGAAGGAAGGCGAGTACGGGTCCATGTTGTTGCCGATGGGAGCTTCGTGCTGGAAGCCGGCCCAGTGGCTGAGCAGGCGGCGGAACGTGATGGCGTTGTAATCGACCGGGGTGCGGCTGCGGACGGTGAACTCAGGGACGCACTTCGTGATCGGGTCGTCAAGCGAGATCAGGCCGCGCTCGGCGAGTCGCAAAAACGCAAGAGCGGTGTAATGTTTCGAGATGGATTGCATGGAAGAGAGAGTGCCGGGAGTGAAAGGGAGAACGGAGCCGCTGGAGCCGAACCCCTCGGCCCAGACCACCTGGTCGCGGTCCACAATCGCAATGGCAAGGCCGGGTGTGCTGGTGCGGGCGATCTCCTGCTGGAGGATGGCGCGCGAAGTGGCGATAGCCTGAGCGTAGTCGGTACGCTTCACGATTTCAGGCTGTGCCTCTTGAGCGGCGAGGCAGAAAACGCCGGCGAAAGCGAGACAGGCGAGCCGGCGGATGAGTGCAATGGCGCGGATCAACATGATGCCCCTTCGCGTTGAAGTGTGCACGCAAAGGGCCACGCGGAAATGCCGGATTTGCGGCGCGCGAAGCTAACCGGACGGTTAGGAGACGCCGCGCGGTTTGTCAGGGGTAGCGGAACAGCGCCATGAAGCCGAAGTCCATGTGCAACTGCTGGTGGCAGTGGAAGAGTGTGAGACCGGGGTTGTCGGCGACGAAGTCGAACTCGACTTCCTGATAGCCGCCCATCATGACGACATCCTTGATGACGCCGGAGGCAGGTTTGCCGCCGACGCGGACCAGCTCGAAGCTGTGGCGGTGCAGATGGAGCGGGTGGATGTCGTCGCTGGCATTGCGGAAACGGAGGCGATAGCGGCGGCCTTCGTGGATGGTGTACATCGGCTTCATCGTCTCCATGGAGAAGGCCTCGCCGTTGAGGGTCCACTGGTTGAAGCCGCTGAGCGCGGCGTTGTGTTTGACCACGGTGATGTCGAAGGTTTCATCGGGTGCGGCGGGTTCGCCGGCTTTGCCGAAGCGGGCGTAATCCCAGTGGAACGGTTTCGGCGGAATCCACAGGGGACGGCTTTTTTGTCCGGCGTATTCGACGGTGATGCCCATGCCGTGTTTGCGGTCGTCGTCGGCAAGGTCGCCCATCAGCCAGACGCCGGGGTGGTTCATTTCGACGATGGCGGAGACGCGCTCGGCGGTGCCGAGCCAGAGCACGGGGACATCGGTGGGTGTGGGCACGGGGTTGCCATCGAGCGCGACAACCTTGAACGAGTGGCCGGGGAGCGCGAGGCTGCGAATCTCGGTGGCGCTGGCGTTCAGAAGGTGAAACAGAACACGCTCGCCGCGTTTGACGCGAATCGGCTCGCCGTGGCCGCGCATGCGGCCGTTGATGGAGAACAGCTCGTAGCCGACCTCGTAGCCCTTCGTCTTCACTTTCGCCTCGTCGTCGGCCTGCCTGCCCATCTCCTGAAGGGCCGAGATGGGCGCGCCCGCGAGGGCGTCCTGAGCCATGTCGCCGCCCTGGCTGAACGACGGCAGGAATTCCTTCAGTACCAGGAAGACTTCGCGGTCATAAGCGCCGGGGTCGTTCTTCGGCTCGATGTAAACGGGTCCGGCCTGGCCGGTGTAAGTGCCGCGATTGAGATCGGCGCCGGCGACGACGTGGGTGTGGTAGAAACGAAAGCCCGCGGGCTTCGGCACAAACGAAATGCGGCGCGTGGAATGGGGCGGGATGTACGGGGTGCCTTCCTCGGCAGCGCCGTCCACGTCGCTGGGGATCATCTGGCCGTGCCAGTGGACGAGTTCGGGTACGTCGGTGTCGTTGCGCAGATCGACGGTTACGCGCCGACCTTCGCGGAAACGCAACAGCGGTCCTGGGAACTGCCCGTTGTAAAGCGTCGTCGAGACAATGTGGTCCGGCGCGAGCTCAGCGAGTCCGGCGCCGATCTGCACGGTGTAATCGGGCCTCTCGTCGGCGAGCGACAGAGAGCCCGCAAAAGGAACGAGACTCGCAGCTTTGAGCAGGGACCGGCGATCGACAAGCATGCGAACAATTATCGCGCCAGCCCCGGGGTCCGGCCAGACGGCTACTGCCGCCGCAGCGAAGCGATCGGGTCCAGCCTGGTCGCGCTGCGGGCCGGGAGCCAGGTCGCCAGGAATGCTACCAGCGTAAGGAAGACTCCAGCGCCGGCCAGGATGAACGGGTCGGTGGCGCTCAGGTTCACCAGCATTCCCGAAACCAGGCGCGCGGCTGTGAGTGCGAGCGCGGCGCCCACGACGAGCCCCGCCAGCGTCAGCAGCATTCCCTGGCGGATCACCAGCCCGAGCACATCCCGGGTCTGCGCGCCCAGCGCCACGCGGATTCCGAACTCCTGCGCGCGCTGGCCCACCGCGAACGCGAGCACGCCATAGAGTCCCAGCGCCGCCAGCAGAATAGCCATGACGCCGAGCACGCTCAACAGGGCAGCGGGAACCCTCTGCGGGAACAACGCCTCGCTGACGTGATCCTCGAACGGCATAATGGGGAACGCTCCCGACGCGGGTTCGAGGCCGGTGGCCTCACGGCGAACCGTGGCGATCCGGTCGCGCGCGGGCCCCAGCGTGCGGATGAAGAAGGCCATCCAGAATTGCTCGCCATGCCACTGGCTGTAGGGAACGTAGACGTATGGAATGGACGCCTCTGTCAGGAAGCGGTATTTGCTGTCCTTCACCATGCCCACAACCGTGATCCAGTGTCCGGGACCGCCGATGCGGTGTCCGACGGGATCGCCTCCGGCGAAGTACCGGCGGGCGAAAGTCTGGTTTACGATGGCGACCTGAGCGGTCTTCGACGTGTCCTGTTCGGTGAAGTCGCGGCCGGCGAGAAGGCGAATGCCCAGCGCGTCGAAGTAGCCCGGCGAAACGATCTCGTTGCCGGCCCGCACCTGTTCGCCGCGGCGCGGTTCGTAGCCTTCCACCTGCAGCTCAGCGCCCCGGCTGTCGCCGAGAGCGAGTGGGATGTCATCGCCGTAGCCCACCGCGGCGATGCCCGGCTGGGTCAGCAACCGTTCGCGCAAGCGGGAAGTGAACTGGAGACGCTGCTCTTCGCTGGAACAGAAGGTGTCCAGGTGATACTGGACGAGCAGCACGTTCCTAGGATCGAAGCCGGGATTCATATTTCGCGCGTTCATGAAACTGCGCGTGAACAATCCCAGACCCACCAGCGCCACCATCGCGAGGGCGACTTCGGCCACCACCAGAAATCCGCGGGCACGGTGCAGTCCCGCGCTGGAGGCGCCTGTCCGTCCGCTTTCCTTGAGACTCTCGCTCACGTCGGTACGGATGGAGTACAGCGCAGGCGCGAGGCCGGTGATGACGGCAAGAATCAGGCAGAGCAGGACCGCGAAGGCGAGAATATCGCCGTTCAGGGTGAAGTCCAAGCCGAGGGGAAACTCCCTCGTCGGAAGCAGCCACGCGAGCGACTGTCCCATCCATTGGGACAGAACCACGCCGGCCGCCGCACCGGCGATGGCGATCAGCAGGCTCTCCGTCACCATTTGCCGGATGAGACGGCGCGATCCGGCTCCCAGCGCCAGGCGCACGCTGAATTCCTTTTGCCGCGCCGTGGCGCGAGCCAGTTGAAGATTAGCGACGTTGGCGGCGACGATCAACAGCAGCACGCCGCACACGGCCATCAGGATACGCAGCGGCGTGAGCAGGAACCACTGCAGGCCATGGTGAGATTTCCAAACCGGCATCAGGCGGCCGCTGACGCCGCGATCTTCATTCGGCGCAATTTTAGCGATACGGCCGGCAATCGCTTCAACCTCCGCATTCGCCTGACCGAAATCGACGCCGGGCTTGAGCCGCGCGGTCACCCATACCTGCCGCGCGCCGCGGGCGTTGAGCAGCCAGTCCCCCTGGCCGTTCAGATCGGGAGCCATCACCATGGGCACCCAGATATCGAGGAACAACCCGGGGACCGCGCCACGGAAAGCGGGTGGCGCGACGCCGACGACCGTCAGCGGATGTTTGTTGACGCGAACGGTGCGGCCGATCACCGCGCGATCGCCCTGGAATCGCTGTTTCCAGAGACGGTCGCTGATGACGGCCATTGGCGCGGATCCGCGCGCGTCGAGAAACTCGGTGGACTGGAACCCGCGGCCCAGTTCGGCTTTGACGCCCAGCACCTCGAAGTAATTGGAGGAGACGTATTCGCCCCGGACCTGTTGCGGATTCGAGTCGCCTACGGCGAAGGGGTTCAGCAGCGACGCAGCCACGCCGGAGGCCAGCTTCATGTCGTCGCGGTAATCGCGATAGTCGCGCCAGGAGGTGACGCTGAACTCGCCGGTGGGAGTCACGGTCTCGATCGCCGCGAGACGCCCGCCATCGGTCGCCCCGGGGAAGGGATGAACCAGTAGAGCGTCGATCCAGCCGAATACCGTCGTGTTCGCCGCTATGCCCAGCGCCAGGGTCAGCACGGCAGCCGCCGTGAATCCCGGGCTGTTCCGCAGAACGCGGAGGCCATAACGCAGATCCTGCAACAGAGTGCGCATGGTGTTTTGCGTGGCTCGGCTACATTAGAGCACGTTTCAAGCCACCGCCAAACTGTTCAATGCTCTCGGCTGGAAAGCGCAGGCTGTCCCGTTCAGGGGACCGGCCTTCCCGAAAGCGAACAGCATTGCGTCACCACTGGAAGGCGATGAAGGGCTCCACGCGCGATCCGTGGTCTTCCACGCGCCAGGCATAGCGCAGACCGACGCGGAGCGGTTCGCGAGCCGAGAAGGCGTGGAAGTCAAAGAGAGCCTCGGCGCCGGCGGAGCGATAGAGGCGGTTGCCCGCGCGGGCGTAGTCGTAAAAGAAATTGCCGTTGACGCGCTTGACGTAGGCGACCTGCCAGGCGGCGAGATCCGGATAGGCAAGGGGCAGGCTATAGTTGGCCGAACCCTTCCAAAGGTTGTTGCCGGCCACCGAATCGTAGCCGCGGGCGAAGTTCATCTGGCTGGAGAAGTAGTAGTTGCCGCCGTTGCGGCGCTCGTTTCCAGCTTCCAGGCGGATGCCGTGGTGACGGATGGGGCTGGGAAGGTAGAGGGTGCCAGTGGCAGTAGTGAGATTGCCGCGATAATCGTTGCCCCAGGGGGTGTGCTGATACGAGACCAGGAACGACTCACCCCAGGCGGGCGCGACATCGCGCGGGGCGCTGTAGCGGAAGCGGCCGAACCAGAGCCAGTAGTTTAGCGGCGTGAGCCCGCCGCCGCTCAGATTGCGGCGCTCGACGGCAGAGCCGAACACCAGCCAGGTGCTGTAGACTCCGCGCGAGAAGTTCAGCGGAATGTGGAAGCCGGTGCGAGCGGTGCGCTCGGTCCATTTCTCGGTGAAACCGGGATAGCGAGCTTCGCGATTCTTGCGGCTGAAACCAAAATCGATCATCGGATAGAGCGCGTTGAAGGTGCCGGAGAGGTCGAGGCCGGTGGTCTGTTCGTTCAGGTCGTAGGTGAACGCGGCGGTGGTGTTGAGCAGGCCCATGCGATCGGTGGAGATGAGGCCGAAACCGAAGCCGGGTGGCGGCGAGGTCACGCCCCAGCTATGGATGTTGAAGAGGTGCGCCATCGGATGATAGGCCTCGGACCGGTACGTTTGGGTCTTCATTTCGGCGGTATAGTCGTGCGCGCCGTGCTCGAAGTAGTCGAGGCCGGCGTTCTGCACTCTGTCGATGGGCCGCCAGTTGGCCGGGTCGAGCGGCATTTCGGCGAGGTTGTAGCCATCCACGGTGTAATCGCTGAAGAGCAGGCGGCGGCCATCGGGGAAAACCCGCGGGCAATCGGCGCCGAAGCGCGAGGAGGTGACCTGGTAGCGCTCGTGGGTGGCCGTGTGGACCGCATAGACGTTGTTGATGCCGCTCAACGAAGACACGTAGACCACGTAGTCGCCTGCGAACGAGGGCCAGCTCATGTCGGTTCGCGACGGGGCGACGATGTCGGTGAAGAGGCCAGTATCGGTATCGAGAATCGCGAGACCTTTCGCTCCGCTGGCCTGCTGGCGCACGGCGACAATGCGCCGCAGGTCGGGGGCCCACGAGGGCGTCTGCAACACATCGTTGGCAGGGGTGGCGATGCGCTTGACTTCAGCGCCGGTATTCGCGTCGAGGATCACCAGCGAGCTCACGCCCGCGGCGCTGTATTCGATAGCGGCGATGCGCGTGCCATCCGGGGAAAGCGCGGGCGCTTCGAAGCGCGTGCGGTGCGTCAACCTGCGCGTGCGGCGAATGGCGAGGTCGTAGACGAGGATCTCGCTGTAGCCGCGCCGCCAGCGCGGATCGGGGACCCATTCGGCCCACACCACGCGGCCGCGCGCCACCGAGATGCGGCTGGCGGGAGCATGCGCGAACAGGCGCTCCTCCTCGCCGTCGGGGTTGATTCGCACCAGGGCGTTGAGATCGCCGAGCCCGCCTTTATCAGCCAGGACGGCGCCGTCGGTATCGTAATCGCCGTAGTAATACGAGGTCCACACCTGGTGCGGGGCCGCGGTAATGGCGCGCGCGCTGGTGAGCGCGATCGGCTCGGCTTTCGACTCCCACTTTTCGCGCAGCTCGGTGGCCATCTCGTCGTAGGTCTCGGCGACGCCGCGGCCGGTCTCCTTCTTCATCGCCATGGACAGGGCAAACGGGTTCCACGCGGTGCGAGTATAATCACGCAGGATGGCGTCCCACGCCTCACTCCCGGAAGCGCGATTCACGCGCCCCACCATGTATGCGCCGAGCTGATAGCGATCGGGCACAACGTGGTTGTAGGAGCCGTACATCGCCTTCATATAGGAGAAGCGGCGGCCGGACATCAGATTGGCGCGCATGATCTGGCTGAATGACGCGAGTCGGGCGGTGCCACCAGCCGTGAACGCCGATTCGGCGACGCTGGCGTCGCCTTCCAGCCACCAGATCGGCATGCTGTAGCCAGTGACAAAACCGAAACCGGCGTCGCCGAACAGCATGCGCATCGCGTGCACGAAGCCACGGTCCATGGCGCGCATCTGAATGAGGTGACG
>Ga0335085_10006001_pt1 | contig 19314 bp, 15 predicted proteins | sample Lox_Sample_45_FD_206712 | JGI IMG/M metagenome (GOLD analysis project Ga0335085, IMG submission 206712) | Soil microbial communities from Loxahatchee National Wildlife Refuge, Florida, United States - Lox_Sample_4.5 | ecosystem: Environmental > Terrestrial > Soil > Wetlands | place: USA...
GATAGGGATGATAGATGAGGATTGGCGATGAGCCGCCCGCTATCCTGATCCGTCCTCTGTCGTCCGTCCTCCGTCATCACACTCTCCTCATATCGAACACCGGCTTCTGTCCGGTGCCGTAGCGCTTGAGTGCGCCTTCCTCGCCGATGGCGTTGGGGCGCTGGAAGATCCAGTTCTGCCACGCGGTCAGCCGCGCGAAGATTTTCGATTCCATGGTTTCGGGACCGGCGAAGCGCAGATTGGCTTCGAGGCCGGTGAGGCCGTCGGGTGAAAAACTGGCGCGCTCTTCCAGAAAAACGCGCACCTCATCGTCCCAATCGATGTCGTCGAGTGCAAAGGTGATGAGGCCGAGCTTCTGCGCGGCTTCGGCGTCGAGCATCTTGCCGCGCGCGGCTTTGGCGCGATCGACATCGCCCGGATCGGCCAGGAAGCGGCAGGCGAGCCGCGTCACCCCGTTCACCATCGGATAGGGACCGAAGTTCACGTCGGCGAGCGCGATCGTCGCCGGCGGTTTGTTGTCGCCGTCGTGTCCCCTCTCGCCAGCAGGGGAGGGAGCCAGCATGTAGGCACGGTCGCTGGCGAAGATCAGCTCCGCGAGCGTGCCGGCAAAGCACGAGCCCGGCTCGATCAGCGTGACCAGCGAGCGCGAGGTGAGATCGACGCGCTTGAGGACGCGCTTCCACAGATGCCGGATTTCGCGGGCAAGCCAATGATCCCTGTTGGCGTCGAGGAACGCGTCATAGGCCAAGACTTGCGCCGGATCGCCTGCGGACTTGAACACGATCGCCGCGACCTCGAGTTCGTTCAGCCGGATGTTCAGAATGACGTCGTCAAGCTCACGCGCGAGCTGGAGCGGCCAGAAATCGGCGCCGAGTGCCACCATGGCGTCGGCGGACGCCGGCGGCGGCGTCTTCGGCCCATGCAGCGTGATGGTGGCGATCCGCTCCGCGCGCTGGAATTCAACACGGAGGGAGCCGTACGCGACGCCATCGGCCGCAAAGCCGCGCTTGAGCGGCGTCAGCGCGATGCCATTGGCGGCGCCGCTGCGGGTCGATTTGGCGGCGAATTCCTCGGCGCGCGCGGCAATCGCGGCGTCGAATTTCGATCCCGGCACCACGTCGTCGACCAGCCGCCACTCGACGGCGCGCTTGCCTTTGACGCCCTCCTCGGTGGTACAGAAGACGTCGGCGTGGTCGCGCCGCACCTTGCGCTTGTCGGAGACGCGGGTGAGGCCGCCGGTGCCGGGCAGCACGGCGAGCAGCGGCAATTCCGGCAGTGACACCGCCGCTGAGCCGTCGTCGATCAGCATGATGTGGTCGGTTGCGAGCGCCAGCTCATAGCCGCCGCCGGCGGCCGTGCCGTTGATGGCGCAGATGGATTTGACACCCGAATTCTCGCTGAGATCTTCAAGGCCGTTGCGGGTCTCGTTGGTGAACTTGCAGAAATTGACCTTATGGGCGTGGGTCGCGCCGGCCAGCATGCGGATGTTGGCGCCGGCGGAAAAAACGCGCGGCTTGGCCGAACGCAGCACGACGACGCGCACTTGCGGATGCTCGAAGCGCAGCCGCTCGATGGCGTCGGCAAGCTCGATATCGACGCCGAGGTCGTAGGAATTGAGCTTGAGGTCGTAGCCTTCGAACAGGCCCGCTTTCTCGTCGACGTCCATCAGCAGCGTGGCGACCTCGCCGTCGACCTTCAGCTTCCAGTGCCGATAGCGCGACGGGTCGGTCTGGAAATCGATGCGGATCTCGCCGTTCGCCAGCGGACGTGCGGTGGCATGTTTAGCTTCGGCCATGGCAGCATCTCTACCGAGGAGTTCAGTAATATGAATTATAATTCATCAGATCGCCCGAAACGCCGATGTTATGCACTATAATTCATAAGATCGCAACCCCGGGATCGGCACCGGGCTCGGCTTCATGGTGGTCGCGCAGAAGTCGATTGATGAAATCGGCGACGGCGCTGAGCGTGGTCTCCGGGGCGTCTCGATAGGGGATATGGCGGACGCCCGGGAGGATCGCGGTCTCGACCGGGCAGAAACATTCTTCGCGTGCGGTCTCGACCTGCTTCAGCGTCCCGTACTGATCGAGATCGCCCTGGACGATGAGGATCGGCACGCGGATATAGCTGAGCGCTTCGGTGATGTCCCACTTGCGGAAGTCGGGATCGAGCCATGGCTCGCTCCAGGAGCGGAACGCGCAATCGACGTCGGCGTGCCAGCGCTTGAGCTTGTCGCGCAACGTACCCGCGGCGAACGCGTCGCGGGCGCGGCGGATCTCGGCAAGCCCCATTTCCTCGGTGAAGAAATGCGGCGCCAGCAGCACGAGGCCGCGGACGCGGTGATCCTGAACGCCGCCGGCGTAGATCGTTGCGATCGAGGCGCCGTCGCTGTGGCCAAGGAGAAAGCCGCGCTCGAATTCGATGGCGGCCAGCACGCGCGGCAGCACGTCGCGCGCCTCCTCGTGCATGAAATTCACGCCGCGCGGCAAATGGCCGGCGCTCGATCGGCCGTAGCCCGCGCGTGAATAGAGAAAGACCCCGGCGCCTGTCGCCGCTGCAATCTCTTGTGGAAAAGCGCCCCAGATATCGACGCAGCCAAGACCCTCGTGCAGCATCACGATGGTCGGCGCTGCATCGGGCCGCGGGCCGATCATGCGGTATTCGAGCCGCATCGGCGCGAGATCGAGAAACCCGGCATCGGCCAGCGGCACGGTCTCTACCTTCCTTCCCGTCAGAGCAACGACGTAACAATGCGCAAAAGCTTGGCGAAGCTTTGCTCCACGGTGTCGCCCGAGGTGTCGATCTCGGCTTCGGCGCGGGCGTAATCGGCGTGGCGCGCTTCGAGGATGGCGATGAGATCGGCCATGGCGCCGCGGTTCTGCGCCATGGGGCGGAAGTCGCCCTGCGCCATGACCCGGCTCATGTGGTCCTCGGGCCGCGCCTTGACCCAGATCGTGTGGGTCCGGCGCAGCAGTAGCGCATAAGTCTCGGCATTCGACACGATACCGCCGGCCGTGGTGATGACGGCGGATTCATGGTCGGCGATGACGCGCTCGAGCGCGCCGCGCTCATGGCGGCGGAAGGTGACGGTGCCGGCCATCTCGATGAGATCGGGAATGCTGGCGCCGTAGTCTTGCTCGACCAGGCGATCGAGCTCGACAAACGGAGTGTTGAGATGCCGCGCCAGCATCCGCCCGAGCGTCGACTTGCCGGCGCCGCGCAGCCCGACCAGCGCGATGCGCCGACTGCGGTCGGCGCTGCCGGGCCGCGCGACGCGGGCTTCAATCTCCTTGACGAGAGCCGGCAGTTCTCCCGACGGCACCTGGCCGAGAAGATCGAGGATCGCGCCGAGCGCCGCAGTGCGCGGGCCGGGCTCGGGCAACAGCGCCGAAGCCGGCACGTCGAGCGCCCGCGCGACGGCGCGCACAACGCTCACCGACGGATTGCCGATGCCGCTCTCGATCTGCGCGAGATAACGCTCGGAGGTTTCGGACGCCTGCGCCAATTGCCGCCGCGTCATGCCGCGCTTGGCGCGGTTGCGCCGCACCTCGGCGCCGATGGCGGTGAGGAAGGCCGCCACGGAGGCGGCATCCTTTTGCGGCGCCTGGGTAACCGCTTTGCGGGAGCTGCTTTTTGCCGTTCGCTCGGCCACGACGAAGAGCCTCTATGCACTATAGTAGTGATTATCTCTAACTGGATAAAGGAATCCATGCACTATAGTGCAGGTAACAGGCCCACGCAAAAACCCGAAGGGGCTGATTGGCGTTGTGTATGTTCTTTTGTTGGGCGCAGGACTACGGAACGATTCTATTGCCGACTTCCCCGGAATTGGGAAATTTCTTTAGCAGATTCAAAATTATTTCCATTGGAACGGGCCGAAGTCCAACCATCACAACTATCAAACCCGCCGGTAGCCCCGGTCGCATATGCCAACGAGCGTCTACATCACTGTCTTTAATCCGATCGACCAATGATAGGGCAGTTTGGGAGGTTGGAAGGGCTCTTTCTTCGCCGGTTTCAACCCAAATGCCGCTCTCCTCAAATGATCGAAATGAAATCGCTGGCGGTTCGCCACTAAATTTTTTCCATCCCGCCTCTTGAAGTAAGTATTCAATCTGTTGTGAAACAAATCTCGCTTCAAAATCCGAAACAGAAGTTAGCCAATATGTGACCGATGCGGCAGCGGGCTTTAGCTTGGTGGCCGCGTGTTGCTGCTCCAAATATCTCGGCGACACCAATTTTTCTAAAACAACGTTCTGGCTACGCAGTTTTTCTATTCGTTCAGACGCAGCGTCAGATTCAATTTTCAACTGGGCTTGCTGTTGGCCTGTCACTTTGTACAAGATTACTGACGAGATGAGCGCAACGAGTAATGCCGCCAATCCGAGGCCGGCACCCACGAGCATCAATACAAACCCTGAAGTATCCCAAAACGCCACCGGATGGCCCCACAGCATAGATAGGTTCCTTGCGCTTTGGTCGTTCATTTGTATTGATTATATTGTGCTGTTTGGAGGGATAATTTATTTCCTTGTGCGCGCCCGCAGAATTGGAAGGGCGCATTAGTGCAGGATAATCGCCACTATAGTTCACTACAGTTCATGCCGCATAGTGTGCTTCGGGTGCGATTTGTAAGACGGGCAAAGGGCTTATCAGTTTAGAATTTCCTGTCAGCTAAAAAGTCTCGCGCCAGGCGCCGCTTGGCCGCCGGTTGCTTTCGTCGTCTGCGTCGGGTCCCGGATCGTCAGGGGCATGAACCAGGGGAATGACAGGCTCGGCTTTCGGCTCGAGCCGCTGCACCGGAGCGGGAGCCGGTAACGCTTCGGCCTCGGCCGGCGGCTTCGGTGTTTCATCTTCTCTGGGCGGCTCATCCGGCCTTTCGCTCGCCAGCGCGGCCGGCGGTGGCTCAGGTTCGATGACAGGCGCCGCGCTCACGATGCCGGTCAATGGTACCCGCCATTCGAACGCATCGAGACGGCCGCTTACTGGAGACACCGGCAGCCACCGATCCGACACGTAGCCGTCGGCCGTCCAGGCTGGATCAGGCGCGGCATTGAGCGCGCGCGCCAGCCATTCGCGGGCGCGGCCTTCATCGTTACGTTCGGCGCGCTCAAGCTCGGCCATCAACAGACAGATGCGTTTGGTTGGTGCGGCAAGGTAGGGCTCGAGCGCGGTGCGCGCTTTGGCGAACTGCTGTGCATCGATCCTGGTGCGTGCGAGCGCGAGCGCACTTTCGACATTCGCGGGCACTTTGCCGGCCAAACCTTCGATCCGCTTGAGCCGGTCGCGCGCGGCGTCGCCGTAGCGAAGTTCGGCGACGGCCCGCGCCAGATCGGGATGCGGATTGGCGAGCCAGGCCTTGTTGAGAATGCGCATGGCCCTGCGCAACTCGCCGCCCTCGGCGAGCAGGCGCCCGGCAAACGCCGCGGTCGGCACCAGCGTCGGCGCAAGCTTCACCGCTTCGAGCGCGAACGCCTTGGCATTATCGCGGTCCGATCCCTCCGCGGCCAGCGCGCGCGCTGTGAGCAGCACGGCGCGCTGGCGTCGATAGGCCGCTTGGTCGATGGCGTTCTTGTGGCTGTCCAGGAGCGCGAGCGCGCCGGCCCAATCCCCCGCGGCGCAGCGCGCTTCCAGCACGGCGCGGCCGGCCCAGCTAAGCGCGGGCGCGGTGCGCGCCGCTTCCTCGGCAAAAGCGCGCGCAGCCGCGCCGTCGCCGCGGCGCTGAGCCTCGACGAAAAGGCCATGCAGCCCGAGCGGTTTGGTGTCGGCACGGCTCGCCATGGCGCGAAATACGCGTTCGGCGCCTTCGCGATCGCCGGAAAGCTGTGCCGATTGCGCGTTGAGCAGCAAGGCGAGCGGTTCTGCGGGCGCGAGGCGGTTGACTTCGGCGGCGAATTTACGCGCCGCGCTGATATCGCCGGTGCCGATGGCGATGAGCCCGTTCGAGATCGCCTCATAGGCGCGCACACCGCGGCGATGGCGCCGCAGATTTGCGAACGTCGTCGGCGAACGGAGGATCGCGCGAATGAGACTCCAGATCAGCACCAGGACGGCGACCAGCGCCAAAATCGCCGCGCCGAGAACCATCAGCGAAGTCTCGATGCGCAGGCCCTGCCAGGTAACGACGACATCGCCCGGCCGTTCGGCGAGCAGTGTGACGCCGTAAGCAAGACACCCGACAATGATCAAATAAACGAGGACGCGGATCATTGCGGGCTCGGCTTTGTGAGCGCCGCCAGCGCCTCGGCGGCGATGCGGCGGCTGGCGGCAATGGCGGCGTCGCGCGCGTCGACCTTTTTGATCCAGTCGGCGACGAGTGATTTTGCGGGATCGGGTAATTTGGCGACGTCAGCGTGCGCTGCGGCGATGTCGGCGCGCGCCGCCTCGGCATTGATTCGCGCTACGACAGACTGCGGATCGTCTCCCGCCGGCGCGTCGATCGGCGTAATTCGCACAAGCTTCTGCGCGCTGCTCTCGATCCGGCCCAGAAACGTTGCTTCGCCGGCTTCGCCGTTCGAGGCGCGCATCAAGGCCGGTGTCAGCGCCGCGAGGTCGTGCGCCAGGGCCGCGGCGCTCGGCACACCGCTGGCCGCAAAAGGCTCGAGCGGAGCCGTTGTCGCCTTATCGACGCCGAGCGCTTTCACCGCTGCAAGCTCGGCCTGATACGAAGCGCCGCGCTCGACGGTCGCGCGCAAGGCTTCTGCCGCAATCGTCAGCCGCGCGGCGCGATCATCGGTGCCGGCGGCGGTTCGCCGCGTCACGTCGCTAGCGAGTGCTTTCGCCGCGCTTTCGAGGACCGTAATCCGGCTCGCGAGCGCATCGAGATCGGCGCGCTGCACGCCTCCTTGGGCTGCGTTGCGCGCCTGATCGGCTGCGCTCGACGCAGCCTTAGCTTGTGCCAGCGCGGTCTGGACAGCCGTCGCGACGTCATCGACGCGGCGGGTCAGAGCCGCAACCGAATCGCCGAGCGATTTTGTGGTCGCTTCGATCGCTGCAATTCGGGAGACCAGGGCGGCGTCGGGCGGCCGCGTTTGCAGCGCGCCCTGGATTTTATCAAGCCGCGCGGAAATCTCGGCATCATTTGCTTTACCCGGCGACGCCGCCGACGGCACGGGCGTTTGGCGCGAGGGCAGGTAACCGCCAAACCAAAGTCCGGCGACGAGCGCGGCCATCCCGAGCGCTCCGCCAAGTGCGGCGCCTATATGACGCATCACGGCGCCGGCGGAACTCGCGCCACTTTCAGGGCCCGATTGATGACTTCCGGGCGTCTCGTCGGTTGCCGTCAGATCGATGGTCGGCGGCGGCCGGCGCGATGCGCTGTCAGACTCGCTCATCATGCTGTTTCCAAAGCGATTCCGCCGAACCGTCCGGGCCGGGCCGGCTTGCAACGGCATAGTACGGGGCAATCATGGCGGCAACTCATTGGACCAGCCTGACCGGCAACATCAATCCGCACCTATCAGTTCGATCAGTGTTGCCTCCACGGGCCGTGGCGAGACCCGAATATCAGTCGCACCCGCGGCGGAAAGCGGTTCGGCGACGCGCGCCGACAAACAATAATGGGCGAGGCGCTTCACTGCGCTGTCGAGGAGACCGTCCGCAATGGCTGCATTGACATAGGCCTCGGCCGTGCGCCGCGAGAAATGCAGCACGCCGTCGATCCCGGCCGCGAGTGCATCGGCTGCCGCCGGCGGCAGAGCGTTCGCCGCGACGGCGCGATAGATGATCGTCATGTTGACGACGTAGCCACGCGCGCGCAGATCACCCGCGAGATCGCCCGACCGGTACTCGCCTGTAAGATAGAGCAACGATGCCCCAGGCTTCATCCGTTCGCCCACCATTCCGGCAAGATCGTTCACGTCGCCGTCGGCGGAACTCACATCGGTAAAGCCTGCCGCTCGCATTGCTTGGGCGCTGCGCTTGCCGACCGCGAAGACCGGAATGTCATGCAGCGCTTCGGCGCGCGCGAGCGCCGCATTGGCGCTGGTGACCAAAATCGCCGACCATGCGCCGCCGCCGATCTGCGCATCCGATGCGGGCTCGATGCGAAGCAGCGGCGCCAGAACCACATGGTGACCGCGACTGCGAAGCGCGGCGGCGGTGCGCTGCGCGTCGGCTTCCGGCCGCGTCAGGAGAAGCCGCACGATCAGGCCCCGGCGAAAAAATCAGGCCCGGCGCGCGCCTTCAATTCACGCCCGGCATCGGCGCCGATCGCCGCCGCTTGATCGCTGCGGCCGTCGCGCGAGACGTCGAACGCCGCGCTGCCATCGGGCTTGGCGACGATGCCGCGAAAACGCACGGCGCCGTTGCTGACGCGCGCGTGGCCGCCGATCGGAGTGCGGCAGGAGCCGTCGAGCACGGCGAGGAACGCCCGCTCGGCGGCGAGCGCGGTGGCGGTGTCGCCGTCGCCGATTGCGGCAACGAGCATACGCGTTGCCGCATCGTCGGCGCGCGTCTCGATGCCGATGGCACCTTGGCCGACCGCCGGAATAAATTCATCCACGTCGAGAAACGCCGTCGCTTCGGCGATGAGACCAAGCCGCTTCAGGCCGGCGACCGCCAGCAGAGTCGCGTCCGCTTCGCCGGCCTCAAGCTTGCGCAAGCGCGTTTCGACATTGCCGCGCAGCGGCACCACCGTAAGGTCCGGCCTCACGCGTTTGACCAACGCCTGCCGCCGCAACGATGCGGTGCCGACCACGGCCGCGTTCGGCAATTCGCGCAACGTCTTGGCTTTGCGGCTGATGAACGCGTCGCGCGCATCCTCGCGCGGCAGGAAGGCCGACAGCACCAATCCCGGCGGCAGCACGGTCGGCATGTCCTTGGACGAATGCACCGCGAGATCGATCGCGCCGGCGAGCAGCGCTTCCTCGATTTCCTTGGTGAACAGGCCTTTGCCGCCGGCGTCCGCCAGCGGCCGATCCTGGATGGCGTCGCCGCTTGTGCGGATGGTCTTGATCTCTATCTGGGTCGCATCCAGGTCGTGCGCCGAGGTGAGGCGTCTTTGCACCTCGCGCGCCTGTACCAGCGCCAGCGGCGAGCCGCGCGAGCCGATGCGCAAAACGGAAGTTTTGGTCGAGGTTTGGATCATCGCCGGCCTATAATACACACATGGTCATCCTCGGCATCGAGACAACCTGTGACGAAACGGCCGCCGCTGTGGTCAGACGGACCGACGACGATCGCGGCGAAATTCTATCCAACATCGTGCTGTCGCAGGTCAGCGAGCACGCTGAATTCGGCGGCGTGGTGCCCGAGATCGCCGCCCGCGCCCATGTCGAGGCGCTGGATCACGTTATCGGCAGGGCCATGGACCAAGCGCGGGTACCCTTCGCCGGTCTGGACGGCGTTGCCGCCTCGGCTGGACCCGGCCTCATCGGCGGCCTCATTGTGGGGCTGACGACCGCGAAAGCCATCGCGCTGGCCCATCGCCGGCCCCTGATCGCCGTCAATCACCTCGAAGCGCATGCGCTGACGGCGCGCCTCACCGATGCGACGCCGTTTCCCTATTGCCTGTTTCTCGCCTCGGGTGGCCACACGCAAATCCTCGGCGTGCGCGGGGTTGGCGACTATGTGCGCTTCGGCGGCACCGTCGATGATGCGATCGGCGAAGCCTTCGACAAGACGGCAAAGCTGCTCGGCCTCGGCTATCCGGGTGGCCCTCTGGTTGAGAAGGAGGCGGCGAGCGGCGACCCCAAGCGCTTTGCTTTGCCGCGGCCCATGGCGGGACGCCGCGACGCGGATTTTTCGCTCTCCGGCCTCAAGACCGCGCTGCGTCTGGAGGCCGAAAAAATCGCGCCGCTGAGCGATCAGGACGTCGCCGATCTCTGTGCCTCATTCCAGCAGGCCGTAGTCGATGTGGTGATCGACCGACTTCGCGCCGGCATGCGGATGTTCCGTGAGCGCATCGGGGCGCCGAATGCGCTCGTCTGCGCGGGAGGCGTCGCCGCCAACCAGGCGATCCGCAAGGTTCTGCATCGCGTTGCGTTCGAGTTCGGCACCGCATTGGTCGCGCCCCCGCCGGCATTATGCACCGATAACGGCGCAATGGTCGCCTGGGCTGGGGCGGAGCGTCTCGCGCTTGGTCTCACCGACACGCTTGATTTCGCCCCCCGACCGCGCTGGCCGTTGGAGCAGGTGACGAAAGCGGCGGCGAAGTAAGCCCGCGAGGAAGTCTTACTGCTGGAAGCGGTCGATGAACCACCGTAACAGCCGCATCCAGATCTCGTCCTTGCCGACGACATCCTCGATGCCGTGCTCGAGGTTGGGGTTGTCGTTGACTTCCATGACAACGATCCCGTCCGCGGTCTGCTTGAGGTCGACGCCATAGAAGCCGTCGCCGACCGGCCGCGCCGCGCGAACGGCGATGTCCATGACGTCATGCGGGGCCTGGGCGAGATCGAAAGCGCGGAAGCCGCCTTCATGCGAAGAACCGTCGGGCCGGTACTTCACCACCTGCCAATGGCCGCGCGCCATGCGGTATTGGCACACGAATAAGGGCTCGCCGGCCAGCACGCCGACCCGCCAATCGAAATCGGTCGGCAGGAACTTTTGTGCCAGCAGCAGGTCGGTTTCCTCGAACAGCTCCTCGCAGATGCGCTTGAATTCAGCCGCCGTTTCGATCTTGTGCACACCGCGCGAGAACGAGCCGTCGGGGATTTTCACCACCAGTGGCAACCCGAGCTCGTCGATCGCTTCGGTGAGATCGGTCTCTTCGCCGACAATCACGGTCGGCGGCGTCGGCACCTGATTCTGCTGCAGGAGCTCCATGAGGAACACCTTGTTGGTGCAGCGGATCATCGAGATCGGGTCGTCGATGACCGGCATGCCCTCCTGCCAGGCGCGGCGGGCGAAGCGATAGGTGTGATTATCGATCGACGTCGTCTCGCGAATGAACAGGCCGTCGAACTCGGCAAGCTCGGCGAGTTGGCGTTTGGTGATCGGCTCGACGTCGATCGACAGTTTGTCGGCAATGCGGGCCAGATGCTTGATCGAGGCGGCAGAGCAGGGCGCCGTCTTCTCGTTCTCGTTCGGATCGAACAGCACGGCAAGATCGTATTTGGCGACCGAGCGCGCCTTAGGGTCGCGCCATTCGCGCTTGGTGTGATTGTTGAGCGATTCGCGGAAAAACTCCCCCTCGCCGTTGGCGAGCCGGGTGATGTTGCGCGGCCGGATGCGGTCGATCGACAGCCGCGCCCCGGGATCGACGATCACCTCCAGCGCCGGGCAGCGGAACAGATCGAACAATAGGCGGCCAAACGATTCGAAGCGGCCGTCGCGCGCGATGCCGAAGCAGACCAGGAGCTTGAACTCGGCATCGGGCTGGAAGTCGGCGCGCCGGGCGCAGCGATTGAGTTCTTCCTCGAGGTCCGGCAGCGCGTGCTCGTAGAGCTTCTGCTCGCGCAGCTCCAGCATGGTCTCGACGGTAGGCACGACGCGATGGCCGCGCGCCTCGGCCAGCAGCGAGGCGTAATAGCCCTTGGATTGATAGGCGTAGGAGCGCGCCAGGTTCACGAGCTTGGGCCGGCCAGTTTCGAACAGCCGCGGCCGCGCCAAGTATTCGGTCGTGGTAATGACCTTGTGCGGGGTTTCAGCGTTGGGCAGGTCGCGGGGCTGGTCGACCAGGATGACCCAGCCGGTCATGGACGGGTCCCTTTCGGATCGAAATCATTCTGCAGCGTATGGCCGATCATGCATCGAAATCGAATGCGGCGCGGTTCGTCATGGCCGAAATCAATACTGAGGCGAGGTGGCGCCGTCGGCCAGGATGTCCCCCATGAAACCCGATTCGCGCAGCTGAGTCAGGTCGGGATTTGTGGAGCGGAGGGCTGTCCACGCTGTTCCGCGGTAAGTTTTTTCTCGAACCGCAGTGCGTCGCCATGGTCGTCATAATAGTCGCGCCGCCGCCCGAACTGCCGGTAACCGGATTTTTCGTAGCGCCCTATGGCGCGGGAATTGAGTTCGTGAACTTCGAGCCGCATGGCCCGGCGGCCCTTACGCTTCGCCGCCTTCTCGGCCGCCGCAAGCAGAAGGGGCCCGACGCCGAGCCCGGCGCAATGGGGGGCGACGGCGATGGAATAAAGCCGCGCGAGATGCGAGCGCGGTGGGTAAAGCACGAGTGCATAGCCCGCGATCTTGCCGCCCGCTTCGGCGATGATCGCGGTGGCGTTCTGCGCGGCGACAAACCGGCGAAAGCTGCGCCGGGACAGGATGTCGGTGGTAAAGACGGCTTCCTCGATCGCGACCAGCGCGTCAATATCGCTCATCCGCCCCCGGCGGAGTTTCAGATCCGGGGCGCGCCGGTGAAGGGGCCTTGTCACGAGGCGCCCGCTTCCTCAATGCGTTCGATCATCGTCTCGAGCCGCTCAAGCCGGTCGGCCTCGCCGGGCGGCTTGTCCCAGCGCAGCCGGTTGATGCGCGGGAATCGCATCGCCAGTCCGGATTTATGCCGCGTCGAGCGCTGTAAGCCTTCGAAGGCTACCTCGAACACCAGGCCCTGATTGGGTTCGTGCACCACTTCGCGCACCGGGCCAAAACGGTCGGTGGTATTGCGCCGGACGAAGCGGTCGATCCGCAACAATTCTTCGTCGGTGAAGCCGAAATAGGCCTTGCCGACCGGAACGAGTTCGTCGCCGGAGTCACGGCGCGTCCAGACCCCGAACGTATAGTCGGAATAATATGACGAGCGCTTGCCGTGGCCGCGCTGCGCATACATCAGCACCGCGTCGATAACGAAAGGATCGCGCTTCCACTTCCACCACGGCCCGGTAGGACGGCCGGGCAGATAAGGCGCGTCGCGCCGCTTAAGCATGACGCCTTCGACAGCGGTCGCGTCCGACCCGGCGCCGGCCGCGGCGGGATTTTTGCGTGCCCTGGTCAATTCATCCCAGGTCGCAAAGGTGATGAGCGGCGAAAGGTCGACGCGACTATCGCCGAGACGCGTAATGAATTGTTCGAGCTTGGCGCGGCGCTCCGCGAACGGACGCGCGCGCAAATCCTCATCGCCATCGGCGAGCAGGTCATAGGCGCGCAGATGTGCCGGAAATTCTGCGATCAGCTTGGGCGTAACGGTTTTGCGATTAAGCCGCTGCTGGAGGACGTTGAACGATTGCACGCGGCTGTCGCGCATGATCAGGAGCTCGCCGTCGATGACACCGGGAACATGCAGGGCGTCGAGCAGGTCGGGAAAGCTTTTAGAAATGTCTTCGCCGGTGCGCGAGTAGAGCCGCCCGACTATCTTGTCATCTTGTTGTGCGGCGACGGCTTGCACGCGAATGCCGTCCCATTTCCATTCCGCCATGAAGTCGGCGGCGTTCAGCACGGCAAGATCGGCGTCATCGAGCGCGTGCGCCAGCATCGGCGGCCGGAACGGCGCCGGATCGGCGCTTGCGGGCTTTTCGCTGCGGCCTTCGAGCCAGGCGAATAGTGTCGTGTAGGGGGGTCCCAGGCTCGGCCAGATCAACTCGATCTCCTGCGCGTCTTTGCCGCCGAGTGCCGCCACCGCAGCTTTGGCGAGACGCGACGACACGCCGATGCGCAATCCGCCGGTGACAAGCTTGATCAGCGCCCAACGCCCAGTCTCGTCGAGGGCATCGAGCCAGCGCGCGAGCTGACTCGGCAATTGCGCCTTGCCGAGCGTTGATAGCGTTTCGACGACGGTCGTGAGGGCCAATTCTTGTGCTCCTCCCGGCAAGGGGGAGGGAGCTGGCTCAGCGAGCGGAGGAGCCGAAGGCCACATCAGCGCTACGGTCTCCGAAAGGTCACCGACATAATCGTACGACAATTCAAACAGCACCGGGTCAGTGCGCTCAGCGATCAGGCTGCGGATCAGTCCGGCCTTGGCATGCGGAAAATTCAACGAACCGGTCAACGCCGCCAGCGCCCAGCCGCGCTCGGGGTCGCCGGTCGCGCCGAAATAATCCGTCATCAGCCGCAGCTTGTTGTTGCGCGCGGGTTCATAGGCGAGGCGATCCAGGAGTTCGGCGAAGCGGTTCATTCGTCCGCCCCGCCTTCGACTTGATCGTCGCTTTCATCTTCGTCGCCATAGCCGACAATATCGAGCGGACGGGCTTTCAATCCGCGCATCGTGCACCAGTGCACGAGCGCATCCTCTTGCCCGTGGGTCACCCAGATTTCACGCGCACCTGTCGCTGCGATGGTTGTGGTGAGGCCATCCCAATCGGCATGATCGGAAATGACGAGAGGGAGCGAGACGCCTTGCTGACGCGCCCGCGCCCGCACCCGCATCCAGCCCGACGCAAAGGCCGCCAGCGGCTCGGGGAAGCGACGCGTCCAGAGATCGCTCAAGGCTGATGGCGGGCAGATCGTGATCGTGCCGGCCAGAGACGCCTTGTCGGCGCCGCGCACCAGCCGCAACTCCCCGAGCGCGATGCCGCGGCTTTCGTAATAGCGCGTGATGCTCTCCATCGCGCCGTGCAGATAAATCGGCGCGCTATAACCGGCTTTGCGCAGAAGCGCGATCACGCGTTGCGCTTTGCCAAGCGAATAGGCGCCGACCAAATGCGCGCGCTCGGGAAACAGCGTAACCGAGTGAAGAAGCTTCGCGATCTCGGCGTCCGGGTCGCCGTGACGGAACACCGGCAGCGCAAAGGTCGCTTCCGTTATGAACACGTCGCAGGGCACGAGCGCGAACGGCGCGCAGGTCGGGTCGGGAATGTTCTTGTAGTCGCCTGAAGCGACGACACGGAGGCCGTCGGCCTCGACCGCGATCTGCGCCGAGCCAAGCACATGGCCGGCCGGATGGAACGTGACTTTAGCGCCGCCCAGATTGATGCCTTCGCCGTAGCCAATAGCCTGGCTCGAGCCGGCAAAACTGTCGCCGTAGCGCAGCCGCATGATGTCGAGCGTTTCCTGCGTCGCCAAGACAGCGCCGTGCCCGGCGCGTGCATGGTCGGAATGGGCGTGCGTGATCAGCGCCCGGTCGACCGGCCGGGTCGGGTCGATATGGAAGCCGCCGCGCTTGCAGCACACGCCCGCAGGCGTCGGCACCAGTATGTCTTCGGGACGCATGGCGAGTAATAAATAGTCATTTCCTTTCACGACGCGAGCACGCTATGACCGACACTGGTCCGCTCTTTGTTTCCTCCGGCGACTTGATCGCCGACCGGCGCTACAAATGGGCGCTCGACCATGCGGCGCGCGGCGACTTTGCGGGGGCTGCCGACATCCTGGCGCAGACCGTCGAACTGGCGCCCGATTTCGCCACCGCCTGGTTTGCGCTCGGCGCCATCCGCGACCGGCTTGGCGATGCCGATGGCGCGGTCGTCGCATTCGAGCGAGCCCGCGCCGCCGATCCCGAAGATTATCACGGCGCCAGGCTCCAATTGGCCCGGCTCGGCGCCGGCGAGGCAACCCCGGCCCTGACCCAGACCTACGTGCGCCGCCTGTTCGACCAATATGCCGAACGCTACGACGCGGCGCTCACGGAGCGCTTGTCCTATCGCGGGCCCGCCATTTTGCGCGAGGCCGTCGAAGCCGTGATGGAGGCGGCCCATCGCCCGGTGCGCTTCGGTGCCATGCTCGATCTCGGCTGCGGCACCGGACTCGGTGGTGGCGCATTCCGATCCGTCACCGGCCGCATAGTCGGGGTGGATCTCGCGCCGGCCATGATCGCCAAAGCCGAAGGCAAGGGTCTCTACGACCGGCTCGTCTGTTCCGATCTTAATGACTTTCTTGCCGGCGAAAGGGCTGCGGCCTCAAAATACGATCTGATCATTGCCGCCGATGTCTTTGTCTATGTGAATGATCTGACGCCAATCATTGCCAGCGCGGCGCGGGTCCTCGCGCCTGATGGATTACTAGCCTTTACGGTTGAGGCTCACTCCGGCTCGAACGCCGTGCTTCAGCCGACATTGCGGTACGCTTACGGCGCTTCCTATCTGCATGCCGCAATTGCGGCTGCGGACCTTGGGTTATTCAGACTTGCGGACGCCTCGGCGCGCACCGAGAAGGGCGAGCCGGTCCCGGGCTTCGTCGTGGTCGCCGGGCGCTTTACTCAAGCATAATCCTTGATGCTGTCGGCCACGGAATCGGCGACGTGCTCCTTGGAGATGATGCCCTTGATGGCGGCCGCCGTCGGAATGCCCTTTCCCGTCACCACGACCGCCATGGTGCCGCCGCGCCGCCACAACCGCTTGATGACTTCGAATGCGATATCGTCCTCGCGGGCGATGGTGAAATTGCGCTGCGCCACGTCGCCGAGTGTGACCCCCGTATAGGCCTCCTCGAGGCCGTGCCGCAGTGCTGTGTTGACGCGCAGCACACCGAAGATTCGGTTGTTGCGAACGACGACGACGTGTTTCAGCGCCCCGTGATGTTCGGGCTGACGCAGGAAGGAATCGAAGTCGATTTCGGCCGGCAGCACCAGCACGTCCTTGTCCATGATCTCGTTGGCGTGGCGCACCAGGAACATGTTGGCATGCAGCGCTTTGGGAATGAGGTGCCGCCGCCCGACAAGCTTGATGGTGTAGATGTTCTCCCGCGTCAGTACGCGGCGCACGCCGATGCTCAGCGCAACTGCGAGGATCATCGGCATGACCAGCGCGTAGTCGCGGGTCATCTCGAAAATCATGGTGACAGCCGTCATCGCCGCCCCGGTGCCCCCCGCTACCATCGCCGCCATGCCGACGATGGCGAAGGTCGCGATATTCGAATCGGCAAGCGGATGGATGGTGTTGACCAGCAGGCCGAAGGCGCCGCCGAGCGTCGCGCCCATGTAGAGGGACGGCGAGAAGATGCCGCCCGATGCGCCGGAGCCGAGGCTGATCGACGTAGCGGCGAGCTTGGCTACGTAGAGCAGTGGCAGAATGGCGAGCGGCGCAAGCTGGCCGCCGAGCAGCGCCTGGATTGTCGAGTAACCGACGCCTTCGACGTAATAGTGTCCGAAATAGTGAAACAGCGCGTAGATCAGCACCCCGACCAGCAGCATGCCGATCACGTGACGCAAATAAGGATTGGCAATATGCTCGAAGGCGTCTTCCGCGGCTGACAGCCCGCGAACGAAGGCGGCCGCGGCCACGCCCATGACGGCGCCGAGCAGCGCGTAAAGCCCGAGCGTGATCATCGATGCCGGATCGTGAGCCAGCATCGGCAGCGGCGGAACGGCGAAAGCCGGCTGCGGGCCGAGGAACCAGTTGCCGACAAACGTTGCGGTGCCGGTTGCGAGCGCGACGGGAAGGAACGTGCGCACGCTGACTTCGGGCATCATCAGCTCGATGGCGAACATGACGCCGCCGATCGGCGTGTTGAAGGTTGCCGCAATGCCGGCACCGGCGCCCGAGGCGACGAGCGTGATGCGCTGCCACGGCGCCATGGCGATCATTTGCCCGATGCTCGAACCGAGTGACGCGCCGATCTGTATGATCGGCCCCTCGCGGCCGACGGCCGCACCGCTGCCGATCGAGAATGCCGAGGCCAGCGATTTCACCGCGGCGACGATGGGACGGATGACGCCTTCACGGTAGTAGATCGCGTCCATTACTTCAGGTACGCCGTGGCCGCGCGCTTCCGGCGCAAAATTTTGCACCAGCACGGTGACCACCAGGCCGCCGATCACCGGAGCAAGGATGATCCAGGCGCCCCATGGTCCCGCCGGCGTAAAGATATTGGCGTCGTAGGAGATCGATAACGTGCCGAGAAAGAACAGATTGTGGATCGCCGCAATCAGCCCGCGAAAGAATATTGCTCCGAAGCCGGTAATGAGCCCGGTGACAAGTGCGAGAAATGAAAGGAAGACCAGGCCGCGCTGAGGGTCTGGCATTGAGTCGGTTGTTGTCGGCATTGCGCCCGTCCTTTAGCGCGCATAAGGCGTTCGGTCTACGGTGCCTTGAGCGGCGGACCATTGCCTCGACGCTTCGGGCGGCCGCGGTTACTCTTCACGTCGTGACTTTGCTTGATCATCCGGCGACGACGGTTCTTCCGGACGTTTTCGCGCGCTGGTTCGCCGGCCGCGGCTGGGCGCCGCGCGCGCATCAATTGGAACTTTTGGCGAGGGCGCATGCCGGCCGATCGGTGCTGCTCGTCGCCCCGACCGGCGGCGGCAAGACGCTAGCCGGCTTTTTGCCGAGCTTGGTGGAATTAAACGCCGCTGCCTCCACCGGGCGACGCGAGGGAAGAAAGCTCATTTCGCTCGGGCGCGAGGTGCGTCGGGAGGGCGGGCTGCACACGCTTTACATCTCCCCGCTCAAGGCGCTCGCTGTCGACATCGCACGCAATCTCGAAGCGCCGGTTGCGGAGATGCAGTTGCCGATTCGCATCGAGACCCGCACCGGCGATACGCCGACCTCGAAGCGCCAGCGCCAGCGCCGCGATCCGCCGCACATCCTGCTGACGACGCCCGAGCAACTGGCATTGCTGCTGGCGTCCGCCGACGCTCCTTATCTGTTCGGCTCGCTCAAGCGCGTGATCCTCGACGAGCTGCACGCGCTGGTGACCTCGAAGCGCGGCGACCTTCTTTCGCTGGGCCTCGCCCGCCTTTTTTGCGTCGCGCCCGTCCTCACCAGCATCGGCCTCTCGGCCACGGTCGCCGCGCCGGACGATCTTCGCCGCTTCCTGGTGCCGCAGCGCGGCGGCGGCGAGCGCGCCGATCTCATCGTGGCGGAAGCCGGCGCGGCGCCCGACGTGGCCATGCTGGACAGCGCCGAGCGGGTGCCGTGGGCGGGCCATTCGGCACGTTACGCGCTCGGCGAGGTCTACCAGCTTATCAAGCGGCACCGCACCACGCTGGTCTTCGTCAATACGCGCAGTCAGGCCGAGGGCATTTTTCAGGACCTCTGGCACATCAACGACGACAACCTTGCCATCGCGCTGCATCACGGCTCGCTCGACGTGGCGCAGCGCCGGAAGGTGGAAACCGCTATGGTAAGCGGTCGCCTGCGCGCCGTGGTGTGCACGTCCTCGCTCGACCTTGGCGTTGATTGGGGCGATGTCGATCTCGTCGTCAATATCGGCGCGCCGAAGGGGGCCTCGCGTCTCTTGCAGCGCATCGGCCGCGCCAATCACCGCATGGAGGAGCCCTCGAAGGGCGTGCTGGTGCCGGCCAACCGCTTCGAAGTGCTGGAATGCCGCGCCGCGCTCGACGCCATTGCCGAGAATGCGCAGGACACGCCGCCCGCCCGGATCGGCGCGCTCGATGTCCTAGCCCAGCACGTGCTCGGCTGCGCCTGCGGCGAGGCTTTTCTCGGCGACGAACTTTATGCCGAAGTGACGACGGCGGTGCCTTATGCCGGGCTCACTCGCGCGGATTTCGATGCCGTGGTCGATTTCGTCGCCACCGGGGTCTATGCGCTCAAGGCCTAT
>Ga0335085_10006002_pt1 | contig 19314 bp, 15 predicted proteins | sample Lox_Sample_45_FD_206712 | JGI IMG/M metagenome (GOLD analysis project Ga0335085, IMG submission 206712) | Soil microbial communities from Loxahatchee National Wildlife Refuge, Florida, United States - Lox_Sample_4.5 | ecosystem: Environmental > Terrestrial > Soil > Wetlands | place: USA...
CGCGCCACTTCCCCCGGAGCGTCGCGCAACAGAATCTTGCGGCATCGGCAATGCGTCACGCCGATCCAGAACATTGCCTCGCGATGCCGGCCCCGCTCGATCATCTCCGCGCTGCCGTCGATTGCAATCGCGCGGCAACAATCGCTGATATCTGCCGAAAACACAAACGCCGTCTTCATCGCATCCTTGGCCGCGTCGAAAGCTCGCACCAGCGCTGCCAGGCGCCGCCTCGCTCGCTCCCCGTCGATCCGCGCCGCGCCCAGTAGCTCCAGCAGCGCTTCGTGAAAGTCGCCGCAGCCGTACTCGGCCAGTAACTCGCGCAGCGCCACATACCGCGTGCGTACCGTGGGATTCTTCATTCCCGAAGTCAGCAAAATATGGGTTGTGATGCCCGCGGCGAAGAGGCACGCCATCGCTTGATCCTCCTGGACCGCTGCATTCTCGGCCGACTCCAACTTCCCGGCCACCTCCCGGCGAGCGTGCGCGCACCGCTCGCGTACCCACCGCCACTTGGCAAAGTTCCGCGACACTTCTGCGCGCAACCGCGTCAACTCGCCAGACGGGTCCACCAACACTTTGGCTGTCTGGAAACCTGGCGCCACGCGGTAATCCCGCAACACCTGCTCTGACAGCGCAAACTGCTCCTTCCGCAAATAAGTGACTTCGAGCAGCGCCGCGCCGTAACGGAACTTGCGTCGCCCGGCCGCCATCCCATCGTCCACCAGCACCATCACATCCACATCAGAGGTCACGCTCATCTCCGCGTCATCGTCCAGCCAATTCGTCGAGCCGGCCGTATACGCCCCGCAAAATCCCGCAATGCCGCGAGCTTCCTCCGCGATCCACCGCCGCGCCGCCTCCCGAGCCTGTCCCGCCGTCATACCCTTCGGCTTCCCATGCTAAAATACCTTATCCTCTTCCACTTCAATGTCTTACCTTGCGCATGACAACCCCGCCAAGATGACCATCGACGAGCAGCTTACGTACCTCCGTAAAGGCCTGGCCGAAATCATCCGCGAAGAGGACCTGCGCGATCGCCTCATCGCCGCCGCCAAAGCCAACCGCCCCCTGCGCGTCAAGGCCGGCTTCGACCCCACCGCCCCCGACCTGCACCTCGGCCACACCGTCCTCCTTCGCAAGATGAAGCACTTTCAGGACCTCGGCCACACCGTCATCTTCCTCATCGGCGACATGACCGGCCTCATCGGCGATCCCACCGGCCGGAACATCACCCGCCCGCCCATGACTCGCGAGGCCATCGACGCCAACGCCGAAACCTACCGCACGCAGGTTTTCAAAATCCTCGACCCCGCCCGCACCGAAGTGCGCTTCAACAGCGACTGGCTCGGCAAGCTCCAGTTCCCCGACATCATCCACCTGCTCTCCAAGTACACCGTCGCCCGCATCCTCGAACGCGACGAATTCGCCAAGCGCTTCAAAGAGGGCGCGCCCATCTCCCTCCACGAACTGATGTACTCGCTCGCCCAAGGATATGACTCGGTCGCGCTGAAGTGCGACGTCGAGATGGGCGGCACCGACCAGAAGTTCAACCTCCTCGTCGGCCGCGAGATCCAGAAGGACTACGGCCAGCCGCAGCAGATCGTCGCCATGACCCCGTTGCTCGAAGGCCTCGACGGCGTCAACAAAATGTCCAAGTCGCTGGGCAACTACATCGGCATCGCCGAGCCGGCCGACGTCATGTTCCGCAAGGTCATGCAAATCTCCGACGGCCTCATGTGGCGCTACTACGAACTTCTCACCGATGTCAGCCTGGCCGAGATCGCCTCCATGAGCGCCCAAGCCGATGCCGGCGAGGTCAACCCGATGGAGTTCAAAATCTCGCTCGCCCGCCGCATTGTCGCCGATTTCCATTCCGCCGCGGAAGCCGAGGCCGCCGCCGAAACCTTCACCCGCGTGGTCCGCCATAAGGAGCGCCCGTCCGATATCCCGGAATTTCGGCTACCCGAAGGCTGCACCAAGGATGGCGCCATCCGCGTCGATAAGCTGCTTCCCAAAATCGGCCTGGCCGATTCGGTCACCGACGCGGTGCGCAAAATCAAAGCCGGCGCTGTCGAAATCAACGGAGAGAAATTAAAAGATCTCGCCTGGCAGAACTCCGGCGCCGAATTCGTCGTGCAAGCAGGTAAGAACTGGCGTAAGATCATCCCTTAACTATGTCCGGCCTGCGCGAAAATCTGTCCCTGGCGGTGGATTCGCTGCGCGCCCACAAACTCCGCGCCGCGCTCACCGTTCTCGGCCTGACCATGGGCGTCGCCACCCTCATCACCGTCATGACCCTGGTGCAGGGCGCCAACGTCTACGTCGAGCAGAAGATTGCCAACCTGGGCGTCAACGTCTTCCGCATCGGACGCCTGCCCTTCGCCCTTACCGACTTCTCGGTGCTCGCCAAGGCCCAGCGCAACCGCTACCTCTACCAGGACGACATGCAGGCGCTCGTCGAAAACTGCAACCATTGCCAGATGGTCGGCGCCACCCTCAGCAGCAACGTCTCGCTCCGCTACAAAGACCGCCAGATGGACGACGCCACGCTCTACGGCTACACACCCTCGATGGCCCAGATCGATACGCGCAACGTCGAGCGCGGCCGCTACTTCACCGATCTGGAAGACCGCCACGCCGCCTCCGTCTGCGTCATCGGCGACAAAGTGGCGCAGGATCTCTTCCCCGATAGCGATCCACTCGGCCACGCCATTCGCGCCGGCGCCGACGAGTGCACCATCATCGGCACCTTCGAACGTATCGGCTCCGTGCTCGGCCAGGACCAGGACAGCTTTGTCGCCATCCCGCTGCGCACCTACCTCAAGCTCCGCGGCCAGCGCAACAGTCTGACCATCTCCGTCCAAGCCGCGGGCGGCGCAACCGTCTTCAACCTGGCCCAGGACGAAGCCCGCCGCATCCTGCGCGCCCGCCGCCACGTCGCGCCCGGCCGCGACGACGATTTCTACATCGCCACCTCGGATACCTACATTTCGCTGTGGCAGAGCATCAGCTCCGCCTTTTTCGCCGTCTTCGTCATGATCAGTTCCATCTCCGCCGTGGTAGGCGGCATCGTCATCATGAACGTCATGCTGGTCAGCGTCACCGAGCGCACCAAGGAAATCGGCGTGCGCCGCGCCGTCGGAGCCACCCAGTCCGATATCCTCCACCAGTTCCTCACCGAAAGCGTCCTGCAGTGCCTGGTCGGCGGAGGCATCGGCGTCTGGATCGGCTTCGCCTGTGCCCTCGCTCTCCGCGAACTCACCTCCTTCCCTGCCGCGGTGCAAGTCTGGGTCGCGATGCTAGGCGTATTTTTAAGCTCGCTAATCGGCCTCTTCTTCGGCATCTACCCCGCCCTGAAAGCCTCCCGCTTAGACCCGGTGGTAGCTCTGCGCACGGAGTGAGTCATATGCAAGGGCTGTATTCACCGCTCCGTGAACACAGGATCCCAGGAGACCTCCCATGACCCGCGCCGAGATCAAAGAAAACCTCCTCGTCGCCCTCGACACGCTGCGCACCCGCAAGGTCCGCTCCGCCCTCACGATCCTCGGCATCGTCATCGGCGTCACCAGCGTCATCGCCGTCGCCGCAATCATCGACGGACTCAACGGCTTCATGGAGAACCGCATCAAGACCTTCGGCTCCCGCTCCATCTTCATCACCCGCATCCCCGCGGGCTATACCGGTGGACAACTCCCCCACAAGATCCGCGCCCGGAAGTACCTCGAAATCGCCGACGCGCGCTTCCTCAAAGACACCGTCCCCGGCCTCGATATCTCGACCGCCTTTCTCCAGCGCCTGGATGTCGCCCAAACGCCCGAGTCCATCAGCTACGGCAACGAGCACGTCGATCGCCTCATCATCCGCGGCTGCCAGCCCGATTACGCCGCGGCCCTCGCCCTCTTCACCGTCGCTACCGGCCGCTTTATCTCCGAATTCGATGAGGAGCACTCCCGCAACGTCGTGGTCGTCGGCGCGGCCATCGCCGACACGCTCTTCCCGCACACCGACCCGGTCGGCAAGCAGGTGCGCCTGGATGGCCAACTCTACGAAGTCATCGGCGTCTTCGAAAAAGATCCCGGCATCTTCGGCCTCGGCGTCGATCAGTTCGCCGTCATCCCGCTCTCGAACTACCACAAGAACTACCCCGGCGTCCGCGATGTCTTCCTGATCTTCACCGTGCGCGAGGACGCCGACCTCAACGCCGTCCGCGACCAGGTGGTCGAAGTCATGCGCCGCCACCGCCGCGTGCCGCCGCGCGCCGAAAACGATTTCGACGTGGCCGACTCCAACTACTTCCTGAGTCTCTGGAACCAACTCACCGGCGCCATGGCCCTCCTCACGGGCGTCATCGGATCCATCGGCCTGCTGGTCGGCGGCATCGGCGTCATGAACATCATGCTGATCTCGGTGACCGAGCGCACCCAGGAAATCGGCATCCGCAAAGCCATCGGCGCGCGCAAGTCCGATATCCGCGCACAATTCCTCCTCGAGGCCATCACCCTCTCCGGTGTTGGCGGCGTGCTTGGCATCGTTACCGGAGGCCTGATCGCTTTCGCCGTCCGCGCCCTCGTCTCCCTCCCCGCCACCCTCTCCCCCTTCTGGGTCTTCATGGGCGTCGCCATCTCCGTCGGCGTCGGACTCTTCTTCGGCTACTACCCCGCCAACCGCGCCGCCAATCTCGACCCCATCACCTGTCTCCGCTACGAATAGCTCTCTGCCACACCTGTCCGTGGCGCTCTTGTCTGCCGCGCCGGGACTCGTCTCGACGCGCCCTTTGCCTCGGCCCCGCCGATCCGCGCCGCGCCCGAAGGAAGCGCTCTGTTCCACCAGGACTGCCTCGTCTTTCCCTCCACTCCCCTTCGCGGTATCATTGAATCCGCGGTGAGTACGGTCTCTCACATCCATTGCCCAAGCTGCGGCGCCAGCGACGTCCGCGAGTCGCATAGCCGCAACGTCTCCGACGCCTTGCTCGGCCTCTTCGGCATGGTTCCCTACCGCTGCCGTGCCTGCCGCAGCCGCTTCCACAAACGCCCGCCCTCCGAAGACGACGAAGAGTTCGAAGACGAAGGCCCCGAAGCCGAGTCCGAGTCCGACTCCGACCGCAAGTAACCTTTTTCCACCCCTCCAGTACTCCCCTCCGTGGGAAATCTCATCAAGGACTGCATCTACGCCCTGCGCACCTTCCGCCGCGCCCCTGTCTTTTCTGCCGTCGCCGTGCTCTCCCTCGCCCTCGGCATCGGCGCCAACACCGCCATCTTCACCTTGATCGATCAGCTCATCCTCCGTCTGCTGCCCGTCCAGGACCCCGCCCGCATCGTCCTGCTCCGCCCCGAAGGCCGCCACTACGGCGGCAGCAATGGAACCTTCCCCATCTCCTACCCGATGTACCAGGACCTCCGCGACCGCAACCAGGTCTTCAGCGGCATGATGTGCCGCTACCGCCTCGGCGTCACCCTCGGCGTGGAAGGCCACACCGAAGCCGTCGCCATCGAGTTCGTCTCCGGCAATTACTTCCCTGTGCTCGGAGTCCGCCCCGCCCTCGGCCGACTCTTCACCGCCCAGGACGATCTCCACGAGGGCCAGCACCCCTACGCCGTCCTCAGTGAAGCCTTCTGGCGCGCCCGCTTCGCCGCCGACCCCGCCATTCTCGGGCGCATCATCCGCATCAACAACTACCCGCTCACGGTCGTCGGCGTCGCCCAACGCGGTTTCGACGGCACCGAGCCCGGACTCCCCGCCCAGGTGTTCACCCCCATCGCCATGGCCGTGGCTGCCCGCCCCGGCTTCTCTCAAATGTGGGACCGCCGCTTCCGCTGGGTCAACGCCTTCGGACGCATCAAGCCCGGACTCAGCCTCGAGCAGGCCACCGCCGGTATCCAACCGCTCTTCCACCAGATCCTCGACTCCGAAGTCATCATGCCCGCCTTCCGCAACGCCACGCCCCGCGACAAGGAGCAGTTCCTGCGCATGCGCATGCAACTCCTGCCCGGCGCCCAGGGACTCACCACCATGCGCCGCCAGTACGAAAAGCCGCTCCTCGTCCTCATGGGCGTCGTCGCGCTGGTTCTCTTGATCGCCTGCGCCAATCTCGCCGGACTCCTCACCGCCCGCGCCGCCGCACGCCAACGGGAAATCGCCATCCGCCTGGCGGTCGGCTCCAGCCGCCCGCGGATGATCCGCCAACTCCTCACCGAAAGCCTCCTTCTCGCCGCTATCGGCGGTGCCGCCGGAATCGCCCTCGCTATCTTCATGGTGAAATCCCTGCTTGCCTTCCTGCCCTCCACGCTTTCCGGCTACAACCTTACAGCCGCGCCCGATTGGCGCCTGCTCGCCTTCACCTTCGCCCTTTCGCTGGCCACCGGCATCGCCTTCGGACTGATCCCCGCGCTCGATGCCACCCGTCCCGACATCGCCACAACACTCAAGGACCAGGCCGGCGGGGTAGTCCGCGCGGGCATCGGCGCCGGCCTTCGCAAAGCCCTCGTCATCGCTCAAGTCGCGCTGTCCCTGCTCCTCTTGATCGGCGCCGGACTCTTCCTCCGCAGCCTCGCCAACCTCCGCATGCTGGACCCCGGCTTCCGCACCGACCGCCTCATCCAATTCACCGTCAACCCGCGCAACCTGGGCTACGACCGCACCCGCACGCGCACCTTCTTCCAACTCCTCGAAACCCGCCTCCGCAATCTGCCCGGCGTCGAATCCGCCGGGCTCTCCGATATGGGTCTCCTCACCGGAAACAACTGGGACAACTTTGTCACCGTCGAAGGCCGCCCCCGCAAACCTGGCGAAGAACCCCTCGACCCGCGCTTCAACTCTGTCAGCCCCGGCTACTTCGATACCATCGGCATGCACATCATCGCCGGCCGCAACTTCCTGCCCAAGGACGACTTCAACACCCCCCGCGTCGCTGTCGTCAACGCCAGTTTCGCCCGCCGCGTCTTCGGCGATCAGCCCGCAGTCGGCCACCGCTTCGGCCAGGGTGGCGACCCCACCACTCCCACCAACATCGAAATCGTCGGCGTCGTCAACGACGCCCGCTACCAAACCCTCCGCGACCCCATCCCCGACCAGGTCTTTCTGTGCTACTTCCAAAGCCCCGACAACGCCGCCTGGTATTACGTCCGCACCACCCACGACCCCGCCAGCGCCTTCCGCGAGATCCGCGCCGCGGTCCGCGAACTCGAACCCAACCTCCCCCTCATCAATTTCAAAACCTTCGAGACGCAGATCTCCGAATCGCTCGTGACCGACCGCCTGATCGCCACGCTTTCCGCCGTCTTCGGCGCGCTCGCCACGCTGCTGGCCTTAATCGGTGTCTATGGCGTGATGGCCTACATGGTCGCCCGTCGCGCCCGCGAAATCGGCATCCGCATGGCCCTCGGCGCCGCTGCCCCAGACGTCCTCTGGCTCATCATGCGCGAAGTCCTCATCGTGGTCGCTGCCGGTGTCGCCCTGGCCGTCCCCGCCGCCCTTGGCCTCTCAAGATTCATCCAGTCGCAACTCTACGGCATCCAGCCCAACGACCCGGCCTCCCTTGCCCTGGCGACGCTGCTGCTAGCGTTCGTCGCGTCCCTGGCCGGCTTCATTCCCGCCCGTCGCGCCGCCGCCTCCGACCCCCTCACCGCCCTGCGAGAAAGCTAATCCACTCCAGATGACGTGCAAAGCCGTGATCCCCGGTGACCTCGTCCTTGCAGCACTCCCAATCTGTGCTAAATTCCCCCCAGAGGCCGGGACTACGAGGAAGTGCGTCTCATGCGTCGAGCCGCTTGGGTGATTTTTCATCTCGCTGGTACGATTGCCGCCCTACGGGGCGAGCGTTTGCCGGTTCACATCTTCACCACTACCGACGGCCTCGCCCATAACATCGTCGATCGCATCGTCCAGGACTCCCGCGGCTTCTTATGGTTCTGCACCCGCGAAGGACTCTCCCGCTTCGATGGTTACCAGTTCACTAATTTCGGCGCCGACCAGGGATTGCCCGGGTCTGTCAACGACCTGATCGAGACCCCCGGCGGGCTCTATTGGGTTGCCACCTCCCGCGGCCTCGCGCATTTCCGGGCGGCCTCCTCGCAGCCGCGCTTCGAAATCTCCTTGGCGGGAAACCCCGCACACTCTGTCATCGCCCTGGCCCGCGACCCCGCCGGCGGAATCTGGGCCGGCACCTCACTGGGCTTGTACCACGTCGCCGATACCCAAGCCTGGGAATCGCGCGCCGTCGATCTCGGGCAGCCACCCGCCTCCGGCGAAGATGCCCGCGTCCACGCCCTCCTAGTCGACCGCGCCGGAACCCTTTGGGTCGGCACCACCAGCGGTCTCTACCGCCGCTACCCCGATGGCCGCTCGGAGCACATCCACGACGCTTTGCCCGGGGCCGTCGTCGACGCCCTGCTCCAGGACCGCCAAGGCCGGCTGTGGGTGGGCACTACGTTGGGTTTGTGCCGCGTCTCGGTGAATTCCCCCTTGACCCCCTCGTCGATTGAAAAAAAATATCTTCCCGGCCTGCCCGTCAATTCCCTCTTTGAATCTTCCGGCGGGCAGTTGTACGTCGGTACCGACCGCGGCCTGCAAGTCGCGCTCAACCCCGCCGGCCACGGTCAGGCCTTTGCCTCTTACACCGCCGCCAATGGCTTGGGCGGAGGACAGGTCCAAGCGATTGCCCAGGATCGCGCAGGCAATCTCTGGCTCGGATCCGCCGGCGCCAATCGCATCGCCAAGGGCGGCCTGGTAACCTATGGCGCCCCAGATGGTCTGGACTCGTCTTTCGTCCTTTCCATCGGGGAAGACCGCACCGGCAGCCTCTTCGCGGTCACTGAAAGCCAGCGCGGTAAGCTGGTCAACCGTTTCGACGGCCGCGCCTTCCATCCCGTCCGTCCCCACATCCCCGACGGGATCCTCGATTGGGGCTGGGGAACCGGCCAGATCACTTTTCAGGATCGCGATGGAAAATGGTGGGTCCCCACCAGCGATGGCGTTTTCGTTTTTTCCGTCCTGTCCGCCGCAGCCCGCCCCAGCGCCGTCTACCTCGAGCATTGCAGTGTCTACAGGGTTTTCCAGGACTCCCACGGCGATGTCTGGATCTCCGCTCAAGTGCATGGCGGCCCCCATCGTAACGTCGTCGCGAATCGCCTGGCGCGCTGGGAACGTTCTAGCGGCCGCCTGCACGATTACGTGATGGCCGATCCCACCCTCGCCACCGCCTTTGCGGAGGACCCCGAGGGCGACCTCTGGATGGGCCTGAGCAGCGGCTCACTCGCCCGCTACCGCCAGGGGCGCTTCGATTTCTTCGACCAAGCCGGAGCCTGGACCAACGCCTTGCATGCCTCCCGCGACGGTCGCATTTGGGCCGGCACCAGCCAGGGCCTCATCCGCATCGACCAGCCATCCGGGGATCACCCCGTTATGGCCCACTACACGACCGCCCAAGGCCTCTCGAGCAATGCCATAAGGTGCATTACCGAAGACCGCTGGGGCCGCCTCTATCTGGGCACCGGCCGAGGCGTGGACAGTCTCTCCCGAGGCGACCCGCTGCGCATCCGCCGTTATACCACTGCCGAAGGTCTGGCCAACGGCGAACTCAGCGCCGCTTTCCGCGACCGCCAGGGCGTCCTCTGGTTCGCCACGAAAGAAGGGATCTCGCGCCTCGATCCCCTCCCCGAGGGCCTTCCCTCCCGGCCCCCCGTCCTCCTCAGCGCCTGGCGCGTCCGCGGCGTGCCCCGCCCAGTCTCCATGCTCGGCGAATCCGCCCTCTCGGCCATCACCCTCACCCCGGAACAGAACCAGGTCGAGTTTGAATTCGTCGGCCTGGGTTTTGCCGCCGGCGAAGCCATGCGCTACCAGTACCGCCTCTCCGGAGACCAGGATTGGAGTCCCGCCACCGGCCAGCGAACCGTCAATTACGCCAATCTGGGCCCCGGCGATTATCGCTGGCAGGTGCGCGCGGTGGCCGCCGATGGCAGCGTCAGCGAGCGCCCCGCCACAGTTGCCTTCCTCATCCTGCCGCCCCTCTGGCAGCGCTGGTGGTTGCGCCTTCTGCTCCTCACCCTTGCCTGCGCGCTGCTCTACACGTTGCACCGTTACCGGCTGGACCGCTACCTGGAAGTGGAACGCCTGCGTTCCCGCATCGCGACCGATCTGCATGACGATATCGGTAGCACCCTATCCCAGATCGCCATCCTCAGCGAGGTGGCCCACCGCGATCATTCCCGCAATGGTTTCGCCGATCCCCTCGCCGACATCGCCGATATGTCCCGCGAATTGATTGATTCCATGAGCGACATCGTCTGGGCCATCGATCCCGAACAGGACAGCCTCGGGGATGTCACCAGGCGCATGCGCCGGTTCGCCGGCGATCTGTTCAATCCCTATGGCGTCCCGGTCAGTTTCCACGCCCCCGACGATCCCAACGGCCGCCACATGGGCTCCGACCTTCGCCGCCAGCTCTTCCTGATTTTCAAGGAAAGCCTCCACAACGTGGCCCGCCATTCCAACTGCACCGCTGTAGCCATCGAATTCCGCCTCTCCGAAAGTTACTTCGATCTGCTGGTCTCCGATAACGGCAAAGGCTTCGATGCGGCCCAGGTGCGCCGCGGGCACGGGCTGCTCAGCATCGAGCGCCGGGCCCGGCAACTGAATGGATCGATCGTCGTCAGTTCCACCCCCGGCCGCGGCACGTCGGTCTGCCTCCGGGTTCCCTCGCGGCCTTCCGTGTCCCCATGGCGTCGAATCCTACACCAGTGTGTAGGAGAGAATTCCCCGCTGCGACGTATGCTGCGGAGGGAAAGATCCCGTTAGCTCCTCGTGTCCCATGTCCGATAGCAGCGTGCTCAGTGTCGCGATCGTCGAAGATCAGCCCAGGATCCGCGACGGCCTGCGCGTGCTGATCGACGGCAGCCCGGGCTTTCGCTGCACCGCCGCGTTCGGTTCCATGGAGGAGGCACTTGCCGGAATCGCGGGCGAGATCCCCCACATCGCCCTGCTCGATATCGAACTTCCCGAAATGTCCGGCATCGAAGGCGCCCGCCTCCTCAACCAGCGCTACCCCGCCCTCTCCATCGTGATGCTCACCGTCTACCGCGACGATAAACGCATCTTCGAGGCCCTTTGTGCCGGCGCCTGCGGCTATCTTCTCAAAACCACTCCGCCCGCCCGGCTGCTCGAGAGCCTGAAGGAAGTGGCCGGCGGCGGCGCCCCCATGTCCCCCGAAGTGGCCCGCCGCGTCATCGCGCTCTTCCATAAAGTGCACCCGCCCGAAGAAGCCGGATGCGCCCTCACGCCTCACGAAATCCGCCTCCTCGATCTCCTCGTCGAGGGTCACACCTACCGCACCGCCGCCGCCGAATTGGGTGTCTCCGTGCATGGCGTCTCCTTCCACATGCGCAGTATCTACGAGAAACTCCAGGTCCATTCCAAGTCCGAGGCCGTTGCCAAAGCTCTCCGCGCCGGCCTCGTCCGCTAAGTACCTACCTGTTCGCGTAGCGGCTTGCGACAGGCTCGGCAGTACACTCGACAGTCATGAGAATTCACCTGCATCTCGCCCCACTCCTCGCTATGGCATTCGCCTGCCCGCCCGCGTCCGCCCAGTTGGGGCGACTGCTCATCACCGATGCCACCATCGACTTCGTGGCCCACCGGATCACCATCACCGGCCAGAATTTCGGCTACTCCAGCCCCAATGTGATGTTGAACAACTCCGCCCTGCCGTTGGTCAGTCACTCCGTCAGTTCCATCGTCGCCACCCTCAACCCGATCCCCAATGCGGGCACTTATCTGCTGGCGGTCGCCGATGGCTTCAATCCCATCGATTTCGACTTGTTCGATGTCACGATCGGAACCCAGGGACCCCAGGGTATTCAAGGCATTCAAGGGATACAGGGACCCACCGGTCCGCAGGGCGCCACCGGTCCGCAAGGTCCGCAGGGACTACAGGGCTTTCAGGGAAACCAGGGATCTCAGGGTTCTCAGGGACCACAGGGCCCCCAGGGTGCCGCCGGCCCAGCCGGGATCGGTCCGGCGACAGTGTCCGGTCCCCTTATTTATTCCAATTTGACTGCTCCGGGTGCCGACGTGAACTCCGTATCGCTTTCGCCTGGTTCCTATCTCCTCATTTTCACCGCTGTCGCACAAACTCTTTCGTTTGATAATCAAAACCTGGACTGCAACTTCAGCACGGGCCTGACCGGGAGAATCCGGCTCAATGGGCTTGACGGGCCGGACGGTTTTCCCGGCACCTTGTCGCTGATGGCGCCTGCGGTTTTCGGGAGTCAGACCACATTAACGGTGCATTGCAGCGGCTATGAGATCTCTGCATCCACTACACTCGCGGCCATCCAGGTGAGCGCGATCCATTAGAAATCCCCACCATGATCTTCGTCTGGAGAGGCCGCGGCGGCTGGATTCCCATCAGCCTGATCCTCGGCATCTGTCTCATGATGGGCTTCGACCAGTGGCTCCTCGCGCCCCCGCTGCGCTTCTGGCCATTCACCATGGGCATCGCGCTCGCCGGCCTGTTCTGTGTCGGCTTGGGCCTGCACGCCCGCTTCAGCCCCGCCCGATGGGTGCTCGATCCCGCCACCGGCTGCGAGCGCTTCGTGCGCCCTTGCCACTCCGCCTACTGGATCCGCGCCGAGTACTGGGGCCTCATCTTCCTGGCGCTGGCCGCCTGGGTGCAAGCCCTACCGCATGGAGCGCCGCAATGAATTTCAATAGCGTCCCCGTCCGCCAGTGGAAGCACCGTGAGTTCGACTCGCCCGATCCCTGGGCCGCCGGCAGGCCCACCCGCTGGAGCATCGTCGCCTTCCGCCTGGTACCGCAATCTCTGGTTGATCGGGCCGCTCGAGATCCCCAGCCCGTGCCCTCCGAATCCAACGCCATCCACAAGCGCTATTTCATCGGCATCTGCGCGGAGGACGGCGGGCGCTATCGCATCTTGCCGTCTGCCCTCGCTCAGTCCTGGCGAGCCCGCCAGGTGCAGGACCACGACCTGCCCCGCCTGCTCTACCAGGGCGAAGACCGCCTGCGCCGCAAGAACGACTCTCCTGGGCCTCTCGCCGGCCGACCTCTGCTGCGTGCCAACTTGATCGCTGTGGTGGCGCTCGCGATATTCGCCTGCTACCTTCGCCTGCTGATCCAGTCCGCGTGGCAATAGCCGGCCGCCTGAGTTCTCATGCCGAACTTCCGAGCGGGTCCTAGAATTTACCCGGATAATATTGACGCCGCCAATTTCCTCCGGGTAAAATACCTCCATGAGCCCCGACCCGACCTACACCGCCTTCCTCGATAACGCTCAAATCGCCGCCGGTCCCTTAGAGACTATCTTGCCCACCCTCAAGACCTTCTTCGACCGCAATCCCGGCGACCTCGTCCTGATCTTCGACGACCACACTTGCCGCCAAGTCGATTTCGACCTCCGCGGCCCCGTCGCCGAAGTTCTCGCCCGCGCCCTCGCGGCATCGCAGGGGCCGCAGGTCCCGACCCCGCCCCGCCCCGGTCCCGGACGCCCCAAACTCGGGGTCGTCTCCCGCGAAGTCTCCCTGCTCCCCCGCCACTGGGAATGGCTCGAACAGCAGCCCAACGGAGCCTCCGCCGCCCTCCGCCGCCTCGTGGACGAAGCCCGCACCCGCAACCCCGCCGCTCAACGCGCACGCCTTGCAACCGAAGCCGCCAGCCGTTTCCTCACCGCCATCGCCGGCAACTTCCCCAACTACGAAGAGGCCACCCGCGCCTTGTACGCCAACGACCGCTCGCGCCTCGCCGAACTCACCCGCGACTGGCCGCAGGACATCCAGACCTATCTGCAAACCCGTCTGGACGCGCCCCTGCTCTAAAGGCTCGGCAGCCTGAGGCCCTGTGGGCCAGGCGCTTCCGCCAAGGCGCTTCCGCCGGCCAGCCTGGCAGCGCCCTCCTCTAACATCTCCCACGCCTTCGTCGAGACGCCCGGAGACAGGTATCAGTCTGGATGTTAGGCCTGGGATTGACCGCTATAGGAATCGCCGGCCGCCTTCTCTCGGTATCGCCGGCGACTTTCCCACCGACAACAACCCGCGCCTGATCGCGGAGCCGCAGGCAAGTGCAACCGGCCGGGATCAGTCGCTGGCGTGACCTCTCCCTCAAAAATCCTTAAACGCCGTAGTGCGCTTGTGCTTCTCATTCACCTCGCGCCGCGAAAAATAATACTCCAAACTAAACACCGGCCCATAATACAGCGTCACCGTCGACCCGCTCGTCGACACCTCCGCCTCCGCCTTGAACCCCAGTAGGACAGTTGCCCGCTTCCGGTAACCGAACCCATATCCGGCGAAGAACCGCGCCCCCTGGAAATGCACCTGCGAGTAACTCGCCTGCGGAAACTCCGTAATCGCTTCTTCGTAAAGACCCACAAACGGTTTCCACCGGCTTTCCGCAAGATACACGTTCTGTCCGAACCGGAACCGCACTCTCGGCAGGTGTTGCACATCGCCATTACCGGCGCGAAAGTTCAGCAACTCGAAGCGCACCTGCTCATATAGCGACGCGCCGGTGAGCGCTTGTCTCACCGTGCCGAAGGATGTCACGCGCCACTCAGGATGTCTGTAGTTACTGGTCCCCGCAATGGTAAATGCGTAGATATAACTTACCGACCCCGTCAGCGTCACATTCCGAATGCCGTCGTAATGTACCCACGGGCGGATCTGCGCGCCATGTTGCCATGCGAATGGGTTGCTGCTGCCGGCGCCGCCCTGCGTGCCGGATTGCAACTGCTGCTCGAAGCTGAACTGCTTCGGCAGAGGTACAAGCGCGGCGAAATCCTGGATCGATCCCGGCGTCGGCTCCACTGTCTGCGCCGCCAACAGCTTGACGCAGGCAAACACCATCGCCGCCCGCCTCGCGCCGCCCCCGAACTTCACCCGCAGTCGCGCGCAGTCCGGCCTCGTAACATCGCCCACCGTAGCGGCGGAGCACACCCGTGCAGGTCCCAAAACCTACATGATGTCGCTTCGTGGGCCGCGGTTTATTTTCTGATTCGTCAGAAGAATTCGGGGGTCGATTCCGGCTCGGGGGAGACGTGGGTCCGTGTTCTCGACCGGGCGATGCGATACGACGGCGATGGATGCGGGAACGCCGTATGCGCCGGAATATAATCCCCTCAGTTCGTCTTGAGAATGCCGCTGGTATTGCGTTTCGGCACGGCGCCCACCGGAATCGTTTTCACAACCTTCATCGAGTCGTTGTCCACGACCACGACTGCATCGTCACCCGCGGCGGCCACATACAGGTATTTGCCGTCAGGCGGGATGGTGAGCCACTCCGGATGGCTGCCGACCGGCACCACTTTGAGCAATTTGCAATCGGGCAGGGAGTAAGCCGCAACATACCCGTAGTACTTGCTGGTGACCCACAGGACCTTGCCGTTCTGTGCGATGGCGAGGCCGTGTGCGGGCGCTCCCTGAATGCCCTGCGTCTCCTTCTTCTGTCCGGGTGGGTCCGGAAGCACGACACGCCGGATTTCCTTGCGAGCCGCCCAATCGACGACCACGAATCCGTGAAAGTCGGAAAGCTGCGCGATGATTTCTTTCGTGGAGCCATCCGGGTTTCGTGTAAACGCCATCGGACGGATGCCCCCGCTCAGGGTCACGGTCCACGCCAGGGTATTGCTGCCGGTGTCGATCACGCTGATGGTGCTCGTAGGGATCGAGCCAGCCACCGCGTATTTTCCATCCGGCGTGACATACACGTTATGGATGGCGCCTTTGACGGGCATGCTTTTGATTTTCGCCATGGAAGCGGTATCGATCACATCCACAGCGCCCGGCGCCTGGGCGATCCCCACGTAGACGTGCGAGCCGTCTTTGGAAACGTCGAGGTTGTTGGGACGGCCACTCAAGGGAATACGCTTCGTCACCTTCAGGGTCTGGGCGTCCACCACGTCCAGCGTGCTCAGCGACTCATCGGTGACGTAGATGCGCCTCCCATCGGGTGCGATCGCCACGCCGTGCGGAACCTCGATATCTTCGATCGTGCCCACCACCTGATTGGTGACGGGATCGATCACGTGAACGTTGTCGCCGGCCGAATTGGTTTGCAGTACACGCGCACCATCCGCGAGCAAGAGCGGGGCCGCCGCCAATATGACGAGCACAGTACGGATCATTTCGCGCCTCCGATGGTTTGCCCATCCACCCACGCAGCCAGAGTTTGCCACTCCGGGTCGTTCTGCGATTTCCAGTGTTTACCCCCGGCATGAAAGTGGTCGCCGCCCGCTTCCTTCGCCAGAGGATGCAACAGCATTACGCTCTTAAGCGGATTGCCGGGAACCACGAACTGCTTCCAAACCGCAAAGTTGGCGCGCGATTGCTCTTCCGTCCAGGTGTTCGCTCCCGCGGCCAGCGGTTGCAGCGGTGGAGAACCGTGGCTATGACACGTCACGCAACGCGCATGCCCAGGCCGTTTGTTCAGGAAGATGGGTTGCACGCGCTCTTTGAAGAAAGCGTAGTCGAGAGAGGGACCGTCCGCCGGGGAGGCCGGCCACGGGACAGCCGCCAAGAACAACAGAGGGATGCGAAGCGTCCTCACTTGCCACCTCGCCTACCGAAGCTATCACAATCGAACCCGGCGTGCTCGAAGGGTGCCGATCAGCAGCCGGAAGGGGGCTACGCACGGTACGCCGTTGCCTGGAGCGAATCGCGGCTCATCGGCTTGGAGTGCCGCGGCCGTGGCCAGTGGCGGTTGGGGCGGTCATTTGTGCCAAGCCGGTCCAAAGGTCCCGGACCAGCTTAGGTTGTACAATGTTCCGAATGGTTTTTTCAAGACTGATCCCGGTTGTGATCGTGGGCAACTTTTTGGCTGCGGCGCAGAGCATCCAGCCCGCCGAATTGTGGAAGCAGCCGGTGGCCGATGCGGATCGCAAGCTGAGCTACGGTAAAGATCCCTTGCAATTCGGTGAGTTGCGCTTGCCGAAGACAATGGGCACGCATCCGGTTGTGGTCCTGATCCACGGAGGATGCTTTGTGGACCAGCTCCCGAAGCGGGATCCCCGCGACACTTCGTTTGAGCCGATGCGCCCAATGGCTGCGGCATTGGCCGATGCCGGAGTCGCCACCTGGAACCTCGAATACCGGCGTGCCGGCAATCCCGGCGGGGGATGGCCCGGAAGCTTTTCCGATCTGGCAGCGGGCACCGATTTTCTGCGGACCATCGCGCATGCCAATCATTTGGACCTCCATCGTGTCGTACTCGTGGGACATTCCTCGGGTGGAATGCTGGTGTACTGGCTGGCTGCGCGTCCCAAACTGCCTCCGTCGAATCCTCTCTACTCGAAGAATCCTCTGCCGGTAAAAGGCTTCATGAATATCGATGCCCCTCCGGATCTGGCTGCCGCTCAGCCGCTCGAAAGGAAGTTCTGTCCGGTCCCCGGCATTTCCCAGTTCATGGGCGGCTCCGCAGCCGATCAACCCGCACGCTACGCCGCTGCTTCCGCCCGGTCTCTGCTTCCGATCGGTGTTCCGCAAACCATCGTTGCAGGCGGACTTCTGAGGGGATCGGACGATCTGGTCAGCAGCTATGAAGCCGCGGCCAATTCCAAGGGAGATTCCGTGAACGTCGTCAAACTGGAGGGTTCGGGGCATTTCGACATGCTGGACCCGCGGAGCAAATACGGCAAGCCGGTTATGGATGCGATTCTCAGTCTGCTCAAATAGGCAGCGCCCCCCGGTGCGATCCCTTCTACGCCTGCCGGCCCGTTACTCCGGCAGTGGCCGGCCCTTCGTCTCCGGCGCGAACGGCAGCGCGGCCAGGCCTACTAGAAACACCAGGCACATGGTTACGCCGGCGTAGCGCATGGGCTCGGTGTATCCGGCGAAGACTTTGCTGGTGAGCAGGCCGAGCGTAAACGGTCCGGCGGCGGCGACGAAGCGGCCGACGTTATAGCAGAAACTGGTGCCGGTGCTGCGCAGGCGCGTGGGGAACAACTCGGGCAAGTAAATGGCGTAGCCGCCGAACAGAGCCAACTGGCTGAAGCCCATCAGGGGGATCATCCAGAACACGTCGGTGAGGCTTCGGATGCCCCAGAAGGTGTAGGCGGTCATGCCGAGCGCCGCCACGAAACTGGCGGCGAAGGCGGTCTTGCGGCTGGTGCGGTAGGTGAGCCAAGTGAAGGCGTGGACGCCGAAAAAGCCGCCGAAATTCTGCAAGAGCGAGGTGATACCGATCCAGGTGGTGGTGCGGCCGGCCAGGGCGGCGCCGGTGAGTCCTTCGGCACGGAAGGTTTTTTCGAACACGGCGGAGCGCAGCAGGTCGTAGCTGAAGAAGCCGATGCCCCACAGGCCCACCACGCCGGCGAAGGCCAGGAGCATGCCGACGATGGAGTTGCGGCGCCAGCGCGGATCGCCCAACAGATCGGCGAAAGAGCCCATGCGCTTCTTCTCGGCGCGCGATTTCAACCACTGGTCGGGCTCTTTCAGTTTTTTGAAAACCACCAGCGCCAGGGGCGCGGGCAGGGCGCCCGCCAGGAACTCCAAGCGCCACGCGGAGCCGATGGCGCCGGCCTGTTCGGCCAGGCCGAGCCCGATGCCGGTCAGCGCGGCCAGCATGTTGCCGACGGCGGAAAACGCCTGCACCATGCCGAGCGCGTAGGGCCGCGCGCGCTCGGGCACCACCTCGGCCACCAGCGCCACGCCCACGGCGAACTGGCCGCCCACGCCGAAGCCGCAGAGAAAGCGGTACACGCCGAAATCGAAGATGCCGGTGGAGAAGACGCTCATGCCGGTGAAGATGGTGTAGCAGAGGATGGTGAGCATCATGGTTTTGGCGCGGCCGATGCGATCGCCCAGGATGCCAAAAATCACGCCGCCCAGTCCCCAGCCGATCAGAAAGACGCAGGTCACGTACCCCGCCTGCTGATCCACCGTGGCCCCGCTGGCATGGCCGCCGAGCAGCTCGCGAATGGCCGGCTTGCGCGCCAGGTTGAACAACTGTTGCGCCATGGTGTCGAACATCCAGCCCATGATGGCGACGATGAGCACGAACCAGTGGTATCGGGTGAGATCGCTGTGCCAGGAATTCTTACGGGAACCCGCTTGCGGGCCGGTGAGACGTTGGGAGACATGAAAGGCTATTGTTTCGGAAATCGCGGAGGGAGGCAAGTGCGGGGCGGCCTGAGCAGGATGCGGCGGCACTGTTCAGCGGCACCTGGCGGCCGCCGGCTCGACACCCAAGGCCGACCCCGCCTGCAGATCCGCAGCCGTGCGGTGGGGCAGGCTGCTAAAGGCCTTAGCGTTCCCCGCCGATATATCTCGTGAACGTCTGAGCGCACATGATCGCCATTCTCGGAATTCTCATCGT
>Ga0335085_10006004_pt1 | contig 19311 bp, 9 predicted proteins | sample Lox_Sample_45_FD_206712 | JGI IMG/M metagenome (GOLD analysis project Ga0335085, IMG submission 206712) | Soil microbial communities from Loxahatchee National Wildlife Refuge, Florida, United States - Lox_Sample_4.5 | ecosystem: Environmental > Terrestrial > Soil > Wetlands | place: USA: Florida...
CGAAAAGAATCCGATCCTGATACTGCAGAAAGAATTCTCGCGCGCGGCGCGGTTGGCGGCCTAGTTCGGCCTGGCGCGCGCCAAACTCCACCATGACGTTCGGGTACTTGTCGAGCATGCCGGAGACATAATCCAGACTCTCGGGCCAGTTCGCGACGTGCAGCGCAATAAACGTTGTCTTTGGATGCCGCGCAAACACTCGATCACGGGCGGCGAGGAGGGCTTCCTTCGAGGGAAAGCCCGGCCCGGCAAAGCTCCAGTCGGGATGCCCGATGAGTTCTTCGTAACGCTCGTTGGTATTGTCCGTGGGATGAAAGAAAGCTTCGGGGTCGCTGGTGTGAATGGAAACCGGAATTCCGAGGCGGCCGCATTCTTCCCAGACGGGATCAAGCCGAGGATCATCGACGGCAATCAGTTTTCCAGATTTGTCGCGCACGCCGAGGCCAAGGTCTTTGAGGACTTTCAGCCCACGCGCGCCGCGTGCTACCGCGTCATCGAGCTGCGCTACCATTTCTTGACCGAAGTTGGGGTCGTCGATCTTGCTCCAGTCGTATTCCGCAAACACCATGAACCGCCCGGGATAGGGCTTCACCATCTCGTCGATCACTTTCTGCAGCTTTTCTCCCCACATGCCGGTGAGAATGACGACGGTCTTGACGTTGGTGTTGTCCATTGCCCGGACGCCCTCTTCCGGCGGCCGATGTTCGTCGATGCGGGCGGCGTCGTTGAAGTGATTGTGGACATCAATCACGTAGAACTTTGCTTTCATGACCTCGTGTTGAGGGGCATGCATCATGGTGACCGGATTGAAGTCTTTCAACAGCAACGTGCGCTTCTGATCCGCATTTGGGTCTTCGTGATATCCGATCTGGGGAGCCTGGGATGAGTTTGTTGAATCCGGAGTTTGCGCACACAAGCGAATCGCACACAGGGCAAATGAGAGCAAAACGAGAACGCACTTTGACAGGGCCTGCATTCCTACCTCCTCGCGTTTTTCAGGCGCGACATGAAAGCCGTCTTTCTACTTCGCAACAGGACTGACCTCCAACAGCAGATTCTCACTGAATTGGGCGGCAAGTTTTCCGGTTGGCCCAACGACGGTTCCGTAATCCTTGCCATTCACATAGTCGACAACCTTGTACTGCCCCGGACCGAGTCCGCGCAGGTCGAGGTCGCCGTTCCATTTGGGAGCAAAAAACGCGTAGTACATCTTGCCGTTCTTGTCGATCGCGTAAGCCTCGGGATCGTCATAGCCATAGACATAAAGGTTGCGGAATTCACCCTGCGACAACATCTTCTCGTTGTACAAAGTGATCCACTTCTTCCAATGGGCTTCTTTCAGCGGAGTGAGCGCTACATTCTTGAATTTCGGTCCGTAGTCGGGCCAGGTGAACTTGGTTCCGAGAACGCCGCCGGTTCCCAAGGTGGAAGCAAAGTCGCTTCCGAGATCCTGCTCTTCTCCTTTCGGATTTGTTGCCATGCGGGTCAGTTCAACATGATCGCCATAGACGGCGGAATCCGGCCCGAGCAAGGCCTTGTACATTTTGATTCTTCTTCGTACCTGGACCGAACCAACCGGATCGGCCGTGACCGCCTGATCCATGTAGCGGAACCAGGCCAGGCTCGGCGGAGTACCACAGGGACAGCTTTGTGTGACGCTGTCGGGCTTTAATGCCCGCGTCGTCTCGAAGATGGTCTTATAAACATCGCCCATGGCGTAGACAGAATCCATCGGCGATTTGTGATGGTGCTTCGGGTTGTAGCAGCGCGGCGTGGAATAGATGTTGTCGAGTTTGTGTCCGTCGAAGTCCCAGTCGCGAATGAACCTTTCGGTGAGCCGCTTGTAATAGTCCTTCACTTCCGGCACGGCTGGACAGAGTGCCGGCAAGTTGCGCGCCATCAATGCTGCCTTGCCCTGCTGATCAAGGATGAGCCAGTCGGGATGCTCCTTGGCGACGTTCGACAAGACGTACTTGTGTTCTTCATAACGGCCCTGGCCGTTCTCGGCGGCCAGAGGCAGCCACCAGATCTGGAGCTTAATGCCCTGCCGGTGAAACTCCTTCGCCATTTTCTGAATTGAGTTGTCGGGAAAAGTGTCGGGCCGCGGTTGCCAGTCTCCGTAATTGTTGAACCAGCGATCGTCGAGCGTGGCCCAGTGGATGCCGAGCTCTTTGAGCTTCGGAATCGTGTCGATCATCTGCTTCGGAGTGACATTCGATTCATAACCCCATCCGCACCAGCTCACCGCGTAGTTCTCCGGATTGTTCGCGGGACGGGACAATCCTTCGCGATCGATCATCTTCGACCAGAGACTCAACGGCTCGTAGAAATCTCCCGCAAAGACGGAGACGAACGTCCGAGGCGTCGAGAAGATCTCGCCCGGCGCGAGCGTAACCTTCGCCGGCACGCGAACGGCGGCGTGAACATGGCCATCCACTTGAGTTTCGACCGGAATGGAGAGCTCAAGGGGAAGCGGTTCGACGTGTCCGATGGCTTCGCCCACGTTTCGCGTCCAGAAGGCGACGACCGGAATACCGCCGCCGACGCGTCCCAAGTCATCGCGGGTTTCCACGGGCGTTCCGAAGGCATTTTGCTGCGAGAAGTTTTTCGAGATTGGCAGAACCTCGTCCTTGCCCCACTTGATGCTGGCGCCATGGAACGACAGCATCTGATAGGGTTCGGCTTTGGGATCATTTCGCTGCGCATTCAAGTCGCGGTCAGCAAGCGAAACCGAATCGAGTGTGATCGGTCGATTGCCTGAGTTGCGAAAAGCCGCCGAGAGAATTGCGACCGCGGGAAAATCGTCGAAGACCTGAATTGTGAGGACCTCACTCAATCCGCTGCTTGGACTTTTCGCGGACACCTTTACTTGTCTACCGTTGGTCCCGAGTTTCCCCTGTACATCGGAGATCTCTGCGCCGGCGAGGTCGAAGACGACGTTCGCTGCGTTTCCGCCGGAGGTGCGAAACTGCTGACCCGTGCCGGGGTCAGCGTCGTCAAGAGTCAATAAGGAACCCCCGTCCTTGAGACTGCTCTTCAGATACCCGCTGGGGAGCAGAACAAATTCAGCCGCACGGGTGGAGATGTCGATTGCGTCTGCGCCGGTCTGAACTGCAATTGCCGATCCCGTCGAAACAACCTGATTCGCTCCGCCGTGCTTCGCGCATCCCGCAAAGAAGAGCGTCGCCGTGATGAGGACAATCGCGCGCATCACCCATGCGTTACCACAACTTTTATTCCTGAAACCACCTGTCTTGGTCATGTCGAGACTCCTGACGAAGTCGGTTCCCCATCCGCATTCCAGTCATGTTCTGTATATTACGAATACTTACGAAATATTACTATCGCTTCATTTCCGAGATTGAGCCCGACCCAGTAGTGCTTGATTTTGCGTGACCTTCCTGCCGAAGACAAGACCTGAGGTACGATGACAAAACGTTCCCGAGCACAACAGAAACCGGTGTCAATTCATCCTATGGTGCGGAGGCCGTCCCAATCCCGCCTGTCGAAATTGATTGAAATAATTCGTAACAACTCGTAATATAGCAAAAACCCAAGAACCCCGTCCCGCTACGCCCCGCGCGTGACCCGGCGCCTCGCGACGAGTCTTCGAAACCGTGTTCCGTCAGGAGGGCACATGTTGCGTCCAGTTCTTATCCGTCAGGCAACGTTCCTGTTCGCGTCCCTGGTCTTTGTCATTGGCGTGGCTTGGGGCCAGAAAGACACAGGAAGCATCATTGGCACCATCCGGGATACGCAAGGCGCTGCCATCGCTGACGCAAAGGTCACGATCACGGACGTTGACCGCGGAACGTCCTTTCAAACCGTCTCTCAGGCAACCGGGGAATACATCGCGACTCCTCTGAAGGTCGGGCGCTACCGTGTGACGGTCGAGAAGACAGGTTTCAAGCAGATCTCTGTGGGGCCCATTGAACTCAATCTGCAGGAGCGGCCCACGGTGGATGTGACGCTGCCTGTCGGCCAGGTTCTGGAACAGGTGAATGTGACGGCGGAGGGGCCACAACTGGAAACAGCGAATTCCGATCTTGGACAGGTCGTGACCGGCAAGACCGCGAGCACCCTTCCTCTTAACGGGCGGAACTACGCACAACTCGCGCAACTGGCGGCCGGCGTCGTTCCGTCTGAACCCGGTTCCCGCACAAACGACAGCTTTGGTTTCAGCGCCAACGGCGCGCGCGCACTGCAAAACAACTTCCTGCTCGATGGCATCGACAACAATGCCAACCTCGGCGATGTACTAAACGGCAGCAGTTACGTCATTCAGCCGTCGGTGGACGCGATCGCTGAATTCAAGGTGCAGACGAATTCCTACAGCGCGGAATTCGGCCGCGGTAATGGCGCGATCATGAATGCCGTGATCAAATCGGGCACGAACGCATTTCACGGCGACGTATACGAGTTTTTTCGCAACGAAAAGCTCGACGCCAAGAATGCCTTTGACGAACTCGGACGCCAGCCCTACAAACAGAACCAGTTCGGATTTACCTTTGGCGGGCCGATCATCAAGAATCGCACATTCTTCTTCGGAGACTACGAAGGTCTCCGAATCCGGCAAGCCCTCCCCCTCCTGACCAACATTCCGACGCCGGATCAGATCGGCGGCAATTTTTCCGACAATCTCACCGACGTACCCGCTCCCGCCGTGGATCCAGACGGCAATGTAGTGGGGCCGCAGGCGCTCGACTGCGCGGGCAATCCGACATTTGTAGGAGAGTTGTTCAACACGCGGCTTACTGACACCAGGCCAATCAGTGCCGCCTATCCGAATGGTTTTTGCGGCGTGCCCATTTCGAGCGAGGGCGACCTGAATGTCTTCCCAACTGGATTAATCGATCCGTTGGCAACTCGCTTGTCAGCGCTGTTTCCGCCCCCCAATACCAATCTTGGCGGATCGAATTTCCTCACCGAGCCAAAGAAGACGGAAAACCAGGACAATTTCGATATCCGTATTGACCACAAAATCGGTCCCAAGGACGATATCTTCGGGCGTTTCAGCTACGAGGACCAAGAGCGGTTTTCACCCTCCCCCTTCAACAACGTCCTGGACGGTGGCAGTTTCTTTGACGGTCATGAAGAGAATTCTTACCGCAGCGTAGCCATCAGCGAGATGCACATCATCCGGCCGAACCTGATCAACGAGTTTCGGTTTGGCTATAACCGTATCAACTCTCATCGTTTCCAGCTTAATTACAATCAGGACGTCTCCGGAGACCCGAGTTTTGGCATCAATTTTCCCGGTGTTCCCTTCAACCCCATTAACGGTGGTCTCCCGGCTATCTCTTTCAGCGACAACACAACTCCGATCGGCAGCGCGACCTTTCTGCCCTCGGTAGAGAAGCAGAATAGTTACGTTTTTACGGATAACGTGAACTGGACCAAGGGCCGCCACCAACTGAAGTTTGGCGCGGAAATCCGGCGGGAGCAGTTCACGCTCTTTCAGCCGGCAGCGTCGCGAGGATCGATGAACTTTGGAACGGAGTTCACGGACAACCCCGCGTCTCCTGCTTCGGGCGGAGCAGCATTCGCTACCTTCCTATTGGGTGTTCCCGACTCTGGTCAGATGACGAGCATGCACAACGTCGACTACCGGAGACAGATTTATGGTTTTTACGGGCAGGATGACATAAGAGTCAGCTCACGGCTGACACTCAACCTGGGGCTGCGCTATGAGATTTTCAGTACGATCAAAGAGGCGCATGATCAGGAAGCGACATTAGATCCAGCCGTGCAGGCATTGATTGTGCCTAAAGGGCAGACGATGCAACTGACGCCTACGATAGCGGCAAGCATTCCTGTATTGGATACAGCTTCTCGCGGATTGATCAAACCCGATCTGAACAATTTTGCTCCACGAATTGGGCTGGCTTATCAAATCAGCAATCGGCTGGTGCTGCGGTCCGGGTATGGAATCTTCTATGGGGGGCAGGAGAACGGACCGTTCTCGAATCCCAGCCCGGGATTCAATCCTCCCTTCTTCTCGATCGAATCGTTTAACCTGCCTTGTAGCCTTCCCTCGGCGAACCCAGACCTGGGCCCTAATAATTGTTCCATTGAAAACTTCGATACGCTCGCGAATGGCTTTCCCGCGGACACTCTGGCCGATCCCAACACTCCGCAACTGTATACCGTCGACCCGAAGCTGCGCACGCCCTACAACCAGCAATGGCACCTTGGATTGCAGTATCAGTTACCCGCAGACACGATGTTCGAGGTGTCGTATGCGGGGTCTCGCGGAATCAAACTCTATGCGTTCTACAACGGAAACCAAGCTGTCCCAACTTCCGATTTGAGTGCTCCCCTGGCTCCTCGGAGACCAGTAAATACCTGCAACACGGCCTTGCTGCCAGAGTGCGATCCTTCCGTCTTCGATACGTTTATCGCCGCTTTTCGCTCTAATACCTTCTCCAATTACAACTCGCTGCAGGCGAAATTGCAGAAGCGCTTCAGCCACGGGGTTCAGTTAGAGGCGTCCTACACATATGCCCACGCGATGGATGATGCCTCGAGCGCCAATCTGGGCTCGTACGCCAATGGGGACTTCCGCGATCAGCGATTTCCCCGCATGGAATATGGCAATTCTGATTTCGATATTCGCCATCGTTTCGTCCTGAGCTATGCCGTCGAGTTACCTTTCGGGAAAGGCAAGCGCTTCGGCGGGAATGCCAGCGGAGTGACTGACAAAATCATTGGAGGATGGCAGATCGCCGGCATTACCACGGCATCGACGGGCACCTACTTTACTCCCACCGACATCGCGACCGACTTATCGAATTCCGACGGGGGTGGCAATGTGGCCAATTCGGCTCGTCCCAACCGAATTGGCGATCCGAACGGAAAGCCCTGCGTTCAGGGCACCCTCTTCAATACGTGTGCTTTTGCCACGAACACAACCCCGGGAGTTTTCGGAAACGCCGGACGCAATATCATTCGCAGTCCCGGAGTACAGAATTGGGACTTTTCGATCTTCAAGAACATCCCTGTGCGAGAACAGATGCGGTTCGAGTTCCGCGCTGAGTTCTTCAACATTTGGAACCACGTCAATCCGCAGTTCTCTCCCAGTACCTTCGGGGGTGAGGTAGTCGCTACCGAGCACGGACTTGATGCCGTGCCGGGCACGAATGGTTGTGCTGCCGATAATTTGAACCAGAATTGCGCCTGGGGTTTCGCGCAAAGTGCCCGCGATCCGAGATTTGTGCAGCTTGCGCTGAAGTTCTATTTTTAGGTAGCTGCGACAATCTGAAGATATGGCCGCCACCCAGGCAGTCTCGACCGATAGCAGTCCGAAGTTGCGCCGTGCTCTCGGATTATGGGACCTGATCCTGTACGGCATGATCGTCATTCAGCCCACGGCACCCATGCCCGTATTCGGCGTGATGAGCCAGCGCGCTCACGGCCATGCGGTAACGACCGTCTTAATTGCCATGGTCGCCATGTTGTTTACCGCCATCAGCTATGGCAGGATGGCGCGCGCCTATCCGAGCGCTGGCTCGGCGTTCACCTACGTTGGCTGCGAGATTCACCCGGCCCTGGGATATATCACAGGTTGGAGCATGGCGATGGACTACATGCTCAATCCGATCATCTGCACGATCTTGTGCAGCAAGTTCGCGATGAATTTCGTTCCCGAGATTCCTTATCCGATTTGGGTGGTTTGTTTCCTCTCATTGTTTACGGGGCTGAATTTGTTCGGGATTCGCACCTCCGCGCGGATTAACGAGACGCTGGCCGCGGGCATGGGCGTGGTGATCGTGATTTTTCTGGTTGCGGCCGTCCGTTACGTGATGCACGTGCCGCACGAGGGACTCGCCTCCTTTACGCGGCCCTTCTATGATCCGCAGACGTTCGCGACTCGATCTGTGCTGGGAGGAACGTCACTGGCCGTGCTGACCTACATAGGGTTCGATGGGATTTCGACGTTGTCGGAAGAAGCCGAGGATCCGAAGCGCAACATTCTGCTGGCTACGGTGCTCGTCTGCCTGATTACCGGCGCGCTGGCGTCGATCGAGGTCTATGCTGCACAGCTCGTGTGGCCCGGAGCGCAACCGTTCCCCGACGTTGACACGGCGTTCGTGCATGTCGCCGGTCGCGCCGGTGGACCATGGCTATTCGGCTTGATCAACGTCACCTTGCTGGTTGCAACGGTAGGCTCGGGTATGGGATCGCAACTTGGCGCCGCGAGGTTACTGTACGGAATGGGCCGGAGCGACGCGATTCCCAAGTCGTTTTTTGGCGCCATCGAGCCCAAGCGGCGAATTCCGCGAAACAACGTCATTTTCGTCGGAGTCCTGGCGCTCGCCGGGACTGCCGTGCTGAGCTTCGAACGCGGGGCGGAACTCCTGAATTTTGGGGCTCTGCTCGCCTTTATGGGCGTGAACGCCGCTTCGTTCACTCATTACTTCTTGCGCGCGCAGAGCAAGAGACTTACGGACTTCGCTGTTCCCGTGCTCGGATTTCTGATCTGCCTGTTGCTTTGGCTGAACCTGAGCTGGCCGGCGAAACTTGCGGGATCGATATGGATGATCTTAGGGATTGCATATGGAGCCGTCCGCACACGAGGTTTTCGGGCGGAGTTGGTCAATTTCGATATTCCCGAGGGGGACGGCGAAGTTGCACGCGAAAGCTGAGCTTGGGCTGCGCGCCCGGCTGCGGCTTCGAATAGACGGCTTGGCTGATCTGGGCTCGGAGGAGCAATTCCTGCTCTGCCCGATGTTCCTCATAGATCCCCAATCGGACAGTTCACCTCCCGTCGCGTATTTGACCCACTTCCAACAGTCATGGTGTCAGGCTGGAAACTTTTGTGTATCTTGTTGGCTGAAGGAGTCATACCTTGCCAGCAATGCGGCAGCGGGTTGAGGCAGAACTGCGGTCGGACATTTTACCTTTTTGGCTCAAGCACACAATTGACGAGGAATTTGGGGGGTTTCGCGGCCAGATTACGAACGATCTTGTGATCGATCCGCATGCCCACAAAGGTCTGATCCTGAATGCCCGCATCTTGTGGACTTTTTCTAAGGTATTTGCCGTCTATGGCGACAAGATTTACCTGGAAACGGCGCGCCGTGCCTACAATTACATTTCCCGTTATTTCTGGGACGCAGAATTCGGCGGCGTCTACTGGATGATCGACCATCTCGGCCGTGCTGTCGACACCAAGAAGAGGACCTACGGCCAGGCGTTCAGCGTTTACTCTCTCGCCGAGTACCACCTCGCAACAAAAGAACGGGAGCCGCTAAGCAAAGCGATCCAACTGTTTGAGATCATCGAGAAGGCCAGTCATGATCCGCAACATGGCGGCTACTTCGAAACCTATAACCGCGATTGGAAGCTGGCATCCGATCAGCGTTTGAGTGAAGTGGACATGGACGAGAAGAAGTCGATGAATACTCATCTGCATCTCCTCGAGGCATATGCAAATCTGTTACGTGTGTGGGACGACAACACGCTGCGCGGCCGGCTGAAAACGCTGCTCGAAATCTTTCTGAATCACATCATCGATCCGCAAACCCATCACTTCCGCATGTTCTTTGACGAGGAGTGGCATAGCCGCTCGGTTGTCAGGTCATTCGGTCATGACATGGAGGGAAGTTGGTTGCTTTGCGAAGCGGCGGAAATTCTTGGGGACAAGTCGCTCCTCGAAAACGTGCGAAGAGAAGCGGTTCACATGGCCCAGGCGGTCTACGAGCAGGCGATCGATGAAGACGGCGGGCTGCTCTATGAGGGCGATCCGAACGGCATCATCGATTCCGATAAACACTGGTGGCCCCAGGCCGAGGCGGTGGTGGGATTTCTGAATGCATATCAATTGACGGGCAAAGAGCACTTTCGGTGTGCGGCGGAGAAGAGTTGGGATTTCATCGAGAAGTACATCATTGACCATAAGAACGGCGAGTGGTTCTGGAAAGTATCTAGAGACGGTGTGCCGAGCAATGAAAAGCATAAAGTCGATCCATGGAAGTGTCCCTACCACAACAGCCGGACGTGTTTTGAGGCGATGGCGCGGCTTGATGCCATTGACAAAGCAGGCACGAGCGCGAAAGCGAGAGCCCACTGAACTGGCGTGCCCCGGAGAACAAGGAATGAAGGAAGCTGCATTTAAGCAAAGGGTCCTAAGGTTATTTCGTCAACACGAACAACTCATTAAACGAAGGAACTCAAAGGCCGCCTACGGTAACGGAGTTTTCGATCGCTATACCTATCCAGTACTCACCGCCGACCACACGCCTCTGTTTTGGCGCTACGACTTCGATCAGAAGACAAACCCCTACCTCATGGAACGGATGGGGATCAACGCGACGTTCAATGCAGGCGCGATGGAGTTCGAGGGAGAGATCGTCGCATTGGCTCGAGTCGAAGGTGTTGACCGCAAATCGTTTCTCGCTGTTGCCGAGAGTCCGAACGGCGTCGACAATTTTCGCTTCTGGGACTACCCCATCCTGATGCCGGAGACAGAGGACCCGGACATCAATGTCTATGACATTCGTGTAGTGCGGCATGAAGACGGCTGGATTTACGGGTTGTTTTGTACGGAGCGAAAAGATCCGAAATCGCCATCGTGGGATACATCTTCGGCCGTGGCGCAGTGCGGCCTGGCGCGAACGAAAGACCTGAAGAAGTGGGAGCGCTTGCCTGATGTGAAGTCCAAGTCTCCGCAACAGCGCAACGTAGTGCTGCACCCGGAGTTCGTGGACGGGAAGTACGCATTCTATACGCGGCCGCAAGACGAGTTTATTCAGGCTGGCAAGGGCGGCGGGATCGGCTGGGGAATGGTTTCGAGCATCGAGAAACCGGTCATCGACGAAGAAATCATCATCGACAACCGCGAGTATCACACGATCAAGGAAGTGAAGAACGGCCAGGGGCCAGCTCCCATCAAGACCCGGAAAGGCTGGCTGCACCTCGCGCATGGCGTGCGCAACACGGCAGCGGGATTGCGCTACGTGCTTTACATGTTTTTGTCCGATCTAAAGCAGCCGCAGGTGATTACCCACCGTCCCGGCGGTTACTTTATTGGGCCGCAGGGGGAGGAGCGCGTGGGCGATGTCTCGAATGTAACGTTCGCCAACGGCTGGGTCGCCCGCGAGGACGGCTCGGTATTCATTTATTACGCGTCTTCCGACACCCGGCTTCATGTCGCTACGAGCACGGTAGATAGGCTGCTCGATTACGTGATGAACACCCCTGAAGATCCACTGCGCAGCTATGGCTGCGTCGAGCAGCGGTACGCGTTGATTAAGAAGAATCTTGACCTTAAGGTGCCTGCCCCGAAGTCCAGGAAGCCAGTCACCAAGAGCGCGATTCGCACTACTAGGGAGAAAAGCTAGCAAATCCTTTCGACCTTCATATGTTTGGCCAGGAGGCACAGCCATGAGAGTACTGATAGTCTTCGCACTCGCCAGTCTCGCGATTGTCTTCATACCTTTCTGTTCGCAAGCCCAGAACCCAACCTCCTCAAACTACAAGTACCATCAATGGTGGAACGATCGCTGGCCGGGAGAGTCGCTCAAGAGTCCAAATGCCAAGAAGTTGCCTTTGATTTCTGTTCGTGGCAACAAATTTGTCGATCCGCAAGGCAACACTGTCTTATTTCGCGGAGTTTCGATTGCAGATCCCGACAAGATCGATAACCAGGGGCACTGGAGCAAAGACTTCTTCACAAGGGTTCAGCAAACGGGCGCCAAACTTGTGCGCATCCCGGTACATCCGGTCGCTTGGCGCGAGAGGACTCCCGAGAAATATCTGGTTTTGCTCGACCAGGCTGTCGAATGGTGTACAGAGTTGGGTATGTACATCGATGTCGACTGGCACTCGATCGGGAATTTGAAAACTGGGATGTTTCAGGATCCGATGTATCAGACATCGCCCGCCGAGACATTCAATTTCTGGCGGACGATTTCCCGGCATTTTGCCGGAAATAATACGGTCGCGTTCTACGAACTTTTCAACGAGCCCACTACCTTCAACGACCAGTTAGGCCGCGCCTCCTGGGATGAATGGAAGCGGACGAATGAGGATCTGATTGCCGTAATCCGAGCTTTTGACCGCGAAAAGATTCCACTGGTCGCAGGATTCGATTGGGCGTATGACCTGACACCCTTGCGTGTGAGCCGGATCGATGCCGAAGGCATTGGCTACGTGGCGCATCCGTATCCTTTCAAACGCTCAAAGCCGTGGGATCCGAAATGGGAGGAGGATTTCGGCTTCGCGGCAGGCAGTTATCCGGTCATCGCGACCGAGATCGGGTTCTGGCCAGGCACCGACAAGAATCCGGAAAGTGCCGGCTACGGCCCGGAGATCGTGAAGTATCTGGAGCGACGGGGAATCAGCTGGGTGGCATGGGTGTTCGATCCGGAGTGGGAACCGACGCTGTTCACATCATGGGATACGTACGCGCCGACGGAACCCGGCAAGTTCTTCAGCGACGCCATGCACGGCAAAGTTCAGTAGCTGCTTAGTGAGGAGAGAAGTGGAACCGCGCAATTCAGTGTGTGAGGATCTCATCGATCTTCCGCAGTTCTTCCGGTGAGATCTGCAGGTTGGCAAGCGCCGCGACATTCTGCTCGACCTGCTCAACGCGGCTGGCGCCGATCAGGGCGCTCGTCATCCGCTCGTCGCGAAGCACCCAGGCGAGCGCAAGCTGCGCGATCGACTGGCCACGAGCCTCAGCCAGCTTGCCTAGCGCGCGCACCTGGCCCAGTCGCCGTTCGTCGATGTCGTTCTTCTTCAGAAAGCCATGTGGCTTCGAGGCCCGCGCGTCGCTGGGAATACCTTTCAAATAGCGGTCGGTAAGCAATCCCTGGGCCAGGGGACAAAACGCAATACAGCCCACGCCTTGTTTCTCCAACACGTCGAGCAAGTTTTGCTCAATCGTTCGATCGAACATCGAGTACTTCGGCTGGTGAATCAGGCAGGGTGTTCCCAGTTCGCGCAGGATCCTTGCCGCATCTGCGGTTTGCTGTGAGTCGTAGCTCGAAATCCCGGCGTAGAGCGCTTTTCCCGCGCGAACAGCCTGATCGAGAGCGCCCATGGTTTCTTCAACTGGAGTGCGCGGATCGGGTCGATGCGAATAGAAAATGTCGACATACTCCAATCCCATGCGCTTGAGACTCTGATCGAGACTTGCCAGCAAGTACTTTCGCGAGCCCCAATCGCCATACGGTCCCGGCCACATTCCCCAGCCTGCTTTGGTGCTGATGATCAGTTCATCGCGATGCGGCGCGAAGTCAGCTTTAAGGATACGGCCAAAGTTCTCTTCAGCAGAACCCGGCGGAGGGCCATAATTGTTCGCAAGGTCGAAATGCGTGATGCCGAGGTCGAACGCACGCCGCAGCATGGCGCGGCAGTTCTCGAAGACGTCAACCCCGCCGAAGTTGTGCCAGAGTCCAAGAGAAATTGCCGGCAGCAACAGTCCGCTTTTGCCGCAGCGACGGTATTGCATGCTGTCGTAACGCTTCTCGCCTGCGACATAAGGCATGTCGATCTCCGCAATGTCCAGCCGGGCGAGGACGCCCGGCTCTCCATCGATCAAAATAAGTCAACTGTAATAGTATCTGCCATGTCGGAGCGTTGGTCTGCCACAACTAGCTGAGGGTCGCCTTTACATCGACTTGCTTCCTGCCGTCGCAGGGCTGAGATACGACATTACCAGTAATCGGCTTGCCATCCACGGTCAACGAGACTGCGTTGCCTTCGCCTGTCCGCTGGACTTCGATGTTGTAGGTGACGCCTCGGAATTTGCGTGTCGCTTTGAAGCCGCGCCATGACTTAGGTACAACCGGCGCGATCTGCAACCCGTCATAGGATGTGCGAATTCCCAGGATCCACTGCGTGATGGCGTAGTAATTCCACGCTGCCGTTCCGGTCAGCCATGAATTCTTCGCCTCGCCGTGGGTAGGAGCATCACAACCGGCGATCATCTGCGCGTACACGTACGGCTCGCAGCGATGAAGGTCGCTGATTTCTTCGCGGGCTGAAGGATTGATGCGCGTATAGTAGTCGTGCGCGTCGTCGCCATTGCCGACGCGGGCCTCGCCGATGATCACCCAGGGATTGTTATGGCAGAAAATCCCTGCATTCTCTTTGTAGCCCGGCGGATAGGAAGAAATCTCTCCGAGTTCGAGGTAATACCGCGAGTACGCCGGCTGCTGGAGCACAATCCCGTGCTTGGTCGCGAGATGTTTGCGCACAGAGGCGAGGGCTTTCTTCGCCATGCCATCGTCCAACCCAACGCCGGCGAGTGTACAGAATCCCTGCGTCTCGATGAAGATCTTTCCCTCTTGACATTCTTTAGATCCGATTTTCCTGCCGGAATCATCATAGGCACGCAGGAACCAGTCGCCGTCCCAGCCATGCTTGCGTATGGTGTCTTCCATCCTGGCAACTTGGTTCAGGTAGCACTTGGCTTCGTCGTCGAGGCCGCGATGCTTCGCAATCTCCGCAATCTCCCGGCCCGAAAGCGCAAACAGACCCGCGATGAAAATCGATTCTGCCACCTTGCCTTCTTTGTTGGTCGTGGTCTGAAAGGATTGGCCGGGAGTATCAGAAAAGCAGTTCAGGTTCAGACAGTCGTTCCAGTCCGCGCGGCCAATGAGCGGCAGACCATGGGGCCCGAGGCGATCGAGTGTGTACCGGAAACTCCGCTGCATGTGCTCGTAGAGCGGCTGCTCGGACCCGGGCTGGTTGTCGTAAGGAACGGGCTCGTCAAGAATGCTCCAGTCGCCCGTCTCTTTCAGATATGCGGCGACGCCAATGATGAGCCAGTGGGGGTCATCGTTGAAGTTGCCCCCGATGTCGTTGTTACCACGCTTGGTGAGCGGTTGGTACTGATGATAAGCTCCGCCCGTTGGAAGTTGTGTCGCTGCGAGGTCGAGTATGCGTTCTCGCGCCCGGGACGGCACCATCTGTACGAATCCGAGCAAGTCCTGGTTAGAGTCGCGGAAACCCAAGCCGCGTCCGATGCCCGACTCGTAGAACGAGGCCGAGCGCGACATGTTGAATGTCGCCATGCACTGGTAGGCATTCCAGATGTTGACCATGCGATTGGTATGTACGTCTGGCGTATCGACCTGACACACGCCGAGGAGGCCGTCCCAATATTGGCGCAAGTTTTCGTAGGCCGCGTCAGCATTGGCCGGACTGAGAAACCTCGAAATCGTGGTTTTGGCGGTCTTCTTATTGATCGTCTGTGATCCCGGCGGATCGAATTTCTGGTCGCGCGGATTTTCCTGATAGCCAAGAAGAAATATGATTTGCTGCGACTCGCCCGGCTTCAGGTTGACTTTAACGTGATGCGATCCAATCGGAGCCCAGCCGTGCGCCATAGAGTTCTGCGATTCGCCGCGTTCGACGACGGCCGGATTCTCCCATCCGCGGTAGCGTCCCAGGAACGCGTCTCGCTGTGTGTCGTAGCCGGCCAGCTTGTCCGAGCATGCGAAATAGGCAAAGTGGTCGCGGCGCTCACGGTATTCCGTCTTGTGATAGATCACGCCGTCTTCAACCTCCACCTGTCCGATGCTGAAGTTGCGCTGGAAATTCGTGGAGTCATCCTGCGCGTCCCAAAGGCAGAATTCGATGATGGAAAAAACAGACAGAGAAGCTGCCTTCTGGCGATGGTTGGTGAGCGTGAACTGCCAGATCTCGAGGGTTTCGTCGAGCGGCACAAAATACCGTGTGCGCGCCTCAATCCCCTTGTACTGGGAGCCAATGAGGCTGTATCCCATGCCGTGGCGGCAGGAATAATTTTCCAATTTGTGCCGCGTCGGCTGCCAGGAGGGAGACCAGAATTCTCCCGACTCTCCATCGCGCAAATAAATGTAGCGGCCGCCCAGGTCGTAGGGAGCGTTGTTGTAGCGATAGCGGCTGATACGCCGCAGGCGCGCGTCCCGGTAAAAGGAGTACCCGCCGGCGGTGTTCGAAATAATCCCGAAGTAGGCCTGACATCCGAGGTAGTTGATCCACGGCAATGGAGTGTCGGGCTGGGTGATCACATACTCGCGTTGCGCGTCGTCGAAGTAGCCATATTTCATGAGGAATCACTCCCGAAAGAAAAAAGCTCCCGCTGGTTGGAGAACGTAGTATAACGATTTTCTAGAGGCTTTTCCAAGATAACCGGAGTCACGAACCGGCGATTATACAGACCAAGGGCCTCCGGGCGAAGCGTCTATATCACAGAGTGGTAGGGAATGCGTCACTGCGTGGAGGCCCGAAAAACACGAAACTATTGTGCTGTTGCGAAACCCATTTTGGGACGCCTGGAAGGCGTGAGCTCATGGTGAGATGCGTTCAGATTACTGAAGTGCCATATTCAGCCCTGCGATTGCTTGGAAGACTGGCGTGTTCAGCTGTTATGGCGTCGGCGGTCATGGCGGCTGCCGAGTCTGCAACGGTGAACATCAAATTGGACCAGGTAGGTTACCTGCCGGGTAGGCCCAAGGTCGCATTCGTCGCCGGCGCCCCGAACGCTCAGGTGTTCGAGGTCAGGCGTGCCAGCGACAACTCCACGGTCTTTCGCGGGGCTCTCGGCCCAGCTGCCGCCGATGCCGATTCCGGCGACCAGGTGCGAGCGGCTGATTTCTCCAGTCTGCACGAAGTGGGCAGGTTCTATCTTGATGTTCCTGGCGTTGGTCGCAGCTGGACGTTCGCAGTGCAGCCCGATGTTCTCTCGCATACGTACTACCTGACCATGCGAGCTTTTTACGGACAGCGTTGCGGAACGGCAGTGGATCTTGGACCGGAGTTTCCCGGGTACGCCTATCCAGCATGTCATTTGAAAGGTGAGTTTCATCCTTCCTCTGGTAAGCAGGGACCGCGTGACAACGTGGGCGGTTGGCACGATGCCGGCGACTATGGCCGCTACGTCGTGAATTCCGGCATCACAACCGGGACTTTGCTTTGGACTTGGGAAATCTACGGGACGAAAGTAAAGAACATCAAACTCAATATTCCCGAGAGCGGCAACGGTGTTCCCGACATCCTGAACGAAGCGCGTTGGAATCTGGAATGGATGCTGAAAATGCAGGACGTCGATGGGGGCGCGTGGCCCAAACAGACGAGCGTGAGCTTCCCCGGCTTCATCATGCCGCAGGATGACAAGCTGCCGAGTGAGGTCATCGGCACGGGCCAGGAGCCGTTCAAGAGCACGTGCGCCACGGCTGATCTTGCAGCGGTGGCAGCGATCGCTGCACGCGTTTACAAGCCGTTCGATGCGAAATTCGCAGACCGCAATCTGGAAGCAGCACGCAAAGCGTGGCAGTGGACCGAGAAGTACCCGAACGTGACGTTCAAGAATCCGCCGGACGTCAGAACTGGCGAGTACGGAGACTCGAACTGCCGAGACGAGCGTTTGTGGGCGGCCGCGGAATTATGGCGGACGACCGGCGAGAAAACCTACAACGATTACTTCCTTAAGAACTACGCCGATTTCCGGCCGAACCTCGACGCGCCCGCTACTGAGGGATGGAGGGAAGTGGCTCCGATGGGCTTGTGGACCTATGTGCTTGCCCAACGCAAGGGCGATGCGGTGGCCGTCGCCGATATTCGCAAGAGTACGGCCGGAGCGGCGCGAGTTCTCGTAGAAAGGACTCGCAAGAATCCCTACCACGTCAGTCTGGTCGACAAAGACTACGTGTGGGGATCGAATGGTGTTGCCGCGAACTACGGAGTGCAACTGCTCGTCGCCAATGCCATCTCGCCGGACTCGAGCTTGGTCGAGGCCGCGCTCGATAACCTGCATTACCTGCTCGGCCGCAATACGTTTTCGATTTCGTGGGTCACGCAAGTGGGCGAGAACCCATATCACCATCCCCACCATCGGCCAAGCGGCGCCGACAAGAACGCAGAGCCCTGGCCCGGCCTGCTGTCGGGCGGGCCGAACGCGAATCGGCAGGATGCCGTGCTCAAAGCGCTCCCAGCCGATTTCCCGCCCGCGAAAATCTACGCGGACGAGCAGGCGTCTTACGCCAGTAACGAAATCGCGATCAACTGGCAGGCGGCGATGGTGTTCTTGATTGCGGGCAATTTGCCGTAATGCTACGAGCGCGCTGTGACTGAGCAGTGTCCGAGTTGTCAGGATTCGTGGTGGGCTGGTGTATAGTGACTCCGGTCTAGCGCAAAAAACCAGTTTTGTGAGGCGCTCGCAGTCAGAGAAAACAGAATAAGCGTGCGAACTGAGGTGACCTGTGCATCTGCATTTCATCGATCTTGCAATTATTGTTGCTTATCTTGTGACGTCGGTGCTGGTTGGATACTGGGTTTCCAATCGCGCCTCCCGTGACATCAAGGCCTACTTCCTCGGCGGAAATGTCATGCCCTGGTACATTCTGGGCGTTTCGAACGCCTCAGGGATGTTCGATATCAGCGGTACCATGCTGCTGGTTTACTGGATGTTCGTCTACGGCCTGAAGAGCGTCTGGATCCCCTGGCTCTGGCCGACATTCAACCAGGTTTTCCTGATGGTATTTCTGTCGACCTGGCTGCGACGTTCGAACGTAATGACCGGCGCCGAGTGGATTCAAACCCGCTTCGGCAAAGGGCGCGGGGCGCAACTGGCGCACATCATCGTCGTGATCTACGCGTTCTTCAGCATCATTGGATTCTTTACTTATGGGTTCAAGGGAATCGGCAAGTTTGCCGCGACCTTCCTGCCCTGGCATCTGAGTTCGAATGAGGCGATGAACGTCAACCTGTACGCGCTGGCCCTGATCGCCATCACGACGATCTATGTCATCAAGGGTGGCATGTTCAGCGTGGTGATCACCGAGGTCATGCAGTTCTGCATTTTGTCGATCGCCTCTTTCGCGGTTGGCATCATCGCGATGATGAAGGTCGCGCCCGGCATGTTGCAGCGATTTGTCCCCGCGGGATGGGACAACGTATTTTTCGGCTGGCACCTCGGTCTTGATTGGTCGACCTTGGTTCCGTCGGCGGGGGCGAAAATCGCACAGGATGGCTACGGACTATTTGGCTTTTTCGTCATGATGCTGCTGTTCAAGGGCATTCTCATCAGTTCCGCGGGCCCGGCGCCGAACTACGACATGCAGCGCGTGCTTTCCTGCAAGAATCCGCGTGAAGCCTCGATAATGTCTGGCTGGGTCAATGTCGTGCTCACGTTCCCGCGCTACTTTTTGATTACCGGCCTCACCATCCTCGCTTTAGTGTTTTTCAGCGACACGATTCGTGGCATGGGCACGAACATGGACTTCGAGCGCATCCTGCCCGAGGCGCTTGGCCGTTTCGTCCCCGCTGGACTGCTCGGATTCCTGATTGCTGGACTGCTGGCCGCTTACATGTCGAACT
>Ga0335085_10006005_pt1 | contig 19310 bp, 15 predicted proteins | sample Lox_Sample_45_FD_206712 | JGI IMG/M metagenome (GOLD analysis project Ga0335085, IMG submission 206712) | Soil microbial communities from Loxahatchee National Wildlife Refuge, Florida, United States - Lox_Sample_4.5 | ecosystem: Environmental > Terrestrial > Soil > Wetlands | place: USA...
AAGTCGCCCGGCGCTCGAGAACGTCAACATCGAGGTCGCCAAGGGCGAGTTCGTCTTCCTGGTCGGCCCGTCCGGCTCCGGGAAGTCCACCTTCCTCCGGCTGGTCCTCAAGGAGGAGCGGCCGACCGACGGCAAGATCCACGTGGCCGGCCGGGACCTTGCCCGGCTGACCAACTGGAAGGTGCCGTACCTACGGCGGCGGATCGGCTGCGTGTTCCAGGACTTCCGGCTGCTGCCCAACAAGAACGTCTACCAGAACGTCGCGTTCGCTCTCGAGGTGATCGGCAAGCACCGCCGCTTCATCCGCAAGGTCGTCCCCGAGGTGATCGACCTGGTCGGCCTGGAGGGCAAGCACGACCGGATGCCCGACGAGCTCTCCGGCGGCGAGCAGCAGCGGGTGGCGATGGCCCGCGCCTTCGTCAACCGGCCGATGATCCTGCTCGCCGACGAGCCGACCGGGAACATCGACCCGGCCACCTCGATCGGCATCATGAAGGTGCTCGACCGTATCAACAGGACGGGAACGACCGTCGTGATGGCCACGCACGACGCGGCCATCGTCGACTCGATGCGCAAGCGTGTCATCGAGCTGGAGTACGGCAAGGTTGTCCGGGACCAGTCACGCGGGGTGTACGGCCAGGCCTACTGACCTGTTATCGCCGCGTCTGGCCCGTCCCCGCCTGGCCGCCGCGCGGTGCCGAACCTCAAGACCGAGGACTATCAAGGGATTCGCCTCCAATGCGTTCACAGTTCGTCTTGCAGGAGATCTGGATCGGGCTGCGCCGCAACCTCACGATGACCATGGCGCTCATCGTGGTCGTGGCCATCAGCCTGTCCCTGCTCGGCACGGGCCTGCTGTTCGTCAAGCAGGTGGACAGGACGAGAACCTACTGGCAGGGCAAGGTCGAGCTGTCGATCTACCTGTGCATCAAGACGAGCCCGCAGCCGCAGTGCCAGTCGAACGGCCCGGCCACCGACGCGGAGAAGTCGGCACTCCAGCAGCGGCTCAAGGCGATGCCGCAGGTCGAGACCGTCTACTACGTGAGCCAGCAGCAGGCCTACTCCGAGTTCAGGCAGTACTTCTCCAACGAGCCCGCCTTGGTGCAGGACACCCAGGAAGGCGACATCCCGGACTCGTTCCAGGTGAAGCTGAAGAATCCCGAGGCCGACTACAGCATCGTGGCCAGCGCGGTGAACGGCACCCAGGGCGTGGAAACCGTGGTCGACGAGATGACCATCCTGGACAAGTTCTACAAGCTGCTCGACGGGGCCAGGAACGCCGTGCTCATCATCGCGCTGATCCTGATCGTGGCCGCCGTCCTGCTCGTAGCCAACACGATCCGGCTGTCCGCCTTCAACCGGCGCCGGGAAACCGCGATCATGCGCCTGGTCGGGGCCTCGAACTTCTACATTCAGCTGCCGTTCCTGCTCGAGGGGGCAATCGCCGGGCTAATCGGCTGGGCCATCGCGGCGGGGCTGCTTGTGGCCGTTAAGTCCCTCATGCTAGATAGCCTGGAACAGTACTTCTCATTCAACGTGGGTTTGTCCGTCGCCGACCTCGTCGAGGTGATCTTGTTCTCGATGGTCGTGGGGGTCGTATTGTGCGGTGCGACGTCGTTCCTGACACTGCGTCGCTACCTGCGTATCTGAGTGACGGCTGGCGTGATGACGGGAGGACCGTGGTTCGGGACCAAGGGCGGAAGATCGTCGCCCGTAATCGCCGTGCGTACCACGACTACCGCATCGAGGACACCTACGAGGCGGGGCTGGTCCTGACCGGAACCGAGGTGAAGTCGCTGCGCGCGGGCCGCGCGTCTCTGCAAGACGGGTTCGCGCAGATCACCGGGGACGAGGTGTGGATGCACAACGTCCACATCCCCGAGTACGCCGAGGGCACCTGGACCAACCACACGCCCAGGCGGATCAGGAAGCTCTTGCTGCACCGCAAGGAGATCGTCAAGCTCAGCCGCGAGGTGTCCGATCAGGGGCTGACCCTGATCCCGCTCTCGTTGTACTTCAAGGACGGGTACGCCAAGGTGGAACTGGGCGTCGCCCGCGGTAAGCGGACCTACGACAAGCGCCAGGACCTGGCCAAGCGCGATGCGGCCAGGGAAATTGACCGGGCCTTGAAACGGCGACGGTGACGGGCAGGCGGATCGTGACCTTTCCGGCGAACGAGCGAGGCGGCCATCCGAGGCCGCGACGCCCCTTCGCGCCCAGGCCACGCGGAAACGGGCGGCACGACAACGGGCACGAGGCCGGGCGGCACGCTAACGGCGTCCCCGGCCAGGCGGCCGTGGTACCCGAACTCGACGGGAGCTTCCCGCTGACCACCGAGGGGAACGACCGCGTCGGCGAGATCTCGGCCACCCCGGGCACCGCGGGAACCCTTGGCACCCCGGAACTGCCGGCCGGCCTCGTCCCTGGCCCGTCAGGGGAGCAGGCCGCCCACGTACCCGCCTTGCCTGGCGACCTCGCCGCCTATGCGCCAGGACCGCCCGGCGCGCCTCCCGGCGCACCCCCGGGCTACGCCATCCCGCCCGGCCTCGACCCCGGTCAGGCCAATCCCGTGCCCGGCCAGGCTGGTTTCGTGCCTGGCCAGGCCAGTCTCGTCCCCGGCCAGGCCCATCGTGCGCCTGGTCAGGCTGATTTCGTCCCCGGCCAGGCCCATCGTGCGCCTGGTCAGGCTGATTTCGTCCCCGGCCAGGGCGGCACGGGACCCCAGCCGCAGGCGACCGGGACCGCCCGGCCGTCTCCCGGCCGGACCCGGCCGGCCCGCCACGGGGCTTCCGGTTCCAGCGGTTCGAGCCGCAGGCCGTCGGCGCCGAGCCGGCGGGCGAAGATCGCGGCGCTGGCCATCGTGGTCATCGGCGTGCTGGTCATCGGCCTGGCCAGCGGGTTCGGCTCGGAACTCTCCGCCGAGCCGAACGCGCAGGCGTTCCTGTACTCCTGGCAGCAGCAGCAGTACGCCGCCGCCGCCAGGCTGACCACGGGCGAGACCGGCGTCGTCACCACGAGCCTGCGGAGCGCGGCCACGCAACTCGACGCCACCCAGCTGTTCCTGACCCTGAAGTCGGTCGTCCAGCACGGCGATACCGCGGACGTCTCGTTCACGGCGACGGTCGACCTCGCCCAGCAGGGACGGGTGTGGATGTACGACGGCCATTTCGTGATGCGCCGGGTGAATGGCAACTGGAAGGTCGTCTGGGCGCCGAGCGTGATCAACCCGCGGCTGGGTCCCGGTGAGCGGCTGGCCGTGGTGACGGCGTTCCCGGCCCGGGCCGCGGTGCTCGACGCGGCGGGTAAACCGCTTCAGCTTCCGGCTCGTGCCTACGTGCTCGGCGTCTGGCCGGATCGCCTGTCCGACCCGGCCAGGACCGCCCAGGCCTTCGCCAACATCACCAAGCTCCAGGCCGGGCAGGTGCTCGGCCAGATCGCGGCCGCTCCGCCCCGGCAGTTCCTGCGGCTCGCCACGCTCGACCCGGACAGCTACGCGACCGTGCGCGCCAGCCTGCGCCGCGTACCCGGCCTGGTCATCAGGCCCGAGTCACAGCGGCTGTTCCAGGCCGAAGCCACCGGCCTGGTCGGCTCGGTGGGCAGCGAGCTCAGCGAGCGGCTGCGCGCCGACGGCGCGCTCTACGCCCCGGGTACCTCGATCGGCCTCTCCGGCCTCGAGCAGAAGTACCAGCGGCAGCTGCTCGGCACGCCGACGACCGAGGTAGTGGCGGTGAACTCGGCTGGCCAGCAGACCGGTGTGCTGGCCCAGTGGCAGGGCATCACGGGCACCCCGGTACAGACCACGATCAGCTCGACGGCCCAGAACGCGGCCCTGGACGCTCTGAACCAGGTACCGAACTCGGGTGAGATCGTCACGGTGAAGGCGTCGACCGGCGAGGTCCTGGCGGTCGCGCAGCACCAGGCGTCCGGGGTCCTGCCCGCCGCCGGCGCCCTGAACGCCAAGCTCATGCCGGGCGCCGCGTTCACCATCGTGTCCGCCGGGGCGCTCCTCAGCCACGGGGTGTCGGTGCAGAGCCAGACCTCGTGCGCCGGTTCGTTCACCGTCGGCGGGCAGACCTTCACCAGCGAGGGCACCGGCCAGCAGAAGTCGTTCAGCGCCGTGTTCGCCGATGGCTGCAGCACGGCGTTCGCCGGCCTGTCCGAGCGGCTCTCGGCCAGCCAGTGGGACCAGGTGGTCAAGGAGTTCGGCATCGGCGCCGACTGGTCGCAGCTGCCGGTGCCCGCCTTCTCCGGCTCCGTGCCGTCCGCCTCGGGCGACCAGGCTACCCTCGCCGCGCAGACCATCGGCCAGGGCAACGTGCGGATGAGCCTGCTGTCCATGGCCATGGTGGCCGCCGCGGTAGACGCCGGCAGCCGGCATGTCCCGCAGGTCATCAAGGCGTCCGCCAGCGCGCCAGGCGCCGGGACTCCGCTGGATCCCGGCATGACGAAGGCGCTACAGGGGCTGATGCGCGGCGCGGTCCGCTCGGGCGCCGCCCAGGCGGCCCGCCTGCCCGGCCAGCAGGTGTACGGCCAGGTCGGCATGATCCGCACCGGAGCAGGCTGGATGAGCTGGTTCGTCGGCTACCGGGGCGACACCGCGATCGCCGCCATCGAATCCGGCAAGACCGCCCAGCTCTCCGCCGCCGCCCTCGCCGGCGCCTTCTTCTCAGCCCTCGCCCGCTGACCGCCTCCTCAGGCCCTCGACCACCGATCACGCTGCTGGTTACTCTGTGTTGTCGCGTCATCCGGCCCTACGCCATCGGCCGCGTGACCAACGCCTTGGCCGTGCCAGGTCCCGTGCCTCGATCAGCCCTGCACGCCGACCCTCTGCCCGCCCGCGCGGCCCGGCGGCCCCGCCCGCCGAACCCCCGACATGCAGTTACTTAGCGTTACTAGCGCGTGACCAAAATCTGCTCACAATGAGCAATCACGCGGATACTTACTGGCGTCTTTACCTGTGACTGGGGTTCGCTAGGGGGGTTGCGGCCCAGTCGACGTGAAGGTCCGGGTCTCATCTCGGGGGAGACCCGGCCGTTGGACCGGCTCCGACCCTGCCGGTCGCCCCTGCGGGCGTGTTTCGGCCACCGCCAGCGCCCGCAGGGGCCACGTTCATGCCCGCACCCGGTTCAGGATCCCTGGCCCAGGCTGCTCAACCGACCGCACGACCCTCCAGCCCCGCCTGCCTCATGCGCCACCAGACGCAGGCAACTGCTCCGGCATCGTAACCGGCAGGATGTGATTCGGGTGCGGCTCTTCTGGAGTGACCGTCCTGGCCGCTGGCACAAGTCACGTCGGCGAGCTGTCCCCCGTCACGCCGCCGGCCCCGCCGGCCCCACGGACCCCATCAGCCCTGCCAGCCCCGCGGCAGCCGCCGCATCCAGCGACATGGATGCCACATCCATGTCGTCCTGGCGACATGAACGTGGCATCCATGTCGTTACCGCAACCGCCCGCAAGACCCGGCCGGACACCGCCAGCACCGCCGGCTCCCGCGCCCGGGCACTCACTCCGAAAGAGCCACACCCATGTGATTCTGTACCGTCTATTGCCGTCTATTGCCGGTACACCTACACATCGTGCCGGTCCGGCACCTGCCAGGGCTGGGTCTGCCGGCTGCCGGGCCCCGGTCCGGGACCTGCCAGGACCCGGACCGGGATCCCGCCAGGACCCGGACCGGGATCCCGCCAGGACCCGAGCCCCGGCACCACGCGTACCATGGGCACCGCCTGAATCCAGGCGACCCGGCGGGAATCCGAGTTGGCTTACGCGTGTTGTGAGAGTACGGTCAGTACACCGGTCTGGTGCCGAGGTGCCGGCCGGGACAACTCAATAGGGGGCGATCGGTTTCGACTTTGGTGGTTGAACCAGGGGAAGCGGGCCGAGGGTTGCGGTTGTGACCTCGTAAATCCTGTGGCCGCAAACCAATAAGTGCCAACGAAACGCGCACTGCAGACGCCTTCGCTCTTGCCGCTTAAGGCAAGCTAGAAGCCTGTTTGCTGTCAGCCCGGGGATGCCTTCGACCCGGTGCCTGGCATCAGCTAGAAGGATCTACCGCCTGACCCGGCCGCGGGGCCAGGTGGGACATCAAACAGTGGCTGAGCCTGTCGACGTCTAGCTTGCGTGATCGTCGGGGCTGAGAAAAGCAGAGCAAGCTGCGCCCGGAGAAGCCCTGGTGAGGTACTGAAGGACGCGGGTTCAATTCCCGCCGCCTCCACAATCCGTGATCTTGCGATCACAAACGGTCAGCCCGGCCTCAGCAAGAGGCCGGGCTTCCGCATGTAAAGGCCGGGCTTCCGCATGTAAACCGTCGGCCGCCCCGGCCTCACCCAGCGCCGCCCCAGCCTCACCAAGCGACTCGGCCTTAACCCCAGTCTCAGCCTCGCCAGCCATCCCCGCCTCCGGGCCGCCCTCGCCAGGCCCCAGCGCCCGCTGACGGCGGAACCCAGGCAGCGCCCGCGCCAGCAGCAGCGCCCCGGCGATGCACGCCAGCCCGCCCGACACGACCGAGAACGTGTTGCCGAACGCCGCTGCCACCGCGCCGGCCTCCAGGTCCCCGATCCGCGGCCCGCCAGTAACCACGGCGATCTGGAGCCCCGCCAGCCGTCCCCGCAGCGAGTCAGGCACCGCCAGCTGGATGATCGTGCTCCGGAAGACGGCCGAGATCACGTCGGCGCAGCCCGCGGCCGCGAGCAGCACCAAGGCAAGAGGCAGCCAGTGCACCAGGCCGAACCCGGTGATGGCCGCGCCCCACGCGATCACGGCCACGATCACCGCGAGGCCCTGGCGCTGGATCCGGCTGACCCACCCGGTGGTGAGCGCGCCGGCCAGGGCGCCCGCCCCAGGCGCGGCGTACAGGTAGCCGAGCGTCGTCGCGCCCCCGCCGAACGCCGACGCGGCCAGCGCCGGGAACAGCGCCCGCGGCATGCCGAACACCATCGCGTTGATGTCGATCAGATACGCCCCCTGAAGCGCCTGCCGCCCGCGCAAGAAGGCCAGCCCCTCCAGGATCGACCGGAGCCCGGGCCGGTGGGCGCCCTCCCCGAGCGGCGCCGGCTGCGGCGAGATCAGGAACACCGCCAGCCACGCCACTCCGAACCCCGCCACGTCCAGCCAGTACACGAAGCGCACGCCCGCGCCCGCCAGCAGCAGCCCGGCCAGCGCCGGGCCCGCCACCGTACCGAACTGGAACAGGGCCTGGAAGATGGCGTTCGCGGTGGACACCTCGGACCGCCGGACCAGGTTCGGCATCACCGCGTTGCGTCCGGCGCTGTCCAGGCCGCTGAACCCGGCGGACAGGGCGGGCAGGACGAACAGCGGCCACAGGGCCGGGCTTTGAGGGTCGAGGTCCGCGTTGACCGCCAGCAGGGCGCTGCACGTCGCCATCAGCACCTGCGCCACCATCAGCAGGCGGCGCCGGTCCGTCGCGTCGACGATCGAGCCGGCCAGCAGCGACCCGGTGATCAGCGGGAACAGCTGGGTGATGGACACCAGGCCGACGTCGAGCGAGGAGTGGGTCAGCTGGTACACCTGGAACGGCACGGCCACCGTGGTCAGCTGGTTGCCGAGCACGGATACCAGCTCGCCGCCGACCAGAAGGCGGAAGTCGCGCGACCGCCGTAGCGGCGTCAGGTCGATAAGCAGGCGCCGCGGGAGCCTCAACCCGTTTCCTCCATAATGACTGACGGTCATTCAGTGAGCTATCCTACCGGCGACGGCTGAGCCGCCCGCGGCCGGCCGAGGTTGAAGATCAAACATGATGACGAACGGGGTTGCGTTCCCGCCCCGCCGCCACCGCCAGCGCCCCCGGCCTGGAAAGCCCAGGAAGTCACACAGCGCCGATCGGAAGGAACCACGGAGAGCGGTCATGACCAGGACCAAGCCCGCCGAGCAGCGCCGCGCCGAGCTGCTCGCGGCCGGGCAGGCGCTGTTCCTGGCCAAGGGCATCGCGGGCACGTCGCTGGACGACATCACCCAGCGGGCCGGGGTCTCCAAAGGCCTGTTCTACCTCTATTTCGCTTCCAAGGAGGATCTGGTCCTCGCGCTGCGAGAGCAGTTCTCCCGCGACCTCGCCGAGCGCATGCGCGCGGCCGCCGAGGCCGTCCCGGCCAGTACCGAGATCGGCTGGGCGGATCGCCTCGACGCCTGCGTGCGGGCTGGCCTCGAGCGTTACCGGGACCTGCACGACCTGCACGAGGTCTTGTTCCACCACGCCCACGTGCCTCCGCCCGCCTCCGGATCGGTCACGCCCGCCACCGTGACGCCCGATTCCGGAGGCTCCGGATCGCCGGATCCCGCGCCCGCGCCCGCCGCCCGGGTGATCAGGGAACTGCTCGAGGCGGGCGTGGCCGCGGGTGCGTTCGACGTGCCCGACCCGGAGTCCACCGCGGTGCTGTGCTACGCGAGCATGCACGCCTTCGACCATGATTTCCGCGGCCGGCCGGGCCCGGACGACACCAGGCTGACCCGGGCCGCGCAGCAACTGTTCCGCCGCGCGGCCGGACTGCCCTGAACGGGGCCGGGCGCCGGGACGCGACACGCCGGCGCAATCACGCGGCCCCCAGTGACCGCCATCCGGCCCGAGCGGCCCCGGAATAGGCCGTTGCGCGCGCATTCGGGTCGGCCAGGATGGCCGATCATTACCAATCTGCTTCCGAACACGGGATAATAGGGCGACGGATAGAAACGATTGTGGCTGGCCGGTTCCACCGTCCGCACCGGGGTATAGGCGTGTCCAACGCCAGGGATGGCAGCATCCCGTAAAGCCTGTATCCCGGACAGTGAGCGGTGGGGTGCGGAGGAAAGGGGATGGGAGAATGGCGGCGATGAAGCCGCGGACGGGTGACGGTCCGCTTGAGGTCACTAAGGAGGGTCGCGGCATCGTCATGCGGGTCCCGCTGGAAGGCGGTGGCCGGCTGGTTGTTGAACTCACGGCAGACGAGGCGGCCAGGCTTGGTGACGCCCTGAAGTCCGTGGTCGGGTGACTCCGTCCGAGCGCTAGCCGTCAGTCCCGGGCCCAGCTGCTTATTCGGTCCGCTTGATCGCGGCCAGCAGACCATCTCCGAGCGGCAGCAGCACCGGCACGAGCCTTTCGTCGGCCCGGACCTGGCTGGCGAGGTCGAGCGCGACACCGTCCTGAGCTTCCTCATCCCCGGGAGCACCGGCCAGCAGGGCGTTGTTGAAGGCCACGACCCCGCCGGTGCGCAGCAGGCGCAGCGCGGCGGTCAGGTAATCTGGGTAGTCCCGCGGGTCCGCGTCGCAGAAGACCATGTCGTACGCGCCGTCTGAGAGCCGCGGGAGTACGTCGAGCGCCCGGCCGAGGATCAGCCTGGACTGGTTCGGCGCGAAGCCTGCCTGGGTGAACGCCTTCCTGGCCACCCGGTGGTATTCGGGTTCGGTGTCCACGCTGGTGAGCGTCGAGCCCGGGCGCATGCCGCGGAGCAGCCAGATGCCTGAACTCCCGCAGCCGGTGCCGATCTCGACGGTGGTCCTGGCCCCCGCCGCACAGGCCAGGAAGCGCAGCGCGGCGCCGACCGCCGGAGACACCGGCTCGGTACCGCCGAGATCAGCCGCGTTGGCCCGCGCGGCGAGCAGCGGCTCGTCCTCGGGCAGGTACTCGGCGGTGTACGCAAGTGGCCCCACGCGCAGCAGCCTAGCGCCAGACATGCAGGTCCGGGAACTCTACGGGCGGCATGGCCGTTAGCTATTGCGACACGTGGCGGGCCGGGAAGCCCCGCCGCGGCCCGGTGTTCGGCCCGGTGAGCCGCGGGCCCGGACACAACTGGCGTAACGGAAGAATCCAGGGCACGATGGTGACAGGCGCGGCACTGGCTGACCCGGAGGACAGATTGGCAGACGAGGTCGGCCGAGGCGGATCGGCGGCCACGGGACCAGTTCAACCCGAGCGGAACCCTGCCGACGCGGAGTGGAGCCTCCCGACATGGGAGGACATCGTCCGCGCGCATTCCACTCGGGTATACCGGCTCGCCTACCGGCTCACCGGCAACCCGCACGACGCCGAGGACCTGACCCAGGAGGTCTTCGTCCGGGTGTTCCGGTCACTGTCCAGCTATACGCCGGGTACCTTCGAGGGCTGGCTGCACCGCATCACGACGAACCTCTTCCTCGACGCGGCCCGGCGCAAGCAGCGGATCAGGTTCGAAGGGCTGGCCGACGAGATGACGCACCGGCTGGCGGGCTCCGAGCCCACGCCGGCCCAGGCCTTCGACGACAGTCACCTGGACGACGACGTGCAGGCCGCACTCAAGGCACTGCCGCCGGAGTACCGCGCCGCCGTCGTGCTCTGCGATATCGAGGGCTTCTCCTACGAGGAGATCGCGGCCACCCTCGGCGTCAAGCTGGGCACGGTGCGCAGCCGGATCCACCGCGGCCGGGCCCAGCTGCGCTCGGCGCTCGAGCACCGCAGGCCCTCCGCTGGCCAGCCCGAGGTCGGCCAGCCCGAGGCCAGTCAGATCGCAGGTAGCCAGCCCGAGGCCGGTCAGGTCGCGGTCGCCGCGGCCGCGGCCGGCCCGGTCGCCGCCCCCGGCCTCGGACGCCAGGGGCTGGCGCGGCGGCTGAAGCGGGCAGGTGAGTCATGAGTCATCTCGGTGACCGGCTATCCGCCCTCGTCGACGGCGAGCTCGGCGGGGCCGAGCTCGACCGCGCCCACGCGCACCTGGCCGGCTGTGAGCAGTGCCGGACCGAAGCCGCCGAGCTCAGGCAGCTGAAGCAGAAGCTGCGGGAGCTGATGACCCACGAGCCGGTCGACGGGGCGCCGGCCGAGGCGGCGATGACCAGCCGCCTGGTCGCCATGACCGGTCCCGGCGGTCCGGTGCCGCCGCGCCACCGGCGGCTCCGGGTCGTGCCCGGCCGCCGCCCGGCGGCCGGCCCCGACCTGTCCCGGTCAGGAAACTCTGGGGATCTCGGCACCGGCCGGACCTGGCTGGGCGCCCGGCGTCGGCGCTACCTGGTCCTCGGCACCGTGTCCCTGGTCGTCAGCCTGGGCACGGTCGCGTTCACGGTCGGCGGCGGCGGGGATGCGGCACCCGGCCCGAGGGTCACCCCGCCGGTGGAGATGTACAGCGTGGAGCACGCCATCACCACCGGTGAGGTCCCGATCCCCGGCCCGACGGGGCAATCCGCTTCGGACGCACCACCCCCGTGAGGTCCCGCGTGTTCACCATGGTTTCCCGGCGTCGTGACAGCCGCTCGCCGCTGCTGCTGGCGGCGGCGCTGGCCGTCGCCGTACCCGGAATCCTGGTCAGCGCGTGCAGCGCGCAGGCAGGCTCGGGCACGGGACAGAACGACGCGGTGACGGCGCCCGGCCGGGCCGCGACCGCGGGCCGGGTGGCCGCGTCGCCCCGGCGGCCGAGCGCGACCCGTGCCGTCCGGCTGCTGGCCCAGGCCGCCCAGGCCGCGATCGGAACCTCCTACCAGGGCGAAGAGGTCGTCACCAGGTGGACCGGCGGCAGCGGGAGCGTCCTGGTGTCCGACATCTGGCACGTCAGCGGCGGGAAGACGGTGACCAGGACCCTCGAAACGGGCGCCTCGCTCAGCAGCCAGCCCTACCAGTCCTCCGACAACGACGGCCAGGCCCCCGAGGGCGTGTTCGGGGTCACCGCTCCGCTGCTCCAGCTGCTTGAGCAGCACTACGCGGTGGCGTACGCGGGCGTGGGCTCGGCGGACAGCCGGACCGCCCAGGTAGTCGAGGCCTGGCGGTCCGACGGCAGCATCGCGGCCCGGTTCTGGCTCGACGACGCGACCAAGCTGCCGCTCGAGCGGCAGGTCTTCGACTCGGACTCCCACGTGATCAGCCAGGACGTGTTCATCGACGTCAGCTTCACCGGTCCGGATCCGGATCCGGGGGCGGCGGTCAGGGCGGATGGCGATGCCATCTCGGCTGACCCGCAGGGCCCGTGGACCGATCCGCTCACGCACACCCAGCTGCTCGCGATGCGCGCCCGCGGCTGGCTGGTGCCGCCGCAACTGCCCGGCGGCCTCCAGCTGTTTACCGGGGCCGAGACCAAGGCCGGCGCGGCCACCATACTCGGGCTCGGCTATTCCGACGGGCTGTCGGTGATCTCGGTGTTCGAGCAGCCCGGCACCCTGGCGGCCGAGCTTGACGGCTGGCGGAAGACCACGGTGAACGGTCACGAGGTATTCGTCGCGGAGCCGGATCAGCGGTCCATGACCTGGTCCAGCCGCGGCATGGTGTACACGGTCATGGTGGACGCGCCCGCCGACACCGTGAACGCGGTGGTCGGCGTGCTGCCGCACGACACGCCCACCGGATTCTGGAAGCGCATGTCCCGCGGCATGGTCCGCTTGGCGTCCTGGGTCAACCCGTTCCGCTGACCCGCCAGGCGGTGGACGCGGTTAGAGTGGAGTGTGCTCACCTGCCCGGTAGAGGCCTTGGAGAAGAAAGAGCAGAGCCGTGTTTGACCTTAACCTTCCCAAGCTGCTCATCCTCGCGGTGATCGCGCTTGTCATCTTCGGGCCGCACGAGCTGCCGAAGGTCGCGTCCCAGGCCGGAAAGGCCCTGCGTGACCTGCGCAAGATCGCTGAGGGCGCGAAGAACGACCTGCGCGAAGGGCTGGGACCCGAGTTCGCCGACTTCGACATCGAAGACCTGAACCCCAAGCGGTTTGTGCAGAAGCACCTCTTCGACGACATCAATGGCGACTCCGCAACGGCGGGGGCGGCGGCCCAGCCGTCGCGTCCGGCCGCGTCGGGCGGCCCGAAGCTCGCCCCGGGCGAGCGCCCGCCGTTCGACCCCGACGCGACCTGAGCCTGCCGGGCCCGCGGGCGCCTGCCGAGCAGCGGAAGCCGCCGAACAGCGGAAGCCTGCCGAGCAGCGGAAGCCTGCCGAGCAGCGGAAGCCGCCGAGCAGCGGCTGCCTGGCGAGCAGCGGAAGCCTGCCGCGGGTGCCTGACGTGCCCGCGAGCGGCTATCCCGGTGTCAGCGGGTGACCGGAGTCACCGGGGTGAGGCCGAGGTTCCGTCCGGCCAGGCCGCGACCGCGGGCACCGATCTCGTCCGCGATCTTCCGTAGCGCCAGTGCGGCCGGGGTGTCCGGGTCGCTGAGCACCAGCGGCATCCCCGCGTCGCCGCCCTCGCGCAGCCGGACGTCGATCGGCACCTGTCCCAGCAGGGGCACCTGAGCTCCGGTCAGCCGGCCGAGCGCCTCGGCCACGGTTGCGCCCCCGCCCGAGCCGAACACCTCGGTCTGCTCCCCGCAGTGCGGGCAGACGAGATACGACATGTTCTCGATGACCCCGGCGATGCGCTGACGCGTCTGGGTGGCGATCGCCCCGGCCCGTTCGGCGACTTCGGCCGCGGCGAGCTGCGGGGTGGTCACGACGAGCAGCTCGGCCGTCGGCAGGAGCTGCGCCACCGAGATGGCCACGTCGCCGGTCCCGGGCGGCAGGTCGAGCAGCAGCACGTCCAGGTCGCCCCAGTACACGTCGGCCAGGAACTGCTGGAGCGCGCGGTGCAGCATCGGGCCGCGCCAGACCACCGGCGTGTTGCCCTTGGTGAACATGCCGATCGAGATGACCTTCACGTCGTGCGCCGACGGCGGCATGATCATGTTCTCGACCGGGGTAGGGCGGCCGGTGACGCCCAGCATCCGCGGTACCGAGTGCCCGTAGATGTCGGCGTCGGCCACGCCTACTTTCTGGCCGGCGGCGGCGAGCGCGGCGGCCAGGTTCACCGTTACCGACGACTTGCCTACCCCGCCCTTGCCGCTGGCCACCGCGTACACGCGGGTCAGCGAGGAGGGCTGGGCGAACGGGATCACCGGTTCAGGGCGCCCGCCGCGCAGCGAGGTCTGCAGGGCCTTGCGCTGCTCCTCGCTCATTACATCGAGCTCGACCCGGACCGAACGGACGCCGGGCAGCTTGCCGACCGCCGCGGTGACGTCCCGGACGATGGTGTCCCGCAGCGGGCAGGCCGCCACGGTCAGGTAGACCTCGACGAGCACCGCCCCGTCGGCCGCGACATCGACGTTCTTCACCATGCCGAGGTCGGTGATGGGCCGGTGGATCTCGGGGTCCTGCACGCCGTCGAGCGCCTTGGTTACCTGCTCGGCGCTCGGCGGGTTAGTCGGGGGGGTCATAGATTCATGCTACCCACGGCTCGGCGGCGCCAGTTTTCCGGACTCGGTGGCCCACACGGTACCCAAGAGTGATGCTGTCTGGATCTCACATCAGTTCGGGTGCCCTGACGCACCGCTGAGAATTGAAGCTGGTTCCTCGCTGTGATCCTGTGGCCTGGCAGCCCGTGGCCCGGCAGTGCTGACAGCACCGTCCTCCGTGCCCTCGCAACTGGGTCACGGTTGCCACAATGCCCACCTTAGGACGTGCATGTTGTGGCAATCATGCGCAAGCGGTTACACCGTCCGTGCTCCGCCGGGGGCCTGTGGTGCTGAAGTGACCAGCGGTACGCCGATCCCGCCGCTGCCCGCGTCAGGACGGACTGCGTGTGCCCCCAGGTACCGAAGAACGTAGCCGGGGGCCACCGAATCCGCCGCGGCCGCGCCGCACCAGACGGGAACGGCCGCGACCGTGGGTAACGGTCGCGGCCGCTCGCCGCGGGTCAGGCGCGGTTACTGCTTGACGACCGCGCCCGTGGTCGGGTTGAGGATGACCGGCTTGAAGCGCGGCGCGAAGAACTGGAACATCCCGGTGAGGTTGCCCGAGATCGCGTCGAACGAACCGCTCCCGATCCGCTTTCCGCCGAGCCAGTTGTTCTCGATGAAGTGGATGACCGAGGTGGTGTCGGTCTGCTGGCTGCTGACGTAGTTCGCCTTCGACCACGGCGAGATCACCAGCATCGGCAGCCGCTGGCTGTAACCGCAGCGGGCGTTGCCGCCGCTCAGCCGGATCGGCGCCGAGGAGCAGATCGGCTGGTCGAGGGTCGCGTCGTTGGAGCCGTTCACGATCTTCGGCGCCTGGTGGTCGTACCAGCCGTCGGAGTCGTCGTAGGTGATCACGATCGCAGTGGACGACCAGTACTTGGACTGCTCGATCTCGTTGATCGTGTTGACCAGGAACGCCTGCTCGTCCAGCGGGTCGGAGTAGCCGGGGTGGGCGTCCTGGTACTCGGCCGCCTTCAGGAAGCTGACGGCCGGCATGTTGCCCGCGGTGAGGGTCTTGTCGAACCAGGACAGGTCGTACTGGTGGTTGGCCTGGTCGGTGCGGCCGATGGCGGCCTCGGACGACGGCGGCATGTGCTTGGGATTGGCCGTGGACTTGTAGTACTCGAACGGGTTGTGGTGCGGCGAGTAGTCCAGGCTCGGGTTGCCGCCGATGTTGTTGTGGGACATGCCGCAGACCGGGAAGCCGGCCGCGTTGGTGCCGGTCGGGTTGAAGCCGCCCTGGAACCAGCCCCAGGTGACGCCCTTGGCGTTGAGCATGTCGCCGATGTTCCTGCCGGTCGCGACCGCGAGCGGGTTGGTCGAGGTGTGGCTGGCGTCGGAGCAGCCGTCGAAGGCCGGGTCCGGGTCACCGTAGACCGTCCCGAAGCCGGCGCTGTTCAGCGTGCTGACGCCGCCCGGGTCCGGCACCTTCGCGCCGGTGGCCGGGTCGACCGCGAAGGCGTTGCCGGTCTGGCCCGAGATCAGGTTGAGCGCGCCCGGCGTGGACGGGCCGAACGTCGTGTCCCAGTTGTTGTCGCTCATCGCGAAGTTCTGCGCGTAGTTCCATAGCGCGCTGACCGTGTTGCCGTCGTAGTAGTCCATCACCAGGCCCGGCTCGCCGAACAGGATCGGCTGCCCGGTGCAGGTGTCGGTCTCGGTGAACTGGACGAATTTGTCCATCTTGCCGCTGTCCATGGCCTGCTGCTCCGGCGTGTAGCCGTGGTTCTGGTCGCAGGTCAGCGCCTGGGAGTGGTTGAGCCGGTGCGGGTTGTAGGCGTTCGGGTTGTCAGAAAGCAGCGGGCCGGTCGGGCCGAACGAGGTGATCTTGGTGTACAAGCCGTTCACCTTCGGGGTGCCGCGCTGGGCGTGGAAGGTGGTCCCGTCGGTGTTGGCGGCGAACGGGTACGTGCCGAAGTAGTGGTCGAACGACTCGTTCTCGTCGAACAGCACCACCACGTGCTTGATCGGGGTGGTGGTCGGCGGCGTGAGCGTCCAGCTGCTGGCCGGGCTCGTCTTGGGGACGGCCACCGAGCCGGCGGTGTTCGGCGCCGCGTTCGCGCCCGACACCGTGGTACCGACGGCGATGCCGGCGCCGAGGACGGCGGCAGCGGCGATCGCGGTGTAGTACCGGGTTTTCTTGTGCCTGACACGGACCGTAGCTGGGCCTTCGCCCATGTTCGCCCTCCTGAGTCTGCTGGCTGTAGGGCCCGGCGGACCCTTCAGGACCCCCAGGCTGCGACGCCGGTGCGCCCGCGCGCACCCAGAGCAAAACCTGACACGACGGGATAACACAGTTGCGCACTCAATCTGACTAGAAAGCAAACACGAGATCAAGAATCGGCCACGAGGCCTGGCCGGAGCGGATCTTCAGCCGGTTCCGGCCAGCAGGCTACGGCCCAGGTAGTCGGAACCGTCCCTGACGCCAGGCAGGGCCAGGAAGTAGCCGCCGCCGAACGGGCTGATGTAGTCGACCAGCGGCTCGCCGATCAGGCGGGTCTGCACCGCCTCGAACTGCCGCTTGAGGTCCTGCTGGAAGCACGTGAAGAGCAGCCCGATGTCCAGGTTGCCGACGTCGTCGATACCGCGGTCGTAGTTGTAGCCGCGGCGCAGGATGCGGCTGTCCCCGGTTTTGGCCGTCCGCGGGTTGGCCAGCCGGATGTGCGAGGTGAGCGGGATCACCGCGCCGGAGGGGTCACGGGCGAAGTCGGGCGTGGCGTGGATGGCGTTGGAGTCCAGCGGGTAACCGGTGGCGCGGCGGCGGCCGATCATGTTCTCCTGCTCGGCGATGTCGACCCGGTCCCAGAACTCCACCAGCATCCTGATCAGCCGCACCACGAAGTAGCTGCCGCCGGCCGTCCAGGCCGGCTCGCCCGCGGTGCCCGGCTGGATCCACACCAGCTCGTCCATCTGGGCCTGGCTGGCCGGGTCGGGGTTGGAGATGCCGTCCATGAAGCCCAGCTGGTTGCGCGGCACGGTCCCGGCCGGGCGGGCCGGGCTGGTGAACCCGTCCATCCGCCAGATCGCCTGCATGCCGCCCCGGGTGTGCCTGGCGATGTCGCGCAGCGCGTGCATCACGGTGTCGGGGTGGCCCGCGCTGAGCTGGAGCACCAGGTCGCCGCCGGTCTGAGCCGGGTCCAGGTTGTCATCGGGGAACGTCCGCATCGGCGTGAGCCGGGCCGGCAGCCGCGCGGACAGGCCGTACCGCTCGTCGAAGAGCGTGGATGCCACCCCGAGCGTCACGGTCAGGCCGTCGGGCACCACGGCCGGCCCGAGCGTCCCGGAATCGGACGGCGCCCCGCCGATGCCCGCCGGCGGCGGCGTCCCGCCCGCGGTCAGGAACCGGGCCCGGTCGGTGATCGTCCGGAACAGGCCGATGAGCTCGCCGCGGCCGTCCGCGGTGGCGTTGAACGAGATCACCGCGGTCTGCCGGGCCGCGGGCGGCAGGATCCCGGCCTGGTACCTGCCGTGGAACGGCACCGGCGGCAGCCCCCCGGCCTCGGCGTCCGCCCGGGCCTGCTGGCCGGCCGAGGCGGCCCTGGTCGCCCGGTAGGCGTACCCGCCGGCCGCCCCCGCCACCGCGCCGGCCACGCCAGCCCCGAGGCCGCCGAGCAGGAAGACACGGCGCCGGGCCGGCTCGGCCGCTCCGGGCGTCCCGGTTTCGCCCGGGCCGGAATCGCCCGGGCCGGAATCGCCCGGGCCGGAATCGCCCGGGCCGGAATCGCCCGGGCCGGAATCGGACGGCACGGATCCGGTCTGGGCCGGGTCCGCCGGCTCGGGCATCACGTCCTCCGCGGTTCGGTGATAGCGGCGATGGGCGACAGTTCCTCCAGGGCCTGGCTGGTCGCCGCGTCGATCTGCTCACGCAGGCTCGTACTCAGGCCCGAGACGGGAACCCACGCCCCGTTCGGCCTCTTCGCTTTGTCGAGCAGCGACGCCAGGCGGTCCAGCCAGGTAGTCACGGCCGCCAGCCCGGCGTAGCGCGGGGCCAGCAGCGGGTGCAGCACGGTCAGCAGCTCGCGGGTGCCGTCGATGTTCGCCCCGACGGTGGCCAGCGTCGTGCCGCTGCCGTAGTCGTCCTGGCCGCTGAGCTGGAACTGGAGTGCGTTCTCGAGGATCTCGTGCGTGCGCAGGCCCATGTCGAGCAGGTCGATCTCCATCGCGGGCCACGCGTCGCGCAGCCCGCGGACGTCGCTGACCAGGGTGTTCGCGACGCCGGTGAGCTGACGGGCGCGCTGCCCGTGCCACAGGCCGTACTCGAGCCGGTAGAAACCGGTCCAGTCGGGCGAGCTCACGCCGCCGTCGAGGCCGGCGGCGGTGCCGTTGATCTGCCCGTCGAAGTCGCCGAAGGCGTCGTAGGCCGCGCCGAGCCGCTCATAAGTAAGGTGCGCGGTCAGCCAGTCGGCCTTGGCCTTGGCCAGGTTCCCGCCGCGGACGTCCGCGGCCAGGGTGGCGGTCTGGCCGGCCAGGGTGCCGAGCCCGGCGGCGATCCAGTCGTGGTACGTGCGGGCCGGGCCGAACAGGTCGTTGCGCGTGACCGGCACGATGGCCGGGGTGCCGCGGGCGTGCCCGCCGACGGTCACGGTCGGCCCGGTGATCGCGTCGGCGTCCTCGAACAGGCAGCGGAACTCGTAGGAACCGGAACCGACGTTCAGCCGCATCGGGCTCGTGGTGCCGGGGCCGAGCGCCTCGACCTCCGCGTAGATGGCGCCGTTGGCCGGGTCGACCAGGTCGACTTCGGCGCCCTCGGCGGCGGCGTTATAGACCTGGAACGTATGCCAGCCGGGTCCGGCCAGCTTCCAGCCGGCTCCGCACCCCCCGTTGGAGACGGAGACCACCGCGGACGAAGCGGGCGTGCCGCCGCCGCACGCGACGGCGCCTCCCGCTACCGCCAGGGCGGCCGCGGAGGCGGCCAGCTTGGGAGCCAGCCGGGGATGGAGCGCGGCAGGTCGCACGTTGGCACCCATCAGGTAACGATCTCGGTGAAGCCGGGCAACGCCAGGATAGGCAGGGCCGATCTCGTCGGCACCGCCCGGGTTGGCGCCATCACTCAACGTTCACCGCCCGGCAACCTCCGGTTCGCTGACGTTACCCGCCATTTCCCGCCGGTCGCGCAGTGTGGCCCCGGCATTGTCCCGACGCGCTTCTCAGCTGGCGAGACCGAATCGTTAGCAAGATCA
>Ga0335085_10006006_pt1 | contig 19308 bp, 18 predicted proteins | sample Lox_Sample_45_FD_206712 | JGI IMG/M metagenome (GOLD analysis project Ga0335085, IMG submission 206712) | Soil microbial communities from Loxahatchee National Wildlife Refuge, Florida, United States - Lox_Sample_4.5 | ecosystem: Environmental > Terrestrial > Soil > Wetlands | place: USA...
GAGGATTCCGCCAAGAACGCCCATTACCAACGCGAATACGACTCCCATCAACAGAAGGTCGAACGTGATCTTGAACGCGAATGCAAGGCTCGAGAAGGTCTGGAAGTTCATCGTTTGCGTGGTTAAACCGTTCAGCGGCAACACGGCCAGGCAGCCGATAATCGCGGCGATGAACGAAATTATGACCGCTTCGAACAGGAATGAAAGGATCACGTTCCAACTGGAGAATCCGAGGGCGCGCATAGTTGCGATCTCGCGGCCGCGTTCGGCAACGGCGGAATACATTGTGTTCAGCGCGCCAAAAATCGCGCCGATCCCCATGATGGCGGCGACGATCCCGCCGAGGACGGTGATCAGCCGCGTCATGGTGGAGGATTGATTCGTGTAGTAGTCCACTTCGCGTTCGACTTCGAGATTCAACTGTGGATCGGAGGTAATGGCGTCTTTAAATTGCTGAAATGCGGCAGGCGAGGTGAGGTGAACCGTCGCGGACTGAAAAATATTCGCCGGGCGCTTGAGAACTTCGTTCAAAATTGCTTCATCGCACCAGACTTCGGAATCGAACGACGAACCGCCCGCATCGAACACGCCGACAACCTTCCAGTGCCCGCCGCCGAAGTTCACCGTATTACCGACCGTCAGGCCCTCAAATGTTTTCGAGGCATTGCTGCCGACGAGCAATTCGTCCAGCCCCGCCTTGAACATCCGTCCCTGAACAATTTTTACGAATCTTCGGATGTCGAGAACGTCCGAGGAAACGCCGCGAACCTGAACGTTCGCGTCGGTTCCCGTGCTGATTAATGGAATTGGAATAACGCCGACAACTTCGTGGGTCACGAGCGGCTGGCCTGAAACGGCTCGAGCGACACCCGGTTTGTCTTCGACGAGCCTGACGGAATCGAGCGTGATGCCACCCATCATTTCGGTTGTGGAGCCGGCGCGCATCACGAGCGCGTTGCCCGGCGATCCGGAGGCGACGAGAGTCGCGCGGAAGCCGCGGGCGAGCGAGAGCATTGCCACGAAAACGCCGACTGTGCCCGCAATGCCGAGAATGGCCACGATTGTCGACGTCCAGCGCGCTCTGATGCTGCGCAGGTTGTAGGAAATCGGCACTGATCCGATGAAGGGTGCCAGCAGACCTGCGAGGATCCCGCCGACAATGATCAAGACCAGTAACAGCGCGAGAATGGCCAGGATCGTGATCAGCATGCCGCCAATCAGTTTTGACGCCATCGTCACACCCTCCGAAGCGCGTCAACTACGCGCAGGCGCATCGCGCCGAAGCCGGGAAGAATCGCGGCGGCGATTCCCACGGTGAGTGCAGCCAATATTCCCGTCACGACGACCTGCGGCGTGATTAGCAACGACGGCAGCAAGCCCGCCATCGCGCGGCTCAGCACCGGTACCGCTAGGAAGGCGAGTAAAAGGCCGACACAGCCGATGATTGCGATCACGAGAGATTCGCCAAGAATGAAAGCAAGGATCGTGCGGTCGGAAAATCCGATCGCTTTCAGGACGGCCAGTTCAGGCGTCCGCTCGCGTACGGAAATCGCCATGGTGTTGCCTGTCACGAGTAACAGCGTGAAGAACACGACGGTGCCGATTGTCAGGATCAGAAATCTGATATTTCCGAACTGCTTGACCCAGTTTGCGGCGAAAGCCGACTCGGTCTGCGTCCGCGTTTCGTCCGGCGCATTCATAAACATGTCGTCGATTGTTTTCGCGATGCGCGGCGCGTCATCAGGGTTATCGATGCGCAGCGTGTACCAGCCGATCTGGCCCTTAACGCGTTCGGGAACGCTCTCTTCGAAATAGTCCCACTGGATCCAGAACTGCGTCTCATCATCCTCAGGCTTTGATCCGTGATAGACGCCGTCGATATTGAACTCCCAAGCTTTGTCGCCGAGCCCGTAGAGCGTGGTCTTAATCGGGACGCGATCCCCGATTTTCCAACCGAATCGCTGCATCGTGGCGGCGCCGACAATCGCGCCCTGACGATCCTTCAGGAACGTGGCCCATTGGTCGTCCGGAACCTTGAATTCAGGGAAAACCTGCCGCTGATTCCCCGGATCGATCACGAATTGCGGGAAGAAGTTTTTCGGGTCCTGATACACGCCGCCGAACCAGTTGTCAAACGTGACGTATTTAACGCCCTGAATGCGCAGGATCTGGTCCCGGTACGAAAGCGGCATCGTATTGATGATCGAAGTGCGATTCGTGATTACGAGCCGATCCGCACTCACGACGTTGGCGCCGCGGCCGAACGCGTCATTCACAACGCCCAGAAACGCAAACAAGAACAGGGCTACGGCAAACGAGCCAACCGTCAGGATCAGCCGGGCCTTCTTGCGAAACAGATTGGCCAGGATCAGGCGGCTGTATTTCATGACGCACCTCCCCCGGCGACGCCGGGTTGCCGCGTTCCCGCCTCGACGAGCACCCCTTTGTCTAAATGCAACGTGAGATTCGCCTGCTGGGCGACTAGGGGATCGTGCGTCACCATCAGCACCGTTTTTCCATATTCCTTCACCAGCCGCTTGATCAGATCCATCACTTCGTCGGCGCTCCTGCGATCCAGGTCGCCGGTGGGTTCGTCGCAGAGCAGAAACGTGGGGTCGGCGACGATGGCGCGGGCGATGGCCACTCGCTGTTCCTGACCGCCCGAGAGTTGGCGTGGATAGTGATGCAAGCGGTCGGCGAGCCCCACGACGGCGAGTGCCGTCTCGACGTGCTTTCGCCGCTCAGCTTTAGACAATTTTGTCAGCAACAGCGGCAGCTCGACATTCTGAAAGGCCGTCAGCACAGGAATCAGGTTATACATCTGAAAAATGAAGCCCACGTGCCGGGCGCGCCATTCCGTGAGCTTGCCGCTGGACATGTGCGTGATCTCGTCGCCTGCGACGGTCACGCTGCCGCGTGTCGGCACATCGAGGCCGCCAAGCAAATTCAGCAGCGTGGTTTTCCCCGAGCCGCTCGGTCCCATGAACGCGACGAAATCGCCTTTGTCCACGTCGAGATTCAGTCCTTGCAGGACATGAATGTCTTCGTTGCCGCGGCGGTATGTTTTGTCCAGGCCTCGGACCTGAATCAGACTCCCGGATTTTCCATTGCCATTCACGCTCACCATCTCGATGCTCCTGTCTTTGAGATTTTGGTGAAGGGTTCAACGCTTTACTTGAACCTGCTGGCCATCGTGTAAATCCGCCCGTCCGCTGACTACGACCGTGTCTCCCGCCGATAGACCAGCGAGAATCTGCGTCGATCCGCCGACGTTGTCTCCGACTTTGACCGCGTGGCGCTCGAGTTGATCGCCGCGCACCAGGAACACAATCTTCTGCCCGCCATCATCACGCACGGCAGTTTGCGGAACTGTTATGCGCGCGGGAGTTTTCGCAGCCTTTGCCGCTTCCCGTGAAAGAAATGAAACTTTCACGCCCATGTCCGGCAAAATGCGAGGGTCCAGCTTGTCGAACGAGATCCGCACCTCGACGGTGGCTTTTTGGCGGTCGGCCGTAGGGATGATCGTTCGCACGTGGCACGGTATTTTCCAGTCCGGATATGCATCAAGCACCGCTGTGACGATCTGGTCCGGCTTTACACGCGCGATATAATCCTCGTTCACGTCGACTTCGATCTCGTTGGAATTCATGTCCACGATCGTCGCGATTCCCGTGCGTGTGAAGCCGCCTCCCGCAGAAACAGGGGAGACCATTTCTCCAACCTGCGCGTCTTTTGAAACGATGATCCCGCTAAACGGCGCCCGGATGACGCAGTTATCGACGCCCTGTTGGGCTTCTTTGACGCGGGCATCCGCCGCTACGACCTGCTGTTGCGTGTAGTCGATCTTTGCCTTGAGGCTGTTGACCGCCATTTGTGCACTGTCGAGCGCTTCTTGCGTTTGCACGCCTGCCTGCTTCAGCGCCTCAGCACGATTTAGCTCGATCTCGGCATTCTTCAGTTGCACCTGCAGGTCAAGGATGCTCGCCTGGGTGGCGTCGCGGTCGGCCTTTGCCGATGCGAGTGCCCGCTGCGCGTCAGAGTCATCGAGCGTGGCCAGTACAAAACCTTCATGAACAAACATGCCTTCGGTGAAGAAGACGCCAGTGACGCGCCCGGTGATTTTTGCCGCCACGGTTGCGCGACGCTGGGGCGTGACATATCCGCTTGCGTTGAGGAGAGCCGGTGACGTGCTGTCCTGCAGTTGCGCTTCCGCCACATCTACAGTGGGTGCTTGGCGCATGTATGCATAAAATCCGCCACCAATGACGAGAAGGCCCAAAATGGCAAGAACGATTCCGATGCGCTTTCCCGCGCTTCCCGCCTTGCGCTTGTTGTCATCGATGCGTAGCGGCGCCAAGTCGTGCTGAATGGGTTCGTTAGGCATGTTGGTTGGCCTAGCCGTTAGAAAGATCTCGAATCCTTACTACGTGCCGCGGCAGGACGAAATAACGGGTACTCGGGGCTCGCCCTTAGGCTCTCTTGGGCCTGTTGATCCTCCGCGGATCAGAAATGCGGCCAATTCAAGGATTTAACCGACATCGCACACTCGATTATTCTCGGCGAAAGTGCCTCGCATGCCAGGAGTCGAAACACCAGGTCTAGGTCTTTGATTGTCATATGGAAGGCAAGCAGCATCCGACGTGGCAACCGACGCCTCCTTACTGCCCATTCCCGGATTCGAAAAGAACCTAACCAACGGTCTTGCTCCTCGGGCGGAGGCGTCGGCAATCAACGTCACAGCAAACTTCTACGGCGCGGTCAGCAAGTTAGTGTTTATTACTTTTCTGGGCTCTGAATTTTGCCCAACGCTGCTTTGCTGCCCGGGAAATCTTGGCCCTCGCCGCAGCGGACAGCAATCGCTTCCCCTGACGTTGATTCTTACCGCTGGCCGTCGCGGGTCCACCATTCAGAGCTGCGATGGCGCCGCGTATCCCAACCAATTGCTTTTTGAGCCTTGCTTCCTCTTCCTTCAGTGCCGCCAAAATATCCATATAAATAAGTCCTTTCATCATCAGATTAAAACACTTACCTAAACCGGTTCGCAAGAGCCGTCGATTTGTTTAAGTGCATGTGACGTACGTCGCCGTCTTGCCCTAGCGGGCCGCCTAAACTTGCGTCCGGGTTGAACTCGAACCACCACGGAGGCGAGGTGCCGGCAAGGCCCCGCGACATGACTATCAAATCGGTCGGCGATACCGGAGCGGCCCTGTCCCCCGCTGAGAGTGGTGCTTTGTGAGTCTGCAAGTGCCCCTCCTTCGCAGCAAGGCAAACGGCAAGGTTGAAGAAACCATTGCCCTGCCGCCAGCCAATTGCGCAGTGGTTTCTGCGGCGGCTCAGAAGCCGCTAAAGAAGAGCGGGGCGTCGAGTTTGGAGGCATAGCTCGGGCGATAACGCTCCGTATCGTAGAGCCGCTCGATATCGACTTTCCGCGGCCCGAGCGAGGCTTCGGGAATCGGGACGTGAGTGTAGCGGCCGTTCTGGATGGCGACCATTCGTCCTGTGAGTCCGTCCCCGATCAGTTTCACGGCGATGTTGCCGAAGGTGAGGCCTATAATTTGATCGATCGTGTCCGGCTCGCCGCTGCGAAGATCGTACGTGAGATCGCTGATGACCATCTCATTTCCCGTACGCTTGCGGATTTCCTCACCGAGTGCCTGGCCGATGTCTACTTTCTTGCGATGGCCGAACGCGTCGGCCTCGCCGTATTCCTGAATGGCCCCTTCTTTCCAAATCGCGCCTTCCGATGCGACGACAAGCGCGTACCCGCTGGGGTTCTTTTTCTTATCTTCAACAAGAAGATCGCATATCCGCTGCACGTCGAACGGATACTCGGGAATGAGGCAGCGAATCGCCGTCACGTAAGCCGTGTAGAGCGCCGTGAAGCCGGCGTCGCGGCCGAAGATCCGGAAGATCCCAATGCGCTCGTGGGAGGCGATTGTGGTGCGCTGGCGCGTGATCGCGTCTCGCGCTCGCGTGAGCGCGGTAGAAAAACCGATGCAATATTCGGTCGCCTGGACATCGTTGTCCATCGTCTTGGGAACGGCGATCGTGGGGAAACCTGCCTTCGATAGCGCCGAAGCGAAACTGAGCGTATCGTCGCCGCCAATCGCAACAAGAGTGCCGATGCCAAGCTTTTCGAGATTGTCGATGACCACTGAAGTGAGATTGTAGACCTTGCCGTCGAACGGAAGCTTTTTGATTTGATCCTGAGCCAGCGTTTTCGGGAGCTTGGCTTGCGTAACTTTGCGTGGATTGGTACGCGATGTGTGGAGCACCGTGCCGCCGGTACGTTCGATTGAGCGCGTATTTTCGCGCGTTAGCGGCCAGACGTAAGTTGCGTCGTCGGGGCCGTTCATGTACGTGAGCCCCTCCCAGCCTTTGCGGATGCCGATCACTTCGCGGCCTTGCGCCGTAGTGCCGTACACGACGGACTTGATCACGGGATTCAGGCCGGGGACGTCGCCGCCGCCTGTAAGAATGCCAACTTTATTTCCGCCAGCCATTTCGTTCAGTCTCCTCGGTTGAGTTGGGCGCACTGGCCCCCACAGAGCCGCACGCCGACATGCATGTTCAAGCGAACAGCCATCGTAGCAATCCACGCGAAAAAACGGAAATGAGAAACGGTCGTACAGGCTGTTTTTGGTAGCGAATAGGAAAGAATTCAGAGAACTCTCTTCAGGTGTTTCGCGTCGTCCGGGATGACGCGCTCTGCATTTCGTGGATCAAAGCGGGCGTGAGGCAACAATTTCTTGGGCGTCGGATGTGAGCCGTACTTCGCGCCAGCGATTGCGGTCCTGTTGTCCGGCGATGCGGACCTTCAAATAATTCGGAGTGATGGATTCGGTCCATGCCGCGCTCGAACGCGCCAATGTGAGCGCGCGAATCGTAGTGCCCGCCTGCGTTGCGCGAAAGTCACGTGCTTTTTGCTCGCCGACGGTACGTAGGGCGCGAGCTCGTTCGCGAATGGCAGCGGCGGGAATCTGCTGCGGCAGCTTTGCCGCCTCGGTGCCGGGCCTCGCGGAGAATGAAAAGACGTGCAAGTACGTAAACGGCATGCTGCGCACAAACGCGGCCGTCGCCTCAAAATCGGCATCGGTTTCGCCCGGAAAGCCGGCGATGACGTCCGCGCCGATCGCGGCACTCGGCAGTATCTTGCGGATCAATTCAATGCGGGCGGCGTAGTGCTCGGCGCGATACCAGCGATGCATGGCGCCTAGAATTCGATCCGAGCCGGATTGCAAAGGTGCATGAAAATGCGCAGCGATCCGTTGCGACGATGCAACGAGCGCGATGAAATCCTCAGTGATATGCTGCGGCTCGATTGAACTGAAGCGAAGCTGCTCGAGGCCTGTTTCATCGAGAATGCGCCGCACCACCGCCGCGAGAGGCACACGCGGCAAAAAGTCGCGGCCGTAGCTCCCAAGATTGATGCCGCTGACGACGACTTCCCGCACCCCTGCTTCAGCGTAACGACGTACCGATGCGATCACCTCGTCCGGCGGTAGGCTGCGGCTGCGTCCGCGAACGGCCGGAATGATGCAGTAGGCGCACCGATTGTTGCACCCGTCCTGAATCTTCAATATAGGTCGCGTGGCATCGCCGGCGAGCGAGTCAGCTTCGCCGCGCTCCACTTCTATCTGCGCAAGGATATCGCCGACCAGAATTGGCGCAGTTGCAGAGTTGCTTTCAGGAAGGCCGGCAAGCTTTGTCACCGGGAAAAAGTCACGCGCCAAGCCCGGAATTTCGCGCTGCCGCGAATTGCCCACGACGCAAGAGACGCCTTCGAGCGCGGCGACTTCCTCGGGTGCGCGTTGTGCGTAGCAGCCGGTGACGATGATGCGCGCCGCGGGATTGGCCCGATGGATTTTGCGGATGGCCTCGCGCGATTGAGCATCGGCGGCCGACGTAACTGTGCAAGTGTTCAGAATGACGACGTCAGCGGAATCGTTCGCGTCAGCCGGTGCCCATCCATCGCCCAGCATCGCATGGCGCATCGCCACCGCGTCCGCCTCCGTCGCGCGGCAGCCGAAATTTTCGATGGAAAACGTGGGCATTGGCCTAAAAGAAAAGTATATCAGCAGGTTGCATCTGATGGATCGAAGGGAAAAACGGAAGAAAACCCGTACAGTCTTTATCGCGGCTCACGACAAGCCATACAAGCGCACGAAAGCGCCTCGGGCCGGGGAAAGCCATGCCCGAGGCGATTCGATGCGGATGAAGACAAGTTAGACCGACGCGGTCGCCGTGCTGCGCGAACGCATGCCGGACTTATCGTCGTCGCCGTCGCCAGCCTTATCGATTTCGATCGAGCCCTTGAAGTAAGCGCCGTCTTCGATCATGATGCGCGCGGTAGTAAGATCGCCCACGACCGAGCCGTCCTTCTTGATTTCAATCCGGTCGCGTGCGCGAAGATTGCCCTTCACATTGCCGTAGACCACTACTTCGCGGGCAATGATGTCTGCTGTGAGGCGCGCGCTGGCGCCGATGGTGAGTCTCCGGTCCTCGAGATGAACCAGACCCTCGACGCTGCCGTCGATGGCGAGGTCTTCGTTGCCGGTGATTTCACCCTTTACATGCAGACTCGATCCGAGCCGCGCCGTGCCGCCGCTGGCGCTCGGAGTGTTATACGTTGAATCCAGTGGTGCCATTGTTCTTGCCTCCCCGGGAAAAGATGGTGCGGATGCTGGAGTTGTTATGTTTGGTCTAGGTTGCTGCGGGAGCGGCGTCCTAGCGGGAGTTTCGGGTTTCTTTTCTCCCCACATGTACCGTTACCCTCCTTGGGCCCTGTTGCGTTAGAACTTTGCCGGTGTGTGAGTTCGGCGACTGGGACACTCAATGTAATGCGCTCGATGAGGGACACCAAATCCAAAATGGAACACTTGTGTCTGGGCGATTAACAGATGATACGGCGAAATGACGGGTTGTATACGGAAGAATAGGCTGTGCGGGGAGAATCAAGAGCGCCCAACCCCAATTCGCGTGGACGCTGAAAAGGACAAGAGATCTCGCGGGCTCAGTATTTTCTGAGGACGCCTACGACGCGGCCCTGGATCTTTACGTCGTTTGCGGAAACCACGATTGGCGCCATGGCTGAATTGGCAGGCTGGAGGCGGATTTTTCCTCCGGCTTCACGATAGAATCGCTTTACTGTGGCGTCATCTTCGCCAACAAGCGCCACAACGATCTCGCCCGTGTTTGCCACCTGCGTTTGCTCCACGACGATGAAGTCGCCGTCGAGAATGTGATCGTCGCGCATCGATTCACCCTTCACTTGGAGGACGAACGTGTTGGGGCCGCGCGTAAAATCCGAGAGGGAAATCGTTTCGTTTTCTTCGATGGCTTCCAGCGGACGTCCGGCGGCGATCCGACCGTGCAGAGGCAATTCGACGACGTGACGATCGAGAATTTCTTCGCGCACGGGCTTCGGCAGTTGCGTCACTTCGATCGAGCGGCTCTGGTTGTAACCGCGGCGGATGAATCCCTTTTTCTCCAGCGTCGAGAGATGCTTGTGCACGGTCGCCAGCGAAGTCAGTTTCAGCGCGTGCGCAATCTCTTCGAAGCTTGGCGAATAACCGTTCTTATTAATGAAGCCAACCAGGTAGTTCAAGACTTCTTTTTGCCGTTTCGTCAACGCCATTCGCGACCCCCGGGATTTGCTCAATATTCGCCTCTACTATACGGGCGAATCAAAAGCGAAGTCAATGGTACTCGCGGACAGGTTGCCCTGCGTCTACGAGAACCTTAGACAAGCTGCCGGCGGCCAGCGGGTTGATAAGTGAGCGATTTTCCCGAGGAGAGGTTTTAGATGGCGAAACGGTCTAGAATCCTGGTCCGCCACAGTGAACTGTGCGTATGATGGCGGCGCATGACCGAGACCGAATACACATCGACGCGGGTGCCCGAGCAGTTGCAGCCGGCACTGACGAAGAGTCTTTCGCTGCTGCAGGCGTCGGCCTTCAACATGTCGAATATGGTCGGAATCGGGGTGTTTCTCACGATTCCTTTCATCCTGGCGGCCTTGCCGGGGCCGCAGGCGCTGCTCGGGTGGCTTGTCGGCGCGCTTTTGGCGATTTGCGACGGGATGATCTGGTGCGAACTGGGCGCGGCGCTGCCGGGTTCGGGTGGAAGTTATCTATTCTTGCGCGAGACTTTCGGCCCGCGGCGGTGGGGACGCCTGTTCGCATTTCTTTTCATCTGGCAGTTCATTTTGAGCGGACCGCTCGAGGTTGCGTCGGGCAGCATCGGGTTCGCGGAATACTTCAAGTATTTCATGCCGCATATGGGAAGCGTCACGCACGGAGTGATCGCGGCTGGCGTGGCGTTTGCCGCACTGGTGCTTTGCTACCGGCGAATTCAGGCTGTGGGAAAAATCACGGTCGTTCTTTGGGCAGGAATGATCGTCACTGTGTTCACGGTGATTCTCGCCGGCGCAATCCACTTTAGTCCGCAGCTCGCGTTTCATTCGGGAGAACCGTTTCATCTGAATCGCGGCGGCCTGGTGGCTTTGGGCGCGGCGATGTCATTCGTGATCTACGATTTTCTCGGCTATTACGTGGTGTGTTACGTCGGCGAAGAGGTGAAAAATCCGCAACGGACGATTCCGGTCTCGATCATTTTATCGGTAATCGTGATTGCGGGGCTGTACCTGCTGATTCATCTTGCGGTCACGGGCACGCTCGGGATTTCGGCGGCGCAGCACAGTCCGTACGTAGCCTCGGCGCTGATCGAGAAAGTTTGGGGTGTTCGCGCGGCCTCGGTGGTCACGGCTCTGATCCTGTGGACGAGCTTCGCCTCGACGTTCGCGTTGATGCTCGGTTATTCGCGCATTCCGTACGCGGCTGCCGGCGATGGCTGCTTTTTTCAGATTTTCCGGCACGTTCACCCACGGGGAAAGTTCCCCGATCTCTCCCTGCTGGTCGTGGGGATTGTAACGATTGCCGTCAGCTTTATTCCTCTGGCCGCGGAGATCACCATCCTGCTCACGTCGCGGATTCTGGTTCAGTTTATAGCGCAGGGATTCGGCGTTTTCCTCATGCACAGGCGCTTTCCCCCGGCACAGCGTCCATTTCGGACGTGGCTCTATCCGGTTCCGGCGCTCTTAGCGATCGCTGGATGGATTTACGTGTTTGCAACGTCGGGCCAGACAACGTTTACAATGTTCGGCCGTGCGGTGACACACTCAAATATGTTTTGGGGCGCGATCAGTCTTGCTGCGGGAATCCCTGTTTTCCTTTTCTGGGCGTGGTACATGAGATTTTGGCCGTTTGAAGACAAGGAAGCAGAGCAGTTGAAGATAAAGGAGGCAGAGGAGGCGATGTAACGTTGTGATTGACCTTCGAACTACTCGCCATCCGAGCCAACCATGAACGAACTAAACAAACGAACGGCGCAATTTTTCGCCGAATACGAGCGGGCAAACGCCGAATTTGACATCGACAGACTTGCCGCGCTCTATGCTGACGTCTTCCTATTTGGCAAACCGCAAGGCGTGCAGGCCGTGAAGAAAGAGGATTTTCTAAAAGTTCTTCCGAAGCGCAAAGAATTTTTTAAGACGGTGGGCTTGGTCTCGTCCACGGTTGCGTCGGTCGACGTTTCATCGCTCGATCCGAACTACGCGCTGGCCAAAGTGGGGTGGACCATGCGTTTCGAGCGAAGCCCCGGTGTCTTCATCGAGAGTGAGAATTCCGCTACATATCTTCTTTTACTAACGGATGATTCGGCGCAAATCGTTTTTCAGCTGGATCACCAGGATCTGATGAACAAAGTGAAGGAGTTAGGGCTCTTGAAGTAGCTTTTGTCGCAGCAGCGGGAATACGGAGCGCACATCCACGGGAGGCGTTTTCGATAACAAGTGAATTGCGATAATTTCCGCATTTGTCACCAGCGCCACAATCAGCAGCGCGACCACGCACCAACCGGGCGCGTTAAGAACAAATAGAGAAATGACCGCCCCAAGCAGGCAAAGTCCGTAGAATTTCGCGAGATACGAATGCGTGGCCGGGTACTTTTGAAAGCGCGCGAAACTTACGAGCAGGGATGCCGCTTCGGATGCAACAAGAATTGCGATCGGCAGCCAATTTGCCAAAATCACCCCTTTTCGCACAATCCAAAGAGCGGCGAGCACAAAGAGGTAGTAAATGATATCGGTGACGCTGTCGTAGCGGCGCAACCAGTGCGTCGCGACTCCAAGCCGCCTGGCGGCGATTCCATCAAAAATGTCCGATAGTGTGCCCGCGACAAGCATCGGAACGTAGACCCACCGCGCGAAGCGGCCAAGCGCGCAAAAGAGCATAAGCGGCCCAAGCAGCAGCCGAAGCGTGGTGAGCGCGAAGGGTAGTCGTTTCATCGCACCGTTTTTGCTGATAGAACGACTTTTTCCCTGTTTATAAAACCAGGAGACCTCATCCCTCTACCATCACAGTGGATGCGACGAAGGTTTGCGCCAGATGATCTCCCCACCCCTCCCTAACCTCGAGCGCAATGGCAAACGGAAGCATGCGGTCGAGAGTCGCGGGCGATTGTTGAGCGTGGTTGAGGCGGTCCAGGCGATCCTGCTCCACTTCCTGCAGAAATTTGCGAAAACCTGCGATCTGATCGGAGGTCTTGCGGCCGAGTGCGGATTTCCGCTTCAGGAAAGGCGCGCAACCGAGATTCACAAAAATCATCGCCGGGAGCGTCAGCGCAAATGCGACCGAAGCGCTTTCCGCAAGCTTCGTCAAAAGAAAAGCGATCGCCGCGCCAAAAATCAATATTGGTGCAATACCGGGTAGTACTTTTATCCAGCCCTTTTCGCCGCGGACCGCTGTCCTCCACATGGGCACAAACGACAGCTCGAAGATCATTCCAATGAGGAGTCCGGCGAACAGAATCCAGAGCGTGAAAAAGATCGCATCGAACGTGTCTTGGCGGCTCGTTGCGGCCGCCAGGATGCAGGACGAAGCAAAGGTCGCCAGAATTGCGGCCGCGATCATGCCGCCGTGGCGATTCAAGTATTTTCCGGACAGCTGTTTGTTCAGCTCATCGTGTATCGCGGCGACGTACATCGCGTTTTGTCCCTCATTGCGCTGATCCATCGCGGGGCTGAGTTCGATTTCAGGGTCGTCGCTAAAGAGAATGCGCAGCACACGTTTCTCTTCCGGAGCGAGAGACTGTTTTGTGGCAGCGTCGCTCATAAGCTGAGACAGCCTGTATTTGCCGTCGACCGGTGCTACGCGAAGGCAACCGCGCACCGCAAGTTGCGCAATCACGGCGGCAAGAGACGTTCCGTCCGTCGCTCCTTTATCCACGTAACGCACGGCCGCCGGTGACAGCCCATCCGGCGGCTCGTATGTGACGACAAGCGGTCCCGGCGCTGGTTCGGGACCAATATGCAGCCATGCGACGAGGTAAAAAGCGAAAAGCATTGCGGGCGCGGCAAGCAGCCACGCGTGTGGACCCACCAGGATAAGGCTTAGCTCTTGCATGTAGTCACGAACAAACACGAATGAACTTACGAGCCATGTTAACCCGTTGTCTCCGCCTTTGTGCCCGATCCCCCCGAAGCGTGCGCTCAAACGTGCATCCCGCCGCCGGCTGCTGACAGGTCACGTTTAGTGAACACACGGCTCGGCTGGCCGTTGAGCGACGCGAAAACCCGCCTATACTGTGGGTATTCGCTCGATATAGGCGAACGAGCTTTCCTGGTCACAATCGTGAAACGAACAACTCCAGCCGACGGCCGCCGCAGCAGGCGCTTCCCCTTCGTTTCGCCCGTGGAGGCCACGTGGCAGGAGCCCAGCGGTAAAATTGTCCGTGAAAGCGGGCGAGCAACGGAAGTGAACGCCCAGGGCGGCCTCCTCGAACTGAAGACGTACCCGCCCGCCGGCAGCCAGATCGAGCTTAAAAATCTGATTTCCCACGAATCGTCGCACGCGCGCGTCGTGGGTCCTCGCCGGAACACCGAAGGCCACCTGCTCGGCATCGCCGTCGAGCTTCTCGTGCCTAGCGAGACTTTCTGGGGCATGAGCTTCCAGCTGAAGAAGGCCTGCGCAGAACTCGTCAGGCTCGAGTACGACATGCGCTCCAGTCCGATCGATCCGCGCGTCCTGCAGGAATTTCGCGACGCCGTCGACAATGTCCGCAAAACAGCCTGGGCGGTACAGGAATGGCAGGAACGCCAGTCGAAGCAGCAGGACCCGGAGACCGTGCTTCCCCTGCTGACCGCCGAAGGTATCCGCCGCGCGACCCAGCTTTGCGAAGCCATTGCAACGGCCTCCGCCTTACGCGAGATAGGACGCGAAACCGTCGGCATCAACGAATTCTTCAACGCCATTGAGCGCGTTCAACAGAGTCTGGTCCCTCTTTTCGCGAACGGTAAGCCGTAAAACGGCCACCGCCAATCTCCCCATATTTCCGCGCTATACTAGCCGCAGATGCAATCTTTCGCGCCGAAGGAGGAAGTCCCATGGCGCACACAGAACAAGCCGTAATTCTCAGCGCCGTCCGCACACCGATCGGAAAATTTCTAGGAGGACTCGCCCCTCTCAGCGCCACCGAACTGGGCGCGGCGGTCGTGGCAGAGGCGGTGCGCCGCGCGGGCGTCGATCCGCACCAGGTGGACGAAGCTATCATGGGCAACGTGGTGCAAGCCGGGCTCGGTCAAAATCCTGCTCGGCAAGCTGCTTTGCGCGGCGGACTGAATCCGCGCGTGGCTGCGATGACGATAAACAAGGTTTGCGGATCGGGGCTGAAGGCCGTGGCCCTCGCGGCGCAAGGCGTCATGCTCGGCGAATCCGAACTTGTAATAGCCGGCGGGATGGAGTCCATGTCCAACTGCCCCTATTTGCTCAAGGGTGCGCGCTCCGGTTACCGCCTGGGAAATCAGGAAGTGCTCGACTCGATGATCGTCGACGGGCTGTGGGACGTTTACGGAAACTATCACATGGGTCAAACGGCCGAATTTGTGGCTGAAAAATACGCAATTTCGCGCGAGGAGCAGGATCGCTTTGCGCTGGAGAGCCATCGCAAAGCGGTGCGCGCAATCAAGTCATGCTTCTTTGCCGATCAGATCGTGCCCGTGGAAATTCCGCAAAAGAGGGGCGATTCCGTCGTAATCAAAACCGACGAGTCGCCGCGCGAAGACACGTCCATGGAGGCCCTGGCGAAACTGCGGCCCGCGTTTAAGAAAGACGGCTCCGTTACCGCTGGCAATGCGCCCGGCACGAACGACGGTGCCGCAGCGGTGATCGTCACGACCGAGCGCACTGCGACGCGGCTCGGTAAGCCGCCGATGGCGCGCATCGTCGCGCAAGCGGCGAGCGGCGTCGAGCCGAAATGGGTGATGATGGCGCCGGTGGAAGCCGTAGAAAGGGTTTTGCAAAAGACAGGTTGGGACCGCGACAAGGATGTCGATCTTTACGAATTGAACGAAGCGTTTGCCGTCGCGGCAATTGCCGTCACCCGCGAACTCCGCCTGAATCCCGAAAAGGTCAACGTGAACGGCGGCGCGGTCGCGCTCGGCCACCCGATTGGCGCGTCGGGCGCGCGCGTCCTTGTAACGCTGCTCTACGAAATGCAGCGGCGCAATTTGAAGCGCGGCATCGCAGCGCTCTGCCTCGGCGGCGGTAATGCGGTAGCACTTGCCGTGGAGCGATAGCATATGGGAAAGACACAGGTCCTTGTGATGCCTGCCGCCGAAAAACGCGCTCGCGAGGTTGTGCGCGAAATTGAAGAGGGCAGCCCTATGGCATAGCGGCGAAGCTGTATGGCGTCATTGCGGCAGACTATGTATTGTTTGACGTCGAAAGGTGGTCTCGTGAGCGCAACGAAAGGTCGGGGAGACAAAGGCGGTGCCGCGGTCATTTGGAGCGGCGATGATCCCATCGCGTACACACGCGCAATGGCCGCGCTGGAGGATGCGGGGATTAGGAGTTTTGATATCGCCGAGAACGATCAATTTGTCGGCGTCCCGCAGATTTCCGGTCCGCGCTATCGCGTGATCATCGCGGAAAGCGACGCGGCGCGCGCGGAAAAGGTCCTTCGCGAAATATTCGGCGACGAACAATAAAGCCGATGTCGCTTCTTTCTGCGTCCGGCGTTCGGCTATCATCCTCGCATGCCTGATCGACAAATCAAAACGGTTGCCGTCCTCGGCGCCGGAACCATGGGCAACGGCATCGCGCACGTCCTCGCGCGCAGTGGTTACGATGTGATCCTGCGCGATGTGGACGCGCGCGCACTGGAACGCGCAGTCGCGACGATCGCCGCCAATCTGGAACGCGAAATTAAGAAAGGCAAAATCGCCGAAGGCGACAAGCCCGTAATCCTAGCTCGGCTCAAGCCGGTAACCGAAATCGCGCCGCTGGCACGCGCGGATTTTGCCGTCGAGGCAGTTCCCGAGCAGTTTGATTTGAAAGGGCGCGTCCTGAAGGAAGCGGACAGTGTTCTTCCGGCGCACGCCATTCTTGCTTCAAATACGTCCTCCATTTCGATTACACAACTTGCCGCGCAAACGAGCCGCCCGGATCGTTTCGTCGGGATGCATTTCATGAATCCTGTGCCGGTGATGGTACTTGTCGAGGTGGTTCGTGGCCGCGCGACAAGCGAATCGACATTTCAAGCCACGATGGCACTTTGCGAAAAGCTCGGCAAAAAGCCCGTCGCCGTGAATGACGCGCCCGGTTTCGTCTCAAATCGCGTGCTCATGCCGATGATCAATGAAGCGGCGTTTGCCGTGATGGAAGGTGTCGCCACCCCTGAGGCGATCGACGCCGTGATGAAGCTCGGAATGAACCATCCAATGGGACCGCTAGAGCTTGCGGATTTTATCGGGCTCGACGTTTGCGTCGATATTATGGGCGTGCTGGAAAGGGGATTTCGCGACACAAAATACCGCACGTGTCCGCTGCTAAAGCAGTATGTGAGTGAGGGAAGGCTGGGGCGAAAATCGGGCTGGGGTTTTTACAGGTATTAACCACATTCATGCAGAAGCTGCACGGAAGCACCGCGACAATTAGGCGTAATCGACACGCACTGCGCTTCTGCTAAGATGGCGCGGTGAGCGTCGGACACGAAATTCTTGAAGCAGATGTGCTCATTGTCGGCGCGGGACCTGCGGGCCTCGCCTGCGCGCTGCATCTTGCCAATCTCTTCGAGCAACACAAATCGGCGGGCAAATCGCCTGAGCTTTCCGCCGAAAATATTTACGTTCTAGAGAAGGCGCGAGAAGTGGGCGCGCATCAGCTTTCAGGCGCGATTCTCGATCCGTGCGCGCTGCGCGAACTGGTGCCCGATTTCGAGAAGAGCGCTCCGCTCGATACGCCCGTTACAGGCGACGCTGCCTTTTACCTGACGGAAACCGGCTCCTTCAAATTGCCGATCACGCCTCCGCCGCTGCGTAACCACGGTAATTACGTGATTTCGCTGAATAAGCTCGTCAAATGGCTGGGCGGCCTTGTCGAAAAAAAGGGCGTGAATCTTTTCACGCAGTTCGCAGGACGCGAACTTCTCTACGAGCGCAACGGAATCGCCGGTGTGCTCACGGAAGACAAAGGCGTGGATAAAAACGGCAAACCGAAAGACAATTTCACGGCGGGATACGAGTTGCGCGCCAAGGTGACGCTGCTTGCCGAAGGGCCGCGCGGCTCGCTCACGAAAGATCTCGTAAATCGGTTGAAGCTCGACGGCTTGAATCCGCAGGTTTACGGCATCGGAATCAAGGAGCTTTGGGATGTGCAGCCCGGCCGCATCGATGCAGGCTATGTGGCGCATACGCTTGGATATCCGTTCGGCTCTGACAAATATGGCGGCGGCTGGATCTATGGCCTTCGCGACAATCGCGTTTCGGTCGGCACAGTCGTCAGCCTCGAATACACGAATCCGCTATTCGATCCGCATGAAGCGTTTCAAAAATTCAAGGCGCATCCGTTTATCAAACGTGTGCTCGAAGGCGGAAAGCTCGTGCGTTATGGAGCAAAGACGGTTCCTTATGGCGGCTGGTATTCGATGCCGCGAACGTACGTGGATGGCGGCCTGATCGCTGGAGACAGCGCAAGCCTGCTCAATTCACAGCGGCTCAAGGGAATCCACACCGCGATCAAAAGCGGAATGCTCGCCGCCGAAACGATCTATGAAGCGCTTTGCTCGGGAGATACTTCGGCTGCGAAGCTTTCGGTCTATCAGCAGAAAATCGACGCGAGTTGGTTGAAAAAAGAGCTTTGGGCGGTGCGCAATTTTCATCAGGCGTTCCACGGCGGCCTGTGGAGCGGCCTCTTTCAGGCGGGACTGCAATTCATCACCGGCGGTCGCGGCCTGGTCGACCCGATGCGGACACAAGCTGGATATAAGGATTACGAGAAACTGAATCGCGAGCGCATTCCGGTCGATCAATCCACCCGCTTCAAAGGCGATGGAAAGCTCACCTTCGATCGGCTCACGGACGTCTATCATTCCGGCACGCGCCACGAAGAGGATCAGCCCTGCCACTTGCATGTGCTCGACACGAATATTTGCAGCGACCGCTGCGTTCGCGAGTACGGAAACCCGTGCCAGTATTTCTGCCCGGCAGCCGTCTACGAAATTGCGATGGAAGCCGGCACGCCGAAACTCAAGATCAATTTCGCCAATTGCGTCCACTGCAAAACGTGCGACATCGCCGATCCCTATCAGATCATCGACTGGGTCCCGCCCGAAGGTGGCGGAGGCCCAAACTACGAAGGTATGTAACCTAGTCGGGCCGGGCGCAGTCCCAATCGCCCATAGTAGGCGCGGGCATCACTTGCGGCGTTCCTTTTGCCGTTGAGAAGATCCCGAATGCTAACCGATGAAAAGGTGCTTCAGGGTCGCCCAGAAGCCGCTGGATTTCTTTTGTGCCGCGCCGCCGTCATTCGCGGGTTTGGCTGAATCCGATGCTCCGCCGCTTTCGCCCAGTGCGCGGCTCATCTCGTGCGCAAAATCGGGCGTTTCCACATGGCCGGTGAATTCCCAGTCCGGCTCATCTCGAACTTCGCGGATTAAAGCTGCAGTCTCCTCAGTAGGAACATCGGGCGGCGTAGGCATCGCTGACGAATACACCATCGGCGGCAGATCGATTTTGTAGGCTGGCGCGTTGACAGCCGGTGCCTGTGCGATCTCTTGTTGGGCAGGCTGCGGAACGGGATGGGTATCTGCTGTGGGTGGAATTGTGACGGCGGTTTCCGGCGCAGCGCCCGACGGTTGCCCGGGCGTAATCATCGGAACGGTGGCGCACTTGCAGCTGTCGCCCGTATCGACCAGCGGAGCAAGTTGCCCGTTTTGCAATGAGAAATCGCCCGATTGCGGCACGATCATGCG
>Ga0335085_10006009_pt1 | contig 19297 bp, 16 predicted proteins | sample Lox_Sample_45_FD_206712 | JGI IMG/M metagenome (GOLD analysis project Ga0335085, IMG submission 206712) | Soil microbial communities from Loxahatchee National Wildlife Refuge, Florida, United States - Lox_Sample_4.5 | ecosystem: Environmental > Terrestrial > Soil > Wetlands | place: USA...
ACACCGCGCCTTCCAGCAGGCGGTCCCGGTTCTTCGTGAACACCGTCGGATGCCATACCGGCTCATTGGCCGAAAGTCCGACAAACCAGCGAAACAGCAGGTTGTATTCCAGTTGCTCCATCAGCATCCGCTCGCTGCGGATCGAATACAGCATCTGCAACAACAGCGCCCGCAGCAGACGTTCCGGTGGAATCGAGCGCCGTCCATCCTCCGGGTAGATCTCGTCGAAGCGCGGGCTCATCTCCCGCAACGCCTCATCCACCATCGCCCGAATAGCTCGTAACGGATGTTGCTCCGGTACCCGCTCCTCCAGACTCCCGTAACTGAACAACTCTGACTGCTGGACGTCTTCGCCTCGCATGTACATCCAGGCGTATCACGCCCTTCAGTGGTTACGTCGATCTCAGCTTTTCAGCAGCCTGCTAGAACCACTTCGGGCGATTTAGGACAGAGAGATCGTAGATTGCATTTCCTTGGGGCGCGTAGCTGAACAGTTCCAACCGAACCGGCAACTCAACCGATTTGCGACGTTCATGCCGCCGAAACACCGTTAACGAGCAGGCTGCTGCAGGGTACAACGCCGGATGGCAAACCGCAGGGTAATAATCGGTCATGAGACCTTGTTTCGACTCGTCTTGGCCATGAGCGAGAGCCGCGATCGAAATCGCGCCCAGAACGAGGATGCTCGAACGAAATATCATTCCCATCACGGCCAATTGAGGCCCGGAACGGTGTAGCCCATCTGTCCCCACGCGGTCCTGAAAAACGGGCTGGGGCGTCATCAACTGGGCGCCCATCGTCGCTACCAGCCGCCCGCCAAACCACAGATTCGTCTTCCGCGCTGTCAGGCAAACTCCCGAGCAGCCAAGGCCACGATAATCACCCAGATTCTCACCTTTCGCGCCGTAGAACGTGAACGTTTCCCTTCCGGACGAATTGCGTGCATAAATCCGCTTGTTCGACGCATCGTAGCCGTAAAACGTCTCGCCGCCAGACGTCTCCGTCACCGTCGCGATTCGGTTTGCTTCATCGTGCGTGAACGTGGCTCCCGCGCCCGACGTCATGTTCCCATTCGCATCATAGTACGCATTCGTCAGGCGGTTCGTTGTCGCGTTCACCGCAATCGGCGTCGACCCCTCCCCCGATAACGCCTCTTTGAAAAATCTTTCACGCTCTCTTTCCAACTGTTTAGCCCGAATATTTCAAAGATTTAATGATTTCCTGTGTTACAACCCGGACAGAAAGCAGGCATTCGGAAAGCATTCTTATGGACCAGCACTTTATGACTCGCGCACCTGCCGTCGCGCAGGCCCGCATCCGTCGCCCCGACGAAGACATTGTCGATTTCACCAGCCGCCGTCTCGGCTTCATCCCCGACGAGCACCAGCAAACCGTCCTTCGCTCCACTGCCCGGCGCGGCATTCTGAACTGCACACGCCAGTGGGGCAAGACCACGGTGTCAGCCGCCAAAGCTGTTCACCGCGCTTTCACGGTTCCCAAATGCCTGATCCTCGTGGCCAGCCCCAGTCTCCGCCAAAGCGGAGAGTGGATGCGGCGCGCCGCCGATATGCTCGCGCGCCTCAACATCCCAAAACGCGGCGACGGCATCAACGACGTCTCTCTCGTTCTCCCCAACGGCTCGCGCATCGTCGGACTCCCCGAATCCGAGGCCACCACCCGCGGTTTCGCCGCCCTCGAAATGCTCATCATCGACGAAGCCGCCCGCGTCTCAGACGAAACCTACCGCGCCCTCCGTCCCATGCTCTCCACCAGCAATGGCGAGATATGGATGATGAGTACGCCCAACGGCAAACAGGGCTTCTTCTATGAAACCTGGATGAACAGCCCCGACTGGCTTCATGTCAGCGTGATGGCCACCGACTGCCCGCGCATCTCGCCCGATTTTCTCGAAGAGCAGCGCGCCGTCATGGGCATCGACTCCTTCAATCAGGAGCACATGTGCGAATTCATCGGCAGCGGCGACGCCCTCTTGGACCCCGACCTCATAGACGCCGCCTTCGACCCCGCCGTGGAGGCCATGTGACCCTGTGGCTTTTGCTTTATACGGTATTCGTGTTAATTGGTGTTCATTCCTGGCTAATCAATATCGTTGGAGAAACAATATGAGCTCAATCGTTCGCATCAATGCCAACCGCGCCAACGCGCAGAAGTCTACCGGCCCTCGCACCCCCGAAGGCAAAGCCCGCGTCTCTCAGAACGCCCTGAAACACGGTCTTCTCGCCCAGGCCGTCGTGCTTCCCGACGAATGCCCTCGCAGCTTCGCCGACGCCCACGCCGCTCTTACCGATCAGCTCCAGCCCCAGACCTGGATCGATCGCGAACTTGTCGAGGTCATGGCCGCCGCCAGCTGGCGTCGCAAACGCGCCTGGCATCTTGAGACCGTTCAGTACACCGAAGCGCTTCGCAACCAGGAGGAACCCAATGAAGATGCTTCCCGGCGGACAGGCCTTGCCTACCGCACTATCAACGATCAGTCCAGCGTCCTGAAAAACCTCGGCCGTTACGAGGTTCGCTACAGCCGCGAGTTCACCCGCCATCTCCTCCTTTATGAGGCCCGCCGCCGGGAAGCCGCCCACGATCTAAAAATTTCCAAACAAAGCCAAAATCAGAAAACTACGGATACCCAGCCGTCGCCCGCGGCGGACCCGGCCACCCCGGGGACCGAAACCTGAACACCGCCCGGGCCGATAACTTTATGAATCATTTACTACAATGGAGCTTGGCAGTAACTATCCGCCTCTTTTCCATGCCTTTATTCATCAGATAGACAGGTACCGCTGCCCTCTAAACCGTAAGCACACCTATGTGGATTGTTCGAGTTGCCCTCAATCGGCCCTACACCTTCATTGTGCTGGCGCTGGTCATCCTGCTGGTGAGCCCCCTGGTTATCTCCCGTACTCCCACCGACATCTTCCCCAATATCGACATTCCCGTCCTCGCCACCATCTGGCAGTACACCGGCATGAACGCCGAGGAAATGGAAGGCCACATCACCTCCAACTTCGAGCGCAGCCTCACCACCGTCGTCAGTAATATTCAGCACACCGAGTCGCTCACCCTCAACGGCCGCGCCATCATCAAGACTTTCCTCCAGCCCGGAGCCAGCATCGACACCGCCAACGCCCAGATCACCTCCATCTCCCAGAGTCAGCTCCACAGCATGCCGCCGGGCACCGCGGCGCCGTTCATCCTCACTTACAACGCCTCCACCGTCCCCATTCTGCAGCTCGCGATCTCCAGCAATACCCTCTCGGAATCCGAGCTCAACGACTGGGCCCAGAACTTCATTCGCCCCGACCTTGTCACCGTCCCCGGCGCCGAAATGCCCTACCCCTACGGCGGCAAGCAGCGCCAGGTCAACGTCAGCCTCAACACCGCCGAACTGCAGGCCAAAGGCCTCTCGCCTTCCGACGTCGTCACCGCCATCGGCAATCAGAACATTATTCTTCCCGCCGGCACCGCCAAAATCGGCCAGCTCGAATACGATGTCGACCTCAATTCCAGCCCCTTCACCATCGCCGAACTGAACGATCTCCCCATCAAGCTCTCCGCCAACAACACCCCTATATATGTGCGCGACGTGGCCACCGTCTCCGACGGCTTCGCGCCTCAGACCAACATCGTCCGCCTCAACGGCGCGCGCGGCACTCTGATCAATGTCCTCAAACACGGCGATGCCTCCACGCTCAGCATCGTCAAAGGCGTTCTCGACGAACTGCCGCACATCCGCAAAGGCATCCCGCCGTCCATTCAGATTCAGCCCATCGCCGATCAGTCCATTTTCGTTCGCGCCGCCATCTCCGGCGTGCTTCGTGAAGCCGCTATCGCCGCCTGCCTCACCGCGCTCATGATTCTCGTTTTCCTCGGAAGCTGGCGCAGCACCATCATCATCGCCATCTCGATTCCGCTTTCCATCCTCGTCTCCATCTGCTGCCTCAGCGCCATTGGCGAGACCATCAACATCATGACCCTCGGCGGACTCGCGCTCGCCGTCGGCATCCTTGTCGATGACGCCACCGTCACCATCGAAAACATCGAGCGCTATCTCGAAGAAGGTCACGACCTCCGCACAGCCATCCTTGAAGGCGCCGCCCAGATCGCCGTCCCCGCCTTCGTCTCCACCATCTGTATCTGCATCGTCTTCCTGCCCATGTTCTTCCTCAGCGGCGTCGCCAAATACCTCTTCGTCCCGCTCGCCGAAGCCGTGGTCTTCGCCATGCTGGCTTCGTATTTTCTTTCCCGCACCCTCGTCCCCACGCTCGCCATGTACCTTCTGCGCGTGCACGAACACGTGCTTCGCCCCACGCGGAATCCGATCGTCCTCCTCGATCGCTTTTTCGAGCGCGGCTTCGAGCGCATCCGCCTGAACTATCAGTTGCTGCTCACCACCTTCGTTTATCGCCGCTTCATTTTCGTGCCGGTGTTTCTCGCCCTCTGCGGCGCAGGCTTCCTCCTCCTCCCCTGGCTTGGACAGGACTTCTTCCCCTCCAGCGACAGCGGCCAGATCCGCCTCCACATGCGCGCCAAAACCGGTACCCGCATCGAAGAAACCGCGCGGCTCAATGACGAGATCGACCGCTCCATTCGCCGCACTATCCCTTCCTCCGAGCTCGTCAGCATCGTCGACAACCTTGGCCTCCCCTACAGCGGCATCAATACGACTTACAACACCGCCGGCGTTATCGGGTCCGCTGACGGCGACATTCTCGTCTCCCTGAAAGAGGGCCATCATCGGCCCACTCAGGAATGGGTCGATACGCTGCGTCCGAGACTGAACGCCGAATTCCCCGGTACTACGTTCTATTTCCTGCCCGCCGATATGATCACTCAGATCCTGAACTTCGGCCTCCCCGCTCCCATCGATATTCAGGTGGAAGGCGCGGATTCGGAAGGCAATCGCCAGTGGGCCGATCGCCTCCTGAGCCAGGTCAGGCAGGTGCCCGGCATGGTCGATCTACGCATCCAGCAGCCTTTCGACCAGCCCAAACTGCACATCATGGTCGACCGCACCAAGGCCGAACAGGCCGGCATCACCCAGTACGACATCGCCGGCGGCATGCTGGTCTCCCTGAGCGGCAGTTTCCAGACCACCCCGACTTTCTATCTCAATCCCAAAAACGGCGTCACCTATAACGTCGTCACCCAGACGCCGCAGTACCGCATCGGTTCTCTGCAGGATCTGCAGAACGTTCCCATCACTTCGCCCCGCGCCGCCAGACAGGAAATCCTCGGCGACGTGAGCACCATCGAACGCGGCAACGGCATGGCCGTGGTGAATCACTACAACATTCACCGCGTGATCGATATCTACGGTTCCGTCGAAGGCCGCGACCTCGGCGCCGCCGGAAACGATATCCAGCGCATTGTCAGCCGGAACGAAAAGTCTCTCCCCCGCGGTTCCAGCGTCAGCATCAAAGGCCAGCTCGAAACCATGAAATCCTCTTACCAGGGTCTCGTCGCCGGGCTCTTCGTCTCCATCGTTCTGGTCTACCTGCTCATCGTCGTCAACTTCCAGTCCTGGCTCGATCCCTTCATCATCATCAGCGCCCTGCCCGCCGCCCTTACCGGCATCGTTGTGTTCCTCTTCATGACCGAAACCCGACTCAGCGTCCCCGCCCTGATGGGTTCGATTATGTGCATGGGCGTCGCCACCGCCAACAGCATTCTGGTGATTTCCTTCGCCAAAGAACGCCTCCTGCACCACGGGGATGCGTTGCAGGCCGCCATTGAAGCCGGTTTCACCCGCTTCCGCCCGGTCATCATGACCGCGCTTGCGATGATTATAGGTATGGTGCCGATGGCGCTCGGCATGGGCGAGGGCGGCGAACAGAATGCCCCTCTCGGCCGCGCCGTCATCGGCGGTCTGATCTGCGCCACTATCGCTACCCTGTTCTTCGTTCCATGCGTATTCGCTGTCATTCACAACATCTTCCGAAAGACCGGCATCCATCCGGCGTCTCCGCAATATGAACCAGCTCACCAATAACGAACCGGAGACCGCCGTGACGAAACCTGACACCCCCCGGAGTTCGCCCCGCCGCGCCATGAGCCTCTGGCTCGTTCTGACCCTGCTGGTTGCCTTCGGCGCCATCGGCTGGTTCGTCTACAAGGGCATCACCGCGCGTGTCTCCGCCGAGAAAGCGCTCGTCACCGAGACCCATGACGCCGCGGTATTGTCGGTTTCCGTCACTCATCCGAAGATCGCCAGCGCGGCCCAGGAACTGGTGCTGCCGGGCAACACCCAGCCTCTGATCGATTCGCCCGTCTACGCACGCACCAACGGCTATCTCCGCAAATGGTATTTCGACATCGGATCGCACGTGAAAGCCGGCCAGCTTCTGGCCGAAATCGAAACCCCTGAAATCGATCACCAGCTCCAGCAGGCGCGCGCCGATCTCGAAACCGCGCAGGCCAACTTCAATCTGGCCAAAGTCACCTCCGATCGCATGGTCGCTCTGGAGAAGAAAGGCGCGGTGTCGCGCCAGGACACCGATAACTCCGTCAGCGACATGAACGCCAAGAAGGCCACCGTCGATTCCAACGCCGCCAACGTCAAACGCCTCGAAGATCTGCAGTCCTACGAAAAGGTCTACGCCCCGTTCGAGGGCGTGATCACCGCGCGCAATACCGATATCGGCGATCTCATCAATGCCGGTTCGGGCGCATCGAACGGCAAGGAACTCTTCCACATTTCGGCGACGGACAAGCTCCGCGTCTTCATCAGCGTCCCCGAAGACTACGAACAGGCCGCGCGCAACGGCGCGCCCGCCACTCTCACCCTGAACGAATTCCCCGGCCGCACTTTCAAAGGAACCATCGTTCGCAACTCCAATTCAATCGACCTCGCCTCGCGCACACTGCTGGTTGAAGTCGACGTCGATAATCCGACCGGCGAGCTTCTTCCAGGCGCCTACGTATCGGTTCATCTGAAGTACACCGGCGCGTCCTCCCAAGCCCTGACCATTCCGGTGACGACCGTTCTGTTCCGCTCCGAAGGCCTGCGCGCCGCGGTGGTGCGCGACGGCCGCGCCGAGATGCTCCCCATCACCGTTGGCCGCGATTTCGGCGATTCGCTCGAAGTTCTCTCCGGCCTGCGGCCCCAGGAAAACCTGATTCTCAATCCGCCGGATTCGCTGATCTCCGGTACGCCCGTTAAGATAGAATCCGCATCCAAATGAAAAAGACCGTCATCGTGTCTGGCTCCAACCGGGGCATCGGGCGCGCCATCGCCCTGCGTCTGGCCCAGGACGGAATGAACGTCGTCCTCTGCGCCCGCGACGAAGACTTACTCAAAAAGACCGCGGCTGAAATCGGCCCCAATGCCCACCATGTCGCAGTCGATCTTCGCCAGCCGGACGCCGCGGCGAAAGTAGTCGATGCGGCCGTGAAGAAGTTCGGAACTGTCGACGTCCTGGTCAACAACGCCGGGGCCACCAAGCGCGGCGATTTCGAGGAACTCACCGATGACGACTTCATCGACGGTTTCGCCCTGAAATATTTCGCCGCCGTCCGCCTCACGCGCGCCGCATGGCCCCATTTGCGCACGCAGAAAGGGTCGCTTGTGAACATCGTTGGCGCCGGCGGACGCACTCCCGGTGCGCTGTTCTCCATCGGCGGATCGGTGAACGCCGCAGTGCTTTCATTCACCAAGGCCATCTCCGAAAAAGGCATTCAGGACGGCGTGCAGGTCAACGCGATCAACCCCGGACCGGTTCGCACCGCTCGCCTCGCTGCCCAGCTCGCTTCCACCAGCGAACCGGAATTCCTGAAACAGCATCGCATCGCACGCATCGGCGAACCGGAAGACATCGCCGCTCTTGTCGCTTTTGTCCTGAGTCCGCACGGCCGCCTGCTGCAGGGCGCGCTGATCGACATCGACGGAGGCTCGACCAAAACCATATGAGTCCCGGACAACAACAAACAATGCCGCCGAAACTCCCCATCGCGGGAGTGCGCAATCTGATTGCCGTCGGCAGCGGCAAAGGCGGCGTCGGCAAAACCACCGTCGCCGTGAATCTCGCCATCGCTCTCGCTGGAACCGGCCACAAAGTCGGCCTGCTCGACGCCGATGTGTACGGTCCCAACGTGCCTCTCATGATGGGCATCAACCAGCCGCCGGCGGCCATCGGCGAGCGCATCCAGCCGCTCAGTAACTACGGCGTGAAGCTGATGTCGATGGGCTTTCTCAGCCCCGGCGACAAGCCTCTCGTCTGGCGCGGACCGATGCTCCACAGCGTGATTCAGCAGTTCCTCCGCGGCGTCGATTGGGGTGAGCTGGATTACCTCGTCATCGATCTGCCTCCAGGCACCGGCGATGTGCAGTTATCGCTGATTCAAACCGCGCCGGTGACCGGAGCGGTGGTCGTCACGACCCCGTCTGACGTCTCTCTTGAAGACGCCCGCAAAGCCGTCCGCATGTTCGAACAGGTGAAAGTACCGATTCTTGGCATCGTCGAGAATATGAGTTTTCTGACCTGCCCGCACTGCGAAGAGCGCATCGACGTTTTTTCCACCGGCGGCGGCAAACGGACCGCGCAGGCCATGAACGTGACTTTCATCGGCGCGCTTCCCCTCGATCCGCACGTGCGCATCGGCGGCGACACCGGAAAACCGATCGCAACTTTCGGTTCCGAAGACAAGCGTGCCCAGGCCTATTACGAAATCGCAGATTCAGTAGTGAAGCTGGCCAGCGAGGCAGCCAGCGTCAAAGGTCCGACGATGACAATCTCGGATTAGCGGGCGTGCCCGTTCAACATCCCGCGCACCTTGCGCTCGACGCTGCTGCGGATTTTGTCCTCGCCAACGAATGTTTTCACCAGGGAGGGCAGTTCGCAGTGAACCGTTACGTTGATTTCATCGATCACCACCTTGCCCGCAATCGGCAGTGAGATAAAGCCTACGCGGGCGGTGAGCGAGAAGTCCATAAAAGGGCCTGTCCAGTTCTTGCGCCGGTCGGCCAGCTCGACTGACCCGCCCGCCGCGCCGGCGAACAGATCGTCGGCGGAGCGATCGACGATAAGGATGGCTTTGTCTACTGTGGTTTGATGGGGAACGATGACTCTCATGCGCTGTTACGCTTCAATTGTCCGCAGGCTGCAAATATATCAAGCCCGCGCGGCTTGCGGAGAAAGCACGGGATTCCGCGGCGAATGATCTCCTGCTGAAACGATGTGACGCGGGCGGGGGCTGGTGTTTCAAACGGAATACCGGGGCCGGGGTTCAGCGCGATCAGGTTGACCTTGCAGTTCAGGTTAGCCAGCAGCTTCACCACCCGGCGCGCGTCGGCATCGCTGTCGTTGACGCCGCCGAGAAGGACGTATTCGAACGTCAGCTTCTCCCAGGGCCGAAGTGGATAGGCGCGGCACGCTTCGATCAGGTCTTTGAGATGCCACTTGCGTGTAATGGGCATCAGTTGCTGGCGCTGCTCTTCGGTCGAGGCGTTCAGCGAGATGGCGAGTTTGGGACGGACTTCCGCTTTGCCCAGCTCTTCGATTTTGGGAATGATGCCCGAAGTCGAAACAGTGATTCGGCGTTCGGTCATGCCGACGCCCTCGGGGTCGCAGAGAATGCGGGTCGCTTTGAGCACAGCCGGTAGATTAAGGAGGGGCTCGCCCATACCCATCATCACGATGTTGAACCGCCTGTCGTCCGCGAGCAGGCCGTTGTCGCGCGCTACGAACAGGACCTGGCCGACGATCTCGCCGGGCGTGAGAGAACGCTCCAGTCCCATCAGAGCGGTCATACAGAATTTGCAGTCCACCGGACACCCGACCTGACTGGAGATGCAGACCGTGTCGCGATCGCCCTCAGGCATCAGGACGGTCTCCACGGTCCGGCCATCGTTGAGGCGCAGGAGATAGCGCCGGGTGCCATCGACCGAGTCGAAACGGCGCTCCAGCCCCGGCAGGCCCACCTCGGCCTGACTGGAGAGTTCCGTGCGCAGTCCCGCCGGCAGCGTCGAGATCTCGACCAGATCTCCCACCTTTTGGTGATAAATGGCGCGATAGACCTGTGCGGCCCGATACCCCGGCTGATCCGCCGGAAGGATTCGCCGCAATTCGCTAAGCTCCATTCCTACAAGGGCTTGCGGCATTATCCTGAGTGTAACATCCCGCTTCCGGCAGATAGCCGACTCTTCCCGGCGGGTTTTCCGGGAAATCGGAAATGGTACAACTGAAGCAGGTTGACCACGTTGATAGCCAGCGAAAGCGCGACCGCACCGGCGCCGACCAGCGAGCGCGACATCCTGACCACGGCCCTGCCGAACGGAATCAAAGTTATTACGGAGACGATGGCGCACGTCCGCTCGGTTTCAGTCGGGATCTGGGTTTCCAGCGGATCGCGGCGGGAAACCGCCGAAGAGAACGGCATTTCGCATTTCATCGAGCACATGCTGTTTAAGGGCACTACGAACCGGTCGGCGGAAGAGATCGCGCGTTCGGTCGATTCGATCGGCGGCAATCTGGACGCCTTCACCGCCAAGGAGATGGTTTGCTTCAACACCAAGGTGCTCGACGAACATCTTCCGTTCGCAATGGACGTGCTGGGCGACCTCGTGCTGAACCCTTGTTTTCGCGAAGAAGACATCGAGAAGGAAAAAGGCGTCATTCTCGAAGAAATCAAGATGGACAACGATAGTCCCGACTATCTCGTTCACGAGATTTTTTCGTCCAATTTCTGGAAAGACCATCCTCTCGGCAAACCGATTCTGGGCACCCGGGAAACCGTGAAACGGTTTAATCGCGCAATGGTGCAGCACTATTATCGCGGCGTCTACACGCCGTCGAATCTGCTGATCACCGCGGCGGGCAATCTGGAACATAAGCATCTCGTCGATCTGGCGCGCCAGCGTTTTGAAGCTGTGCCGGCCCGGGAACCGGAACCTCCGCAACCGGCGCCGGTGACGCATGCGCGCATTTCGCTGCGCTCAAAGAAAGACCTGGAGCAGGTGCATGTCTGTATCGGAGTGCCGTCGTATCCGATACCGCATGCCGACCGTTTCACCTGCTACGTGCTGAATACGATTCTCGGCGGCGGTATGAGTTCGCGCCTGTTTCAGAACATTCGCGAACGGCAGGGGCTGGCCTATGCCGTGTTTTCCGAACTGAATCCGTACAGCGATACCGGGTGCCTCTCGGTTTATGCGGGAACCTCGCTGGAATCGGCGAAACGGGTAGTGGAATCGGTGATGCGTGAATTCGCCGAACTCAAACAGACGTCGGTGCCGGACGAAGAGCTCCGCCGTGCCAAGGACCATCTGAAGGGGTCGCTGATGCTCAGTCTGGAATCGACGTCAAGCCGCATGTCGAATCTGGCGCGGCAGGAGATGCATTTCCATCGATTCTTTACACTCGACGAGCTGGCCGAGAGTATCGAGCAGGTGACGGCGAACGACGTCCAGCGAATAGCGCAGACATTTTTCGACCAGAAACACGTGGCACTCACGGTGCTTGGGAGTCTCGACGGATTTAAAATCGTTCGCGAAGACCTCGCCTGCTGAAATCCCCCGCCCCTTAGCCGCCTCAGCATGAATGTTTCGCGTTTGTTGCGATTTCTGCTAATCTATAGAAAGCCACGGCGTTAGCGTGCCTCCCTCCTTACTCAGACACCATCCGGAATCTGAGGCCGAGTCCGGCAGATTTCAACTGCGGGATGATACCAGCTTTGCTTCCGCCAAAATGGCGGCATTCCAGTACATCGCGGTCGGCGTTTTTTTGTTCCTGGTGACCGGATTCTGGGAGCTGCAGATCAAAAGTCCCGAAATCTACAACGAGCGCGCCGAGCGCAACCGCATCAAGGCTCTGCCGATCGTGGCGCCGCGCGGAAAAATCCTGGATCGCGACGGCCGCGTGATTGTAGACAATCATTCTTCCTGGAGCGTCATCCTTTCGCGCGAAAATCTGCGTACCGACCATCTGCACGAAATCGCCGATGGCCTTCACCTGGATTACGACGATCTGATCCGTAAGGTCTCGCGTTTCAAAAACCGGCCGAAGTACGAGCCGATCATTCTGAAAGAAGAGCTGACGCCCGGCGAACTGGCGTTCGTCGAAGCGCACCGCGATCCCGATACGTTTCCTGAACTGGAGCTGATCGAATCGCAGCGGCGTCTTTATCCGCAGAACGGATTCCTCGCGAACGTCATCGGCTACACCGGAGAAATCAGTGAGGCCGAGCTGGACAATCCGGATTACGCGAAGTACAACCAGGGCCAGATTATCGGCAAGACGGGCATCGAGAAACAGTACAACGACACGCTCATGGGCGTCGACGGGGAGCGCCAGTCGGTAGTCGACAACCGCGGTCGCGAGCGTGAAGTGCTGGGAATCAAGGAAGCCAAACCCGGAAGAAATCTTCAGCTCACTATCGATCTCGACCTGCAGGCCGTTGCGGAACTGGCGCTGGATGAAAGTCTGGTCGACTATCCGCATTCCCGGGGCGCGGTGGTGGCGCTGAATCCGCAGAACGGCGAGATTCTGGCGATGGCATCGCGGCCGACATTCGATCCAAATAAATTCGCGGTTCGCATCAAATCGAAGGACTGGAAGGAACTGACCACGGATCCGGGGAACCCGCTGCTGAACCGGGCCATTCAGGCGCAGTGGGCGCCCGGCTCGACTTTTAAGCCAATCGTGGCGCTGGCGGGCCTTGAGAGCGGAAGCATCGATGAGGACACCACGTTCCAGTGCCCCGGCGGCGCCACATATTTCGGGCACTATTACAAATGCTGGGCAACTCACGGCTCTGTGTCGCTGCACAAAGGCATGACGCAGTCCTGCGACTCCTATTTTTACGGCGTCGGAAACAAAACCGGCATCGACAACATTGCATTTTACGCAGACCAGGCCGGACTGGGGCACAAAAGCGGCGTGGACCTTCCGAATGAAGCAGCCGGGGTTGTCCCGTCGCAGGAATGGAAGCTGCGCAATTTCCGGCAAAAGTGGTTTGCCGGCGAAACGATTTCGGTTGCGATCGGGCAAGGCGCCACCACAGTGACGCCGCTGCAGATCGCCCGCGCATTGGGCGGAATCGCTGCCGGAGGCGTCTGGCACACGCCGCATCTGCTGCTGTCGGCGACGAAAAACGAACAGCCGCACGAGTGGGCGCTCAATCCTGAAAACGTCCACAGAGTTATTTACGGGACGTACGGCGTGGTCAACGAGGGCGGCACCGGCGGCCGGGCGCGCATTCCCGGAATCGACGTTTGCGGGAAGACGGGCTCGGCGCAGGTGGCATCGGAGGAATATGAGAAAACGCACCGCGACGTCAAGGACAATGCCTGGTTCGTAGGTTTCGCGCCCTGCTATAAGCCAGAGATCATAGTGGCGGTGCTTTGGGAAAATGTTGGAGTGCACGGGCAATTCGCGGCGCCCACGGCGCGCGACATCATGAAAGCGTATTTCGACAAGAAAGCGCGCGTCGCCGAAGCCGAGTCAGCACGCCAGATGCAGCGCGCGAATCCCGCGAACGCGCTGGCACTCGCCCTGACTCCACAGGCCGTGACCGAGCCGCGCCCCCCGGGGAACGATAACTGACGCATGTTTCAATTCGCCGGCATCCGCGACTTCGACTGGACGATGTTTTTCGTCACCATGATCATCTGCGCGCTGGGAGTGCTGCAGATCTTCAGCGCCACCCACGACACGGTCTGGCAAGGCTCCTGGTGGAAGCAGATCATTTACGTCGCGCTCGGTGTCCTGCTGATGTGGATTGCCACCAGCCTCGACTACCATGCCCTGATGTCACACGTTTACCCTCTCTATATCGTGTCAATCGTGCTTCTGGTCGCGGTGCTCGCAGTGGGTACCCGGGCGTGGGGCTCGACTCGCTGGATCGCCCTCCCCGGCGGAATTCGCTTCCAGGTATCCGAATTCGCCAAGGTCGCGATGATCGTGCTGGTGGCGCGATTTCTGACGGAACTGAATAAGGACGCGCTCGAGCTGCGCGACCTGCTGAAACTCGGCGGCGTGATTGTGCTCCCGATGGCCCTGATCGCCAAGGAGCCCGACCTCGGAACTGCGCTGACCTACATTCCGATCCTCGGCGTGGGCATTTTTCTCGCCGGAATGCCCTGGAAGTATTGGGCTGCGATCGCCGTACTGGGGCTGATCATTCTGCCGATCGGATATGCGTCGATGCACGATTATCAGAAGGCGCGGATCGTCAGCTTCCTCGACCCTGAGCGCGATCCGAAAGGCACCGGTTACCAATTGATTCAGTCGAAGATCGCGGTAGGCGCGGGGGGAACCTGGGGCAAAGGCGTGACCAAGGGCAGCCAGACGCAACTGCGGTTCCTGCCAGTCCCGCACACAGATTTCATTTTCTCGGCATTTGCCGAGGAACATGGGTTTGTGGGTGTGATGGTGGCGCTGATCCTGTACTTCGTCCTGCTCATGCAAATCGTGCAGAATGCCCAGACGGCGCCGGATCGCTCGGGAATGTATATCTGTATGGGTGTCGGAGCGTTGCTTTTATTTCATATACTGGTGAATGTCGGAATGGTAGTGGGTCGGATGCCGGTGACCGGCATACCACTGCCTCTTATGAGTTATGGCGGATCGAGCATTTGGTCCACGTTTCTGATGCTGGGCCTGGTGAACAGCGTGAGAGTCCGCAGGTTTGTTAATTGATTTTGCTGGAGTTACCGGATTTGTTGTGCAGTGTTGGCGTTGACGAACGGAGGGCACGTCGTTGTGTCCGGAGTTCGTTTGCAGGGTTGTAAAAGTTACTGAATTTGAGTTGAAGTTGGGAGCCATGGAGACTCTCGGATGCGGGACGGTGTCGTTCCGGGTTTTCCGAACATGAGCGGTTTCCCAGGGCCGTGGCGGCGCTGAACGTCGCTGGCGATTCGATGCCGGGTGTCGAGCAAACTCTCCACCCCGCGGCTGGCGTGAGCAGTTTTTCGGATTTTCGGTCGTGTAATGCCCCTTCGCCGGGGTGGCGCGATCCTTACGCAGGGCACAGTTCTATTTCGGATCCGATTTCTCCGCCGGGAGCTTTTCAGGGCGCCTAACGGGAGAAATGAATGTCGAAAGAGCTTATCGTCTCCTCGGGACGCCACGAGACCAGAGTGGCGATCGTGGAGGACGACCAGGTCGTGGAGCTCTTCCACGAACGTGAAAAAGAATATTCCTTAGCCGGAAGCATCCACAAGGGCCGCGTTACCCGCGTCCTCCCCGGAATGCAGTCGGCCTTCGTCGATATCGGTCTGGAACGCGATGCGTTCCTCTACGTTTCCGACTTCTTCGAGGACAACGAAGAATACGACGCGGTGGTGAGCACCGTCGAGGAAAAGGTCCTCAAAATGGAGCGTGGCGGAGGCGCGCCTGCGGGGGCGGAAGCGGCTATGGAAGGCGCCGGCGCACGTCCGGAATCCGCCGCTGCAACAGCAGCCGGCGCCACGGCCGAAGGTTCGGCCCCTGCCGCTGCCGCACCTGAACCAGGGCAGTCTGAAGCCCGGCCGGAGAGCGGACGCAGCGATTCCCGCGGAGAGCGAGGCGATCGCGGTGACCGAGGCGGACGAGGACGCCGCGGACGCCGCCGGCGCGGTGGACGTGGCGGCGGTTTTCCGGAATCGAAGTTCTTTTCGCCACGGCCGGAAACCGCAGCACCAACAGAATCTGCAGCAGAGCCCGACATCCGGGCTGCAGCATCCGAGGGAGCGGACGACGACTTCATGGTGTTGCCCGGCGAGTCCCTGGCGAAATATTCGCCCGATGATCCGGAGCCCGGGAACTCCGAGGCTGAATCAGCGCCGGTCGCCACGCCGGTGGAGGTCGAATCGGCTTTGCCCGGGGAGCATCCGCTGGCAGGATTTGGTGAAGTGGCGTCGTGGATCGAAACAAAGGACGCTTCCGCTCCGCTGCCCGAGTCAAAGAGGGAATCTGAAGAAGCGATCTCTGCCCCTCCTCCAATCACGGACGACGCGGCGCCCGTAACGTCCGCCAACGGATTCGCAACCCCCGCCGGGGCGCTGGACGAAGAAGGGCTGAGCGCCGCTGAAGTAGCGGAGTCGGAAGTTGCCGCCGACGTGCGTGCAGCCGAGATTTTCGGCGACGAGGAAGCCGAGAGCGAGCTTCCCGCCGAGACGGGGGCCGAAGAGGGTCCCGAACCGGCACGAATTCCCACCAGCCTGACCGCACAGCTGCGTGAACAGGGCCACCGCTATCCGCACCGGGTATCGCGCCGCATGCGCCGCAAAATGCGCGGTGAGCGGGGTGGCGCAGATCACGCCCGCGAAGAAGGACAGAAGCCGGCGACCGAAGAGCGCACGGTGTCGCAGCGTGAGCAGCGTGAGCCGCGCGGACGCGAAGATCGTGGCCGTGAAGAACGAGGAGGCAGAGAGCGCGCCGAGCGCGAGCGCCCTGCCTTGCCATCGATCTCCGATCTGCTGAAAGAAGGTCAGGAGATCATCGTTCAGATTGCCAAAGAACCGCTGGGGCAGAAAGGCGCGCGCATCACTTCGCATATCGCGCTGCCCGGACGCTTCGTCGTTTACATGCCGACCGTCGAGCATGTCGGGGTTTCACGCAAAATTCCGTCCGACGAAGAGCGCCAGCGCCTGAAGCGCATTCTGCAGACGCATCGTCAGGGCATTCCGGGCGGATTCATCTGCCGCACCGCCGCAGAAAGCAAGAGCGAAGAAGAGCTGCGCAGCGATATGCACTTCCTCTACAACCTCTGGCTTGACCTGCGCCAGAAAGCGGAGAAGAAGCCGGCGCCGCTGCTGTTGCATCATGATCTCGATCTGGTGCAAAGAATCCTGCGCGATCAGCTCACCACATCATTCAAGACCATCTGGGTGGATAACGAAGAGCTGTACACCGGTATCCTGAATTTCGTCGAGCGGTTCCAGCCAGGGCTGGTGGGGCGGGTGAAACTCTATACTCGCGCCAACCCGATTTTCGACGAATTCGGCATCACCGCCGAGATTGAAAAGGCTCTCCGCCCAAAGGTCTGGCTGAAATCGGGCGGCCATATCGTCATCAACCAGACAGAGGCGCTGGTGGCGATCGACATCAATACCGGCAAGTACGTCGGCAAATCCAACCGCCTCGAAGACACGATCGTCAAAGTCAATACGGACGCCATCAAGGAGATCGTTCGGCAAATCCGGCTGCGCGACCTCGGCGGCATCATCGTGGTCGACTTCATCGATATGGACGAACGCAAGAACCGTCAGAAGGTGATGATGGCTCTCGAAGACGGCATGCGCGCCGACCGCGCCCCGTACAAGATTCTGCAGTTCAATGATTTCGGACTGGTGGCAATTACGCGTAAACGCGTCAAACAATCGCTTGAACGCACGCTCTGCACACCCTGCACGTATTGCGAAGGCGCGGGTTACATCAAGAGTGTGTCAACCGTGATCGGCGAAATTCTGCAGGAAGCGCAGAAGCTACGCAAGGCTCTCGAAGCCGAGCAGACGAATCTGGTGCTCCGGGTGAACCCGGAGGTGGCAAGGGTGCTCAAAAGCAACCAGAATTCGTATCTGCAGGAGATTGAAGAAACGCTGGGCAAGCAGGTGCTGGTGAAGAGCGATCCGCTGTTGCACCAGACTAAATTTGACCTGACGTAAAACGCCTCAGCTATCAGCTCTCCGCTTGCGGCGCTGCTCCCGGGCCTGTTCGGCGGCGCGGCGGCCTTCGTCCCGCGCGGCGTCCGAGGTGTCGCATTCGAGTATTACGACGTGCAGTCCGACACGCTCGCCGAGTTGTCCTATATAGCGGCGGCTTTCTTCGTTGGCAGTTGTGCCGCCGACCACGAAGGCGTGCGCCCAGTCGGCATCGCCATCGCGCGGTGTCACATACTCGCGGCTCTCCGGCGTGCCATGAAAACGGCGCAGGCGGATCAGCGCTCTTCCCTGCACTGCTCCGACCGCCGCTGCAAGGGCCAGGCGCTCGACGGCTTCGTCGCCCGAATCGAAGAGGACTACAACGTTAACGTCCTGCATCAGGCCAGATCGAACAACAGGAATTCGCCGCCGCCGGGTTCTGAGCCGCTGAAGTCGAGTGCGCTCTCATCGCTCACAGCTGCACCATCGCCGGCAGCGAGCCTGCGGCCATTGAGTAGTATGCTTCCATGCGCGACCTGAATCCAGGCGAACCGGCCCGGCGCGACGCTGCGACGGAGATTTTCCCCATCGCGCAGCTCTGCGGCGTAGACCAGTGCGTCCTGATGAATGACGGCAGATCCGTCTTGCGGATGAGGGCCCGCGAGCAGCCGAAACCGGCCTCGTTTCTCCGCGGGAGAGAATGCGATCTGCTGATAGGAGGGTTCCACATCCTCCATAGCCGGCTCGATCCAGATCTGCAGCGAATGGGAGGGCTCTGTTTCCGAGGCGTTGAATTCGCTGTGCACGATGCCTGTCCCGGCTGACATCGCCTGAATTGTGTCAGGGCCGATGACGTGCTTTTCGCCCGTGCTGTCCTTGTGGGCGAGATGACCCGCCAGCATGTAGGTGATGATTTCCATATCGCGATGCGCGTGCGCGCCGAACCCTTTGCCGGGCGCGATCACGTCGTCGTTAATGACGCGCAGCGAGCGGAAGCCCATATGGGCCGGGTCGTGGTAATCGGCGAAGGAAAAGGTAAACCAGGAATTCAGCCAGCCGCGGTCGGCATGCCCGCGGTCGGCGGCGGGCCGCAAAGTAATCATTTCAGCTTCAGTTTACAATTTCCTGGTGCAAATGCGGCTATAATCACCAGACAGACAAAAAAGGAGGACGTACCCGAATGGCAGAACAGAATTACAAAAATCACGCGAAGTTCGTTCCCATGTTCCACTTCGTTCTGTTTGGTCTGATTGTGATCTCGTTGCTGGCATCGATCTACAATCTCTTTCGGCACATCCACGAGCGATTCCGGCTGACGGCCGGCCTCGAAGTGCTGATTGCGTTTTCGCTGCTGATGCTTTTTTTCTTCACGCGTACGTTCGCGATGAAGGTACAGGACCGCGCCATACGCGCGGAAGAAAATCTCCGGCATTTCGCGCTCACCGGAAAGCTGCTTGACCGGCGGCTGACGATCAAGCAGATCGTGGGACTGCGTTTTGCGTCAGATCAGGAATTCGTGGCTCTCGCGCAGCAGGCGGCGGGTCAGGGAACCTCGATGGATGACATCAAGAAATCCGTCAAAAACTGGCGTGCCGACCACGACCGGGCGTGAGTGGTGGGCGGTTAGGGACTCGAACCCCAGACCCCCTCGGTGTAAGCGAGGTGCTCTAACCAACTGAGCTAACCGCCCCTCGATCTCTACAGTAGCAAGTCAGCACAGAG
>Ga0335085_10006010_pt1 | contig 19292 bp, 14 predicted proteins | sample Lox_Sample_45_FD_206712 | JGI IMG/M metagenome (GOLD analysis project Ga0335085, IMG submission 206712) | Soil microbial communities from Loxahatchee National Wildlife Refuge, Florida, United States - Lox_Sample_4.5 | ecosystem: Environmental > Terrestrial > Soil > Wetlands | place: USA...
CGCAGGTTTAGGCCGCGGGTTCACACCGCCGCGCGTGACACTCGGAGGTCGCGACGAATCGATCGCGGCGGTTGTGCATGCCAAACCGGAAGACACGCCGCTCTTTGTGCCGTTCAAAGAGATGCTGTCCACAATTCCTGCCGAGCAACAAACCGCAATTCGGAACCAAGCTGTTGCCGTCATCCGCGATGACGTGCAACCGGCTTACGCAAGGCTGCTTCAGTTCTGGCGAAACGAATACGTGCCGCGTGCGCGCATTACGCTGGCCGCAGAGGCCTTGCCGGACGGCAAGGCGTACTACCATGAGAAAATCCTGGAATTCACGACGCTTGATATGGAGCCGGCCGCTATACATCGCCTCGGCCTGAGCGAGGTGGCGCGCCTGCACGGCGAGATGCTCGACGTGATGCGCGAAACAGGTTTCAAGGGCGGCTTTCCCGCATTTCTGCACTTCCTGCGCACCGACCCAAGATTCTACGCCAGGACGCCGCAAGAACTCTTGATGCGCGCAGCCTGGATCGCCAAGACGTTCGACGGCAAGGCGGCGCAATATTTCGGCCGGCTACCGCGCATGCGTTTTGCGATCAAGCCTGTGCCGCCGGACCTGGCACCTTTCTACACGGCCGGGCGTGGCGGGCCGGGGCTTTATCTCGTCAACACCTACGACCTGCCGAGCCGACCGCTCTACAACCTGACCGCGCTCACGCTGCACGAGTCCGCTCCCGGCCATGCCTTCCAGATCCCACTGGCCATGGAGCACAAGGACCAGCCGGAGTTTCGTCAGCACATTTACATTTCGGCATTCGGCGAAGGCTGGGCAGTTTATTGCGAGAAGCTGGGCACCGAGATGGGGATGTACGAATCGCCTTACGATCGTTTCGGCATGCTCGGATATCAGATCTGGCGGGCCGCACGCCTGGTCGTCGATACCGGCATCCATTCGCAAGGCTGGTCGCGCACGAAAGCGGTTCAATACATGCTCGACAACACCGCCCTTCCCGAACACGAAGTCGATACCGAAGTCGACCGCTATATTGCCTGGCCGGGCCAGGCGCTCTCTTACTATATCGGCGAAATGGCGATCGAGAATGCGCGCGCCCAGGCCGAAAAGGTGCTGGGACCGAAGTTCAATATTCGCGCCTTTCACGACGCGGTGCTCGACCTCGGCTCGGTTCCGCTTCCCGTCTTGCGATCGAGAATTGACGATTTCATCGCTGCGGGCGGCAAGGGACCTTATCCCGACGAAGAGTAGGAATGTGGCCACGAGCGACGACGAAAGAAAATTCGTGCGCTACCGCTGCACTGCGTCGAGACGACCGAGCATCGAAGCATTCACTGCCCTTCAGATGGGGGAAGACCACGCGCGGTTTCGTAAAACTGCAACAATTTCTGGCCGGCGAAATTTCAGCCTTTGCGTGCGTGGTATGGGAGCATGCCGTCACCTCAAGGGCGCAGGCACGTGGCCGGGGCGCAACAAAGGCCGGAAAAGTTCCGCAGCGAAAAACCGGCCAAAAGCGGGAAAATCAGCCGACGTGCAGGCCGGACTTTCCCAGTTGCGGTTTCGCCGCAGTTTTGGGCATGATAGACATTCGGCGCGCCTGACCCGGCCGGAAGTGTTGGGCGCGATCTCGTTAGACATCCGGCAGGTTTACATCGGCGATCTCATGGCAAATTACGAGAATAACGGTCCCCTCGCGATGGCTTCGGCGAAGGGCACGGTCAAATGGTTCAACGCCACCAAAGGATACGGCTTCATCACGCTTGAGAACGGCGCAGATGCATTCTGTCATGCTTCTGCGCTTGCGGCTCTCGGCGCGCAAAACGTGCCGCAAGGGGCAACGGTGGTATGCGACCTGCAGGATTCCCCGCGGGGGCTTCAGGTGGTTGCCGTCCACAATATCGATACCAGCACGGCCCAGCAGTCTTCGTCTTCACCTCCGCCCCGGCGACCGCGTGGTGGCGGCTATGGTGGAGGCGGCGATCGTTTCGGCGGGGGCGATCGCTTTGGCGGCGGGGATCGATTCGGCGGCGGAGATCGCTACGGGGGAGGTGATCGCTTCGGGGGAGGCGATCGCTTCGGTGGTGACCGCTTCGGCGGTGATCGGTTCGGCGACCGACATGGCGGCCACCGGGATTCGGCCCCGAGCGGCGTCATGGTGGAAGGGCGCGTGAAGTTCTTCAACGACCAGAAGGGCTTCGGCTTCGTGATGCCCGAGAATGGCGGCGGCGATGTCTACGTTCATGCCAGTGCCCTGCGGCGCTCGGGCATTCCCGCGCTTAGCCCCGAGCAGAGAATCCGCTATTCGACCCGGCAAGGCATGAAGGGCGTCGAGGTCGACCGGATCGAGCTTATCTGAGCCATTCGGCCCGTTCGAGCACACGGCCCGTGCAGCATCCGCTGCTGCGCGGGCTATTTTTTTGGCGCGGCTTTACTTGATTTTTGCAAGTGCGAAATATATAGCCCTGATCTATATCGAACCAATATAGGTGGGCGCGGGTGGACGTTCGCACGATCTGCCTCGGTATCCTGACCCGAGGCGAGGCGACCGGATATGAAATCAAGAAGCTGTTCGAGGAAGGTGGCTACCAGCACTTCATCGAAGCAAGCTTTGGTTCGATCTATCCTGCTCTGAACCGCCTGACCGAAGAAGGCCTCGTCTCCGTACGGGAAGAGGCTCAGGAGAAGCGGCCGGACAGGAAGGTCTATTCCATCACGCTTCCCGGGCGAGCCGGCTTTTTGGCGGCGCTGATGAAGCCCCTGCCCGAGGACAGGCATCGCTCCCCGTTTGCATTTGCGATGCTGTTTTCACAATTGCTTCCGCCGTCACGCGTGAGCGCGATGCTGGACGACCATGTTCGCCGCAACCGCGTGCTGCTCGAACAGGTGAGTAGGCAGGACGCCGAGCGTCTCGTGCCCGGCGAACGCTTCGTGATGGGACTGGGTGAAGCGATGATGACAGCGGCGCTTACCTATATCGAGGCGCACCGTACAGAGATCGAAAATCCCGAAAGCGAAGCCGCCGAGTAGGAGGGATCGAAGATGCTCGATGATCTCTTCCGCCGCTGGCGCACCATCAAGCCGAGTTACCGCGCAGCGGCCGTCATCCTGATTTTGGTCGTCGCCTGGATCGGTTCCGGTCAAATCCTCGGCGGCTCCAAGACTGTGCCGACCAATGCGCAGGCCAAGGCCGTCGATTTCCCCCGCGTGCGAGTTGTAACGCTGACGGAAACCGACCGGGATGCCATCGTGACCGTGCGAGGCCGCACCCAGGCACTGCACGCGGTGGACGTGCGCGCCGAAGTGGACGGCGTCGTGCAGGCGCTCCATTTCGAGAAGGGCGATCGCGTCCACCGGGGACAGATTCTCTGCGAGCTGAAGACCAACGATCGCGCCGCAAAACTCGCGGAAGCGCGCGCGCTGGTGGCGCAGACAGCCGAGCAGCATCAGGTGGACCTCGATCTTGCGGCCAAAGGTTTCCGATCCAAGACGCAGGTTGCTCAATCGGCGGCAACACTCGAAGCCGCTCGTGCTCAGCAGCAGACCATGGAGATCCAGCTTGCCAATACGCAGCTTCGCGCACCTTTCGACGGACTGGTCGATGATCGCTACGTCGATACCGGCGATTACATGCGAGCGGGCGACAGGTGTGCGCTGCTGATCGCGCCGGAACCGTTTCTGGCCGTGGGGCAGGTCTCCGAACGGGAGGTCGGAGAAATGAAGGTTGGCGGTCCGGCATCCGCCGTTCTCGTCACAGGCGAGACTGTCGACGGAAAAATCCGCTTCGTCGCCAACCGTGCCGATGATACCACCCGCACATTCCGCGTCGAAGTCGAGCTTCCCAATCCCGACGGAAAACTCCGCGATGGCGTCAGCGCCGACATTCGCATTCCGGTGAAGGAGCTGAAGGCGGTCAAAATCTCGCCCGGTATCCTCGTGCTCGACGATAACGGGGCGGTGGGGGTACGCGCGGTGGAAAGCGGCACGGTGCACTTCCATCCCGTTGAGATCGTCTCGGACGGGCCGGACGGCATGTGGGTGAGCGGGCTGGCCGGCGGCATGATGGTGATCACCGTAGGTCAGCTCTACGTCTCGGACGGCGAGCGCGTGATCGTGGTGCCGCAAGGGGACAAGCGCGCATGACCCGTATCGTCGACTGGGCCGTGCACAATACGCGCGTGGTGCTGGCGCTGATGCTGGTCGTCGTCATCGCCGGGGTCATTGCCTTCATTCGCATTCCCAAAGAGGCCGACCCCAACGTTCCCATTCCCTTCGTCTTCGTACAGATCGCCTATCCCGGCATCAGCCCCGAGGACAGCGAACGGCTGCTCGTCAAGCCGATGGAGAACTATCTGCGCTCCATCGAAGGGCTGAAGACGATGACGGCGCGCGCCTACCAGGGTTATGCCGTTATCATTCTCGAATTCGACGTCAGCTTCGAAAAGGAAAAAGCGCTCGAAGACGTGCGCGCGCAGGTCGAGACGGCGCGGGCCGAGCTGCCGCCGGATGTCAAACAGCCCCTTGTTGAGGAATTCAACACCAGCCTGTTTCCCACCATCACGGTCGCGCTGTCCGGCGGCGTGCCGGAGCGAACCTTGCTCAAGCTCGCCCGCGACTTGAGAGACGAGGTCAAGCAGATCCCGAGCGTGCTCGACGTCAATCTCGGCGGCGAGCGCCAGGAAATGCTCGAGATCGTTCCCAATCCCGAGAAGCTCGAGAGCTACGGCATTACGCAAGCCGAGATGTTCAGTGCCGTCGCCAACAACAACCGCCTGATAGCGGCCGGAAACATCGACACCGGCCACGGCAGTTTCGCCGTGAAAGTGCCCGCCGTGATCGACAATGCGCAGGATGTCCTGACGCTGCCGATCCGCTCGACCAAGGATGCAACGGTGACGCTCGGCGACCTGGCCGACGTGCATCGCACCTACTACGACCCGACGAGCTATGCCCGGATGGATGGGCAGCCGACCATTGCGCTGGAGGTCACCAAGCGTATCGGCGCCAACATCATTCAGAACAACCAAAAGGTTCGCGAGGTCGTCGACGCGGCGGCCAAAACGTGGCCGCCGGGGGTGCATGTCAACTACATCTTCGACGAGTCGCGCTATATAACCGACGAGCTGAGCTCCCTTTCGGACTCGATCATTCTCGCCATCCTGCTCGTGATGGTCATCATCGTGGCAGCGCTCGGCCTGCGGTCCGGGCTGCTGGTCGGCGTCGCCATACCGACGTCGTTCCTGCTCACGTTTCTAGTTTTCAATGCGATCGGCATGGCGCTCAACTTCATGATCCTGTTCGCGCTGCTGCTCGGGGTGGGCATTCTGGTCGACGGCGCCATCGTCGTGGTGGAATACGCAGACCGCAAGATGACGGAAGGATTGCCGCCGCGCGAGGCGTTCGCGCAGGCCGCGCGGCGCATGTTCTGGCCCGTCGTCAGCGCCACTGCAACGATGATCGGCGCCTTCCTGCCGATTCTGCTGTGGCCGGGCATTTCCGGCAAGTACATGAGCTATTTCCCCATCACGCTCATTGTCGTGCTGAGCGCCTCGATGTTCGTGGCCCTCATCTTCTTTCCGGTTCTGGGCGGACTTTTCGGCAAGCCTCCCCCGCGCGACGAACAGCACGAGAAGGCCATCGCGGCCTCAGAGACTGGGGATTGGCGGGACATCCCGGGGATTACGGGCTGGTATGCCCGCCTCGCCGAACGGCTGACGCATCACCCGCTGATGGTCGTCTCGGGTGCGCTCGCGATCGTGACCGTGATTATCGGACTCTTTGCAGTCTTCAACCACGGCACGGAATTCTTTGTGGAGACCGACGCCGACGAGGCGAGCATCCTCGTCTCCGCGCGCGGAAATCTTTCGGCGGCGGAAAAGCGCGACATCGTCATGGACGTGGCAAGAATCGTAGCCTCCGTGGACGGTATCCGGACGATTTACGCCACCAGCGGCGAACAGAATTCGATCCTGAATAGCCAGGGCGGTATGCCCGTCGACAATATCGGCGAGATCACGATCGAGCTGAAAGCCTATCGCGACCGGCGCCCCAGCAAGCAGATCGTCGATGAGATCAACCGCAAGACCGCGCCCCTTCCGGGCGTGCGTGTCGAAGTCCGACCGCAGCAGATGGGTCCGGAAGGCGGCAAGGACGTGATGATCGACGTCGCGTCCGACGATTATGCCGGGCTCGCCCGGGTGACCGACAGCATCCGCCGGCACATGGACGAATCGAAGGAGCTGCAGGACGTCGAGGATACGCGCCCGCTGCCGGGGATCGAATGGAACGTCGACATCGATCGCGATGTGGCCAACCGTTTCGGCGCCAACGCGCAATCGATCGGAACGGCCATCCAGCTCGTGACCGACGGCATTCTTGTAGGAGAATACCGGCCGCAGGATTCCACGCAGCAGGTCGATATCCGCGTGCGCTATCCCGCGCCGGCCCGCGGCATTCATGCCCTCGACGATGTGAAGGTTTCCACGCCGGGCGGCATGGTGCCGGCGAGCAATTTCGTCACGCTGGTGCCGAGGCAGCAGGTCAACTCGATCGAGCGCATCGACGCCCACCGTGTGTTTCACGTGCGCGCCAATTTGAGGAAGTCGTCCGGAATCCTCCCGAGTGCGGAAGTCGCCGGCTTGAAGACGTGGATCGCCGCGCAAGGCTTTCCGCCGAACGTGCATATCGCATTCAAAGGTGCCGACGAAGACTCCGAGCAGTCCGGCGCCTTCCTTGTCGAGGCGGCGTTCCTTGCGTTGTTCCTGATCGGGATCGTGCTGTTGACGCTGTTCAACAGCTTCTATCACACCGTGCTCGTGCTCGTTGCCGTTGTGCTGGCGATGATCGGAGCGCTTCTCGGCATGCTCGTCATGGACCAGCCGTTCTCGATCGTCATGACGGGCACCGGCATGATGGCGCTGGCCGGCATCGTGGTGAACCACAACATCGTGTTGATCGACACGTTCCATCGCCTGCTCAAGACGGGAATGGATCCGATCGAGGCGGTGATCCGCGCCAGCGCGCAGCGGCTACGCCCGGTGTTTCTGACGACCATCACGGCGATCGGCGGCCTGCTGCCGATGATGCTCGCCGTCGAGATCGATTTCTGGACACGGCACGTGACGGTGGGCGGCCCCAACGCGATGACCTGGGTCCAGCTTTCCACCGCCATCGTGTTCGGCTTGGCCTTCTCCAAGATGATCACGATGGGGCTCGTGCCGGCGATGCTCGCCATGCCCTATCGCGTGCATCCGATCCTGGCGACGAAAAAGGGATTTGTCGCAGCCTGGCGTGGTGCCGCCCGGCGTCGCAAATTTTTGCCCGCGCCGCACGCTCCGTCCAAGCCGCAAACCGAAGCCCAGCCGGCGGAGTAGATTTTGAGCAAGCAGGCCACGCTCGATGACTTGGCGGCTTTGAAATAGGGGTGCATTCTATTGGGTCGTTCCGACGCTGCGCAGAATGGCTTGTAGCCGTTCTGTCACGGTCGCCCTTGGCAAAAGTACGATTTCGTACCCTAGGGAGCGATACCCATCTGTCAATCGCTCGTATTCGGCAACCGCTTCATCAAAGGTGTGCCGGCGTTCGGTATCGTTGCCATAGATTTCGGTCCAAGGCGGCACAAAGAATGCGCGTTCGTGATAACGATGCTCAGCCAATAGCTGCGTCATCGGTTCACCGGTGAGGTGTTCGAGGGCTACCGCCGCGTCAATCAGGCCTCGATCGAAGAAGACCAATCCGCGCTTCTTCGTGGCAGCGGCTCGGTCGTCCAGTGCCACGGCTATCGCGCGGCGCGCAAAGGCAATTCCGTCCACCCAGGGCAAGGCAGCGCCGCCGTTCTCGAGTTCCTCTCTCACGATTCGCCGTCCGGGTTCTTCGATGGTCGTGTAGCCGCGCCGACCAAGTTCGAACAGCAGCGTGGACTTGCCTCCGCCCGAGCAGCCCGAGATGACGACAAACCGTTCGGCTTCCTGCAAAGTCAAGCTGCCCGCTTCGGTAGCCGCTTGATTTCTGCACCCGTCTGCTGCTCGGCGAGACGAAGTTCGTACTGCTTCTGCAGATTGAGCCAGAATTCTGCGCTCGTTCCAAACCAATGGCCCAAGCGCAGTGCTGTATCAGCCGTGATCGCGCGGCGTCCGTTCAGCACTCCGGTGATCCGGTTAGTCGGAACATCGATTTGACGCGCGAGCTCGGCAGCAGACATCTCAAGCTCATTCAGAGCATCCGCCAGATGCTCGCCCGGATGTACTGGTGTTCGTGCCATGTGAGACCTCAATGGTAGTCGACGATTTCCACCTTGCTTGGGCCGGCATCTCCCGCTGGCCACTCAAAACATATCCGCCACTGGTTGTTGATCCTGACGCTCCATTGCCCATTACGGTCCCCACCGAGTTTCTCCAACTTGTGACCGGGAAACGCAGCGATATCCCGTAGCGTCTTCGCAGCGTCCAGTCGATCAAGAACCTTTTCCGCCTGACGGCGAAACGGCTCGAAAGGCTTCACCCGCTCTCCTTGCGCAAAGCGTTCCGTGCGAGAATCGCGGTAGCCGATGATCATAAGCCGGAAGTTTAAGTCGTGTTATGCAGTACGTCAAGCGTAACGGACTAGTTGTTCACTCCGCTGCAGCCGCAGGCTCTCGTCCCTTCACGTCGGGATCGTTCTCGACGGCCTTGAGGCGCTCGCGGACTTCTGCGGCTTCCTTCTGCTTGTTCCACATCGAGGCGTATTGACCCCCTACCGCCACGAGTTCGGCATGGCGGCCGCGCTCGACGATTTTGCCGTGATCGAGCACCAGGATTTCATCGGCATCCACCACCGTCGACAACCGATGCGCGATCACCAATGTGGTGCGATTCTTGGAAACGTCGGCCAGCGCGCTCTGGATTTCGCGCTCGGTATGGGTGTCGAGCGCGCTGGTGGCTTCGTCCAGCAGCAGGATCGGCGGGTTCTTGAGGATCGTGCGCGCAATCGCAACACGCTGTTTCTCGCCGCCGGAGAGTTTGAGCCCGCGCTCGCCCACCATGGAATCGTAGCCCATCGGCAGTTCCTGGATGAAGCGGTCCACCTGCGCCATGCGGGCGGCGTCCTTGATCTCCGCTTCGTTGGCGCCGATGCGGCCGTAGGCGATGTTGTAGCGGATGGTGTCGTTGAAGAGGACGGTATCCTGCGGAACGATGCCGATGACGGCGCGCAACGAGGCTTGCGTCACGTCGCGGATATCTTGGCCATCGATCGAGACACTGCCACCGGTGATGTCATAGAAGCGATAGAGTATGCGCGAGAGCGTCGATTTGCCTGCACCCGTCGGCCCCACGACGGCCACCGTCTTTCCCGCTGGCACGGTGAAGCTGATGCCCTTGAGCACAACGCGGTCGGGATCATAGGCGAATACCACGTTTTCGAATTGAATTTCGCCGCCTTTGACGGCGAGATCGGGCGCCCCCGGCTTGTCCTTCACCTCCTGCGGCCGGTACAGGAGGCGGAACATCGCTTCCATGTCGACCAGCGCCTGGGTGATTTCGCGATAGACCGTGCCCAGGAGATTGAGCGGCACGTAAAGCTGCATGAGAATGGCATTGCCCATGACGAAGGCGCCGACCGTGAAGGTGCCCTGGCGGATGCCGATCGTGGTCAGCACCATGACGATGCCCATGCCCAGCGCCACGATCGTCGCCTGCCCGGTATTGAGGAGCGACAGCGAAGTTTGCGCCTGAATGGATGCATTGGCGTATTTCGCCATGGACTTGTCGAAGCGCCGCGTCTCGTGCTGCTCGTTGTTGAAATATTTGACGGTCTCGTAATTCAGCAGACTGTCGACGGCCTTGGTGTTCGCGTCGGTGTCGCTGTCGTTCATCTCGCGACGATACTTCACGCGCCAGCGCGTGATGGCGAAGGTGAACCACACGTATGCCGCGACCATGAGAAGCGACACGAGTGCAATCGCCGTGTTGAGTTTCCAGATCATCTCTGCCGTGAAGAGCACGACCTGGAGGAGCGTGGGAAAGATCGAGAAAGTGGCGAACGAGAGCAGCGTATCGATACCCTTGGTGCCGCGCTCGATGACGCGCGACAGCCCGCCCGTCTTGCGCTCGAGATGAAAACGCAGCGACAGGGTGTGCACATGGGCGAAGGTCGCAACGCCGACCTCCCGCAAGGCGTGGTAGAGGACTTTGGCGAATATGCCGTCGCGCAGCTGCGCGAAGGCCTGCATCAGGATGCGCGACAGGACGTAGGAGACGATCAGTCCCATCGTGATGGCGAGCGGGATGAGAGCGGGCTTCCCGTGTGCCAGCTTATCGGTGATCCAGCCCAGGAACAGCGGCGATACCGCCGTCGCCAGGATGGCGAGCAACAGGCAGGCCATTGAGACCACGACGCGCAGCTTCAGGTCCGGCCGCCCCTTGGGCCACAGGTAAGGCAGCAGCATATAGAGTGGACGCAGCGAGGGTGTGCCGTCGCCGGTTTCCAAAAGCGGGTGAGGTCTGACCATGAAGTGTCCACTCTTTGTTGCGGTGCGACAAAAACGTGCTGCCGATGCTCGCGCCGGGCCTTTCGATGGTGCCAAGCGACGGAGATTTGTTTAGGTATCCAAATGGCACACCGCAATACCGGCGGGCGCACGGCGCCCATGTCCTCGCCCTCCCCAAACGACCGGGCGTGTTTTGACCCGGCACGAGGATCGCTGTCGATCTGCGTATTCTGCGGCTCCTCGCCGGGCACGAACACGGCTTATTCCGAAGCGGCGCGGGAGCTGGGCCGGCTGATCGGCGAGCGTGGTCATCGCCTCGTTTTCGGCGGCGGCTTTGTCGGCCTGATGGGCGAACTCGCCCGTGCTGCCAGCGAAGCCGGCGCTCCTATCATCGGCGTCCTGCCGGAATTTCTGCGGCACGTCGAGCCGCCGCGCGAACTCCTCGAGGAGCTCTTCATCACCGAGGATCTCCAGGTGCGCAAGGCGCGCATGATAGAACTGGCCGACGCCTTCGTCATCCTGCCGGGGGGCATGGGTACGATGGACGAGTATTTCGAGGTTGTCACAACGGCGCAGCTGGCCACGCACCGCAAACCAATCGTGCTGATCGACGTGAACGGCTACTTCAAGCCGCTCGACGACCTCATCCGCCACATCGTGTCTCACGGATTTGCGTCCGAAAGCTCGCTATCGCTGCACAAAGTGGTTGATGGTCCGCAGGCGGCAATCGCGGCAATCGTGGACCGCGGGGCTTCAGCCCCGCATGCGCGCCTGAAGGCGCGCGGTCCAGGGGAGCCGCCCCTCGAGCGCCACGATGAGTAGTGCCGTCCAGACACAGCCGAAGGTGATCGCGTTCACGCGCGTGAACGGTTCATGAAAAGCAAAGACCGCTAGCAGCAGCGTGATGGACGGGGACAGGTATTGTAGAAATCCCAGGGTTGTCAGGCGCACGCGGCGGGCACCGGCCGCAAACAGCGCCAGCGGCAACGCGGTGAGCGGCCCGGCACCGAGCAGGAGCGCATCCTTGAGAAGATTGGACGAAGGAAAGGCGCCTATGCCCTTGAACGCCCACAATCCCACGAGACCAGCCGTGAGCGGAAAAAGCACCATCGTCTCGATGAGCAGCCCGTCGAGAGCCGCCACCGGCGCGAGCTTGCGGAAATATCCGTAGAGTCCAAAGGAAAGCGCCAGCGCCAAAGCGATCCATGGCAGTCGCCCCAGGCTGATCGCCTGCACGGCGACGGCTACCGCGGCAAGCGCGATGGCAAGCATCCTGGTTCGCGACATCGGCTCGCGCAGGAAGACCACACCCAAGGCAAAGGACAGGAGCGGATTGATGTAATAGCCGAGACTGGCCGCAACGAGCTGATCGGTCGCGACGCAATAGATGTATATGGTCCAGTTCGTGGTGATCAGCAGGCTGGTCAGCACGAGCGTGGCCAACAGACGGCGCGAGCGAAATACCGCCGCCACACGTCCTGCATTGCCGTTCGCAACCGTAAACACGCCCACGAAGATCGCGCACCACACGACGCGATGCACCGTCAACTCGAACGGCGGGACATCGCCCAACAGGCGCCAGTAGAGTGGCACAACGCCCCAAAGCGCATACGACGCGGCAGCGTAAATAATTCCGCGGGATTCCTCGGAAGACTGGGCCGCACTCTCACTCATGCCGCGCGCACGCCATCCTTGAGCAGCTTGTAGCAGATGGCATCCACCAGCGCTTCGAACGACGCATCCACGATGTTCGGCGATACGCCCACGGTGGACCAGCGTCCCTCTTCCTTGTCGGCCCATTCGATCATGACGCGGGTGACGGCCTCGGTACCGCTCGTGAGGATACGCACCTTATAGTCGACGAGCCGCAAGTCCTGCAGAAATTGGGAATACTGGCCCAGATCCTTGCGCAGGGCTTGATCGAGAGCATTGATCGGACCGTTGCCCATGCCGACGTTGTAGAAGGTTTCGCCGCCTACGGTCAGTTTCACCACGGCTTCCGACACGGTCACGAGATCGCCCACCGCGTTGTGCCGGCGCTCGACCATGACGCGGAAGCTTTCGACGTCGAAGTAATCGGGCACCTCGCCAAGCGCGCGCCTGGCAAAAAGCTCGAAGGAGGCTTCTGCGCCGTCGTAGGAGTAGCCCAAATATTCTCGGTGCTTCACCTCTTCGAGCAAGCGGGCGAGCCGCTCGTCATGGGCTTCGATATCGACACCGGCCGCGGCAAGACGCGCCAGCAGGTTGGAGCGGCCGGCCTGATCCGAAACCAGAATCCGCCGCGTATTCCCGACCGCTTCCGGCGGCACGTGTTCATAAGTGCGTGGATCCTTCTGGACGGCGGAAGAGTGCAGGCCGCCTTTGTGCGCGAACGCCGACGGACCAACGTAAGCGGCGTGACGGTTGGGCGCGCGGTTGAGGATTTCGTCAAGCAGCCGCGACGTGTGCGTGATCTGCGCCAGCTGCGCCGGGCCGATGCCCGTTTCGAACCGCGAGGCATAGGGCTCCTTGAGAAGGAGAGTGGGGATGAGCGCACAGAGATTGGCGTTGCCGCAGCGTTCGCCGAGCCCGTTGAGCGTGCCTTGAAGCTGGGTGGCGCCGCCGCGCACGGCCGCGAGAGTGACGGCGACCGCCTGTTCCGTATCGTTGTGGGCATGAATGCCCAGCGCCGCTCCGGAAAGCGCCGCGCGCGTCTCCGAAACGATCCGGTAGACATCGTCGGGCATCGTGCCGCCATTGGTATCGCAGAGCACGAGCCAGCGTGCGCCTGCGCCGAATGCAGCGCGCAGGCAATCCAGCGCATAAGCTGGATTGGCCTTGTAACCGTCGAAATAATGCTCGGCATCGAACAGCGCCTCGCGCTTGCGCGCCACGACTGCCGCAATCGATTGCGCGATGTTGTCGAGATTTTCGCCGCGTGGAATCTCGAGCGCGACATCGACGTGAAAATCCCACGTCTTGCCGACGAGACACACTGAGCTCGCTTTGGCATCAAGAACCGCGGCGAGACCGGGATCGTTGGCGGCGCTGCGTCCCGCGCGTTTGGTCATTCCGAATGCCGTGAGCTTCGCCGATTTCAGCGGCACGGTTTCGGCGAAAAACGCGGTGTCGGTGGGATTGGCGCCAGGCCAGCCGCCTTCGATGTAATCGACGCCCAACGCGTCGAGGACACCGGCAATCTGCCGCTTGTCCTCGACGGAAAAATCCACGCCCTGCGTCTGTGCTCCGTCGCGCAGCGTCGTATCGAAGATATAGAGCCGCTCGCGGGTCATGGTGTGCGCGATCCAAAAGCTGTCATCCCGGCCAAGCGGCGCTCGCGCCGCGCAGAGCCGGGACCCAGGGCGCGAGCGTCTGCGTGCGCAATAATGTGCCCGCAGGAGTGTACCGAGAGAGTTATTCGCCGCGCAGACGCGCGGCGGCTGGATCCCGGATCTCGTCGCGCAAGCGCTCCTCGCCCGGGATGACAATTGTTGGGCAGAAGTTGTGAAGATCGGCTCATCGCTTCACCTCCCAGCTTGTCGTACCGTCGGGGTTGTCCTTGAGCTGAATGCCTTTGGCGAGGAGTGCATCGCGGATGCGGTCGGCTTCCTTGAAATCGCGCGCCTTACGCGCCGCAAGGCGGGCAGAAACCAGGTCGGAAATTTCCGTCACATCCACCGGCGGTTTCTGGACGATGCGTTCGGAAATCGTCGAAAAGCCGAGCAGCGAAAGCCCGCCGGCCAGTTCCTTGGGCTCGCTCTTGTGCAATTCCGCAATCGCCTGCGGCGTGTTCAGATCGTCGCCGAGCGCGGCAAGAAACGCCGCGCCGATATGGCGATCGGCAACCGGTTCGGCGTCCTGGTACCAGCGCTCCAGCATGTTCCAGCTCTCCTTCATGCCGTGCAGCGTCCAGTCGATCGGCTGGCGATAATGGGCGCGCAGCATGTTGAGCCTGAGCACTTCGCCGGGCCAGTCCTGCAACAGCTCGTGAATGGTGACGAAGTTGCCGAGGCTTTTCGACATCTTCTCGCCTTCGACATTGAGAAAGCCGTTGTGCATCCAGATGCGCGCCGGCGGATGGCCGTGATGGGCACATTCGCTCTGGGCGATCTCGTTCTCGTGATGGGGAAACACCAGATCGATGCCGCCGCCATGAATGTCGAAGCTGTCGCCCAGCAGCGCCTCGCTCATGGCCGAGCACTCCAGATGCCAGCCGGGGCGGCCGCGGCCCCACGGGCTTTCCCATCCCGGTGTCGCCTCGTCGGATGGCTTCCACAGCACGAAATCCATGGCGCCGCGCTTGTACGGCGCCACGTCGACGCGCGCGCCGGCGACCATCTCGTCGAGCGACCGGCGCGCCAGCTTGCCGTAATCGGGCTTCGACGAGACGTCGAACAGCACATGGCCGTCGGCGGCATAGGCATGTCCGCCTGCGATCAGCTTCTCGATGAGCCCGATCATGCGCCCCACAAATTCGGTGGCGCGCGGCTCGTGCGTCGGTGCAAGGCAGCCCAACGCGGCCACGTCTTCCTGGTAGATGCGGGCGGTCTCTGCCGTCAGCTCGCGCACGATATCCAGAATGGGAATATCCCGTCCGGCCTGGCGCTCCTTTGCCCGCGCGTTGATCTTGTCGTCGATGTCGGTGATGTTGCGCACATAAGTGACGTGGCGTTCGCCGTAGATGTGGCGAAGCAGGCGAAACAGCACATCGAAGACGATCACCGGCCGCGCATTGCCGATGTGGGCGAAGTCGTAGACGGTCGGCCCGCACACATACATGCGAACATCGGCCGGATCGATCGGCGCAAAGTCCACCTTGGAGCGCGTAAGTGTATTGTAGAGGCGAAGGGTCATTGTGCGCCTCCCGGACGTTTCTTCGGACCGCGCGCCTTCAGGCGCGCATGCGGGGCTGAAGCCCCGCGGTCCAAGCAGCGATTCTTAAACATAGACACATCCATACGCGCCTTGAGCGCTTCGCATGTGATTACCGGAGGATTGGGAAGAGGAAAAAGGGGAGTGTCGCGGCGTCAGCCGCAAATCGCGCGCCGTTGAATTTGCCAAACTTGAATTCGCCAAGTTCTCACGCGGTTTCCCCGTTCAGCCTGGCCATGGCTTTGGCCCGGCCGATGAGGGGTAGCAGCTTTTTGAGCTCCGGTCCATGCTCGCGGCCCGTCAGCGCCAGCCGCAGGGGATGGAACAGTGCCCTGCCCTTGGTGCCGGTGGCGGTCGCCAATTCGGAGGTCCAGGCGCCCCAGGTCGCTTCCGTCCATGGCTCGGGCGGCAGCAGCGCAGACGCCTTACCAAGCAGTTCGGCGCTTTCGATGACCGGATCGACCGGTCCCGAAACCACGCGCCACAACGCGATCGTATCCCCGAGCCGTTCGACATTCGGCCGTACCGTCTCCCAGAACTCCGGCCCGCCGTCTACGCCCAAGTCCTTGAGCCGCGCCGATACCGTTTCGTAAGGCGCGCCGTGCAGCAGCTTGGCGTTGAGACCTGCAAGCTCGGCCGGATCGAAATGGGCGGGCGCGCGGCCGACCTTCTCGAACGCAAATTCCTGCGCCAGCGCGTCGAGCGAGGGTTTGAGCTCGATGGCATCGGATGTTCCGGCCTTCGCCAGATAGCAGCACAGCGCCAGCGGCTCGATGCCCTCCTCGTCGCGCAGCATAGCCAAGGAGAGAGACCCCAGCCGCTTCGACAGCGCCTCCCCGCCGGCGCCGACCAGCAGCGGAAAATGCGCAAAAGCGGGCACGCGCGCACCGAGCGCTTCGAAAATCTCGATCTGCACGGCTGTGTTGGTGACATGGTCCTCGCCGCGAACGATATGGCTCACATCGAAATCGATGTCGTCGACAACTGAAGGCAGCGTGTAGAGGAATCTGCCGTCTTCCCGGATCAGCACCGGATCGGACAAGGTCGCCGTGTCGATTTCCACCTCGCCGCGCACGAGATCGCGCCAATGCGCGTGCGCGTGGCTGAGCTTGAAGCGCCAGTGCGGAAGACGACCCTGTGCCTCCAGTTGCGCACGCTCATCCGGCGATAGCTTCAGCGCCCCGCGGTCGTAGACGGGGGGCTTTCCCATGGCGGTTTGGCGCTTGCGCTTGCGCTCGAGTTCGAGCGCTGTCTCGTAGCAGGGATAAAGGCGGCCTGCCGCTTTCAGCTTTTCTTCGGCAGCCTTGTAAGCGTTGGTGCGCACGGACTGGCGGGCAAACAGATCATGCGCGATCCCGAGCCAAGTCAGATCGGCAATGATCGCGTGTTCGAATTCCGTCTTGGAGCGCTCGGTGTCGGTATCGTCGATGCGAAGGAAGAAACGTGCTCCTTCCTTCTTGGCAAATAGAAAGTTCAGTAGTGCCGTGCGGGCATTGCCGACGTGCAACAGCCCCGTCGGCGACGGCGCAAAGCGAACAAGCGGGCTCATCGCGCGTCCCGGAAGGCGTTGGTGATGGGGTAGCGCCGATCTCGGCCGAAATTCTTCTGCGTGATTTTCACGCCCGGCGGCGACTGGCGTCGCTTGTATTCGGCAATGTACAGCAGGTGTTCGACGCGCTTGATCGTCGCGGATTCATAACCCTTCGCCACCACGTCCTCGAACGCCATTTCCTTCTCGACGAGGCATTCGAGAATGCCATCGAGGATATCGTAAGGCGGTAGCGAATCCTGATCGAGCTGATCGGCGCGCAGCTCGGCCGTCGGCGGACGCGTAAGGATGTTCTCCGGAATGACCCGGCCCTTCGGTCCCTTGGCGCCGCGCGGATATTGCTGATTGCGCCAGCGCGCCAGGCGATAGACTTCGGTCTTGTAGACATCCTTGAGCACGTTGTAGCCACCGCACATATCGCCATAAAGCGTCGCATAACCCACGCTCATCTCCGATTTGTTGCCCGTGGTCAGCACCATCGGCCCGAACTTGTTGGAGATCGCCATGAGGATCAGCCCGCGCACGCGCGACTGGACGTTCTCCTCCGTCGTATCCGCAGCGCGGCCGGCAAAGACGGGCGCCAGCATTTCGCCGAATGTTTTGACGGCAGGCTCGATCGGAACGATCTCGTAGTGCGTACCCAAAAGCTTTGCGCAAGCCTCGGCATCGACCAGGCTCTCTTCGACCGTATAGCGCGACGGCATCATCACGCAGCGCACACGCTCGGCTCCGAGAGCATCGACGGCCACTGCAGCCGATAAAGCCGAATCGATGCCGCCCGAAAGACCGAGCACGACACCGGGGAATCGGTTCTTATCGACGTAGTCGCGCAACGCCAGCACCAACGCGCGATAGATGGACGGCGTGCGATCCTCCCCGCCCCAACGCTCGGCAGGCTCGCAAATCCACGAGTCGCCGCTGCGCCGCCAGTTCGTCACCACAACGCGCTCCTCCCAGGCCGGCAGCGAGCAAGCGATCGTGCAATCGGCGTTGACGACGAAGGAGGCGCCGTCAAACACGAGTTCGTCCTGTCCGCCCACCTGATTGAGGTAGATCAGCGGCCGGTGCGTTTCGGTGACACGTGCCGCCGCGAGGTTGATGCGCACGTCTTCCTTGCCCGCTTCGAACGGCGAGCCGTTGGGCACGAGCAGGATCTCTCCGCCGGTTTCGGCCAGACATTCCACGACATCGGATGTCCAGATGTCCTCGCAAATCGGTACGCCGACGCGCACGCCGCGGATATTGAACGGTCCCGGCATGTTGCCCGGCGTGAACACCCGCTTCTCGTCGAATACGCCGTAGTTCGGCAGATCGACCTTGAAGCTGCGTGCTGCGATCCGGCCTTCATCGAGCAGCAGGACGGCATTGTAGAGCTTTCCCGCCTCGACCCATGGCGAGCCCATCAGAACGGCAGGGCCTCCGTCCGCCGTCTCGCGGGCGAGCATTTCCACGGCCAGGCGCGCATCGTCCTGCAAGGCCGGCTTCAGCACCAGGTCTTCGGGCGGATAGCCGACGATAAAGAGCTCGCTGAAGAGAATGACGTCCGCACCGGCAGCTTCGCCGCGCGCCGCGCGTGCCTTTTCGAGGTTGCCGACGATGTCGCCCATGATGGGATTGAGCTGCGCCAGTGCAATGCGAAATACGTCTTTCATGTGGGGAACTTAGTGCGAGAGACGCTCATAGGGAAATCATAAGCTCTGACCGCCGTCTCAATGTGGGCGGGCTGTTGCTTATGTGGCTTATATTGAGTTGCCGGACCCGCCAGCGACTATCGGAGTTTGAGCAGCATGGGCGCACCGGAATGGCTGTCTTCCAGCCGGCATGCGACGATGCGTTGCCACCGATGCCCGCAAGATACCTGCGTTCCGAGTGGCAATCTCAAGCGCTCATCGCCCGCCGCTCGAACACCGGGGCCAGCTGCTCCATCTCGCACGCTTCCTCGATCAGCAGAGCCGTCTCCAGAGCGCGGCGCGCTTCCTCGGGCCGCACGAGCGTCGCCGCTCCGGCCCTGACCGCGTTCACAAATGCCTCCACGGACTCTCCCAGCGGATCATTGAGTTCGAGCGGATTGAGCGGCCGTCCTGTCGTGTTGCGGACATTGCGGGTGACGAAATCGATTTCGATCACGCCGTCGGAATAGACCACGCGCATGCCGCGCCGGCGGGTCTTGGCCACGCGGCTCGCCGTCAGACGCGCTCGCGCACCGGTATCAAATGTAAGCAGAGCCGACGTGGCATCAGAGCGCCGCGCCAATCCCGCATAACTCCGTGCATCGACATCGCTCAATTCATCCGGGATGAGGCGATGCACGAGGTCAAGATCATGAATCATGAGATCGAGCGCAACGCTAACATCGCCGCCTCTACCCGTCCATGGACCCTCGCGCCAGCATTCCACTTCCAGAGGTGCGTCGACGTAATCCAGAAGCC
>Ga0335085_10006012_pt1 | contig 19289 bp, 21 predicted proteins | sample Lox_Sample_45_FD_206712 | JGI IMG/M metagenome (GOLD analysis project Ga0335085, IMG submission 206712) | Soil microbial communities from Loxahatchee National Wildlife Refuge, Florida, United States - Lox_Sample_4.5 | ecosystem: Environmental > Terrestrial > Soil > Wetlands | place: USA...
TCTCGTGTTTCGCGACGCGAGTTTTCGTGTGTCTGCCGGCGAGGCGATGACTGTGCTTGGGCCGAATGGATCGGGAAAGACGTCGCTGTTGCGAATTCTGGGCGGATTGCTGGCGCAAGCCTCGGGCCGCGTCCGAACGGTGAGCGAAACTGGAGAAACAAGCGAGGCCGAGGACCGGCGACCGCTCGTCGGGTGGTTCGCTCATCAGGACGGAATCAAGGCGCAGCTCTCGCCACGGGAGAACCTTCGTTTCGTCGCAAAGTTCTTCGGTGCCGATGCAACGGCGATCGAAGCTCTGCTGGCAAACGTCGGACTTGCGTCGCTGGCCGATCTGGGCTGTCGCTACCTCTCTGCTGGACAGCGGAAGCGGCTTGCCCTGGCGCGGCTGCAGCTTGTTTCCCGTCCTCTATGGTTGCTGGACGAGCCATTCGCTTCGCTCGACCAGAACGGACGCTCGCTTGCCGCGCAGGCCATCCGCGGCCACGTCGCGAGCGGCGGCATCGCCATCATCGCCACGCACGATCCGATGCCGTTCGATTGCCGGACATTGAGCCTCGCGTGAGCGCATTCGCAACACTGCTGGCCCGCGACGTGCGCCTCGCCTTTCGCGCGGGCGGCAATGCCGCCCTGTCGCTTGGGTTCTTCGTTGCGGTTGCGATCCTGATGCCGCTTGGGATCGGCAGCGATCCAGCCCTGCTCGCGCGCATTGCCGGCGGCGTGATCTGGGTGTCGGCGGTGCTTGCGGCGCTACTGGGACTGGACCGCCTGTTCCAGCCGGATCTCGACGACGGCACGCTCGATCTCCTGGCGATGGGACCGTTGCCGCTCGAAGGAATCGCAACGGCAAAAGCCGCCAGCCATTGGCTCACGACCGGTTTGCCGCTGACCTTGCTGTCGCCGGTGCTGGCGCTGCTGCTCGCGCTCCCGGCCAAGGCCATTGGAACGCTGGTGCTCTCGCTCGCCATCGGTACGCCCGCGTTGAGCGCGATGGGCAGCATCGTGGCCGCCGTGACATTATCGGTCCGCCGCGGCGGGCTGCTCCTGCCGCTGATCATCCTGCCGCTGATCGTGCCGGCCGTCGTGTTCGGGGCGGGCGCGGTGCTCGCGGCCATGGACGGGATCGCCAGCGGCGCGCTGTGGCTGCTGGCCGCCTATTCCTTCGTGACCGTCATCCTCTCGCCCTTTGCCGCGGGTGCGGCACTGCGCTTTGCCTTGTCGGAGTGAGCCATGCTTGTGACACCGTTCTTCGCCCGTTAGACCCACAGCCGATGCTCCAGTTCGCCAATCCGAAACGGTTCATGGACGCGACTGCGTCGGCGCTGCCGTGGCTCTCGGCCCTTACCGCAGCACTCTTCCTCGTCGGGCTGTATCTCTCCTTTACCGCGCCGCCGGACTACCAGCAGGGCGACACGGTGCGGATCATGTTCGTGCATGTGCCGGCCGCGTGGATCTCCATGTCGGGCTACGCCTTCATCGCGGTCGCCTCCGCCATCGGACTGATCAACCGCCATCCGCTGGCCGATGTGGCGGCGCGACAGGCTGCACCGCTCGGCGCGATGTTCACGGCGCTGGCGCTGATCACAGGATCGCTGTGGGGACGGCCGATGTGGGGCACATACTGGGTGTGGGATGGGAGGCTGACATCTTTCCTCCTGCTGCTGCTGCTTTATCTCGGCTATCTCGGATTGTGGCAGGCGATCGAGGATGAAACGCGGGCCGCGCGCGCCGCCGCCATCCTCGCGCTGGTCGGCGTGGTGAACCTGCCCATCATTGAATTCTCCGTCGACTGGTGGACGACATTGCACCAGGGCGAAAGCATCCTGCGCAAGGGCGGATCGCAGATCTCCGCGGTGTTTCTGTGGCCGCTGTTCACGATGGCCGCAGCCTATACCATGCTGTTCGCGACGCTTCTTCTGGTGCGCATGCGCACGGCCATCCTGGAGCGGCGCATTCGCACCGCGCTGATGGAGTCCGCGGCATGATGGCGAAGTTTCTCGCGATGGGCGGGTACGCGGCGTATGTCTGGCCCGCCTACGGAATCAGTTTCGTGGCCATTGTCGCCGCGATCGTTCTTGCACTCGCCGCCTACCGCCGCGCACTGGAACGCGCCCGCGCGCTCGATGCACGAAAATGAAGCGCCTTGTCTACATCGTGCCGATCATCGCCTTTGCCGCGCTCGCGTATCTCCTGTTTCACAGCCTGTCCGGCGCGCCGCCCGATCAACTGCCGTCCGCCTTCATCGGCAAGCCCGCGCCGACGATCAGCCTTCCGGCGCTGGACAAACGCACGGTTGCATTTTCACGGGCCGATCTTTCCGCTGGACACGTCACGGTTGTAAATGTGTGGGCGTCGTGGTGCGCCCCGTGCAAGGAGGAAGCTCCGATGCTTGCGGCGCTGGCAAAGCGGAACGATCTGCAGGTCTTCGGGCTCGTCTACAAGGACCGGCCAGAGAAGGCGCGCGCCTTTCTCGATTCCGCGGGAAACCCATTTGCGCGCATCGACATCGACGGCAACGGCCGTGCCGCCATCGACTGGGGCGTGTACGATGTGCCGGAGACGTTCGTGATCGACGGGCGCGGCATCATCCGCTTGCGGTTTTCCGGACCGATCACGCCGGAGGTTCTGTCCGGCACGTTGCTGCCCGCCATCGAGCAGGCCGAGGCCGCCGGCCGGCCGGCTTAAGCATGTGGAAACCATGTTGTGGAACGTTGGCGTCATGCAGATCAGCGCCAGCAACGCCGTGATCGCGGCGCAAACCGCGGCCCATCCGAAGCCTCTGCGTCTGCCGGAACTCTCGACGCAAAAGGCGCCGGCCCAGGCTCAGAGCGTCAGACCGACCGCCAATGCGGCCGCTCAGCCGAACCCGTTGGCGCGGCCCGGGTCGCAGCTGAATATCCTTATTTAGACAAGGACTTGGTCTTCAACCGGCGCATCTTGCGGCGGAACGCCGGCGCACTCGTCGACGTGATGGCCTCACCGGCTGCCGCAATTACTGCGAGGGATTTCACGAACTTTGCTCGCTCCGGCGCCGGCAAGGCTTCCAGCATCTGCCGCTCGGCCCGGTCGGCAGCGGTGCGCGCGCCCCGCAACGCCTTGCGCCCTTGCGGCGTAATCGAAACCGCGTAGGCGCGCAGATCGTCCTCGGTGCGCTTCTTGGTGATGTGGCCCCGCTCCAGCAGGCGGCGAACCATTTCCGCGAGCGTCGAGCGGTCGACGCCCGTCATCTCGACGAGTGCGGTCTGACTCACGTCTTCATTGGTCTCAAGAGCAGAGAGGACGGTGAACTGCGGACGCGTCAATTCGCGTGCGCCGGGCTCTCGCGCGTAGAGATCGGCGTAAAACTGTTCGCAGCGGCGCATGAGGTGAGAAGGAGCTTCGGAGCGTTCAAAATGCCCATTGGTCCGCCGCTGCCCCTTCGAAGCCATCGAAAACACCCCTGCCAAATGAGTCGCTGCCATTTGCCCGCGCTCGTTTCATCGACGACCGCTTCTTGCACTACACGCCCGAGGAACGCCGGGTGGGCTCCATCCCCCGCGAATGGAAAACAGAGATTAGAACAACCTCGCTTCGCACGACAACTTGTTTCGACGATGATGCGCTGAAATGTTTTGTCGCGGCTTGAGGTGCGTTGCAATGGAACGTCCCGGCAATATTCAATCGCCGCAGAGCGAACTCAAATTGCGTCAGCCGATGAAGTGTGAAATATCCCTTGGAAGTGATTGATATTTTCAATTCACTTCCAATTGCTTCTCAGCTTTCAGGCTCCTGCTTCACCTCGTAACGCAGTACAAGCGGTGTTTGTGCCATAGCGAACACCAGCGTGAGCGGGATCGCGCCGAACAGTTTGAATCCTGCCCAGAACGTGTCCGAGAAATTTCGCCACACGATTTCGTTGAGCACGGCCATCGCGACGAAGAAGACGATCCAGCGATAGGTGAGAATGCGCCAGCCATCGTCGGTTAAATGGAATGCGTGGTCGAACAATGTCTTGATGAAATTTCGCCCCGTTGCGATGCCGCCGGCGAGCAGGATTGCGAAAATCGTATAGATGATAGTGGGCTTTAGCTTGATAAACGTCTTGTCATGCAGATAGAGCGTCAGGCCGCCGAAAATGAGCACAACGACGCCGGTCACGATAGGCATTGGTGACAGGCGGCGCTCGATCAGGAATCCGATCATCAGCGCCGCGACGATCGCCACCATGAAGACGGCGGTCGCGGCAAAAATGTCGCTGAGGCGCAGCACGGCAAAGAAGATGGCCAGCGGCCCGATATCAAGCGCAAACCGCGCCAGCGGTGGCAGCTTCCTCGGCTTGGCGGCTTCGGACATCACGCCGCCCCGGTCAGCGCCTTGGCGAAGGCGGCCGCATCGAAGGCCTGAAGATCGCCGACCTGCTCACCCACGCCGATGAAGTGGACCGGCAGACCGAATCTGTCGGCAATTGTCACCAGGATTCCACCTTTGGCCGTTCCGTCCAGTTTCGTCATGACAAGACCCGTCAACGGAACAACCCCCTGAAATGCCTCAACCTGCGAGACGGCGTTCTGGCCTGTCGTCGCGTCCAGCACAAGCAGCACAGCATGCGGGGCGGAGGGATCGAGCTTCTTCAGGACGCGCGCGATCTTCTGCAGTTCCGCCATCAACCCGGCTTTGTTCTGCAACCGTCCAGCCGTGTCGATGAGCACGACGTCGGCACCGCTCGCTCTCGCTTTCTCGACGGCTTCGAACGCAAGGCCCGCCGCGTCCGAGCCGGGTCCCTTCGCCACGACCTCCGCACCCGTGCGCTGACCCCAGATCTGGAGTTGCTCGATGGCCGCGGCACGAAATGTGTCGCCGGCGGCCAGCACGACCTTGCGGCCGGTGTTTGCAAGTTTCTGCGCAAGCTTGCCGATGGTCGTGGTCTTTCCCGTGCCGTTCACGCCGGCGACGAGGATGACGAACGGTTTTTTCTCGCGATCGATGAGCAGCGGCTTTTCGGCCGGCTTCAGAACATCGGCAATTTCCTTGGCCAGGATCTGGCGCAGATCGTATTCCGCGATGTCGCGGCCGTACCTGCCTTCGCCGACTCCAGCGGCAATCTTCGCGGCAAGCGCGGGACCAAGATCGGCGCGGATCAGCGCCTCCTCGAGATCGCCGATGGAATCGGCATCCAGCTTCGTCTTCGTGAAAACGCCGGTAAGGTTGTCGCTCAAGCCCGCGGTGCTGCGCGACAAGCCGGCTTGCAGCCGCTCGAAGAAGGTGGGCGGCGGCGGGGCTTCGCCAAAATCTCTCATGCCGCGGCCGCAATCAGATGTGTGTCGGTTGCGTCTGTCACGCGCACGCGGGCAAACGTGCCCGGTTGCGACGCTTCGCTTAGCCGTACGGGAGCGAAGCATGCCGTGCGGCCGACGCCGTCCTTCTCCACCAGCACCGATTGTTCGGAGCTGACGAGGGATTTCAGTCTCGAGGCCAGCGCACCCGCACCCTTCGCGCGAAGCCGCGCGGCGCGGGTCTTCACCGTTTGCCGGCCGACTTGCGGCATGCGCGCGGCCGGTGTGCCCTTGCGCGGGCTGAAGGGAAAGACGTGCAGGTAGCTCAAGCCCGCCTCGTCGACGAGCGCGAGCGTATTGTCGAACATCGCGTCGGTTTCGGTCGGGAAGCCGGCGATCAGATCGGCGCCGAACGCCGCATTCGGGCGCAGGCGCCGGACCTCGTTGCAGAAGTCGATCGTGTGCTGGCGCGAATGGCGGCGCTTCATGCGCTTGAGGATGAGATCGTCGCCCGACTGCGCCGACAAATGGAAATGCGGCGCCAGCCGTTCCTCTTCGGCAATCAGCCGCATTAGCGCGGGATCCGCTTCGATGGAATCGATGGAGGACAGCCGCAGACGTTTGATCTCGGGCACCAGCTTCAGGATTTTGGCGGTGAGATCGCCGAGCGTCGGTTGTCCGGGAAGATCGGCGCCATAGCTGGTGAGATCGACGCCGGTGAGAACAATTTCGCCGAATCCCTTTTCGGCCAGGCGCCGCGCTTCGGCGACAACCGATCCCATGGGCACGCTGCGCGAATTCCCGCGGCCGTAGGGGATGATGCAGAAGGTGCAGCGGTGGTCGCAGCCGTTCTGCACCTGCAGGAAGGCGCGGGCGCGGCCATCGAAGGAGTCGACGAACTGGGCCGCGGTTTCCGTCACGCTGAAGATGTCGTTGACGCGGACGCGCTCAGCCGAAGCCAATCCGAAATCCGCGTAACTGTCGACGGCCAGCTTTTCCTGGTTGCCGAGCACGGCATCGACTTCCGCCATATCCGAATAGGTCTGCGTCTCGGTTTGCGCCGCGCATCCGGTGACGATGATTTTCGCGCCCGGATTTTCACGGCGTGTCTTGCGGATCGCCTGTTTCGATTGCCGCACCGCCTCGGCCGTCACCGCACAGGTGTTGAAGATCACCGCATTGTCGAGACCCGCTTCCGTGGCGCGGGCACGGATGGCTTCGGACTCGTACGCATTGAGCCGGCAGCCGAAGGTGACGACATCGAGGCTCATCGCGTCAGTGCCTCGAGATCGATGTCGCCACGATAACTGAGCGCCGTCGGACCGGTCATGAACACCGGCGCATCACCGCCGTTCCATTCGATCGTCAAGGTGCCGCCGTCGAGAATGACATCCGTCCGGGCGGCGGCGAGTCCGCGGCGATGCGCGGCGACCGCGGCAGCGCATGCGCCGGTGCCGCAGGCCATGGTCACACCCACACCGCGCTCCCACACCCGCATGCGAATGCGGTTGGGCGTCAGAACATGGACGAACTCCACATTGGTGCGCTCCGGAAACATCGGGTGATGCTCGATGATGGGACCGAGCGATTGCGCCAGCCCCAGACCCTGCTCATCCACGAACAGCACGCAATGCGGATTGCCGACCGAAAGGGCGGAAACGGATTTCAGCGCCGGCAGATCGATTCCGGCGATCTCCAGCGCAAAGGATTTCGTCTCGACCTCTTCGCGCAATGGAATCGCGCGCCAATCGAAGGACGGCGTGCCCATATCCACAGTGACGCTGGCGCCGTTGGCGCGGCAAACGAGCGCGCCCCCCGCCGTTTCCATGGAAATCGAATCGCGGCCGCTTTCATTGAACAACAATTGCGCCACGCAGCGCGCGGCATTGCCGCAGCTTTCCACTTCGCCGCCGTCGGAATTGAAAATGCGCATCGCCACATTGGCGCCGTTGCGCGCGCCCTCGATCACGATCACCTGATCGCAGCCGATGCCGAGACGGCGGTCGGCGATGGCGCGGGCCTGCGCACGGTCGAGCGAAACCGGGCTCTTTCGTGCGTCGAATACCACGAAATCGTTGCCGAGCCCGTGCATCTTCAGGAAGGCGGTCATATCGCGGCTATATAGTGGGAAGGCGCCTGCCGGACCAGAGCGGTTGACGAAGCCGCCCGAAATTTTCCAAAACCCGCCCCGCTGAGGCGTGGAGATGGATTGATGCAATTCGGCAAATGGATGGTCGGCGTGGTTCTGGCCGGCGCCCTTGCGGGCGGCTGGCAGGCAATTGCGGTGGGAGCATCGAGCATGACGGAGCAGGCCAATGTCGAAGATCCGTTTCTGTGGCTCGAGGACATCCATGGCGCCAAGCCGCTCGACTGGGTGAAGCAGCAGAACGCGCGCTCGCTCGGCGTGCTGCAGGCCGATGCCGACTACAAGCCCTATTACGATTCCATTCTCTCCGTCCTCGATGCCACCGACCGCATTCCGTACGGCCAGCTCGACCACAATTACGTCTTCAACTTCTGGCAGGATGCGGAACATCCCAAGGGCGTGTGGCGGCGCACGACGATTGCCGATTACGCCAATCCGAATCCGAAATGGGAAAACCTGCTCGATGTCGACAAGCTTGCGGCCGATGAACACGAGAACTGGGTGTGGAAGGGCGGCGATTGCGAACCGTCTCTGACGCACTGCCTTGTTGGTCTCTCGCGCGGCGGCGGCGATGCCGTTGTCGTGCGCGAGTTCGATCTCGCCACCAAGTCGTTCCTGAAAGACGGCTTCGTGCTCACCGAAGCGAAATCGAGCTTCAGCTACATCGATGACAACACCGTTCTGTTCGGCACGGATTTCGGGCCGGGCTCGCTCACCACGAGCGGCTATCCGCGCATCGTGAAATTGTGGAAGCGCGGCACACCGATTGCCAATGCCACGACCGTGTACGAAGGCCAATCCTCGGACGTTGGCATCAATCCGCTGGTGTTTCGTGGACCTTACGGCGTCGCGGCACTGGTGGCGCGCGGCATCACCTTCTACGAGACAGAATATTACTACGTGAACGCGGACGGCAGCATCCGCAAACTACCCCTGCCGCTCGGCGCCGACGTCAAGGGCGTGACGGAAGGCAATCTGATCCTCACGCTGCGCGAGGACTGGTCACTCGGCAACAAGCATTTCGCGAAGGGCTCGCTGCTGGCCGTTCCGCTTGGTCCGTGGGTGGCGGGCGCGGCGCTGCCGGCCGTGGTGACGCTATACACGCCTGGACCGCGGTCCTCGATCGAGGAAGTTTCCGCCGGCCGCGATGCGGTTTATGCCGCGATCTACGACAACGTCATCGGCAGCGTGCGCGCATTCCGCCAGGACGAGGCCGGCGCATGGAGCAGCACGAAACTCGATCTGCCGCCGGGCGGTTCGGTGCACGTGATGAGCACCAATGATTGGGGCCCGGAAGCGCAGTTCTCGTTCGAAAGCTATCTCGTGCCGCCGACGCTCTATCACGACACCGGCGACAATCATCCGATCGCGCTGAAATCCCTGCCGGCGCGCTTCGATGCGTCGGGGCTCGTCATGGCGCAGTTCGAGGCGACCTCGAAGGACGGCACGAAGATCCCCTACTTCGTCGTGCAGCCGAAGGACCGGGCGAAGCCCGCGCCGACCGTGCTCTATGGCTATGGCGGGTTCGAGATTTCGCTGACACCCAGCTACTCGGCAAATTTCGGCCGGCTGTGGCTGACCAAGGGCGGCGTCTATGTTGTTGCCAACATCCGTGGTGGCGGCGAGTTCGGTCCGGCCTGGCACGATGCGGCGCTGCTCACCAACCGGCAGAAGGCGTATGACGACTTCCAGGCGGTGGCGCAGGACCTCGTGACGCGCGGCATCACCACGCCCAAACAGCTAGGCATCATGGGCGGATCGAACGGCGGACTGCTCGTCAGCGCCAACATGGTGGAGCGGCCCGACCTGTTCGGGGCCGTCGTCTGCCAGGTGCCGCTGATCGACATGATCCGCTACACGCAGATCGGCGCCGGCGCGTCATGGGAAGCCGAGTATGGCGATCCGGCCAAACCGGAATTGCGCGAAGCCATCCTGAAATACTCGCCGTACCAGAATGTGAAGAAGGACGTGACCTATCCGCCGGTGCTGTTCGTCACCGCCACGTCGGATGACCGCGTCACGCCGGTGCATGCCCGAAAGATGGCGGCGCGGATGGAAGCACAGGGCCACGACGTCCTGTTCTACGAGAACACCGATGGCGGTCATGCCGCGGCGGCCAATCACAAACAGGCGGCCGAGATGTGGGCCTTATCTTTTGTGTATCTGAAGCAGAAGCTTCAGAAATAGGGAACCGTCGGAACGCTCGACATATCTTTCCACGAGATGATTGCGCTGCTCGCGCTCCTCGGGTTAAATCGAATCGGCTGAGGGGCCGATAAGGGGCAACGGTGTTGCAATCGGTGGAGCACAATTTTCTGCCGGCCGAACGGCCGGCAAAAACCCGCGACGGCGCGTCGCCAGAGCATTCCTCAAATCCACAGGAGACGGACGACCTTCCCTACCGCGTCGAGCTCTGGAACCTTGAGCGGACCGCCGTCGAGCAGGTTCTGGCCATCGCCGCAAATGCAAGCATCGGCTATTCCGCGTTTTATGCGGCGGCCCGGGATCATTTCGAACGATACATCACCTTGCGACACAAGACTGCTATCATAAATCGCTGGAACACCCCGCCGCATTAGGGCATTCCCGACAGGTCGGGACCAGCCGGACTGGAGGCGCGCACCAATGGTTGCGCCACGCAAGCCAAAGACGAAGAAGGGCCGCAGCGCTTCGCCGTCGACTCCCCCGTTCGATCTGCCCTATCGGGTTGAACTCTGGCATCACGACCGCAGCGCCATCGAACGGATCGTCGCCCGCGCCCATAGCGAGTCCCTGGCGCGCGCCATCTTCAACTCGGCCTGCGACGAATTCCCTGAGCGCTATCTGAGCCTTTGGCGTGGCCGCGAGCGGCTGGACCACAAGGGCTAGCTTCACGATTGTGTGCCGCTCGCGCTGGCGGCTTGACCGGCCGTATCGGCCCTCGCACAAAAGCCTGTCCACAGGGGGTTCCACCCATGCGCCTTGGCATGATTTCGCTCACCGCTGTTCTAATATTCGGCACTTCGCTCGCGATCGCCGAGACGGACAACGATCCCTATCTCTGGCTGTCCGACATCCAGGGCGCCAAGGCGCTTTCCTGGGTGAAGGGGCAGAACGAAAAGAGCGAGGCGTCGCTCCGGCAGGATCCTGACTACCAGCGCGACTACGACGCGATGCTCAAGGTGCTGAATGCCAACGATCGCATTCCTGAGCCCGAAATTGTCGATCATCAGTGGGTGTTCAATTTCTGGCAGGACGCCGAACATGTGCGTGGGCTTTGGCGGCGCACGACCGTCTCCGATTACGCGAATGCCAATCCCAACTGGCAGGTGCTGCTGGATGTCGACAAATACGACCACGACACCGGCAAGAACTGGGTGTGGCAGGGGGCGGACTGCACGCCATCCTTCGGCCGCTGTCTCGTTGCACTATCACCAGGCGGAACGGACGCGCACGAAGTGCACGAGTTCGATCCCAAGGCCGGCAAGTTCGTCGATGACGGATTTAGCCTCGCGCAAGCCAAGTCCGAAGCCCGCTATATCGACGACAACACGATCCTGTTCGCCACCGATTTCGGCCCCGGCACCGTCACGCCATCCTCCTATCCGCGCATCGTGAAGCTGTGGCATCGCGGGGAACCGATCTCGGCTGCCAAGACCGTGTACGAAGCGAAGGCCGACGACATCGGTGCCAACGCCGCCATCTTCCACGGCCCCTATGGCACGATTCCGCTGGTCATCCGCCGCGTCACGTTCTTTACGGCGAATTTCTTCTTCGTGAAGCCGGACGGCTCGACCGTGCAGCTTCCCATTCCCGACAGCGCCGAGATCAAGGGCGTCACGCAAGGCCAGCTGATCCTCACCTTGCGCGACGACTGGACGCCGCAAGGCCAGAAGAAGATCGCCAAGGGCTCGCTGGTCGCCTTCCCGGTGCTCGACTTCGCGCAGAGCGGCAAGATGCAGAACGTCGCGGTGCTCTACACGCCGGGTCCGCGCGCCATGATCGCGCAGGATGTGTCGGTGGGGCGCGATGCCGTCTACGCGCCGATCTATGTCAACGTCATCGGCTCGATCCACCAATTCAAACTGGCGAGCGGCAAGTGGAGCGACACGACACTCGCCATGCCGAAGAACGGATCGACGGGCGTCGACGCCACCAACGATTGGGGTCCGGAAGCCTATCTCACGTTCCAGAGCTTCACCCAGCCGCCGACGCTCTATCAGTATGACGGCACAGGCGCGCCGAAGGCCATCAAGTCGGAGCCGCAGCGCTTCGATCCCAACATGGTGACGGTAAGCCAAGCCTGGGCGACGTCGCGCGATGGGACGAAGGTGCCGTACTTCCTCGTGCGGCCGCGCGGTACAAAAGGTGCCATCCCCACGATCCTCTATAGCTATGGCGGCTATGAGCTGTCGCTCAATCCCTGGTACTGGAACGACGGCCACCGGCCGATCTATCCCGCCGTGCCGTGGTTTTCGAAGGGCGGCGCCATCGTCGTCGCCAACATCCGCGGAGGCGGCGAGTTCGGGCCTTCGTGGCATCAGGCGGCGCTGAAAGAACATCGCCAGCGCGCCTTCGACGATTTCGCCGCCGTGGCGAAGGACATCGAGACGCGCGGGCTGACCACACCGAAACAATTGGGCATCGTCGGCGCGTCGAACGGCGGCGTGCTCACCACCGTAACGATGACGCAGCACCCCGAATTGCTGAACGCCGTGGTGTGCCAGCGTCCCCTGATCGACATGCTGCGCTACACGCGCTTCGGCGCCGGCGCGTCATGGACCGAAGAATACGGCGACCCGGCGAACCCGAAGGATCGTGCCTATCTTGCGAAATATTCGGCGTATCAGAACGTGAAGCCGAACGTGAACTACCCGTCCATTCTGTTCATCACGGAGACGACGGACGATCGCGTGACGCCGGTGTGGGCGCGCATGATGGCCGCCAAGATGGAGGATCAGCACCACGATGTGCTGTTCTATGAATCGGCGGAAGGCGGCCATGGCGCCGGCGTGACGCATGCGCAGGAAGCCGAATACTGGGCGCTCAGCTACACCTTCTTCAAACAGAAGCTGGGATTGGGTGAGAGCTCGGCATCGAACGGAACGACGCGCACGCATGCAGCACCGGAGTAGATCTGACGATTGGACTTGAATTTCGCCTCCCCCCAACGCGGGGAGGTCGAAATTCGTGAGCGCAGCCCGACTCATTCAAGCGTATCGCATCGTTAGGCGAGTCGTTCCCATTCTGGAATGGTCCCGCTATGCTATGCTGAAATGTGGAATTCCGGTGTTGCGATGGACAAGAGAGAAAAATGGGCCGCCGAGCCCCCATCGCCCATCGCGCGACGGTCACACCCCTATGTCTGTTTCAAGTGTCGGAAGTGTTTCCATCGTTGTCGCGACTATCCAAACATCCCTCACCGCCTGCAGTGTCCCGATTGCAGGAACGAGGCATTCTTGGTGTCGTCTCTTTTCAAGGCTCCGCGGCGGAGCGACACTGCTCAATGGAAGAAGGTGGAAGTGCTCGTCCTCAACGGGTTCCGTTTCAACCGCGTCGGCGAACCCTATCCGCGTACGCTTAGAGAGTTGCGACCATTCTTGCGTAGACAGGCAAGACGGCGGAATGAGTGGCCCAATTGGCCAGATTTGAAATAGGGACGCGACAACCCTAATCTCTAAATCGCATATTGATCTGTATACGGATCATTCTTTCTGCCATTGGCCAGTCCCCCGCCATTCATTTGGTGAGGCCAAGGGCAAAATTGCGTGGCGCAAATGTCAAACAACCCCAATGGGTGGGCACGCAGATCATCGAGGCGGACGGGCCGGGCCCAATTGCATGGCGCAAATGTCAAACGAATAGGCAGATGTCGCGGTTTGCGGCCAGAATGGCCCCACATTTGGTAGCCGCCGCGCCATTTGACTTCGCCGCTGCCCCTCCCTAAATCCCTCCCGTTCCGGGAAGCCATCCGACTTTCCGGTCGCGGGATGAGCCCGTGATCGCCCCCAGGCAGCGCAGGTGCGCCCCCTGGGGCGTTCGTGCTTTGTGATTTCGAGGATCGATGTTCGACAGTCTGACGAGCCGCCTGTCCGCCACCTTCGACCGCCTGCGCGGCCGCGGCGCGCTGAGCGAAGCCGATGTCGACGAGGCGCTCCTTGAGATCCGCACCGCGCTGGTGGAAGCCGATGTGGCGCTTCCGGTGGTCAAGGATTTCCTCGACAAGGTGCGGCCCCGGGCGACGGGTTCGGACGTCATCCGCTCCGTCACGCCGGGCCAGCAGGTCGTCAAGATTGTGCACGACGCGCTGGTCGACACACTTGGCCAGGGTGCGCCGCTCGAACTGGGTGCGCCGCCGGCGCCGATCCTGATGGTGGGCCTGCAAGGCTCGGGCAAGACCACGACCTCGGCCAAGCTCGGCCTGCTTCTCCAGACCAAGGAGAAAAAGCGGGTGCTGATGGCCTCGCTCGACGTGCGCCGCCCGGCCGCGATGGAACAGCTGAAGATTCTCGGCGAACAGGCGGGCGTCGCCACCCTTCCCGTGGTGGCGAACCAGACGCCCGTCGATATCGCCAAACGCGCGATGGCGGCGGCCCGCGTCGGCGGCTACGACGCCCTCATTCTCGATACCGCCGGCCGTCAGCACATCGACGAACAGCTGATGGCGGAAGTCGCCAGCGTCCGCGATCAGGTGAAGCCGCACGAGACGATTCTCGTGGCGGACTCGCTGACCGGCCAGGACGCGGTGAACATCGCCAAATCGTTCAACGATCGCGTTCCGCTGACCGGCATCATCCTCACCCGTGCCGATGGTGACTCCCGCGGCGGTGCGGCGCTCTCCATGCGCCACGTCACCGGCGCGCCGATCAAGTTCCTCGGCATGGGCGAAAAGCTCGACGCGCTCGAAGCCTTCCATCCCGAGCGCGTCGCCAACCGCATCCTCGACATGGGCGACGTGGTCAGCCTCGTCGAGAAGGCGGCCGAAGTCCTCGACAAAGAAAAGGCCGAGAAGCTCGCCGCGAAAATGCGGAAAGGCCAGTTCGACATGAACGACCTCGCCGAGCAGCTCAAGCAGATGAAGAAGATGGGCGGCATGACGGGCGTGCTCGCCATGCTGCCCGGCGTCGGCAAGGTGAAGGATCAGCTCAGCGCCGCCGGACTGGACGACAAGATCCTCACGCGCCAGGAAGCCATCATCTCCTCGATGACGAAGGCCGAGCGCGAAAATCCCGATGTGCTGAACGGCTCGCGCCGCAAGCGCATCGCGGCCGGCGCCGGCGTGGACGTGTCCGACGTCAACAAGCTCATGAAGATGCACCGCTCCATGGCCGATGTGATGAAGGCGATGAAGAAATCCGGCGGCAAATTGCCGGCCGGTTTGCAAGGCATCATGCCAGGCGGCGGCATGCCCCGAATTCCTCCCGGTGTTCTGCCCGGAGGCCGGCGATGAGAATCTCACGCGGAGGCGCGGAGACGCGGAGACGGATCTTCGGAAACGATGGCGAATTCGATGTGGATTTTGTTCAGGCGCGCTTTGCGCGCCAACAGCCTTCCTCCGCGGACTCCGCGTCTCCGCGTGACAACAAAACCTATCAACTAACCGATCAGTAGAAAGGACAAATGACATGGCACTGAAGATCAGACTCAACCGCGGCGGCACCAAAAAGCGCCCGCACTACAACATCGTGATCGCGGATTCGCACAGCCCGCGCGATGGCCGCTTCATCGAGAAGATCGGCTTCTACAATCCGCTGCTGCCGCGCGATCATGCCGATCGGCTGAAGCTCGACCTCGACAAGGCGAAGGCGTGGATGGCGAAGGGCGCGACCGCGTCGGATCGCGTGCACCGCTTCCTGTCGGATGCCGGCGTGGTCGCGAAACAGACGCACAACAATCCCGACAAGGCGAAGCCGAAGAAGAAGGCGCAGGAGCGCGCCGCCGCTGCCGCCAAGGCTAGCGAAGCTCCCGCGGCGTAATCCGAGGGCGCAATGCCCGGCGATGTTCTCTTAGGCGTCGTGATCGGCGCGCAGGGTCTGAAGGGCGAAGTGAAGGTGAAGACCTTCACGGAAGCGCCTGAGAAGCTCGGCGCCTATGGTCCCCTGCACACGCGCGACGGACGGCGCTTTGCCGTGAAATCGGTGCGCGAAGGCAAGGGCTGCAGCGTCGTCGCGCTCGAGGGTGTCACGTCGCGCAATGCCGCGGAGTCACTCAAGGGCGCGGAGTTCTATGTCGCCCGCAGCGCCCTGCCGCCGGTTGGGAGCCACGAGTTCTACCATGCCGATCTTCTCGGACTGCATGCGGAGGACACCGAAGGCCGCGGCATCGGCAAAGTGATCGCCATCCACAATTTCGGCGCCGGCGACGTGATCGAAATCGAACGCGACGATCATCAGGGCACCGTGCTGATGCCATTCACGCAGGAGATCGTGCCCACCATCGACATCGCCGAGCACCGCATCGTCATCGCAGCACCTGAGGAAGTCGAAGCGGAAACGCGCGGCAGCGTCGAATAAATGACTAACTTCCACAAGCTCTTCTTGTGTGTTCGTCACGAGACGATTGATTTGTCTGCAATCCCGGTCGAGCTTGGCATGCCTGCATGCTATTTGGTGAAGAGTGGGGAACCGCGTACTTCTGCTATCGATGGACATCAGTACGGCGCTTATCCGAAATCATATTGCAGTATCGAGTTCGGGCATTTCGATCAGCGCCTGTCAGAGAGCCTTGAAGCCACACTCCACAAATTGCGACCTCATTCGCATTTTCTAGAACAACTTTCCGCGTCAGGCGCCGAATTGAGGCTAATCATAAACTGGTACAGCGAGCACGGTTCCTTCACCGCTATCGAGTGGCAACAGCTCCGTGAGGCGGCCGATCTTAAGATATCGCTCGATTTCTACTGCTATCGGGGAACAGACGAAACGCGCGGCAGCGTCGAATGACTTGGCGGGCGACTGTGCTGACCCTGTTTCCGGAGATGTTTCCCGGGCCGCTCGACGTATCGCTGATCGGCAAGGCGCGGGCGAACGGCCTGTGGTCGCTCGACGTGCGCGACATCCGCGAGCATGGCCTCGGCAAGCACCGCACCGTCGACGACACGCCGGCCGGTGGCGGACCCGGCATGGTGATGCGCGCCGATGTCGCCTGCGCCGCCATTGATGCGGCCCGCGCCGCCAATCCGGATGTGCCGGCGATCTATCTCACGCCGCGTGGCACTCCCCTGACCCAGGACAGGGTTCGCCAACTCCGCGAAGGCGAAGGCGCGATCCTGTTGTGCGGCCGGTTCGAAGGGCTGGACGAGCGCGCCATCGAGGCCCGCGATCTGGAAGAGGTCTCGATAGGCGATTTCGTTCTGGCCGGAGGGGAGGTTGCCGCCATGGCCCTGATCGAGGCGGTCGTCCGGCTCATCCCCGGCGTGCTGGGCGACGAAGCCTCGCCGGCCGAGGAGAGCTTCGCCGACGGCCTGCTCGAATACCCACAATACACAAGGCCCCAGTCCTTCGAGGGCCGCGACATCCCGTCCGTCCTCGTCTCCGGCAACCATGCCGAAATCGCCAAATGGCGCCGGGCGCAAGCGGAAAATCTGACCAAATCCCGCCGTCCGGACCTCTGGACCAAGCGCAAGCCATAGGCTATACGCCCCGCCTCTCACTCAACTGTCCGCCCGCGGAGTACCTTGCCCATGAACTTGTTGAAGCAGCTCGAAGCCGAGCAGATGAAGGCCGTCCGCGGCGGCAAGGGCCTTCCCGATTTCCGGCCCGGCGACACGCTCAAGGTCAACGTCAAGGTCGTCGAGCAGAGCTACGACGAGAAGGCCAAGCAGATGAAGACGCGCGAGCGCCTGCAGGCGTTCGAGGGCGTGTGCATCGGGCGCCAGGGCGAAGGCGTCAACGAGAGCTTCACGGTGCGGAAGATCTCCTACGGCGAGGGCGTGGAGCGCGTATTCCCGATCTACTCGCCGATGGTCGACAACGTGCAGGTCGTCCGCAAGGGCCGCGTGCGCCGCGCGAAGCTCTACTATCTCCGCGGCCGCCGCGGTAAGAGCGCGCGCATCACCGAGCGCCAGGACCGCGAAGGCGCCGACGCGGAAAACGCGTCCTAGGTCTTTCTCGAATTCAGCCGTAGATAGGCGGGCCGTTTACATCGCGGCCCGCGCGGCTAGGCTCGTCCCCGACAAATCGGGTTTGGGCTTGGGGCGCAATGACGACGACGGCCGAAGCGGCGGCACAGCCGCGGCATCATCTTCTGAAAATTCTCGGCGTGACGTTCGGCGTCGCGGTCGCGATCGGCCAGATCATCGGCTCCGGAATCCTGCGTGCGCCCAGCGAGATCGCGCGCGAGGTGCCCGGCCTCGCACTCATCATCGGGCTGTGGCTGCTGGGCGCTTTGCAGGTGTCGCTCGCCGCCAACCTCAACGCCGAGCTCGGCACCGCCATCCCGCGCACCGGCGGGGGATACAATTACGTGCGCCGCGCCATGGGCGATGTGTTCGGCCTGGCCGTCGGCTGGACAGACTGGCTGTCCAACCTCGCCGGTGCGGCCGCGGCGTCCGTGTCGTTCGCTGAATTCCTGCCGCTGCTCGTTCCCGCCGCCGGCGCGCACAAGATCGCGGTCGCGCTGGCGCTTCAGGTCGCTCTTTATGCCGCCAACCTCACGGGCCTGCGCGAGGGGCGCGTGCTGCAGGAAGTTACCAGCTTCATCAAGGCGGCGATGCTGTTCGTGTTTATCATCGCCGCCGTGCTGCTGATCGCGCCGCCGGAACCGAAGACGATCCTCTCCTCGCCCGCCGCGTTCGCGTGGGCCAACATCATCCTCGCCTATCAGCTCATCATGGGCGCCTACGCCGGATGGAACACGCCGCTCGCCTTCGCCGGCGAGAATTCCGATCCCGGCCGCACCATTCCACGCGCCATGTTCTACGGCATCGCGCTGACGGCTTTTCTCTACATCGGCGTGAACTGGGCGCTGCTGCATGCGCTGGGACCGCAGACGGTGGCGAGTTCACCACTGCCTTTCACCATCGCGCTGTCGCGGCTCGGCGGATCAGTTCCGGCAATCCTGTTCGCGGTCACCGCCATGATCACCGTGGCAAGCTGTTCGAATGCCTGCATCATGACGGCGCCGCGCATTCTCTATGCGCTGAGCCGCGACCGGCTTTTGCCGAACGTCTTCACCAACGTGAATGCCGGCGGCAGCCCGACCATCGCATATCTGCTGACCGCGGTTGGAACGCTATTGCTGGCGGCGACAGGCAAGTTCGCACTCGTGTTCGGTTTGATCGCCACCTTGAACGCGACCAGCGGATTCTTCATCGATGTCGCCTACTGGGTGCTGCGCCGGAAGGAACCGCAGCTGCCACGGCCGTTCCGGTCTTTCGGCTATCCCGTGCTTCCGGCCATTCCGCCCATTCTCGATGCCTCGCTCGTGATCCTGTTCACGCTGGCGAACCACAAGGGCGGGTACGTCGCCATCGGCATGATTCTGCTCTGCATTCCCTTCGCGTGGATCGCACACCGCGCGCGCCAGCGGGGAATCCTCTGACCGTCCTGCCTTGACGGGCCGCAACCCGCGCCTACCTAACAACGGTCGGCGGAGGAGGAGCTTGCGATGAACCGGATCGCGGCGTTCCTTGGTGCGTGCGCGTGCGTTGTCACGTCGAGTGCCGCGGTTGCGGCAGATGCTTCGCACACGCTCGAAATCGTGGATCGCGTGCCGAAGTTCGAAGCCTTCTACGCGGAAGCGACAGCAAAGCCGATCGACGCGGATGCGCGCTTCGCCCTGTGGCAAAAGGATTACGGCTATGCCGCGGTTCCTCCGGGTCCGGAAGGCCAGGCCATGGCGCGCAAGATGCTGGATGCCGCCTGGGACCGTTATCCCGCGCTGTTGCCAAAATTGCCGGATCTGACTGCGCAGGC
>Ga0335085_10006013_pt1 | contig 19289 bp, 13 predicted proteins | sample Lox_Sample_45_FD_206712 | JGI IMG/M metagenome (GOLD analysis project Ga0335085, IMG submission 206712) | Soil microbial communities from Loxahatchee National Wildlife Refuge, Florida, United States - Lox_Sample_4.5 | ecosystem: Environmental > Terrestrial > Soil > Wetlands | place: USA...
GCGGGGCCCGCGCCAGGAGCAGGGCTCGGACCTCGGCGGAGTTTGCCAGCGGGCCACCGCCCGGCAGGTCACTGGGTCCAAGAGACGCTTGCAGGACCCGGCCGCGGTACCACTGCAGGTAGCCGAGGTCCGGCGTCCACTGGCCCCAGTAGGTGGAGCGCGGTAGGTCCATCTGGAACAGAATGCCCGTCGTCGCCAGGACGCTGAGCGCACCTAGGGCGGCGGCGATCGCCAACGCGACCCTGAGTCCACCACGGGGCCTGAGCCAATGAACGGACGTGCGGACCACCGCGAAGCCGGCGGCGGCGCCGAGCGAGTTGGCAACGACGTCGCCGAGGCTGGCGTCGCGGCCTGGAATCCAGGTCTGTGCGAACTCGATGGACGCCGAGAGCAGGAGGGGCCCGATCAGCACTCGGGGGCGACTCCAGCCGCAGAGGGCCATCGCCACGCCAAGGGGCGCGTACAGCAAGATGTTGCCGAGCACGTCGGACATGCCGCGCTCGCCGCAAACCAGGCACAGCGATGGAGCGGGCTTGACGTCCCCGGACGGCAGGAGCGTTGCCACGAGAATGGCGAGGAAAACGAGGACGCAAGCGCCGCGGGCAAGCGGCGTCGCGCTCGCCGGAAACCGGAAAACCCTACTCCCCTCCAGTGCTCGCGCGCTTCACCAGGGGCGGCGTGGATCCGTGCTCGCTGGTCGGGCTTACGGCACGCGATGCCCGCCGGGTCGCCAGGCCAAGCCAGGCCAGCGCGACGGCCGCAGTCAGGTGCTTGAAGAGCGCCTTCGCCACCCCGACGTTGAACGACCAGCGCGCTAGGGCGGGCGTGGCAGGGACGTTGTGACTGACCTGAATCGCGTCCAGCCCGAAGTCGACCGCGGCGGCCACCAGCACGACACCGGCCGCCAAACACACAACGACCAGCACTCGAAGCATCGTTCGGTGCCTGAGGGCGGTGGCGAGCAGGCACGCCAACGCGATGCCCAGGAGCGGCGTCAGCACGTAGCCGGATGTCACCCCGATCGCCCCATAGCGCCACCCCGCATCACCGAGCCGGATCGGCCACACGTTGGCGAGCACATCCACCAGTGGCGTCGCTACGAGGAGCAACGCGAGCAGGTAGAGGGGACCTACCAGTGACTCGAGAGCGTGCGAGGTGCGTTCGTTCATGGTCGTGTGCACCGGCATAAAGATGCTGCAGGGATTGCGGGAACAAAGGCGGGCTGAACCTGGAGGCTCAGCCCGCCCAAGAAACTAGCGCCGGGAAACCGCCGCGGCTAGGCGGCGCTCCGCTTGACGAATCCCACGCCCACCAGCAGGAGCAGGCCGGTCCCGAACAGCAGCAGCGTGGCCGGCTCCGGTGTGACGGTGTGCGTCAGGAACTCCTGCGTCCCGTCTCCGTTAGCCGCCTCACCCTTTGCATTGACGTCGGTAATGAGGCTCCACTGCGAGAAGTCCATCCCTGTGAACCCGCCAAGCTGCGCTGACGCGACAGCCGTGATCCACGGCGTCGAATAGGAATCGATCAGTCCGCCGTTTCCTGAAGTCACGTACCACATGGCATGAGCGATGCCGACCCAGTCGTTGTTGTCGTGGTAAAGCGGATTCGCAAACTGGGAGGCCAGCCACGCCTCGCTTTGGTACGTCACCAGGGAGTTCGCATAGCTCCATCCCGCGAGACCGAGCCGCGTCTGGCTCAGGTTGCTGGTGGCGAGGTTCGAGAAGTTCGCGGTCCAGATCTGTCCGTTGCTGATCTCGTGATTGAAGTCCACGCAGAAGACATCGATCTGCGGACCGGTCGGATAGTACGACGCCAGATAGGTGCCGACGTAGTAGTGGCCGTCGTTGTACCCGGTGACAGTGCCGTTGAACTGCATCTGCTGCGCGGAGGCGGCCGCCGATCCCAAAACGAGCAGCGCCACCACGAGAGCCAGAGGCTTGAGCGTCTTCATGCCACCGCCCGGAGTTTCGAGTGAGCCGGAATGGGAGCCGCTGCCACGCGCAGCAGCGCGAACTCCAGTTTGGCACAATCTGTACCAGAGTCGGGCGCCTGCAGCATCGATTGCGGCCGCCTGATCAGGGCCACGCAAACAGATCGCCCCAGACGTGTAACTGAATGCCACATCTGGAGATACTGGCACGTTGGCGGTGGATGAGAAGGCGGATGACACTTGAGACCATGGAGGATGACCCGTGGGGTCCCAACGGCAGGTGTGGCGGGCGGAGGTCCGTCCAGTGGCGCCGCCGCAACACCGTGCGATCGCACGAACCGGAGGCTCGGGTGGAACCTGTCGCCAACTAACACTCTGCCTGCACTGGCCGCCCAACGGCGATTCGATGCCGTCCGGGGCCCGAGTGGCTCACCCGAATTGGGATATCGAGGAGGCGCACTTCGCTACCCAGCAGCGCGGCGATCAGTGGGCCTTCTTCGCATTGCCCGTTTGAAGTGCCGGCTCTAGGTTTGTGCCATCATATGGATTTTGCCAGCCGTGCCACCGGACGCGCGCCGCAGACCGCTGCCCTCGTGCTGGCGGTCGTGTCGTTTCTAGCCGTTCCACTTGCCGCTCAGACGGTCACGAGCGGGACCATTCACGGTGTCGCATTCTCAACTGAGGGCCAGATCCTCTCGGGCGTGGACGTCACGCTGACGCATCACGCCACCGGCTGGCAACGCACGGTCGAGACCAATGCCGTTGGGGCCTTTCGCAGCCCGGCGCTGCTACCGGGGCGCTACGATCTTCGCGCCGAACGCCTGGGTTATCGCCCGCTGGTCGTATTGGATGTGACGGTGAGTCCGGCCGCAGCAGTCTCAGTGGATCTCCACCTCGCGCCGGCAGAGCCCCCCGTCACTCAGGTGGACACGGTGGCTTTCGTCGAGGGCGCGCTCCACGCGTCGCTGGCCCGTGGAACCTGGGAGCTCGGGAATGACCTGGTGGATCTGGTCGATCCGCAGGGGCGCGTTTCCTCGCTGGCCACGCTGGCGGCGGTCTCTACCGGCGGCCTGGCGATGGAAGGCCTTCCCGATCGACTCGGTTCGGTTGGGGTTGACGGCATCCCTCACACCTCGGCGGCGAGCCCGGGAGTGTCGCGCACGGATCTCTCCACGCTGGGCCTTCCTTTTTCGGACCTGAACCACGCTGAGATCGTGTCCGGGACCGACGTCGAGTGGCCGGGGTTCGGGGGCGAGTTGCTGAGCGCGTTTACGGCCCATGCTCCGCGCGATCCCCAGCTCCGGGCCTTTGCCGACGCGGATGGCAAGACCTTCCGAGGTGCCCTGCTCGCCGGCGGCCCCATCGTGCGCGACACCGCGTGGGGCATGCTCGGCGTGGATGCGCGCCGACTGCAGACGCGCACGGCGGCGCCGTGGCCCGACGATTCGCTGGCCGATCGCGTGGTCGCGTTCGCCCACGATTCGCTCCAGACCGACCTCTCCGCCTATCTGCGCCCGGTGACGGAACAGACCGATGTCATTACCGCGTTCGGTCGATTTGATTGGGAGATCGCGAGCGGGCAAATGGTGTCGCTGCGCGCCTCGGTCACCGACCGCTCCTCTTCTGACCTCGACCTCGGCGCCCAGCGCTTCGTGGGGCTCGGGACCTCGCTCGATGCACGGGACATCTCCGCCTCGGGGGCGCTGGACTCCCACCTTTTCGGGGCGCTGCGGGCGGACGTGTCGCTGGCCGTCAACCGCAGCACGCGCGACTACAGCGCGCCGACCCTGCCTGGGACCGTAATCGTGGCCGATGGTCTTTCGGCGGGGGCGGATGGAGCGCTCCCGGGGCGCTTCGAGCGGGACGAGACCCGGCTCCTGGCCGCGTTGCGCCTCCGGGCCGGCCGTCACGAACTGAAAGCCGGCTTCGTCATGACCTCGACTGCCCACGACATCACGTACGATCCATATCGCGCCGGTTCGTACCTGTTCGGCAGCGTCAGTGATGTCGCCCTCGGCCGCGGCGCCTTCATCCAGTCGGTCGGTGGCCTTCCGGCGGCTTCCTTCACGATCCACTCCTTCACCTTGTTCGCTCAGGACTCCTGGTCTCCCCTCGGTGGACTGAACATCCTCTACGGCGTGAGGTTCTTCGAGCGCGAGCAGTGGCCCACCGGGGGCGTGGCGACGGACGCACGATGGCTGAGCCTTACGGGCACGTCCAACGCCGCCGTTCCAAGGCTGAAGGCGCGCACCAGCCCGCGCCTTTCATTCACGTGGGCGGCTGGCCCGCATGGCGAATGGCTGCTGCGCGGCGACGGCGGCGTGTTTGCCGAGGGGGTGGACCCGTCCGTTCTGGCGGAAGTGCTGACGCACGACGGCACCTCGCAGATGAGACGGGGCCTCGGCATGCTCGGTGTGTGGCCCGGCTCACCGGACTCCACGGCCGCTCCCATCACGGGCACGGCATTGACGCTCCTCAACCCGGATTTTCAGGCGCCGCGCACCGGCCGCGTGAACCTCAGCCTGGCCCGGCAGCTCGGCACCGGCGTCTCCCTGCAGGTCGCCGGCCAGTATCGTCACACGGACTTCCTCCCGCGCCGCAGCGACCTCAATCTCGCGGTCGCGCCCCAGTACACGGACCAGTTCGGCCGTCCCATCTACGGCACGCTCCAGCAACTCGGCTCGATGGTCGCTGTGACCCCAGGCAGCAACCGGCTCTTCAGCGACTTCGACCGCGTGTGGGCGCTCGACCCCTCCGGCTACTCCGATTACCTCGGGCTGACGGTGTCGTTCGAGCGCGTGAGCGAGCGGGGGCTCAGCCTCTGGGCGAGCTACAGCTACTCTCGCACGACGGACAACACGCCTGGCCTGTGGGGCACTGTCCCGGACGCGCAACTCTCACCCTTCCCGACGGCGGCGGCCGGGGCGGATTGGCGCAACGGGCGATCCGATCTCGACGTGCCGCACCGGGCGGTGGTGGGGGCCGAATGGTCGCTGGGCCTCGTCACGCTGGGCGGCCTCGTTCGCTACCAGTCCGGCGCTCCCTTCACGCCGGGCTTTCGGGACGGCGTGGACGCCAACGGCGACGGCGCGGCCGGCAACGATCCGGCCTTTGTCGCGGATACCGTCTCCGGCGCTGCGGCCGTCATCGGCAAGTGGAGCTGCCTCCAGCGGCAGATCGGGCGGTTCGCCGCCCGGAACTCGTGTCGCGGGCCCGCGATCGTGAGTGCCGATGCCAGGCTCGTCGTGCGCCTGTTCGAGGCCTTCGGCGCTCCGGCCGACCTGGTGGTGGACGGCATCAATCTGGTCTCGACCAACGAGGGCATTATCGACCGGGCGTTGTATCTCGTGGATGCGACGCGGGCGCTCACCACGAACTCCGTGACCGGCGTCGTGACCGTACCGCTGGTCGCGAACCCGAACTTCGGCAAGCTCCTCGTCCGCCGGTCCCCCGGGGCCGGGGTACGCGCCGGACTGAGGTTCAACTTCTGATGCGCCGCGCTCCGTGGTTCAGGGCTGTCGCGAGCGTGGCGCTCGCGATCCTCGGCTGCACGAACGCCGGGGAGAATCGGATTACCGGGATTACGGCAACCGGCGTGGTCAGGGGCTTCGCGATGCTGGACACCAACGGCTCGCGCCTCCTTCAGGTCGGCGACGACTCGCTGCCCGGCGTAACCGTGCGTCTGGTTCTCAAGGGCAGACCGGACACGGGGCTCGCCCAGACGACGCAGTCGAGTGGCGCCTTCAGTTTTCGGAGCGTGCCGGTCGGCGAGTACTCGATCAGCCTGGACACCACGTCGTTCGCGGACACGCTGCAGGTCGTGAAGGTGGATAGCCTGAGCTTCACGGTCGCCGCCGCCGAAACCGTGCACGTCAACATCCTTGTCGGACGGCCGCTGGTCACCGTGCGCCAGGCACGGGCGCTGGCAGCCGGCCGCAAGGTGTTCGTCGCCGGCGTGGCGCTGAACGGCGCTGCCACCTACGCCGACTCCACAGCCGGCTTCGCGGATACGTCAGGCACCATCTGGCTAACTCGTGTGCGCGGGACCTTCGCGGCGGGCGACAGCCTGCGCGTGCTCGCGACCATCGGCCAACGCGACAGTCAGCCGGCGCTCAACGACCCCGAAGTGTTCGCGCTCGGCCAGGGGGGCCTACCCACGGCGAAGACGTTGACCAGCGCAGCGGCGGCGACCGCGGCCGGCGGGACGCAGGATGCGCGCCTGGTGCTGGTGAACGCGGCGACTATCAGCGACACGATGCGCACCCCTACCAGCTTCGTGCTGACCGTGAGCGACGGAAGCGGCCTGCTCCAGGTGCAGCTGGACCGCACCGCCGACATCGCTTTCCAGACCACGAACCTGCCCGCCGACTACGTGCCGGGCAACACGTTCAATGCGCTCGGCGTGCTCGCGCCGACGGGTGCCGGAACTTGGCGACTGCGGCCGCGCTCTGCGACCGACCTTACCGAGATCACACCGCCGACGATAAGCATCGCCGCGGCCCGGGCGCTGTCTGCCGGCAACACCGCTGTCATCGTGGGGGTCGCCCTCAACAGCTCCGGAACCTTCGCCGACACGACGGTCTTCCTGGCGGACACGTCCGGCGCGATCGAGTTGACGCGGCTGCGGACGAGCGTGACGGCTGGTGATTCGCTGCGGGTCCGGGGCACCATCGCGATGCGCAACGGACAGCCGACGCTCGACGGCGGAACGGCGACGGCCCTCGGACGCGGCTTTTACCCTGCAACGGCGACGTTGTCCACAGCCGCAGCCGCGGCCGCCGCGGGCGGGACGCGCGATGCGCAGCTGGTCGCCGTGAACGGAGCGATCATCAGTGACACGACCCGCACGTCTACCAGCTACGTACTGACCGTCAGTGACGGTAGCGGCCCACTTGAGGTGCAGTTGGACCGCACGGCCGATGTCGCTTTTCAGCCGGTCAACCTGCCCGCCGACTTCGTGCCGGGAAACAAGTTCGATGTGCTCGGAGTGCTGGCGCCGACGGGCGCCGGTGCCTGGCGATTGCGGCCCCGCTCGGCCGCGGACCTGACCGAGATCCCGCTCCCGGTGATCAGCATCGCCGCGGCACGGGCTTTGGCCTCGGGCCGCACCGCCGTCGTGGTCGGGGTCGCGCTCAACAGCTCGGGCACTTTCTCCGACACGACCGTAGACTTGGCCGACACTTCCGGGGCCATCCGGCTGACGCGGCTGCGCTCGGCCGTCACCGCCGGTGACTCCGTGCGGGTGCGGGGCACGACCGCGACGCGCAACGGCCAACCCACGCTCGATGGAGGCACGACGACCGCCCTTGGCCGCGGGTTCTACCCCACGGCTGCGACGCTGACGACGGCGGTTGCCGCCACGGCGGCGGGCGGAACGCGCGATGCACAGCTGGTCGTGGTCCCAAACGCCACCATCAACGACACCGCGACGGTTCTAGGCAACTTCCACCTGACGGTTTCGGACGGCAGCGGGAACCTCGTGGTGGTGCTGGATCGGCTGGCTGGCTTTCTGGTTCCCGGCGTGTACCTGCCGAGCAGTACCTTCGATGTGATCGGACTTCTGACGCCCACCGGGACGGGAACGTGGCTCCTGGAACCACGTTCGGCGGCAGACCTCCTGAAGCACTAGTGCACGCACTGGCCCGACCGACGGGGCTGCCCGTATGACGATGCCGGATCGCAGGCCCCGCGCTGCCTATCAGCTTGGTCCCGACACCCGCGACGCTTGACGGTAGCCCGCCAGTACTCTACCCAGCCACAGTCCGACGATCCGGTTGCCTTCAGGAGAGTAGTGAACCGTCATGAACCAGCGGCCGAGATCGGGCACGCGGACGGCGGCGAACGCCTCTGCGGCGTCGAGCGGTTCCAGGCCGTGCGCCCGCAACGTGTCCAGAAGCGATTGGTACGGCGGGCGCGCACCGCGCGTAGTACGCTCAAGCGCCTCGCGATCCGGAAAGAACACCAGGAGCGGTTGGGCCCCCCGCCCGCGTATCGAGTCCGCCAATCGTTCGAACAACGCGATGTTGATGCGGAACGCCGCGGTCCCCGGATTGGCAACACCGTGAACGTAGAGCCTCTCCGGATCGAGGAACCGCCGGTACCCTCGAATCCAGAACGCCGTCAGGAGGCGAACTGTGGCGGAGTAGTCGTAGAGCGGATTCTCATAGACCAGAGGCGTGTACCAGTAATCCAGCGGACCGAGCGCGAGTACGTCTCGCGGTCGCCGCAGGATGCGCCGGTAGTCCGCGTCTCCTGGCAGTGGGTTCGGAACGAGCGTCAGCCCGCCGGCACTGGACAGAAGGAACCGCGGCTTCACCAGAGGCGCCTCCAGGCTCGAGAGAAACCGTCGGTAGACGTTGACGGCGCGTCGCAGCTCGTCCGGTACGAAACCGACGATGACAACCTGTGGATGCAGCTCCTTCCCGCGACCAAGGTACTGCAGATAGGTCTGGTCCAGTCCATAACCGCCAACGCCGTAGTTCGGCACCTCGATGCCCGGAAACGCCCGCTCGATGACCGACGGCCACGCGCTGCTGTCGCCCACCTCGCTGCCGAAGACGTACGAGTCGCCGAAGGCGGCCGCCCGCAGGGTGCCGGCGCGAGGGACCGTCGTGTACATCTTGGCGCCGCGGACTCCCTGCGAACTCATCGTGTACTTGGCAGACCGGTACCCCGCCTGTTGGCGCCAGCCGAGTGTGCTATCAAGGACGATGAAGAGGGCAGAGGAATCCGCTTCCAGCCGCCGCTCAATGCGCTCAGACTGGTCCCGGAAAATGTCGTGGGTTCGTCGGATCGGCTCGCCGATTCGCGGCGATATGAGCACGATCGCGATCCAAGAGACTGCCTCGAGAATCCCAACGACAAGGACGAAGGTGATGGCGGCGAACAGGAACTTGGTCCGCGTTGTTGGCGCCGGAACGGTCACTCGGTAATCTCCTGTGGAACGCTCTCAGGATGGGAAGATCAGAGGAACAAGGCTCGGGTCCTCGCCGAAGAACCGCTGACGCACCCGGTGGGCCAGCAGGCGAACGCGCCCGATCTGAGGAAGCGTGGCCCGCACTCCCGCCCAGATTCTGTGCCAAGTGCGATCCACGTTGTGTGGGCCTTCCCGCTCCGCCACCTCATCCATGTAGCGCTTGATGGCGTTCATCGCCCACGCGGCGTGGCCCACCGACACGTTGTCCGCCGCATTGTGGACGTCCACGAACAGCGTGGGATAGCGGAACCGCCGCAGCGTATCCCGGGCTTCCATGTACGGTCCACCGACGCCGGCCAGCTCCACCGCCAGGTTGAGGCCCAGGATTTCCGGCAGGAAGTGCCGCGGGAAACACGAAATGCTGAGCCAGAGGGCTGGCACGTCGAACGACGAATCCTGCAGCCTTGACCACCGGGCGAATTCCCAGCTGTCCACCGGCGGCGGCTCCTCGCCCATCGCCTTCAACAGGTCGCGGTAGATGTTGGCGTGATGTTCCTTGGGCTTCCCCTCGCCGAGTTCCTCCACGAGCACGTGGAAGAGCATCCTCGCGACGGTCGTATGGATGAGCGCAGGCGACGCCATGCCCTGGAGCCACCCGCCGTCGATCAGGATCAGCGGCGCGAGCTGGATCGTGGCCTCGACGAACGCATCCTTCGGTGCCTCCGGCCGCACGTCGGGCGGCCGGTAGGAGTCCACCTGCTCGCGATGCTTCGTGTACACCCATCCCTCCAGCGCCGCCGGATCGTAACGGTCGGAGGGAATCGGGCGCTCGCCCTTCCGGAGCATCGCCATCGATCGTTCGAGGCGGTCGTGAGCGAACCGCTCCGCAATGGGGAGGATGTCGGGATAGAACTCGACGTTGACGAGATAGTGGTACAGCTCCCTGACCGTGCATTTGCCGTACAGGCGCTGGCTGCGTCGGCGGAATGCGCCGGCTTCCCACCCGCGACCGGAGACGAACTGCTCCTCACGCACCGAGGGGCCCGTCGGCGCTGGCCGCGTGCCGGGATCCGCCGCGGCCTCCGGCGTACCGGCCTGAGAGTCCTTGCGCGGGAGGCTGTCGATCCAGTTCTGGACGATCTGCTGCTCGACGGGAGTGAATACCGCCATCATGGGCCCCCCGAAGCCCAGGAGGCGGCTCAAAAACACGCTCTTGCCCGACTTGCCGGTCTTGACCCACGGCGAGCGGGCCAGCGCCTCGAGGATCGCAGGCCCGTCGAACGTCTTGGGGTCGAGGTGCTCGTCGATCAGCCGGGCCCCGAGCCGGCGGCTGCCGTGGTAGCCGGACGCGTGCGGCGCCTTGCGCCACATGAGATCGATCATCTCCTGCCGCGGGTCCGGCGGCCCGTCCGGCGCCGAGCTTCGGGTGGCCTCGAACCACTGCGTCCAGGCTGCGACGCCGGCGCCCGTACCGCGAAGCAGACCGGTCCAGGCCTCGCCTAGATCCCCGCCGGCGCCCTGCAGCCACCCGGCCGCGGCTTCCCGCGCCATCTCGCGGCCCTTTTCCAGATGCTGCGGGTCGGCGAGATCGGCGCCGAGGGGCGGAAGGGCGTACGCCTCGCACGTGTCGCGGATCAGGTCCGGCCCGAACGCGGAGAGGTCGAGGAACTGCCAGGCGAGGTTCAGCCCGAGCACTTCGCCGGGGTAGCTGCGGGTAAACTGCGCGACACCGAGCAGAATGATGGGGAGAGCGAAGCTGGCCTCGAGGAAATCCACCCGCTCGGCGAACGAGTGCGACGACACTTCCTCAACCGGAGAGCCGAGCCGGTCGTAGACGGCGCGGTAATCGGCGACGAAGTGGCGTCCGGGATCGGCGACGAACGCCCGCACCTGATGCTGGTAGAGACCCGTCAGCGACGCGCCTACGTTCGTGTGGGCCGTCGACACCCTGAGTCCGCACTGCAGCCAGCAGCCGTCCACGAACGCCGTCGGCATGTACTGAACGAAATAGTGCAGAGCCTGACGCCGCGTCACGTCGGCCGTCGCCGCCCGCCAGGGACGCGAAAACCGTCCGCGCGATTCGCTCACCCGATCGAGCAGCTCGGCCAGGCGGGCCGGGACATCCTCGAGACTCGCGGGGGGCGCGCTCAGATCCGACAGGACACCCGCGGCGGCGGTCAGGCGGTCGTTCACCACGTCGTACGCCAGAGGGAGAACTTCCGGATGCTCCTCCACGTTCACCAGGTGGTAGTATGCCTTCCGGTAGCTGAGCCGAGCCGGACTCGGAGCCAGCGCCGGATCTTCGCCGTTGAATGACGGCGTGAGCGAAGATCGGTTGACTTCGGTCTTCATCATGGATCTCTCATCTGGCCCCTGCTGGGCGGCGATTCGGAGTGGATCCCACGATAGCAGGCGCTGTCCGAGCCGGGCAACGGCGCCGCAATTGCTGCGTTGACGCAACACGCGGAGCGCGTGCTGAGCGCCCGCCCCACCCGGCTGGTATCGCTGGCGACGCCTGGGTATTCTTCTGGGTTGAAGTCTTGGCTTGAGACTTGCGCCCGTAACCTAATCCATCACGAAGACGGCGGCAAACTCGAACGCCCGGAGTGACTTCCGAGATGGCGCCAGTCACGATCCTCGGTATCTCGGCTTATTACCACGACAGCGCCGCGACCCTGCTGCGCGACGGCCAGATCGTCGCGGCTGCCTCCGAGGAGCGGTTCACGCGCAAGAAAGGCGACCCGGGCTTCCCGGCCCACGCGGTCGCCTACTGCCTGCGCGAAGGCGGTGTGAAGACCGAAGACCTGAGCGCCGTGGGCTTCTACGACAAGCCGATCCTCAAGTTCGAGCGCATCCTGGAGTCCTACCTCGGGGTGGCGCCCCGCGGCTTCCGGCAGTTCATGATGGCCGGGCCGTTGTGGATCAAAGAGAAGCTGTGGATGGACCGGAACCTCCGGTCCGAGCTGGGCGGGTACGCCGGCGATCTCTTCTACGCCGAGCACCACGAGTCACACGCCGCGAGCGCATTCTATCCGTCGCCCTTCAGGGAAGCCGCGATCCTCACGATGGACGGAGTGGGGGAATGGGCGACCGCGTCCTACGGGGTGGGGAAGGACGCCGACGTCCGGCTGCTCAAGGAAATGCGGTGGCCCGACTCCCTCGGCCTGCTCTACTCCGCGTTCACGTACTACACCGGCTTCAAGGTGAATTCGGGCGAGTACAAGGTGATGGGGCTCGCGCCCTACGGCGAGCCGAAGTACGTGAAGCTCATCTTCGACCACTTGATGGATCTCAAGGAAGACGGCTCGTTCCGCCTCAACCAGGACTACTTCGGCTACCTCGACGGTCTCACGATGACGAACGAGCGGTTCAACCGGCTGTTCGGCGGACCGCCGCGTGAGGCCGAGTCCAAGCTGACCCAGAAGGAGATGGACCTCGCCCGGTCGGTGCAGGAGGTGTGCGAAGAGGTCATGATGCGGATGGCCCGCACGGTGCACCGCGAGACGGGCCTCGAGAACCTGTGCCTCGCCGGTGGCGTCGCGCTGAACTGCGTCGGGAATGGGCGACTGTTGCGCGAGGGGCCCTTCAAGAGGCTCTGGATCCAGCCGGCGGCGGGCGATGCGGGCGGCGCGCTCGGGGTGGCGCAGCTCATCTGGCACCGGCGGTTCAACGCACCGCGGACGGCGGACGGCTGTCACGACTCGATGAACGGAGCGTACCTCGGACCGCACTTCGGCGAGGACGACATCAAGAAGTTCCTCGACGAAGTGGGTGCGGTGTACCACAAGCTCGATCGGACCACGTTGCTGAGTACGACGGCCCAGTTGCTCGCGGACGAGAAAGTCGTCGGATGGTTCAACGGCCGGATGGAGTTCGGCCCCCGCGCGCTGGGCTCGCGCTCCATTCTCGGCGACCCGCGCAGCCCGAAGATGCAGGCGCAGATGAACATCAAGATCAAGTTCCGCGAGGGCTTCCGCCCCTTCGCGCCGAGCGTGCTGCGCGAGCGCGTCGCGGAGTACTTCGAGATGGACGTGGACTCGCCGTACATGCTGCTCGTGGCGCCGGTCAAGCGCGAGCGCCAGATCGCGCTCAAGGACGACCAGCGCAAGCTGTGGGGGATCGACCAGCTCAACGTGGTGCGGTCCGACATTCCGGCCGTGACCCACATCGACTACTCGGCGCGCGTGCAGACGGTGAGCCGCGACGTGAGCCCGGATTACTACGATCTGATCAAGGAGTTCGAGAAGCTCACGGGCTGTCCGGTCGTGGTGAACACGTCCTTCAACGTGCGCGGCGAGCCGATCGTGTGCACCCCCAAGGACGCGCACACGTGCTTCATGCGGACCCACATCGATGCCCTGGTGCTGGGCCCGTACCTGTTGCACAAGGAAGAACAGGACGAGTGGAAGGAAACGGAGGATTGGCGGTGGGAGTTCCAGCTCGACTGACGGTACGGGAGGGGCGGAAGTTCGCCTTCACCGTCGGCATCGCTTTCGTCGTGCTGGCCGCGATCTCGGCTTGGCGCGGCCACCATCTGCCGCCCCGGATCCTAGGGGCCTTGGGCGGCCTCCTGCTGCTGGCCGGCGTGCTCGTTCCCGGGCGCCTCAGCCGCGTGCACCACTGGTGGATGGCGCTCGCGAACGCCATCTCCAAGGTGACGGCGCCGATCGTGGTGGGTGGGGCGTACTTCGTCGTGCTGAGCCCGATCGGCGGCCTGATGCGGCTGTTCGGGCGGAACCCGCTGCGGCACCGGGAGCGGGATGGCAGCTACTGGATGCCGGCGTCCTCGGGCGGCCGGAGCAATCTCGAGACTCAGTTCTAGGAGGCAGGGCGATGGCGAACGCTGGATTGATGGGCCAGGTCTGGGGCTACGCGAAGGTCCGGAAGAAGTGGTGGTTGCTGCCTATCGTGTTCGTGCTGCTGATCGTGGGAGCGCTGCTCGTCTTCGCCCAAGGTTCCGCGCTGGCGCCGTTCATCTACACGATCTTCTAGACGATGCCTGGGTGCGGGCGACTTGCCGGCTGAAGGCGTACGGCAGCGGGAATCTCGAAGCGGATTCATGCCGCTGTACCGGGTTCACGATGCCGACCGGAACGGGAGTCTCGATGCTGAATCCCATTCCAGGCCGGACCTTACGGACTGCTAGGGGACACCATCCTGCCCTTCGTCTCGGCACCCGCTCCAGGAGTACGCCACTACTTCACGGTTGACGTCGAAGAGCACTTCCAGGTACATGCCCTGGCGCCCTATGTGGCTCGGGAGCGCTGGGGCGCGCTCGAGAGCCGCGTCGCGCGCAACGTGGACCGACTGCTCGAGCTTCTGGCGCTGCACCAGGCGACCGGGACCTTCTTTACATTGGGATGGGTCGCCGAGCGACAGCCGGCGATGGTGAAGGCCGTCGTCGCCGCCGGACACGAGATCGCTTCTCACGGCTACGACCACCGGAGGGTGACCGAGCAGACCGTCGAGCAGTTCCGCGAGTCGGTGCGGCGCACCAAGGCACTGCTCGAGGATCTGACAGGCGTGCCGTGCCTCGGCTTCCGCGCGCCCAGCTACTCGATCGTGGCCGGCGGCGAGTGGGCGCTCGACGTATTGCTCGAGGAGGGCTACAGGTACGACTCGTCGCTCTTCCCTGTACGCCGCCCAGGGTACGGCTATGCGGCGGGCGACCGCGATCCACACTGGATCGAGCGGCCAGCGGGTCGCCTGGTCGAGGTGCCTCCCGCGACGCTCCGCCGCCTGGGCGTGACTCTGCCGGCTGCCGGCGGAGCTTATTTCCGCCTATTGCCGTATGCGCTCGTGCGGGCTGCCTTGCGCGACGCCGAGGAGCGGGGAGTACCAGGGACCTTCTACCTGCACCCCTGGGAATACGACTCCGGCCAGCCGCGCTTCGAGGTCCCGATGCTGACGCGCGTGCGGCACTACGGCGGGCTGGCTCGGCTGTGGGGCCGGTTGGAGCGGCTGATGCGAGAGTTCCAATTCACGTCCATCGCCGAGGGCCGGGGCCTGCGGTCGCCGACGGCTCCGCGATGACGCCGCAGGTCGCACCGTTTGCGGGGGCGCCTGCGGAGTGGGACGCCGCCGTGCGCACGTTCGCAGGTTGGACCCACTTCCATCTCTGGGGTTGGCGGCGGGTCATCGAGGACGTCCACGGCCATGAGTGTCCGTATCTGGCCGCCAGGGGTCCCGGTGGCCAGCTCGAGGGCGCCTTGCCTCTCGTCCGGGTCAAGAGCCCGCTGTTCGGTCACTATCTCGTTTCGATGCCCTATCTCAACTACGGGGGCCCGTTGGGGACCGAGGGGGCTGTGCGGGCGCTCGTGGCCGAGGCGGCGGCCTTGGCCGACCAACGCGGCGTGAAGTTGCTCGAGCTGCGGAGCGGAGAACCGCTCCCGGTCGACCTGCCCGTCAGCCATCGCAAGATCACGGTACTCCTGGACATCCCCAGTGGTGGCCCGGACGCCCTGTTTCAGAGCTTCAAGGCGAAGCTGCGCAGCCAGATCCGCCGACCCGAGAAAGAGGGCGTCTCGGTCCGCATCGGGCCGGACCAGGTCGACCCTTTCTTCATCGTGTTTTCGCGCCATATGCGCGACCTCGGTACGCCGACCCAGCCGCGCCGTCTCTTCGAGGCCATCACCGCCGAGTTCGGGGACGACGCGTGGTTTGGCTGCGCCTACCTGGGCGAGACCCCCATCGCCTGCGGCGCCGGCTTCCGCTGGGGCAGTCAGTTCGAGATGACGTGGGCGTCGGCGCTGACGGCCTACAACCGCATCGCGCCCAACATGGCCCTCTACTGGGGGTTCATGCAGCGCGCCGCGCGCGAGGGCGTCATGCTCTTCAACTTCGGCCGCTGCACACCCGGCAGCGGTACCCATCGCTTCAAGCAGCAGTGGGGCGGACGGGATGCGCCGCTTCACTGGTATCAGTACTTCGCGGCGGGACATGAGGCGCACACGCCGTCGCCGAACGACGGGGCGTACAGTTGGGGACCGCGGCTCTGGCGCCGGTTGCCGCTGGGTCTGGCCACGGCGCTCGGCCCGCGCATCGTCCGCGGGATCCCGTGACCTGGCGTCACCAGCTTCCGGTCTACTCGCCGCTGCCGCTTCGAGCGGTTGCGGCGGGCGCAGTCGGTCTCGTCGGCGGCTCCGAGCTCGCGCGCGCCGATCTGACGGCGGTGCTCTGCCAGGAGTTCGAGGCAGCCCGTGTCTTGCTCACGGACAGCGGAACCGGTGCTCTCACGCTGGCCATCCAAGGCTGCCTGGCCCTGCGGCCCGGCGCCGCCGTCGCGCTCCCCGCATACTGTTGCTACGACCTGGCGACTGCGGCCGACGGCGCGGGCGCGCCGGTCGTGCTCTACGATCTGGTGCCGGAGACCTTGGCACCGGAACCCGAATCGTTGAGGCGCGCCCTGGAGCATGGTGTGGCCGCGGTCGTGCTGGTCCACCTGTTCGGCGTGCCGGCCGATCCCGAGCCGGTGCGGGCCGCCGCGCAGCGCGCTGGGGCGTGGCTGATCGAGGACGCCGCACAGGGGGCCGGAGCGAGCCTGCGCGGCAGGCCGCTCGGATCGTTTGGCGACCTCGTGGTCCTGAGCTTCGGCCGCGGCAAAGGCATCACCGCGGGCCGGGGCGGAGCCTTGCTCGCACGGGGAGATGCCGCGATTGCACTCCTGGACCGCGGCAGGACTCAGTTGCTTCCGTCGCCGCGCGGCGCCAGAGAGTTGGTCCAACTCAAGGCCCAGTGGCTCCTGGGGCGTCCGTCGCTCTATGTCGTTCCTGCCGCGCTTCCGTTTCTTCAACTCGGGGAGACCATCTACCAATCGGCGTCGCCGGTGCGCGCGATGAGCCACGTAGCCGCACGGACGCTGGCCGTCACGCTGGCGCGCAGCGACCGTGAGCCCGCTATGCGGCGCGCGCGTGCGGCACGATTGCTGGAACGGCGCGGCCCAGGGCTGTCACCTGTGCGCCCCCCGGGTGGCGCCGAGCCCGGCTACCTGCGCTTGCCATTCCTGGCGGCCCCCGCGGCCCGGGCGGCGGCAGACTCGGTCGAGGCCCGGGCGCTGGGCATCATGCCGGGCTACCCCAGGGCGTTGCGGGACCTGGCTGGTTTCGGGGAACGAGTCGTGAATGCTGCCGAGGACCTTCCGGGCGCCCGCAAACTGGCGCAGCTTCTGATTACGCTGCCAGCACACAGCCTGCTCTCCGAGCGCGACCTCTCGGCTCTCGAGGCCTGGATCTCGAGGCGGAACTGACCGTGGGCGCGGCCGACGTAAAGCCGGTGCTGATCCTCGGGGGAGGCCTGACCGCACTCGGCGTCATCCGCACGCTCGGACGCGCAGCGATCCCCACCTACGTGCTGGCCAGCCCCACGGACCTCGCGCGCCGCTCCCGTTGGTTTCGGCCCGCGCCGGGAGCGGCTTCGGGCACCGGCGCCGAAAGCAGCCTCGAGGCCCTTCTGGACGCCTCGCCGATCGAGGGGGCCGTACTCATCCCCTGCTCCGACGCATGGGCTACCCGGGTAGTACGCCTCCGGCCCAGTCTGGCCGAGCGATTCCCCGCCAGCCTGGCGCCGGCGGGCGCGCTCGAAACCCTGCTGGATAAGGGGCGCTTCGCGGAAGCGCTGCGCTCGGCGGGCGTGCCTCATCCACGCACGGCCGAGTTGACGGGGACGCCCGATCTCGCCGCCATTCCCGACGAGGCGTTCAGCGGCTCGTTTCTCAAGCCGCGGGACTCGCAGCTATTCTTTCAGCACTTCGGGGTGAAGGCGTTCCGGGTCGAGGGACGCGCTCAAGCCGCCGAACGGCTGCGCGCCGCCAACGCGGCGGGACTGGCGGTGATCTTCCAGGAGTACATTCCTGGCCCTGCCAGCAACCACTTCTTCGTAGACGGGTTCGTGGACCGGCAGGGGAGTTGCGCCGCGACCTTCGCCCGGCGCCGCCTGCGGATGTATCCGCTCGACTTCGGCAACAGCTCCTACATGGTGAGCGTGGAGCGTGACGACGTGGCTGACGCCATCGCAATCGTGAAGCGACTGCTGGACCGCCTCGGCTACCGCGGAGTCTTCAGTGCCGAATTCAAGTTCGACGAGCGCGACCGGCGCTTCAAGATCCTCGAGGTGAACGCCCGTCCCTGGTGGTACGTGGAGTTCGCCGCGCGTTGCGGCGTCGACGTGTGCACCATGGCGTACCGGGATGCCCAGAAACTGCCGGTGGAGCCGGCGGGAGCCTATAGGGTGGGACGGGCGTGCGTGTATCCATCCTACGACTTCGACGCCTGTCGCGAGCTGAACCGGCGTGGACAGCTGTCCCGCTGGGAGTGGGCGCGCTCGTGGCTGACGGCGGAACAACCGGTCTTCCGCTGGAGCGATCCCTTCCCTGCGCTGGCCGACGTTTCGCAGGTCGTGGCTCGGCGCTTCCGCCGGGCAATGACGGGCTCTTCCCGTGGCCGCTGAAATCCACGCGGACATCCTGCCGGAGACCGAGTTCGCCGACTGGAACCGGCTCGTGGCGGCGTCGCCCGATGGGAGCATCTACAGCACGCCGGAGTACCTGGACACGCTGTGCGCGGCGGCGGGCGGGCGGTTCAGGATCCTGGGCGTGCGCCGGGGCGAGGAGCTCGCCGGCGGCGTGGCGCTGTACGAACGGGACTCCGCCTTCGGCACCTTCGTCGAACCGCGCCTCCTGCTCTACTACAACGGCCTGGTCCTCCGGCGCTACGACACGAAGTACCCCTCGGAGCGCACGGCCCGGCAGATCAAGGTGCTGACGGCGCTCGAGGAGGCGCTCGACCGGGCCCGCCACGGCAGCGTGATGCTCAAGTCCAGGGGTCCCGTGACGGACGTCCGTCCGTTCCTTGCCAAGGGCTGGGACGCACGCCCGAGCTACAGCTACGTGGTGCCGCTGACCGATCTGCCTGCGCAATGGGGCCGGGTGGAACAGAATCTCCGCCGCCTCATCGAACGCTGCACGAGCCAGGGCATGACGCTCGGAGAGGACGATGACTTCGACGCCTTCTTCCGCCTGCACGCCGCAACGATGGACCGGCGCGAGGTCAAGGCGTACCTGCCCAAGCCTGCGTTCGCCAGGTACTTCGAGTCGTTGCGCCGTCAGGGACTGTGCCGACTCTACCACGCCAGCCTGGCGGATGGCCGCCTCGCCGCCTGCCAGCTGGTGCTGCTGGGCGCGCATCCGGTAACCCACACGGTGAGCGCGGCCGGGGAGCCGGAATTCCATAAGATGGGCGCGGCGGCGTTCCTTCGCTGGAAGGTGTTCGAGGCGCTGGCCTCGCTCGGATACGCCGCCAACGACCTCACCGATGCGGGCCTGAACCCCGTTACGCACTTCAAGAGCCAGCTCGGCGGCGACCTCGAGCTGAGCCTGGTGCTCCAGAGCCCGCGCACTCGTCGCTACCGATGGGGCACCGGTGCGGCCGCGCTGTATTGGCGCGCGCG
>Ga0335085_10006015_pt1 | contig 19288 bp, 14 predicted proteins | sample Lox_Sample_45_FD_206712 | JGI IMG/M metagenome (GOLD analysis project Ga0335085, IMG submission 206712) | Soil microbial communities from Loxahatchee National Wildlife Refuge, Florida, United States - Lox_Sample_4.5 | ecosystem: Environmental > Terrestrial > Soil > Wetlands | place: USA...
GTGCGGACTTCATCGCCGAGCTGACGCGTGAACTCCTCCATCGGCATCACTTTCTGCTTCTCGGCCGAACCCCGGACCCGCACCGCCACCGTCCCGGCGTCCGCTTCCCGCTGTCCCACCACGGCGAGATACGGCACCTTGTGCGTCTCGCCGTCGCGCACCTTGTAGTTCAGCGTCTCGCTGCGCTCGTCCACCATGGAGCGGATTCCCGCGGCCTTCAATGCGGCGTCGACCTTCCGCGCCGCCGCGACCTGCGCATCGGCGATCGGCAGCACCCGCACCTGCTCCGGGGACAGCCACAGTGGAAATGCGCCGGCGAAATGCTCGATCAGGAATCCCACAAACCGCTCCAGGGTCCCGTAGATCGCGCGGTGGATCATCACCGGCCGGTGCGGCGTGTTGTCGGCGCCCGAGTATTCGAGCTGGAACCGCTCCGGCAGCTGGAAATCGAGCTGGATCGTGGCGCCCTGCCACTCGCGGCCGATCGCGTCGTTGAACTTGACGTCGATCTTGGGACCGTAGAACGCGCCTCCACCCTGGTCGAGTCGGTAGGTGATCCCCCGCCGCTTGAGCGCCTCCTCGAGCCCGCGTTCGGCCTGATCCCACATCGCGTCCGACCCCAGCTTCTTGTCGGGTCGCGTCGCGAGGTCGAGCCGGTAGTGCAGTCCGAAGGTCTTCCCGAGGACGAGCTCGACGATGTCCAGCAGCTTGAAGATCTCGTCCTCGATCTGGTCCTCCCGCAGGAAGATGTGCGCGTCGTCCATCGAGAGCCCGCGCACGCGCAGCATCCCGTGCAGCGTCCCCGACCGCTCGTTGCGGTAGACGTTCGCCACCTCCGCCAGCCGGATCGGCAGGTCGCGATAGCTGCGCTGCTGCGAGGCGTACACCAGGATGTGCATCGGGCAGTTCATCGGCTTCACCCGGTAGCGCACATCCTCGGCTTCCCCTTCCCCGGCCGCCATCGCCGGGAACTGATTCTCGGCGTAGAGGGGCAGATGTCCCGAGCGCAGGAACAGCTGTTCCCGGGTGACGTGGGGAGTGTAGACGAGCTGGTAGCCGCGCTCCAAGATCACGTCCTCGATGAAGCGGCGCAGCTGGAAGTTGATCATCGCCCCCTTGGGGTGCCAGAAGATCAGCCCGGGGCCCACGTCCTCCTGGATCGAAAAGAGATCGAGCTGCTTCCCGATCACGCGGTGATCGCGCTTGCGCGCCTCCTCGAGGCGCCGCAGGTACTGCTCCAGGTCGTCCTTCGAAAACCAGGCCGTCCCGTAGATGCGCTGCAGCATCTGACGCCGCTCGTCGCCGCGCCAGTATGCGCCGGCGGCGTGCAGCAGCTTGAAGTGCTTGATCTTCCCGGTGCTCACGAGGTGCGGGCCGCGGCACAGATCGACGAAGGGGCCGTCGGTATAGACCGAGATCACTTCGTTCGGACCGAGGTCGTCGATGCGCTCGAGCTTCAATGGGTCGTCCTTGAAGCGCCGCTTCGCCTCGACCCGGTCGACCTCCTCGCGCACGAACGGATGGTCGGCCGCCGTGACCTCGCGCATCTGCGCCTCGATCCGGGCGAGATCATCCGGCGTGAACGGCGCGGGGACCTCGAAGTCGTAATAGAAACCGTCCTCGATGGCCGGGCCGAATCCGATTTTGGCCTGCGGGAAGAGCTGTCGCACCGCCGTCGCGAGCAGGTGCGCCGACGAGTGCCGCAACACGTCCAGTGCCTGCGGATCGCGCTCGGTCAGGATCGCCACCAGGGCCCCGTCGGGGAGGGGCCGCTTCAGATCGCGCACCTCTCCGTTCACGCGGGCTGCGAGCGCCGCCTTGGCGAGCCCGGGGCCGATCGCCTGCGCGAGATCGGCGGCGCTGGCCCCCACGGGCAATGACCGGACGCTGCCGTCAGGGAGCGTCACGCGGATCTCCGTGGCAGCCATCGTCACCGGGCTTCGACCTGGGCCGCCGCCGCACCGAGGGGCGCCAGCTCGCGTCCGTCCTGGAAGTAGAGGACGATCGCCGCCACAATAAGCGCCGCCAACACCAGCCAGCGTCCCAGGCGGTTCGCAGGAATTACGGGGTCATCGGCCATGCCGGAATAATAGACGGTCAGGCGGACCGGCGGACAGGCGGTCGGACGGTCAGGCGGTCAGACGGTCTGACCATCTATCTTTAGGGCATGCCTCGTGCCGCTTTCGACCTCCCACCGCAGTACGATCCGCACGCCGTGGAGCGCCGTCTCTACGCGCGCTGGCTTGAGGCCCAAGTCTTCACCCCCCGCGCCGACGCCTCCGCCGAGCCCTACGTCATCGTGATCCCGCCGCCCAACGTGACGGGCATCCTCCATATGGGGCACGGCCTGAACAACACCATCCAGGACGTGCTGGTCCGGTTCGAGCGGATGCGGGGCCGGACGACGCTGTATCTCCCGGGCACCGATCATGCCGGCATCGCGACCCAGAACGTCGTGGAAAAGCTGATCGCCAAGGAAGGCAAGACGCGCTTCGATCTCGGCCGGGACGCCTTCGTGGAGCGCGTCTGGGCGTTCGTGCGCCAGACCGGCCACACTATTCTGGAGCAGCTGAAGCAGATCGGCGCGTCGTGCGACTGGTCCCGCACCCGGTTCACGCTGGACCCGGCCTACACCCGGGCGGTGCGTGAGGTCTTCGTGACGTTGTGGGAGCAGGGGCTGATCTACCGCGGCCACCGGGTGATCCACTGGTGCCCGCGCTGCCTCACCGCGCTGTCGGACGAGGAGGCCGAGTTCCACGAGACGACCGGCTCGCTCTACTACATCCATTATCCGCTCGCGGACGGCTCCGGCCGGGTCACGGTCGCCACCACCCGTCCGGAAACCATGCTCGGCGACACCGCCATCGTGGTGCACCCCGAGGATCCGCGGGGCCGGCCGTTCATCGGAAAGCGGGTGCGCGTCCCGATCGCGAACGTGGAGATCCCGGTCATCGCCGACGAGAGCGTGGACAAGGAATTCGGGACGGGGTTCGTGAAGGTGACGCCCGCTCACGATGCGAACGACTTCGAGATCGGCGTGCGACACCAGCTCGCGATGCCGCTGATCATGACCGAAGATGGGAAGATCGGGGAGGACGCGGGAGACGGGAAACGGGAAACGGGAAGGATTCCTGCTGACGTGAAAGGCCTGGACCGCTTCGAGGCGCGCAAGAAGATCGTCAAGCTGCTCGAAGCCCAGGGGCTGCTCGCCAAGGTCGAGACGCACCAGCACGCGGTGCGTCGCTGCTACCGCTGCGACTCGGTGGTCGAGCCGCGGCTCTCCGACCAGTGGTTCGTGAAGATGAAACCTTTGGCCGAGCCGGTGATGGCCGCCTACCGGCGCGGCGAGTACCGCCTCGTGCCGGAGCGCTGGGAAGCGACCTACGAGAACTGGATGGACAACATCCGGGACTGGAACATCTCCCGGCAGCTCTGGTGGGGGCATCGCATCCCCGTGTTCACCTGCACCACGTGCCATCACCAGTGGGCCGATCGCGAAGATCCGAAACGCTGCCCCAAGTGTGGCGGACCGGTCGAGCAGGACCCCGATGTGCTCGATACCTGGTTCTCCTCCTGGCTGTGGCCGTTCGCGACGCTCGGGTGGCCGGACAAGACACCGGACCTGGCGCGGTTCTATCCGGGCCACACCCTCGTCACCGCCCCGGAGATCCTGTTCTTCTGGGTGGCGCGGATGCTGATGGCCGGGTACCACTTCATGGGCCGGAAGCCGTTTACGACGGTCTATCTGACCGGGACCGCCCGGGACCTGAAGCACCGCCGCATGTCGAAGTCGCTCGGCAACGGGATCGATCCGCTGGACGTGGTGAGGCTGTACGGCGCCGACGCGATGCGCTGGACTCTGATCGCGGGGAGCGCGCTCGGCGCCGACCTGATCCTCGATCCCGACGACCTCGAGGCCACTTTCGCGCCCGGCCGCAACTTCGCGAACAAGCTGTGGAACATCGGGCGCTTCATCCTGTCGCAGCTTCCGGCGTCGGTGCCTGACGTCACCTCGATTCCCCGGGCGTCGCTGACCCTCGCCGATCGCTGGATCCTTTCGCGCATGCAGGCGACGATACGCGAAGCCACCGCCTCGCTCGAGCAGTTCCGCCTGGACGAAGCGGCCAAGCGATGCTTCGATTTTGCCTGGAAGGAGCTCGCCGACTGGTATGTCGAGCTCGTGAAGCCCCGGCAGGCCGCCGGGGACCCGGTCGCCACCGCCGTCATCGTGTATTGCTTCGACACCACGATGCGGCTGCTCCACCCGGTCGTCCCTTTCATTACCGAAGAGCTGTGGAAGAAGCTCCCCGGGCGACGGGAAGACGAGCTGCTCCCCGTGGCCCAATGGCCACAACCCAACCCGGCGTTCGAGGATCCCGCAGCGGAGGGTTCGTTCTCCCGGGTCCAGGACGCGATCACGGCGATTCGGAACATTCGCGCCGAGTACCGGGTGCCGCCCAAACAGCATCTCGTGACGACGATTCAGACGCGTTCCGGGGAAACCGCCGCCGCGCTCAACGCGGAGCGCGAGACCGTCATGCGACTGGCCACGCTCGAAGCGCTGGACCTGAACGGCGGCAAACCCAGGGCCGGCGCCCACGCCGTGCTCGCCGACGGCAGCGAGGTCGTGGTTCACCTCGCGGGCGCGATCGACGTGAGCCAGGAATGCCGGCGTCTGGGGGAAGAGCTGACGCGGCTGGATCGCCAGCTGCAGACGCTCGCGGCGAAACTCGCCAACGACAACTTCGTTTCCCGCGCCCCGGCCGAGGTGGTGGCCAAGGAACGGGACAAGGAGCGCACGTGGCGCGAGCAGCGCGACGTCCTCGCCGGCAAGCTCAGCGCCCTCGGCTGCTCCTGATCGCGGCCGCCACGGCCGCGACGGCGCTCGCCTGCGCCAACATGGGGGAGCCTCCCGGCGGCCCCCCCGACGTCGCGCCACCGCAGATCGTGTGGGTCCGCCCGGAATCGGGGAGCATTACCCCCGATCTCCACGGCGATTTCGAGATCCAGTACGATGAAGTCATCGACGAGCAGCCCGGGACCGGTGCCGGGGGCCGGACCGGCGGCCCGGTGACCGGTCTCGCCTCCCGGGTGATCCTCTCGCCGGTCGTGGGGCCCGTGAACGTGTCGTGGCACCGCAGCACGATCGGCGTGAAGCCCAAGGAGGGGTGGAAACCCGACCGCGTATATCATCTGCAGATTCTCCCCGGCATCACCGACCTGCGCCGCAACGTGCAGAAGCAGAGCCGCCTGATCGTGTTCTCCACGGGGCCCGCCATCCCATCGGCAACGCTTTCGGGCATGGCCGTGATGTGGATGGAACAGCACGTCCTGACGAACGGCGTGATCCGCGCCGCCCGGCTCCCCGACAGCGCCGCCTACCTCGTCCTCAGCGACTCGCTGGGGCGATTCCGATTCGAGCAGATCCCGCCGGGCCGCTACCTCCTGACGGCCATCGCGGACCAGAACAACAACCGCCTGCGGGATCCGCGCGAAGCGTTCGACACCGCGACGGTGACGCTCGACACCGCGGCCTCCACCACGCTGTGGGCCTTCGTCCACGACACCACGGGGCCGCGGCTGCAGTCGCTCGATCCGGTGGATTCGGCGACGTTCCGGATGACGTTCTCGATGCCGCTCGATCCCTACCGGCCCATCGATTCCCTGAAGCTGCGCCTGCTCGCGCTCCCGGACTCGACGCCGGTTCCCGTGGCGGCGGTGCTCACCTCCGCGCAGTACGACTCCGTCACCAAGCGCGAGCACGCCGTGACGGACTCGCTGCGCCAGGATTCGCTGGCGCGGGCCGCGCCCAAGGACACGACGCACAAAGCCGATACCACCAAGGCCCGCGTGCGGGTCCCGCCGCGCGACACGTCGCAGCACCGTCCCGGCCTGCCGGGTGGCGTGGGTCCCGGCGCCGAGGCCCCCGGAAGGGGCAGACCGGCATCCGATTCCACCACGCGCCTGCTCCTCGCCCAGCGCCCGGTGCCGCAGGACAAGCTGGTCGTCCGGCTAGCCAAAGGAACCCTGCTCCAGCCCGAAGCCAAGTACTTCGTCGAGGTAGCGGGAGCGGTGAACCTGAACGGCGCCATGGCGACGAGCCACAACCTTCTCGTGATCCCCAAGCCCAAGCCTCCCGCCCCCGCCCCGAAGGACACGAGCCACGCGGCAGTGCCGCGCGACTCGACCAGGCCGTGACCGACCCGCGACGTCATCTTCCCGCCGTGGACGCGCTGCTGGGCACGCCCGAGGTCGCGGCGCTGGTGCACGCGCATCCCCGCGCCCTCGTGGTGCGCGCGGTGCGCGACACCCTGGATGCGGCGCGCGCGGCGGGCGGCGTCGAGCCGAAACCGGGGTGGGGGGGCGCCGTCGCCACGCGGCTCGGGGAGCTCGCCGCGCCGTCCCTCGTGCCGGTGATCAATGCGACCGGCGTCGTCCTGCACACGAACCTCGGCCGCTCCCTGCTCGCGCCGGCGGCCGTCGACGCCATGATCGCCGTCGCCCGGTCGTACAGCAGCCTCGAGTACGACCTCGGCCGCGGGGCGCGCGGCTCGCGCCACGCCCTCGCCCGCGCCGTGCTCACCGAGCTCACCGGAGCGTCGGACGCCCTGGTCGTGAACAACGCCGCAGGCGCCCTGCTCCTCGCCCTGACCGCGCTGGCGCGCGGCGGGGAGGCGATCGTTTCGCGCGGCGAGCTGGTGGAGATCGGCGGCGCCTTCCGCGTCCCCGACATCATGGCCCGCTCGGGGGCCACGCTGATCGAGGTGGGCACGACCAACCGTACCCACATCGACGATTACACCCAGGCGATCGGCCACCGCACCCGGGCGTTGCTCAAGGTGCATCGCTCCAACTTCCAGGTCACCGGCTTCACCGCCGACGTGTCCGCGGCGGAGCTGGCGCAGCTGGCACGGGTCTCCGGCGCCGCCGGGATCTTCGACCTGGGCTCGGGCCTCCTCGCCGATCTCACGCCGTGGGGGCTGTCCGGCGAACCGACGATCCGGGAAGCCGTTGCGAGTCAGATGGACGTCGTCGTCTTTTCCGGAGACAAGCTCCTCGGGGGGCCGCAGGCGGGCATCCTGCTCGGCACCGCCGCGGCGATCGCCGCGTGCCGCACCGATCCGCTCGCCCGCGCGCTCCGTGCCGACAAGTACTCACTCGCCGCCCTGGAAGCGACGCTCGCGCTCTACCGCGATCCCGAGACTGCGCGGACGGAGATACCCACGCTCGCGATGCTGACCATCGAGAAAAACGAATTACGGCGTCGAATAGAGGCGTTGAAAGAAGGCGTCGAAACCAATGCGCACTGCAAAGTGGACATAGTGGAAGGGGTATCCGAGGTCGGCGGTGGTTCCTTCCCTGGGGCGAAGCTGCCGACCTGGCTGCTCCGCGTCGCGAGCTCCACGCTGAGCCCCGACGCCCTCGCCGACCGGCTGCGGCTCGGCAGCCCGCCGATCGTGGCCCGGATCGAGCGCGACCAGGTGGTGTTCGATCCGCGGACCGTACTCCCGAAACAGATCGAACCGCTCGTCCGGGGCATCACGGCGGCCGTCCGTGGCTGACGAGGGTGGGGATCCGCGCCGGGCGGTGTTTCTCGATCGCGACGGCACCATCGTGGACGACCCGGGTTTCCTCGCTGATCCCGCCGATGTCCGCCTCCTCCCCGGCTCCGCGGGCGCTATCCAGCGGTTGAACCGCGCCGGCTTCGCGGTGGTGGTCGTCACCAATCAGTCGGGGATCGCGCGGGGCCTCCTCACCGTCGCCGCGTACGAGGCGGTCCAGCACCGCCTCGCCGAGTTGCTCGAGGCGCAGGGCGCTTATCTGGACGGCTCGTTCTACTGTCCCCATCTTCCCGAGATCTCGGGCCCGTGCGACTGCCGCAAACCGGGCGTGCTGCTCTACACCCGGGCGCGTGACGACCTGGGCCTCGATCTCGCCCGGTCCTGGTACGTGGGGGACCGGCTTTCCGACCTGGAGCCCGCCCGCCGTCTCGGCGGCCGCGCCATCCTCGTCCAGACGGGCCATGGAGATTCCCACGCCGATCAGGCCGCGGCGCTCGGCATCCCGATCGTCCCGGATTTGGCCGCGGCCGCCGCAGCGATCATCGCTGCCGACGCGGGACGGCGAGGGACATCCCGGTGAAGACCCCGTCCCCCGCGATTCGCGTCGCGGTGCTCGCGTCCGGCGGCGGCACCAACCTGCAGGCCCTGCTCGATGCGCTGCAAGGCGACGCGCCGGCGCGCGTCACGCGGGTCGTGACCGATCGCCCCAACGCGGGGGCGCTCGAGCGCGCGCGGCGCGCCGGCGTGGCGACGGCCGTGCTCGGCAATCCCGCCGATCCGGCGGAGTTTCTCGCCGCGGTGGGCGACGCGGATCTCGTAGTCCTCGCCGGCTACCTGAAACTGGTGCCGCCCGCCGCCGTCGCCCGCTTCCGCTACCGTATGATTAATATCCACCCGGCGCTGCTGCCCGCGTTCGGGGGCCACGGCATGTACGGGAAGCGCGTCCACGCCGAAGTCGTGGCGAGCGGCGCCACGCAGTCGGGAGCGACCGTGCATTACGTCGACGAGCAGTACGACCGCGGACCGATCATCGCGCAGCAGCGGGTGCCGGTGCTCCCGGGCGACACGCCCGAGACGCTCGCCGCCCGGGTACTCGAGGTGGAGCACCGCCTGCTGCCGTCGGTGGTGAAGGAGCTCGCGCGGCGGGGACTCCCAACCGAACCTCTGAGACTCGAAAGCGTGGGCGAATGATGGCGGACAGGCGGACAGGCGGTCAGGCGGTCAGCATCGGGGCCCGAAGCGCGCTGTCCCTGACCGCCTTGTCCGCCCTGACCGCCTTGTCCGCGCAGACGCCGTCAATCCCCGATCTGACCGCGCGCATGACCGCCTGGACCGCCATCACCGGCTACGAGCGGGCGGTGACCGACACGCTGCTCACGCTCCTCCCCGGCGCCGCGCGCGATCGCGCCGGGAACGTCGTGGCAACGCTCGGGCGAGGGGCTCCGAAGCGGCTCGTCTCCTGCCCGCTCGACGAAATCGGCTGGGTCGTCGGGAACGTGCGCGATGACGGGTACCTGACGCTGCGCCGAGTGGGCCGGTCGCGCTCCCCCCTGTTCGATCAGCAGCTCGAGGGTCATCGCGTGACCCTCTTCGGACGCCATGGTCCGGTACCGGGCGTCGTCGCGGTCGCGTCCACCCACCTGCAGCGGGGGCGCACCGCCTCCGATGAGCCGTTCGATGTCGATTCGGCCTTCGTCGACGTCGGCGCCGCGTCGAGATCCGAAGTGGCGGCCCTGGGACTCGAGATCCTGACGCCCGTGGCGCTCACCAAGGTCCCGCTCCGCTACGGACCGGAGGGCGCGCTTCTCGCCGCTCCGGTCGCTGCACGCCGCGCCGCCTGTGCCGCGCTCCTGGAAGCGGTTCTGGCCCAGCCTCGCGTCAAGGGAACGGTACTCGTGGCGTTCACCGTCCAGAGCCTGCTGCGACCTGACATCGGGGTCACAGCCCTCGTGCACCTGGCAGGACCCGTCGACAGCGCCGTCGTCGCCACGGTCCCCTCGCGGTTCACCGGCACGCCGGTCGAAACGGTGAGTCTCACCCAGGTGGACAGCGTGCGGGGGTCGCTCCTCGCGTGGATGGAGGGGAAATGAGGGCCGCCCTGACCGCCCTGACCATCCTGACTGTCCCGGCCCTCCTGCCCGCCCAGTCAGCCGGCCGCATCGCGGAGGTGGACTCCGTACTCTCCACCCTCGTCGAAGCCTACGGTCCTTCAGGCGCCGAAGGTCCGGTGCGCGAAACCGTGAAGCGGCTGCTCCCCGGATGGGCGAAGCCCGTGACCGACACCGCGGGGAACCTCTGGGTCACAATCGGCTCCGGCGATCCGCTGGTCGTATTCGTCGCCCACCTCGACGAAATCGGCTTCCAGGTGGACAGCATCCGCGACGACGGCACGTTGCACGCGCGGCTGCTCGGCGGCTTCTTCCCGTCGCTCTTCGAAGCCCAGCCCGCGCTCGTGCACACGGCGCGGGGTGTCGTGCCGGGGGTCTTCCAGCCCCGCGACAGCGGATTCACCCACCGCGATCCCCCGCCCTTCCGCGCGAACGTCGGGACCACCTCCCGCGCCGCGACCGAGGCACTGGGGGTCGCGGTGGGAGACCGGGTGACAATGCCGAAGCGCTACACCCGGCTCGCAGGCACGCGCGCGACCGGACGGTCGTTCGACGACCGCGTCGGCTCGGCAGCGGAGATCCTGGCGCTGCGCCATCTCGACCGCGCCGCCCTGCGCCATCAGATCATCGTGATCTTCAGCACCCGCGAAGAAATCGGTCTCGAGGGCGCCGCCGGCGTCGCCGCGGCGCTCGGCAGCCGTCCGGCACGGGTTCACGCGATCGACACCTTCGTCTCGGCCGATTCCCCGCTCGAGCGCCCGAACTTCGCCGTGGCCCCGCTCGGCGCCGGCGCCGCGGCCCGCGCGCTCGACAACTCGTCGATCACGCCGGCGGCCTACGTCGATTCCCTCGTGGCCGTCGCCCGCGCGCGCGGAATCGCGCTGCAGGTGGGCACGACCAACGGCGGCAACGACGGGTCGACCTTCACTCCCTATGGCGTGCCCGACGTGGCGCTCGGCTGGCCGCTGCGCTATTCCCATTCCCCCGCCGAAGTCGTGGACTTGAAGGATGTGGTAAGTCTCGCGGACCTGATTCAAGCCATCATGGAGACCTGGTGAGAGCCCTGATTTCCGTTTCGGACAAGCGCGGCGTGCTTGAGTTCGCCCGCGGCCTCGTGGACCTCGGCTGGGAAATCGTCTCCACCGGCGGCACCGCCCACACGCTGCAGCAGAACGGCGTCCCGGTGATCCCGATCGAGCAGGTGACCGGTTTCCCCGAAATGATGGACGGTCGGGTGAAGACGCTCCATCCCAAGGTGCACGGCGGGCTGCTGGCGCGCCGCGATCATCCCGGCGACGTGAAAGCGCTCGCCCGGCACGCCATCACGCCGATCGACCTCGTCGCCGTGAACCTCTATCCCTTCGCCCAGACGGTGGCGAAGCCCGAGACGACCTTCGAGCAGGCGATCGAGCAGATCGACATCGGCGGCCCGTCGATGCTGCGCTCGGCGGCCAAGAATCACGCCGCGGTGATCGTCATAGTCGACCCCGACGACTACGCGGACGTGCTCGCCGGGCTGCGCGCGGGCGGTGTGTCGGCCGACCGGAAGCGCGCGCTCGCGGCCAAGGTGTTCGCGCACACTTCCGCTTACGACGCCACGATTCTCGCCTACTTGAATCGCGGGGCCGAGGCGCTGCCGCCGACACTCACCCTCGTGCTGCGCCGCGGCCAGACGCTGCGCTACGGCGAGAACCCCCATCAGCGCGCCGCGCTGTATCTCACCGACGAGCCCGGCCTGTCGCAGCTGGCGCAGCTGCACGGCAAGGAGCTGTCGTTCAACAATCTGCTCGACGTCGACGCCGCGGTCTCGGCGGTGCTGCCATGGTCGGACCGGACCGCCTGCGCGATCATCAAGCACACGACGCCCTGCGGGATCGCGCTGGGTCGATCCCCCGCCGACGCCTACCGTCGCGCCCACGCCACCGATCCGGTGTCGGCGTTCGGCTCGGTGATCGCCTGCAACACGATGGTCGACGCCGAGGCGGCGGAGGCGATGCACGAGCTGTTCGTCGAGGTGGTCGTGGCGCCGAAGGTCGATCCCAAGGCGTTGGAGGTCTTCCAGCGTAAGAAGAACCTGCGGGTCGTCACCCTCCCCACCCCCGACAATCAGCCGACCTGGGATTTCAAACGGGTGCGTGGCGGCTTTCTCGTGCAGGACCGCTACCAGTACGGCGGGGCCGCGGCGGAGGCGTCGTGGAAGGTCGCGACGACCCGGTCGCCCAGTGAGCCCGAGTGGAAGGACCTGCGTTTCGCCTGGGCGGCGGTGGGGATCGTCAAATCCAACGCCATTCTGCTGGCTCACGACGAGGCGGCGATCGGGATCGGCGCGGGACAGATGTCCCGGGTCGATTCGTCGTTCCTGGCGGTCCACAAGGCGCAGCGCGCGGGGCACGACCCGACGGGGTCGGTGATGGCCAGTGACGCGTTTTTCCCGTTCCGGGACGGGGTGGAGGAGGCGGCGCGGGCGGGGGTCCGGGCCATCATCCAGCCGGGGGGGTCGGTGCGGGACGAAGAGGTGGTGGCGGCGGCCAACGAGCACGGGATCGCCATGGTGCTGACGGGAGTACGACAGTTCCGTCATTGAGCCATCCCATTACCTTATAGGCCACTTCAACCCGACGCGCATGACCGACACCGGCCTCGAGCAGGATAGCGCGCAGCGCCCGCCGTATCCCCTAGCCCTCGCGGTGACGCTCGCGACGCTCGCCCTCTACGTGGTGACGCTCGCTCCCACGACGCAGTTCTGGGACACCTCCGAATACATCGCGGCCGCCAAGGTGCTGGGCATTCCGCACCCGCCGGGGAATCCGCTGTTCACCCTGATGGCGCACGTGTGGGGCCTGCTCCCCATGGCCGCGGGGTACGCGAAGCGGATCAACCTCTTCGCCGCCACGACGAGCGCCGTCGCCGCGGGGTGCTGGTTCCTCGTGACCGAGCGCTGGCTGCGGCCGATCGTCGCCTCGACGCTGGTGCGGCGCCTGACGGCCATCGCCGGCGCGCTCGTGTGCGCCACCGCGTTCACGGTGTGGAACCAGTCGGTCGTGAACGAGAAGGTCTACACGCTGTCGTTCCTCTCGATCGCGCTGATTCTCTGGCTCATCGTGCGGTGGGACGACCAGCCGGCCGGCGAAGCGCACGATCATTACCTCCTGCTGATCGTCTATCTCCTGGCCCTCACTTCGACGAATCACATGATGGGGGTGCTGGTGGGCCCGGTGGTGGCGGTGCTGCTCTTTCCGCCGCTGATGACGCGCCGAGCGCCGAGCGACGAAGGGCGGTCGGTCGAGTGGGGCACGTGGGCCGCCTTCTGCGCGGTGTTCGCGTTGCTCGGAGCGTCGGGGATGGAGAACGCCGGAGTCTTGATCTTCGCCGCCGTGGTGTACGCGCTGGTCCTCGCCTGGACCGCCATCACCGGCAACTGGCGCACGACGCTCGCGTTGCTCCTCGTCGCGATCGCCGGCATCTCGGTGTACGTGTTCCTGCCGATCCGCGCCCGGCACTTCCCCGCCATCAATGAGGGGGAGCCGACCACCTGGAACGCCCTCTGGGCGGTGCTCACCCGCCAGCAGTACGGCAAACCGCCCGTGACCCAGCGACAGGCCGATTTCTTCGCCCAGATTCTCATGTGGGTGCAGTACTTCGCCTGGCAGTGGGGGCACGACTTCTCCGACCGCATCCGTGCGGGGCTCGCCGTGCTGTTCTCGTTCTTCGGCATCCTCGGCGCGTGGCGGCACTACCGTGCGGACCGGCGGCAGGCGCTCGCGATGCTGACGCTGATGTTCACGCTCACGCTGCTGCTGATCTTCTATCTGAATTTCAAGTACGGGTATTCCGAGTACCTGCCGCGGCAGCTGCCGCGGGAGGTGCGCGAGCGGGACTATTTCTTCATCTGCTCGTTCGGGTTGTGGGGGATTTGGGTCGCCCTGGGGCTCGCCACGCTCATGGAGTGGCTACAGGAGTCGATTGCCGATCGGATCCCCGACGTGGAGCAGCGCTGGCGCCTCGCCACCCCGGTCCTCCTGTTCGCGCTGATTCCGCTGTTCGGGAACCGCCTCACGGCGTCGCGGGCCAAAGAAACGCTGGCGCGCGACTTCGCGGCCGACCTGCTGAACTCGGTCGAGCCCTATGGCATTCTCGTGACGGCCGGGGACAACGACACCTTCCCGCTCTGGTACGCGCAGGAGGTGGAGCGGATCCGACCCGACGTCACCGTCATCAACCTGTCGCTCGCCAATACCGACTGGTATCTGCGCCAGCTGCAGCGCCGGCCGCTCGCCGACTACGACGCGGCCACGGGGCCGGCCCTCTATCGGAACCACATCTGGCCCAAGCCGAGCGGCCGGTTGTTCAACATGAGCGACGCCGAGCTCGACTCGCTGCAGCTCTACTACGTGCTCGACAAGAAGCAGGTCGTGAATCTGGGCGGAGTGATCGTCACGCTCGACCCGCAGTACGTGCACCCGCTGCAGAACGGCGAGGGGTATCTCGAGCGCGCCGACGTCGCGGTGCTGACGGCCATCAAGGACCAGATGGGCCGGCGGCCGATCTATTTCTCGCGCACCGTCGGCACCTACGCCGACGAGTTCGGGCTCACCGGGTATCTCGAAGGTCAGGGGTTCGCCCGCAAGCTGATGCCACAGCCGATCGTCGCTAACGATTCCATCCAGGCGGTGGGCGGGTTCGGGTTCATCAATCTGTCCCGCACCAAGACCCTCGCCTTCGACGTGTATCACAGCGGCGCGGCGGCGCGGCCGCGGCCGCGCGGGTGGGTGGACCGGCCGTCGGAGGGAATTCTCGGGCTCTACGGGCTGACCTACGGGTCGCTGGGTCAGGGTCTCGAGGCCAAGGATCGGGCGGCGGCACTGCGGGCGCTGCAGATCGCCGATTCGACCAACCGGAACACCTCGTTCCGGACCTCATTGGCGTTGCCGCCGGAGCGTTGACCGCGGGAGATGGCCGCCGCTAGGTTAGCCCCGACGGGAGGGCTGGCCGAATGGTAAGGCACCGGTCTTGAAAACCGGCGGGTGAAAGCCCTTGCAGGTTCGAGTCCTGCGCCCTCCGCTACGGCGTCATGCCGATCGCACGGACCCGCGCCTCGAGCGCCAGGCGCTCCAGCTTCTCGACCGGCAGGGACACGAACAGCTCGACGCGCCGGCTCAGCAGGTAGAACACGTCACGGAAGGCCGCCCGTTTGGCCTCGGCATCACCCTCCACCGCTGCGGGATCGGGCATCCCCCAGTGGGCGACGACCGGCTGCCCCGGGAAGATCGGGCAGGACTCCTTCGCCTGGTCGCACACCGTAATCACAAAATCCCAATGCTCCCGCTCCAACCCGTCCAGGCCGCGTGGCGGATGCCCGGTCCAGCCTGGCTGTGACCCGCGCATCGTCTCGACGGTGAGCGGGTTGATGCGCGCTGCCGGCCGCGAGCCGGCGCTCTCGGCGTGAAAGCGTCGCTTCCCCTTGGTGTTCAAGAGCGCCTCGGCCATCTGGCTGCGGGCCGAGTTCCCGGTGCAGAGGAACAGCACGCGGAATTGGCGCTCTGCCGCGCGAGTCAAGCGGGGACCGTCGCCGTCGGTTTCCGTGCGCGGATGAACGCTCCCATGATCCGGCCGCCCACCTCGCGCGCCAGCACCTCGGCGTCGAGCCCCGCCCCCGACAGCACCGCTCGGGCGTCTTCGAACTCATAAACCCGGGTCGGCTCGACGTCGATGTCCACAAATCCGGCGGCCTGCAGCAGGCGACGATATTCCTGTTCCTCCAGCGCGCCGGCAATGCACCCGACCCACAGCTCCATACTCCGGCGGACCGCTGCGGGCACCTCGCCCCGGCAGACGACGTCCGACACCGCGAACCGACCTCCCGGCCTGAGCACCCGAAACGCCTCCCGCAGCACCCGCTCTTTGTCAGCCGACAGATTGATCACGCAGTTGGAGATGACCACGTCCACCGCAGCCTCGGGGAGCGGGATCTGCTCCATCTCACCCTTCAGGAATTCGACGTTCGTCGCCCCGGCCTTGGCCTGGTTTGCGCGCGCCAGTGCGAGCATCTCCTCGGTCATATCGAGCCCGTAGGCCTTGCCCGCCGGACCCACCCGCCGCGCCGAGAGGAGCACGTCGATACCGCCCCCGGAGCCCAAATCCAGGACGGTCTCTCCGGGCCGCAGCTCAGCCAGCGCCGTCGGATTGCCGCAGCCCAGGGAAGCGAGGACCGCCCCCTGCGGCAGGCCGGCCGTCTCGGCGGCGTCGTACAGATCCGCGCTCACAGGGTCGCAGCCGCAGGCTCCACCTGGACCGCAGCTGCCCCGTTCGCCTCCGAGCACCTTCAACGCGGCCGCGCCGTACTTCTCTCTCACGGTCTCTTTGATCGTTGGGTCAGCCATAGTCGCCATCCTCAATCAAGAAATATTGATGTGTCAGAGCCGAAAAACATCAGTCACAACAGGCGCGGCTGCAGCTCCCGAGGTGCTTCCCGGGCTTCACGGCGTTGGCGAACGCGCCGATCCGGTCGAGCGTATCGCGGTTCAGGGCATAGAACACCCAGCGCCCTTCCCGCCGATCCGTCACCAACCCGGCGTCCTTGAGTGTCTTGAGATGGAAAGAGAGCCGTGACTGGGCGGCATCCAGGACCGATTGCAGCTCGCACACGCAGCGCTCGCCATGCGACAGGAGCTCGACGATCTCGAGCCGGGTTTCGTCGGAGAGCGCATGAAACCACCGCGCGGCCGTCGCAGATCTGGGAAGGGTTTCGAGCGACATGGAGCTCAACTATATCAAGCATTTTTGATACGTCAAGGGAGCCCGGTCGCCCGATCATTCACCTCCCGCCTCGACCAGATGCCGGAACCGCGCGTCGCCGTGCAGGCCTACGAACGCCGGATCCTCCCGCAGCCACGCCCCCGATACCCAGAACGGGCGGCGCAGCAGCGCCTCGAGCCGGTCCAGGCTCTGCGCCGTCGCCCCGGTCATGGCGTCGAACCGCGCCAGGAAGAATTCGGCGTTGTCGCGGTTCAGCGCATCCGCCGGCCCGAACCGCAGCGCCTGCCACCGCGTCATCTCCCGTCGCGCTTCGGCGAGCCGCCCCATCTGCGCCAGGGCCTGCGCATGATAGAACAACCCCGTCGCGTCGACCGGGCGCCCGCCGGTGTGGACCTCAAGGTGCCGCCGCACCGTGTCGCCGTACGCGCGGGCCCCCGCAGGGTCTCCACGCAGCTGCAGCAACAGCGACCGGATCAGCGCCCAGGTGAGCGTGTCGTCCTGGAACTGCGCGGGAGTGACCGTCAGCAGGCGTTGCTGGTCGGCATCATCCAATACCCAATAGAGGGCATTCACGCTGTACGTCGCGAGGAAGGCCACGGCCTTGTCGCGATCGAGCGTGGCCGGTGCCTCGGCCACGACGGCCCGCGCCCCCGCCAGATTTCCGCCGCACACGCGTGCCATGATCTTGTGGCCGAGCAGCACGAGGTTCGTCGGCGCCACCGCCAGTCCGCTGTCGATGACGCGCACCGCCTCATCGTACCGGCGCAGCCACAACAGCGCCCGGCTCAAGCGGATGGAGGTCGGGAGCGAGCGGGGGTCGACGGATTGAGCCTCGCGGAGATCGCGCGCCGCGTCCGCCCATTGCGCGTTGAATTCCTCCGTCAGGCCGATGGCGCTGAGCAGGTCGGCGTCGCGGCCCCCCGGGACCAGGCGCCGCGCGATGTCGTACTCACGCATGGCGGCCAGATAGTCCTTGGCGATGAGCGTCAGGTACATCCCCGCGGCCACGTGCGCGGCCGGCAGATCGGGCGCCAGCGCCGTCGCCTTGAGCGTCGCGTCGCGCGAGCGCCCCCGCTCGGTATCGTCATCGGCGTCGTAGGTCCAGTGCAGCGCCAGCGCCGTCCCCAGCCGCGCCCAGGCGAGCGCGAACGTCGTGTCGAGCCGCACCGCCTGCTCGTAATAGCGTACCGCGTCCCCCATCGACACCGGGTCCACGTTGCCCAGGCGCTCGGAGCGCTCCTCGCCCCGGAGAAAGGCGTCGTACGCCGCCAGGTTCTGCGTCGGCTGGCGCGCCAGATGTTGATGTTGCTCCGTCGTCAACACGACATCGAGCGCCTGCGCCACGTCCGCCGCGATCCCCGCCTGCACCTGGAACACATCGGTGAGCGCCGCCGCGATCGGGTGACCCCACGCGGTGGCCCCGTCCCGGATCCGGATCAGCTCGGGGCTCACCTCCAGAAAACTCGTGCCGTCGGGACGCCGCTCGCGCCGCACGGTCCCGGTCAGCAGCCAGGCCACTCCCAGCTCACGGCCCAGCTCCTGCGGCGGCCGGGAGACGCCCCGGTACGGCATCGAGCTGCTGCGGCCGATCACCGCGAGCCCGGGGATCTCCCCCAGGTGGGCGCGCACCTCGTCGCTCATCCCGTCGGCGAAGTACGCCTCCTCCGGTGGTCCGAGGTTGTCGAACGGCAGCACCGCGAGGCGCGGCGGGGCACCCGCGCCCGGCCGCCGCGCGTGTAACGCGCGCGCCACGAGCAGCACGCCGGCGATGAGCGCCAGCCCGACCGCGCCGAGCAGGGCCGGCCGCCGCCACCGCCGGGGCGACCGCGCGTGCGCGAGCGCCGCCGCCCCGCGCTCCAGCGCCTCGCTGAACTGCGCCGCGGTGGGCCAGCGGTCGGCCGGGGTCGTCGCCAGCGCCTTCAGGATGACCCGCTCCAGTTCCGGCGATACGGCGCTGCGCGTGGTCCGCAGTCCGTACGGCGGCTCCGTCAGGCGTCGCGCCGTGATCACCTGCGCCGTCGCCCCCGCATGCGGCGGATCGCCGACCAGCATCTCGTACAACACGCAGGCGAGCGAATAGACGTCGCTGCGCGCGTCGATGACGCGGTTGCCGGACAGCTGCTCGGGGCTCATGTACAACGGCGTCCCGACCGTGACCCCGGTGGCCGTGAGCCGGACACCGTTCGGTCCCGCCGTCGCCCCCTCGTCTCCGATCACCCGGGCGATGCCGAAGTCGGTGACGACGGCGTGCCCGCCGTCGAGCAGGATGTTTTCGGGCTTGACGTCGCGATGCACGATCCCGCGACTGTGCGCGTAGCTCAAGGCGTCCGCCACCTCGCGCGCGATCCGCACCGCCTCGTCCAGCGGCAGCTGCACCTCCCGGGCCAGGCGGGCGCGGAGCGACTCGCCTTCCGCGAGGGGCATCACATAGTAGAGGAGCCCGTCGGCTTCGCCCGAGTCGTAGAGCGGGAGGATGTGGGGGTGATGCAGGCCGGCGACGATCTCGATCTCGCGCAGAAACCGCGTCGCGCCGACCTCGGCGGACAGCTCGCTGTGCAGCACCTTGATCGCCACCCGGCGCCGGTGCCGCAGGTCATCCGCCAGGTATACCGTCGCCATGCCGCCGGCGCCCAGCTCGCGTTCGACCGCGTACCGTCCGGCCAGGGCCTGCTGCAGTCGCGTCAGCGCGTCCGACACCTCGGGGCAGCCTCTGGGGGAGCCGCCGGAGAGTATAGGCCGCGCCCGCCCCAGGGACCAGAGTGATCACGCCGGCCCAGCGATCTGGACCCGGTCGGCGTATGGAAGACGATGGGGAGCGCCGTCACCGCTCGATAACCAGTATATGGAGAGGGACATGCAGCT
>Ga0335085_10006016_pt1 | contig 19285 bp, 18 predicted proteins | sample Lox_Sample_45_FD_206712 | JGI IMG/M metagenome (GOLD analysis project Ga0335085, IMG submission 206712) | Soil microbial communities from Loxahatchee National Wildlife Refuge, Florida, United States - Lox_Sample_4.5 | ecosystem: Environmental > Terrestrial > Soil > Wetlands | place: USA...
GTTCAGCACCTCGGTGTTCTTCGACGTGCTGACGCGCACCCTCGGCGCGCCCTGGCTCTGGCTGCAGGAGGTCACCAGCACTTTCTTCGTCTACGGCACCTTCATCGGCGCGGCGGCGGCGACGCGGCGGAACGATCATCTCTACCTCTCCGCCATCACCGAGAGCATGAAGGGGGGGCTGCGGGTGGCGGTCGAGACCTTCGACCGGCTGGTGGTCCTCGCGGTCGCTTACTGCATGGTCTATTACGGCTACATCAATTTCCTACAGGGATTCGGCAGCTTCCGGATGCCCTCGATGACGCCGATCGCCTCGCTCTACGCAGCGATCCCGATCTCGGGCGTCTTGATCGCGCTCTTCACCGTCGAGCAGCTCGTCAATGGCTGGCGGAACGGCTTCGAAAGCAAGGGGCCGGCGCACGAGGAGACCTATTTCGAATGAGTGACGGGGCCCGATGAGCAACGGCTGGATCCTCGTCATCATGGGGCTGCTCTTCCTCGGCCTCGGATATCTCGGCGTCCCCGTTGCCTTCAGCCTGACCGCGGGCGTCCTGGTGGCGACGCTGATGACGCCGATCAGCTTTCCCTCGATCATCGGCCAGCTCTTCAACGGCATCGATACGGAGGCGCTGCTGGCGGTGCCGTTCTTCCTGCTGGTGGGCGAGCTCATGACTTCCGCCAACGTCGTCGGGCGGATGATCGATCTCTCGCAGGCGATGATCGGTCACGTCCGCGGCGGCCTCGCGCAGGTGGTGACGCTCTTCAGCATGTTCTTCTCGGGGATTTCCGGCTCCTCCTCCGCGGACGTGGCCGTGCTCTCGCGAACGCTCGCGGTCTCCATGAAGAAGGAAGGCTACGATCCCGGCTTCACCGCGGCGCTAATAGCCTCGGCCTCGACCATGGCGAACCTGATCCCGCCGAGCATCATGGCGGTGGTCTACGGCGCCACCGGCAACGTCTCGATCGGCGGGCTCTTTCTCGGCGGCGTCGTGCCGGGCGTGCTGGTCGGGCTCGGCCTCATGGTCTACAGCCACTTCTTCGGCCCGATCGGCTTCCTGAAGAAGCGCGCGACTTTCTTCCAATTCGCGGGCGCCGCCTGGCGCGCCTCGATCCCGCTGGTGATCCCCGTGATCATCATGGGCGGCATCCTCACGGGCTGGTTCACGCCGACCGAGGCGGGCCTCGTCGCGGTGGTCTACATTCTCGTGGTGGCGATCCCCGCGCTCAACTGGCGCCACGTCAGCGAGCTCCCGCTCGATTTCGCGAAGGCGGGGCTCCTCTATTCGATCCCGCTCATTACGGTCGCCGCTGCCTCGGCCTTCGGCTGGATGCTGGCCTACCTCCGGGGGCCCGATCTCGTCTCCGATTGGATCACCGTTCGCGCCGGCACCGACCCCGTGACCATCATGTTCCTGCTGGTTGTGGCCTTCGTCATCATCGGAGATTTCGTCGACGCGATTCCCGCGATCATCATCTTCATGCCGATCATCAACAAGCTCACGGAGATCGGCAACATCAACCCTGTCCACATGGGCGTCGTCATCATCGTGACGCTCGCCTTCGGCCTCATCACGCCGCCCTACGGCATCGCGCTCCTGATGGCCGCGAAGTTCGTGGACGTCAAATTCTCGACCGCGCTGGTGCGTTCGCTGCCGCTCTATATCGTGTTCTTCGCGACCATCGCCTTCTGCATCCTCTTCCCGGACGTCGTGCTCTGGATCCCGAAGCACGTGCTGCCGGAATCCGTCGGCTGCTTCAAGGCGCCCGGCGGCACCGGCTACATCTGCCCGAGCTGAGAGCTGTCAGCCGACAGCCTTCAGCTATCAGCCCGCGAGTCCACGCAGGAACTTGGTCCTTTGCCCCGCTGCGGCGAGCACGAAGGCGAAATCGTTGCCGCCGAGGATGAAGCGCGCGCCCATGGCGATGTATTTGCGCATGAGGTCCTCGGTGTAGACGCCACCCATGCCGGCCCATTTGCCGTGCTTCTTGCAAGCCGCGATCACGCGCTCGTAGGCGGCGGCGATCTTGGCATCGGCGAGGCCGCCGGGGATGCCGAGCTCCATCGAGAGGTCGTTGGTGCCGATCAGGAGCACGTCGATGCCGGGGACGGCCGCGATCGCCTCGGCGTTCTCGACGGCCCTGGGCGTCTCGATCATCACGACCAGGAGGGTCTCGGCGTTGACGATGGACGTAGCCTCGCCGAGCGGCATTGCCGCGAAGCCGAACTGCGCCATGCTGCCGGCGACGGAACGGTGCCCCTGCGGCGGGTATTTGAGGCGATCGACGATCGTGCGGGCCTCCTCGGGAGTATCTACGTGCGGCATGACGATCCCCGCGGCGCCGCTGTCGAGGAGACGTGTCGCGAGCGAGAAGGCGCCGGCGGGAACGCGCGGGATGGGCGCGATCCCCGCATCGAGCGCCGCTACCGCCATCTGGGCCGCCGTGTCGAGGCCGATCGAGCCGTGCTCCATGTCGACGAAGAGCCAGTCGAAGCCCGCGGTCGCCATCATCCGGGCGATGTCGACGGTGCGCGCGAGGCGGACGCCGCAGCCGAGGGCGAGCTCGCCTCTCTTGAGGCGCTCGCGCGCGGGGTTCTTGAAGGCGGTCATGACGGCGGAGTCCTCCCTGGGATGTGCGATGCCTGCTACTCTAGCAGGCGTGACGGCCGACGCGGAATCCCCGACACTGGCCCGGCGCAGGACGGCTGCCGTCCTTGCGCTGGCAGCGGCGCTCGTGCTGGCGGCGCTGCTGGCCGCCGGGTGGGTCGCCCTCGCGGCCCGCGGCGTCGACTTGACCGCGCTCACGGCATCCGAGGTCGAGGACTTCGTCGCGGCCTGGCAACCCTGGAGCTGGGCGGGCTCGATCGCGCTGATGGTGCTGCACTCGTTCCTGCCCCTTCCGGCGGAGTTCATCGCCATCGCCAACGGCATGCTCTTCGGCCCCTTCTGGGGCGTCGTCGTGACCTGGGTCGGCGCCATGCTGGGCGCGATCCTCGCCTACATCCTTGCCCGCGCGCTCGGCAGGCCCTTCCTGCGCTGGGTCGTGCCTCCGCGGCACTGGGCGCGGCTCGAGAATATTCCGGTGGCGGCGGGACCGCTGCTCGCGGTGCGGCTCATGCCCGTCATCTCCTTCAACCTCGTGAACTACGCCGCGGGGATGCTGGGCGTGCCCTGGTGGACCTTCCTCTGGACGACGGCGCTCGGCATTCTCCCGATCGTCGTCGCGATGGTCGTGGTGGGACGCAATCTGATGGCGGCGCCCTGGTGGGTTTGGGCGGGCTTCGCCGCGGCGAGCCTCCTTCTCCTCGCGCTGCCTCGGCTCCGCCGGAGGAGGCCATGACGGGCGGGCGCGTGCATCTGAGCGCCGCCGCCGCCCGCGAGCTCGCGGAAGCGGCGCTTCGGGGGATCGGCTACGACGCCGAGGAGGCGGCGATCCTCGCCGACCACATGCTCGACGCCGCGCTCTGCGGCTACGAATACTCCGGGCTCGCGAAGATCCTGAACCTACCGGAATCGCCGCGCTTCCGCTTGCCGCGCCGGCCGGTCGCGGTGCTGCGGGAGACCCCGGTCTCCCTTCAACTCGACGGCGGCAACCAGCTGGGCATGCTCGCGCTCTACCGCGCGACCGAGATGGCGATCGCCAAGGCCAAGGCCGCGGGGATCGCGGTCGTGGGTCTCGCCGATAGCTGGATGAGCGGGCGGAGCGCCTATTACGTCGAGAAGATCGCGCGCGCGGGACTCGTTGGCATCCATACTGCCAGCAGCTCGCGCATGGTGGCGCCGCTCGGCGGCACGCGCCCCGCCCTCGGCACCAACCCCATCGCGATCGGCCTGCCCTCGGCCGGGGACCCGGTCGTCCTCGACATGGGCACCTCGGCCTTCATGATGACGGAGGTGATGCATCGCGAGCGCCTTGGGCAGGAGCTGCCGGATGGCGTGGCGCTCGGCCCCGACGGCGTCCCCACGCGCGATCCCGCGGCGGCGCGGGCGGGGGCGCTTCTCCCCTTCGGCGGGCACAAGGGATTCGGGCTTGCGCTGATGATCCAGGCGCTGGGCCTGCTCGCGGGCGCCTCGGCGGACCTCGAAAAGGACAACGGCTATCTCTTCGTCGTCTTCAAGCCGGAGCTGCTGAAGCCCCTCGACGAGTTCAAGGCGGAGGTGAGCGCGCTCGTCGCGCGCGTCAAATCCGTGCCGCGCGCCGACGGCGTCGCCGAGATCCGCATCCCCTCCGAGCGCGCGTTCCGGAGCCGCGAGCAGCTGCTGCGCGAGGGGATCGAGATCGACCGCTCGGTCTACGAGGCGCTGCTGCTATTGAAGACGTCGAAATGACTGAGCGAATTCGTCATGGCCGGGCTTGTCCCGGCCATCCACGCGATACAGCGTGCGAGTCCGACCGCGTGGATGGCCGGCACAAGGCCGGCCATGACGGCGACGGCTGAGAAGGGCCGCTTTCCGGAACCATCCCCTTCGGGGTGTTACTCCCTCAGCACCGACTTGTACTCCTCCGCGATCGCGCCCACGGCCGCGACGAAGCCGTCGTAGTCGGCCCTCTCCAGCACGACCGAGAGCGTGAGGTAGCTGCGGCGCGCGCTGTAGTAGCCGCGGGCCATCAGCTCCAGGTGCAGGAGCGCGCGCTTTTCCTCGCAGGCGACGATGTCCTTGGGCGTGCGGATGGGCGCGGTCTGGAAGTGGATGCTCAGGAGCGAGCCGATGCCGGTCGACTGCATCGCGACCCCCTTCTCCTTGAAGAGCGCGTTGAGCCCCGCCTTCAGGCTTTCGCCGGTCGCCGTGAGGGCGCGGGCGGCGTCGGGGGTGTAGATCTCGCTGAGGCCCACGACGCCCGCGGCCATGCTCATGACGTTGTTGTTGAAGGTGCCGGCATGCGCGAGGCTGTCCTTGCGCTTGGGGTCGTAGCGCTCCATGAGGCGCCGCTCGCCGCCGAAGGCGCCGAAGCTGAAGCCGCCGCCCAGATACTTGCCGAAGGTCGTCATGTCCGGGCGGATGCCGTGCGCCTCCTGCAGGCCGCCGGGCGAGAGGCGCGAGGTCATGACTTCGTCGAAGATGAGGACGATGCCGTGCTTCGCGGTGGCGTCCCGGAGCGCCTGCAGGAACTCGCGGCTCGCGGGGATGGCGCCCGAGGCCCCCATCATGGGCTCGAGGATGACGGCCGCGAGCTCGTTCCTGTGCTTCTCGATCAGGCCCACCGTGCCGTCGATGTCGTTATAGGTGCCGACGACGAACGGGATCGGCACGTTGAGCGGAGAGGTGCCGCCGCGGAAGCTGAGGACGCCGCCGTGATAGCCGCTCTCGAAGACGAGGACATGGCTGCGCCCCGTCATCACCCGCGCCGTCATCAGCGCCATCAGGTTCGATTCCGTGCCGGAATTGGTGAAGCGGATGAGGTCGATCGAGGGGAAGCGCGCCTTGACGAGCGAGGCGAGCTCGGCCTCGTAGGCGTTGGGGCCGCCCAAGGCGATCCCGCCCTCGAGGGCGCGCCGCGCCGCCGCCATGATCCTCGGATGGGAGTGGCCGTAGAGGCCCGCGGAATATTCGCCGAGGAAGTCCGTGTAGACATGGCCGTCGAGGTCGATGAGGCGCTGGCCCTCGCCCTTGGCGAAGGCCGCGGGGAAGGGGCTGTAGTGCAGGACGGTCCGCGTGTTGCCGCCGGGCATGGCGGCGGCCGCGTCCTTGAAGCGCTTCTCGCTCCTGGGATTGGCCGCGGCGAAGCGGCGCTCGGCATCGGCAAGGGCGGTCGCGAGATCGTAGTTGACGCGGGTGTCGGGCATGGAGGGGTCTCCCGGGGTGGGAGGGGCATTCTGGGCCGGAGGCCCGCGCTGCGCAACAAGACCACCCTCACCCTCCCGCGTTACGCGCGGGCCCCAACCCTCTCCCACTACGCGGGAGAGGGGCCATACTGTCCCTCTCCCGCCATGCGGGAGAGGGTGGGCCCATTGCGCAGCAATGGGAGGGTGAGGGCAGTGGAGCGGCCGAGCCCTAGCTCGTCTTCATCTCGCCGAGATAGGCCTGCTGCACCATCTCGTTGTCGCGGAGGCTCTTGGCAGAGCCCTCGAGCACGACGGCGCCGGTCTGGAGCACGTAGCCGTGGCTCGCGATCGAGAGCGCCATGTTGGCGTTCTGCTCGACCATGAAGATGCTGGTGCCCTTGCGGTTGATCGCCTGGATGATGTCGAAGACCTGCTCGACATAGGCCGGCGAGAGGCCCATCGAGGGCTCGTCCATGCAGAGAAGCTTCGGCCGCATCATCAGCGCGCGCGCCATCGCCACCATCTGCTGCTCGCCGCCGGAGAGCGTGCCGGCGGTCTGGCCGAGACGCTCCTTGACGCGCGGGAAGAGCTCGAAGACGCGATCGATGTCGGACTCGATCTCGGCCTTGTCGTCGCGGGTATAGGCGCCCATCTCGAGGTTCTCGCGTACGGTCATCCGCGGGAAGAGCCGGCGCGCCTCCGGCACCGGCGCGATGCCGCGGCGGACGCGCTCGGCGGTCGGAAGATTGCTGATCTCCTCGCCCTGGTACGTCACCGCGCCCCGCTGCGGGCGGACGATGCCGAAGATCGTCTTCATGGTCGTGGACTTGCCGGAGGCGTTGCCGCCGAGCAGGCACACGATCTCGCCCTCCCCTACGACGTAGTTCACGGCCTTGAGGACGTGAAGCTCGCCGTAATAGGTGTCGACTTCCTTGAACTCAAGAAGCGGCCGCCGCTGGGGCTGCTGCTGTCCGTCCGAGATAGGCACGCAGGACTTCCTTGTTGCTGTGGACTTCCGCCGGGGTGCCCTCGGCGATCTTCTCGCCGTGGTCGAGCACGATCACCTTGTCGGCAATCTCGTTCACGACGTTGAGCTTGTGCTCGATGAGGACGATCGTGACGCCGCGATCGCGCAGGCCCCGGATCTGGTCCGTGAGCTCCAGCGTCTCCGTCGGGTTCATACCCGCCGTGGGCTCGTCGAGGAGCAGGATCATCGGCTCCGTCACCAGCGCGCGGGCGATCTCAAGCCGGCGCCGGTTGGCGTAGGAGAGCGTGCGCGCCAGATGCTGCACGCGCGGCAGCAGGCGGTTACCGAATATGCCGAGGATCTCGAGCGCGTGCTCGCGCGCTTTCTCCTCCTCGCGCTTGACGCTCGGCGGCCGGATCACCGCGCCGACGACGCCGGTGGAGGTGCGAGTGTGCGTTCCCACCAGCGCGTTCTCCATGAGCGTCATGTTCGCAAAGAGGCGCAGGTTCTGGAAGGTGCGGGCGATGCCGCGGTCGACGATCTCGTCCGCGCTGAGGCCGGTGACCTCCTCGCCCGCGAGCTTGACCGAGCCGGAATCGGGCGCGGTGAGGCCGGTCACGAGGTTGAAGAAGGTGGTCTTGCCGGAGCCGTTGGGCCCGATCACCGCCACGATCTGGCCCGGCATCACCGTGAGGTCGAGGCTGCGCACTGCCTGGATGCCGCCGAAGGCCTTAGCGAGGCCCTCGATCTCGAGGAGCGGCTTCGAACGCTCGACGGGCTTGTGATGGAGCGGCTTGAGCTCGCCCTTGATGCCGCCGCGGGAGGGCACCGCCGTCTGCTGCGCGTGGGAAAGCGCGGTGACGGCTCGCCGCTCGGGGATCAGGCCTTGTCGCCGGTAGAGCATCATCACCACGAGGATGATGCCGAAGATGAGCTCGATCGACTGGACGATGTTGATGGTCTGGAGGAAGGCGATACCCGTGAAATCGCCGAATTTATGAACCCATTGCTCGAGGTCCTGGAGAAACCAGGATTGCAGGAGTTGCAGGAGGAGCGCACCCACGACGACGCCGGCGACGCTCCCCATGCCGCCGAGCACGATCATCACGAGGAGCATGACGGAGACCGGGAATTGGAACATCTCCGGAGTCGCAGTCTGGAGTTTCGCGACGTAGAACGTGCCGGTCATGCCCGCGAAGCCTGCGCCCACGGCGAAGGCGAGGAGCTTGAGTCGCGTGCGGTTGACGCCCATCGCTTCGGCCGCGATCTCGTCCTCGCGGATCGCCATCCAGGCGCGCCCGATTCGCGAGGCCTTGAGCCGCACGCTCACGAATATGAGGAAGACAATGAGGACGAGACCCAGATAGTAAAACGGTGTCGAGAGCACGCCGAAGTTGCCATACAAAGGCAAGTACGGCGGCAGCGCGCCGTTGAGGCCCGCCGCACCGTTCGTGAGGGTAGGTGAGTTGCGCGCGACGATCGGCACGATCTCGCCGAAGCCCAGCGTGACGATCGCGAGATAGTCGCCCTTGAGGCGCAGGGTCGGCGCTCCGAAAAGCACGCCGAAGAACGCCGCCACGGCCGCCGAGACCGGCAGCATGAGCCAGAACGAGACCTGGAAATGCACGTGGTCGGGCTCGACTCCCTCGACGTGGAAGCGCGAGACGAACCCCACGAGCTCAAAGGGCTCCCACCAGTCGCTCCAGACCGGCTGCACCTGGTACGAGGAGAAGATGCCGTAGGTATAGGCGCCGATCGCGAAGAAGGCGGCGTAGCCGAGATCGAGGAGGCCCGCGAAGCCCACGACGATGTTGAGACCCAAGGCCAGGATCGCAAAGGCCATGGCGTTTGCTGCGGCATCGATGTCGCCTTCGTTGGCGTCGAGGATCGGGAAGGCGATCGCGAAGACCAGGATCGCGCCGAGAACGGCGCGACGCCATTCATCGCTGAAGAGACGTTCCCAGAGCGCGGGGATGAGGCTGCGGGTTTGCTCTATCGGAGTGTTTGCCATGGGCGCCGCTCAGGATTTGGTGGGCGCCGCGCGCCCCATGAGCCCGACCGGACGGAACACCAGCACGATCACCAGAATCGAGAAGATGATCACGTCGGTCCAGCGCACGTCGATGATGCTGCCGCCGACGGACTGGATGAGGCCGATCAGAATGCCGCCGACCATCGCGCCGGGGATGTTCCCGATGCCACCGAGAACGGCCGCGGTGAAGGCCTTCAAGCCCGCGGAGTAGCCGATGATGAAGCTCGTGTAGTTGTAATAGAGGCCGAATACCATTCCAGCCGCGCCCGCGAGCGCCGAGCCCAGGAAGAAGGCGGTCTGGACGACCTTGTCGACGTCGACCCCCATCATGCGCGCAGCCTCTTGGTCCTGGGCGGTCGCCTGCATCGCCTTGCCGAGCTTGGTCTTCCGCACGAAATAGTGCAGGCCCATCATGAGCACGAGCGAGACGACCCAAAGGAGGATCTCGCGCAGGCGGATCTCGGCCTGATCGCCGAAGATCAGCGCTGGCGGGATATCCCATTTCGTGGGCGGCAGGGGATTGGCGTAGTTCTTTGTATCTGCGCCGACGCCGAGCAGCACGAGGTTGTAGATGATGTAGGAGAGCCCGATGGTGGTAATCATCGGCGCGGTGCCGGATATGCCGCGCAAGGGGCGAAGCGCCACCCGCTCGATCGCCATGCCGAGGGCGCCGGTCGAGACCATCGTCACGGCGAGCGCGAGCAGTAGCGCGCCGATGAGCGGCAGCCCGTAGAGGATGACGTTCTGGCTCTCCATCCCCAAGGCCTGGAATACCCAGAGCGCGACGAAGGAGCCCAGCATGAAGACATTGAAGTGGGCGAAATTGATGAGCTCGATGATGCCGTAGACCATCGTGAAGCCGAGCGCGAGCAGCGCATACATCGCGCCCAGGCTCACTCCGTTGATGACCTGCTGCGGCAGAATCTGCCAGAAGTCCTCGGGCAGGAGGTTGAAGGCCGCCATGATGATCGCGACGATCGCGAGCACGATCGCAAGCGAATAGCGCCGGAGGAAGCCCAAATAGAACCGCATCTATCTGGACTCCTCCGGCTCGTACTCGAACACTAAGCTATCCTCAGGTCTGCGGGCTCTCTGGCGCGACGCCCAGATAGACCGAGTTGCCGGCTTCGTCATCGACCGGCTTCGCCGGGTTACGCTTGTACTGGTAGACGCTGACGATCTTGGTGACGATGTCGCCGTTCGAATCGAACGTGACCTCGCCTTGGAGTGTCATCACCTTGGACGACTGGATCGCGTCACGGACGTTTTCGCGAGTAATGGGCTTGTTCGCCGCAACGAGCCGCTTGATCGCATCGACGATGACCAGCCCGGCGTCATAGGCGGTGACGGAGTAGTTGTCGGGACCGACACCATACTTCGCCGTGAAGCGCTTCACGAAGTCCTGGACCTTCGGATCCGTCATGAGCTCAGGCGAGGCGTCGGTGCAATACCAGCCCTCGGCGGCCGGGAATCCCACGCCCTTCAGGAAGCTCGCGCCTTTGACGCCGTCGCCGCCCGCCTTCTTGACGTTCGGGATGATGTCGTAGGCCTGCTTCGCGAGCTTCACGCCCGCTTGCGCCACGCCGCCGTAATAAAGCATGTCGGGATTGGCGGCTTTGATCTTGGTCAGGATGGTCGTGTAGTCCGCGTCCTTGGGGTTGAGCTGGTCGCGGCCCAGTACCTTGATCCCGATCTTGGCGGCCTGCTTTTGGAAGCTGTCGGCGATGCCGACTCCGTAGGCGCCGCTGTCGTCCAGCACGTATACCGTCTTCACTCCGAGCTTATCCTTCACGTAGTTGGCCATATTCGGGCCCTGGTAGGCATCGGTCGTGACGGTGCGGAAGTAGACCGCCTTGCCCTTCGGCCGGAACTGAGCGGCCATCGCTGGATTGGTGATGTCGGGGTTGGTCGAGCTCGGCGTGATCGTGGCGAGGTTCGCCTCGCTCAGGATCGGTGACATCGCCTTGCCCTCACCGCTCATCTGCGGGCCGATATTAGCGACCACCCCGGGATCGGCGACGAGCTTCTTGGTGTTGGTCGCGGCCTGCGCGGGGTCGTATTGGCCGGCGGTCGCGGTCCCGCTGTCGTAGACCACGACGTCGATCTTGTAGCCGGGAATGGCGCCGCTGGCGTTCGATTCTTCGATCGCCATCATCGCGCCGTTCTTGATCTTGTTGGCGTCCTCGGCATCGGCGCCCGTGAGCGGGAGCGTGATGCCGACCTTGATCGTCTTGTCCGCGGCCTGCGCGTGCCCGAAGCCGGCGATGCCGACCAGGGCCGCTACGGTCGCGACCGCGGCGGCTTTGATTCCGCCGCTGAGATACTTAAATCGCCTCATGATTTGACCTCCCAAATAGCCTTTGCGGGGCACCTCGCGGCGGTCACATGACTTCCGCGATGTTCTCTGTTGCAAAAACCTTACCATCCTCCGCGTGCATGGGGAAGGTGGCACGGAACGGAAGGCGATTGGCAGTTATAGCTCTTAGGGGACCGGGATTCCCGATTGGTTCTTGCTGCGCTTGCGAGGCCGCGAATTGGTGCTGATCCATCCGCGAGCAGCGTGCCCCGGAAGGTGGCAGAGCCCGATGCGCCGTCTCATTCCCGCAGCGGCCCCTGCCGCGCCGCGGCGATTTCCGCCTTGAGAAGATGGCGCTGGACCTTGCCTCCGACGTTGCGCGGAATGCTCGGCACGCGCACCAGCTCGAATTTTCGAAATCCCGCGTGCGAGAGGACGGCGGCGATGCGGGTCTCGAGCTCGGCATCGACGATGCCGGTCTCCGCCACGGCGACGCAAAGCACCGGCGCGCCGTCGGCGTCGAGATCGGCGCCGACGGCGAATTCCGGGATGCGGACGCGCTTGCGGATCATCTCTTCCAGCGGCTCGGGCATGAATTTGTGGCCCTCGAAATTGAGGATGTCGTCGCCGCGTCCCTGGAGCTCGAGCGAGCGCGGGCCGTGCAGCACGCCTACGTCGCCGGGGTAGAACCAGCCCTCGCGCAGCATCCGCCGCGTCGCCTCGGGATCGTCGATGTAGCCCGCGAACATCGATTCCGTGCGTACCCGGATCCGCCCGAGCTGCCCCGGCGGCAACGGCCGGTCCTGGTCGTCGGTCACCTCGACGGCGACGCCGGGCCAGACGTCGAGATGGCCGCCCGCGCGGTAGAGGCCGCTCGAGCCGATGAAGCCCACCTCGTTGCAGCCGTACATGTCCGAGACTGCGCCGCAGAGACGGGCCACCGCCTCCGCGCGCAAGCTCGGCTGGATCGCGCCGCCGAAGGCCGCGACGACGAGCCCCTCCACCCGCCCGAAGCCCGCGGGGATCTTCGCGAGCACCTCGCGCAGGAAGACCGGCAGCAGAACGACGAGATCGACCGAATAGTGGCTGAGCGCCTGCGCGACCTCCATCCGGTTTTCCCGGACCACGGTCCCGCCCGCGCGCAGGCAGGCACAGACTTGCGCGTAGCCGCCGCCGATGACGAAAGGCAGCGCCGCCATCACGCGCGAGCGCACGCCGAGCCCGTAGAGCCAGATCCAGCGATTGGTCCAGCAATCGAACATCCGCCGCGTCAGATAGAGCCGCTTGGGCGTGCCGGTGGTGCCCGAGGTGCGGAGAATGCGGAGCGCGCTCTCGGCCGGGGGAAGCGGCAGCGGCGCCTCCTCGGCATCGGGCAGGCGCTTCACGCCATCCACCCATGCCTGCGTGATCTCGTGGCGCAGGCGCGGCCGCGCCTCCGGCGGCGGCGGGAACTCCGAGATCAGCAGATCGGCCGCGTCGAGGAGCGGCAGGACGGTCGGCGGCTCGCGCCCGACCAAGGACGTCGTGGTGAGGCCGAGCCGCTCGCAGGCCAGGAGGATCAGCAGGTGGAGATGGGGATTGTCGCAGCCGACCACGACCGTGCCGCCCTGGGGAATTTCGAACTCGCGCATGGCGCGGGTGAATTTCCGGATGTCGCGCGCGAGGTCGTTGTAGGTGACCCTGTGGCCGTCGTCGAGGAACGCCGCGGCGTCCGGCCGCTGCTGCGCGTGGAAGGCGATGTAGTCGGCAGTCATCTGTGTCTCGCGGTGGTCAGGGTCCCGGGAAGACGTCGGCGCCGCCGAGCCAGCGGTCGAGCGCCCGGGGCTCGCGCAGCAAAAGCGCCAGCGCCGCTGTGAGCTCCACCAGATGGCTCGCGAGGCCGAGATCGGCGAGCGCCGCCATCTCGCCGCTGATGAAGCCGGAGGCGACGAGGCGCGGCGTCAAGAGGCTCGGCATCGCCCGGAGCGCTGCGCCGCCGGCCTCGAAATGCCGCTCGCAGTCGCGGACGCTCACGGAGACGAGCGCGCGACAGGCGAGCGGGCGCGCCTCGTAGAGCGAGCAGGTGCCCTCCCGAAGCAGCGGACAGGGCGCCTTGCGCTCGAGCCGCGCCCGGGCGTCGAGTCCATCCAGGGTGTCCGCCCCGTCGAGCACGGCGCGCTCGAGTTCGTGCCGCCGGCCCGCGCGGATCGCAGACGCAAGCCGCGCCGCCTCGAGGGGGGTCGCGCTCACGCTGAGATGGCAGCAGAAGGTGCAGCCGCGCCTGCACTCGACCTGCCGCTCGCGGCGCGCGAAGGCGGGATCGATCGCTCGCTCCTGCGCCAGCCGCGCCTCGAATCCCTCGGCGGCGCGGAGGCCGATCGTCTCGAAGCCAGCTTCGAGCGCACCGGCCGCGCTCGCCTCGAGGAGGAGCTCCCGCACCATCGCGCGCGTCTCCTCCGCGATCTCCGCGAGAAAGCCCAGTACTTCCGTCGAGGGCTCGCCGATCTCCGGCGGCAGCGCGAAGCGCGTGACGGGGATGAGCGGCCGCGCGAGGGCGAGGGCTTTCTGAGCCATGAGGCCGCGGAGTCTCGGAGTGCCGCCGCGGCGCTGTCAAGGCGGTCCAGCGCTAGATCTTGAAGCGCCTCGCCACCTCCGGGGGGAAGAGCTCCTCCGGCGCCAGCAGGCGGTGGCAGACGCCCTGCTCGTGGGCGTAGCGCAGGAAGGCCTCGAGCGTCGTGCGGTTGCGCTCGATGCCATAGGGCCAATATTCGCCGCCGAAGAGCGCCGCGTGCTCGCGGGCGTGCTCGAAATGCCAGGGGATCGGGAAGCGCGAGGCGGTCGCCTCGAAGGCGCGCTGGAGGCTCCGCCGCTTCGCCTCCTCGAAGGCCGTGAGGAGGTTCATCGCAACCCAGGGATGCGCCTCCAGCACCGAGGCCTTGATCGCGACGCAGTGCATGATCGGGAAGATGCCGGTCTCGCGCCAATAGGCCTCCTCGACGGAGCGGAAATCCGCGACGAGGCGCCTGACGCGGGGATCGCCCCCCTCGAAGGAAGCCGGCGGATGCGCGCTCAGCACCGCGTCGATCTCGCCCGCGAGCAGCATGCCGTCGAGCGATTTCCCCTGCGGCCGCTCGACGCCCACGCCCGGCGGAAGTTTCAGCGCCACCTTCTCGGTGCGGCCGGGCTCGTTGACGCCCGCCTGCACCCAGCGGATCTCCGCCAGCGGCACGCCGTATTGATGCTGGAGGAAGCCGCGGCTGTAGATCGCTGCGGTCTGCGCCCATTCCGGGACGCCCACGCGCCGACCCCGGAGTTCGGCGGGCGAGCCGAGCGGCGCGTCGCTCCGAACGTAGATCGAAGAGTGGCGGAAGACCCGCGAGGGAAAGACCGGGAGCGCCGTCAGCGAGGTGTCGCCCTGCGAGCGCAGCGACACGTATTTCCCCATCGCCATCTCCGAGACGTCCCATTCGCGATGGACTGTGAAGCGATAGAAGATCTCCTCGATCGAGAGCGAGAGCGCGGTGAGCGCAATCCCCTCGGGCTTGACGCGCCCCGAGACGAGATCGCGGACGTGATCGTAGTCGCTGATGGCGAGGGTAAGCGGCAGCGGCGGCATGAGGTCTCCATTCTTGCAGCCTCGGCCGGTGGATGTACCATGAACAACGATTTCACCACAGAGGCGGTGAGGCAGTGAGAGGCTGCGTCTCGCGGCGAAGCCGCAATCAATCATCATCGCGCGGGTCGCGCTCAACCGTGATTTCGCTGCGGCTTCGCCGCCACTCTGGAGCCCATCACTGCCTCACTGCCTCACCGCCTCTGTGGTGAAATCGGTCGCGCGACAGTGCTACGATGCCCGCATGGAAATCCTCCCGCTCACCCCCGCGATCGGGGCAGAGGTACGAGGCGTCGACCTCGCGCGGCCTCTCGACGAGGCGACGTTCCGCGGGATCGAGCGGGCCTGGCACGCGCACGGCGTGCTCCTCTTCCGCGGGCAGGACCTCACCGAGGAGGATCAGGTGCGCTTCGCGGGGCGCTTCGGCGAGCTCGGGCAGGTCATCAACAAGCACGGCGGCGTCACGCTGACGCGACATCCCTCGGTGATGCTGGTCTCGAACATCCGCCAGGATGGGAAGCCCATCGGCGCGCTGCCGGACGGCGAGATGCTCTTCCACTCGGACCAGTGCTACGTCGAGCGCCCGTGCATGGCGACCTTCCTCTACGCGATCGAGGTACCGAGCCGGGGCGGCAACACGCTCTTCGCCAACACGACCCTCGCCTGGGAGACGCTTCCCGCGGCGATCAAGGCCGAGGTCGAGGGCAAGAAGGCCATGAACGTCTACGACTACGCAGGCGCGCCGACGCAGCGGAGCGAGAGGCTTCGCGAGGATGCGCCGCGCTACGCCCATCCCGTCGTGCGCACCCATCCCGCGACCGGCCGCCGCGCGCTCTTCGTCAACCGCCTCATGACGCGATATATCGAGGGCGTGCCGCGGCCGGAGAGCGACCGGCTCCTGGCGGCGATCTTCGATCACCAGGAGCAGCGCCGCTTCGTCTACGAGCACGTCTGGCGTCCCGGCGACCTCGTGCTCTGGGACAACCGCTCGACGCTCCACGCCCGCACCGACTTCAGCGCCGCCGAGCGGCGGCTCCTCAGGCGCTGCATCGTGCTGGGCGAGCGCCCGGTCTAGACGAGCGCTTCCGCGCTGTGCGAGCGGCGCACCCCCGCCTCCAGCATCTGCGACCAAGCGTGCGCGAGCGAGCCCTCGAGGTCGATGCCGCGGCAGGCGTCCTCGATCACCACCACGTCGAAGCCCTCGCGCCGCGCATCGAGCGCGGAATAGTGGACGCAGTAGTCGGTCGCGAGGCCCGCGAGGAAGACGCGGCGGAAGCCGCGCTCGCGCAGGTATCCGCCGAGCCCCGTGGGCGTCCGACGGTCGTTCTCATAGAAGGCGGAATAGCTGTCGATCTCGTGCCGGTAGCCCTTGCGCAGGATGAGCTCGGCCTGGTCGACCGCGAGGGCGCGGTGGAAGGCCGCGCCCGCGCTCCCCTGGACGCAGTGGTCGGGCCAGAGCGTCTGCCGCCCGTAGAAGACCTCGATGCTGTCGTAGGGCTTCAGCGGCGGATGGCTGCTGGCGAAGGAGAGATGGCCCGACGGGTGCCAGTCCTGGGTGAGCGCCACATGCGGGAACCGCCGCGCCAGTTGGTTCGCGAGCCCCATGATCTCGTCGCCCCGCGCCACGCCGAGCGCGCCGCCGGGGCAGAAATCGTTCTGCAGATCCACGAGAATCAGGATGTCGCGGTCTGAGAGGTCCATGCAAGGAAAGTAAGCTGTCAGCCGCAAGCTGTCAGCTGTCAGCAAAAAAAGCCACTCTCCTCGCGTCAAGGCCGGGACCAGCCTGGCCATGACGTGAAGGGAGGCCTCATTCAGGTCAACCGACAGCTGACAGCTGATAGCTCATAGCTGACAGCTAACCCATCACTGCGCCGCGGCCGGCCTCTCTGCGGCCATGAGCGCGCGGAGATCCTCCTCGACCAGCGTCTCCTTCTCGAGGAGGAGCCGCGCGCCGCGGTCGAGGATCGCGCGCTTCGCTTTAAGGATGGCGAGCGCGCGGGCGAAGGCGGCGTCGACGATGCCCTTCACGGCCTCGTCGATCTCGCGTGCAGTGGTCTCGCTGTAGGAGCGCGGCTGGAAGCCGACGCCGGGCGCCGTCTCCAGGAAGGGATGCGTGTCGCCCTCGTAGCTGATGTTGCCGAGCCGGTCGGTCATGCCGTAGCGCGTCACCATCGCGCGCGCGATGTTCGTGACCTTCTGGAGGTCGTCCGCCGCACCCGTGGAGATCTCGCCGAAGACGACCTGCTCGGCCGCGCGGCCGCCCAGGAGCACGGACATCTTGTTCTCGAGCTCGGGCCGCGTCATGAGGAAGCGGTCCTCGGTCGGGCGCTGGATCGTGTATCCCAAGGCGCCGACGCCGCGGGGGATGATCGAGACCTTGTGCACGGTCTCGGTGCCCGGGAGCGAGAGGCCCACGAGCGTGTGGCCCATCTCGTGGAAGGCCACGACCTCGCGCTCGTGGGGCACGAGGAGGCGGCTCTTCTTCTCGAGGCCCGCGACGATGCGCTCCACGGCCGCGGTGAAGTCGTCGAGCGTCACCGCCTCGGCGGAGCGGCGCGTCGCGATGAGCGCCGCCTCGTTGACGAGGTTCGCGAGATCGGCGCCGGTGAAGCCCGGCGTCAGGCTCGCGAGCTTCTCGGGGTCGACGTCGGAGGCGAGCTTCGCCTTCTTGAGATGCACCTTGAGGATCTGGATGCGCCCGAGCTTGTCGGGGCGATCGACCAGGATCTGGCGGTCGAAGCGGCCCGCGCGCAGGAGCGCGGGATCGAGGATCTCCGGCCGGTTGGTCGCCGCGAGCAGCACGAGCCCGGTCGAGGGATCGAAGCCGTCGAGCTCGGCGAGGAGCTGGTTGAGCGTCTGCTCCTTCTCGTCGTGGCCGCCTGTCATCGGGTAGCTGCCGCGGGCGCGGCCCAAGGCGTCGAGCTCGTCGATGAAGATGATGGCGGGCGCCTGCTGGCGCGCCTGCTCGAAGAGGTCGCGGACGCGCGCCGCGCCCACGCCCACGAACATCTCCACGAACTCCGAGCCGCTGATCGAGAAGAATGGCACACCCGCCTCGCCGGCGACGGCGCGCGCCAAGAGCGTCTTGCCGGTGCCGGGCGGCCCCACTAGGAGGATGCCCTTGGGCACGCGCCCGCCGAGGCGGCCGTAGCGGCCGGGGTCCTTGAGGAAGCCGATCACCTCCTTCAGCTCCTCCTTCGCCTCGTCGACGCCGGCGACGTCGTTGAAGGTGACCTTGGTGTCGGTCTCGACGTAGACCTTGGCCTTGCTGCGCCCGATCGACATGAGGCCGCCGCCGAAACCCTGCCGCTCGGCGAAGCGGCGGAAGACGAAGTACCAGACGCCGAAGAAGAAGACCGTCGGCAGCACCCAGGAGAGAAGCGTGCTCAAGAAGGTGCTCTGCACCTCGCCCGCGAAGGTGACGTCGTATTTCTGCAGGTCGGCAGCGAGATCCTGCGGCACGCGCGTGGTGATGAAGACGCTGCGGCCGCTGGCGTCGGGCTGCTTCAGGGTGCCCTGGATGTATTTGTCGCTGACGCGGACTTCCTTGATCTTGCCGGCCTTCAAATCATCCTGGAACTCGCTGTAGGGAATGACCGCGACCGTCTGCGACTGCGACCACAGCTCCTGCAGGATCAGCACGCCGAGGATGGCGGCGATCAGATACCAGATGTGGAACTGGGTCTTCTTCGCGATGGGCGCGGGCATGGGCGGGCCCTTTCTGCGGGTGCCTGAAGGATAGAGATAGGTGTCCGGCCGCGCTCCCGCAACCGCAGGGTCAGGAGTTGCGCTCGGTCCCGTAGCGCAGCACCTGCACCTTCTCCAGGGTCACCAGGCCCGAGGTCATGACGGGCTCGAGGAGCGACAGGAAGGCCGCGATCTTCTCCTCGCTGTCGACGATCTCGACGACGATGGGCAGGTCCTCCGAAAGCCGCAGCACCTTCGTGGTGTGAATCCGGCTCGAATGCCCGAAGCCCATGGGGCCGCGCAGCACGGTGGCACCCGCGAGATGCTGCTCGCGCGCCTTGAGCACGATCCACTCGTAGAGCGGCTGGTGCTCGTGGCGGTCGTCCTGGCCCAGATAGATGCGCAGGAGCGTCGCGGATTTCGGTACCTGCATGGCTCAGGCTCCCTTGAGGCCGTTGAGCAGCACGGCGCAGACGTGGCCCGCCCAGACCGCGAGCAGGCAGAGCACCACCGAGAGCACGATGTTGCCGGCGGCCCAGAGCCACTCGCCGTCCTGCGCGAGGGTTAGGGTCTGGAGGCTGAAGGAGGAGAAGGTGGTGTAGCCGCCGCAAATCCCGATCATCACGAACTGGCGCGCGTTCGTGCTCACGAGAAGGCGCCCGTCGGGCCCCGTGAGCGTGCCGAAAAAGCCGATCACGAAGGAGCCCGTGACGTTCACGATGATCGTGCCCCAGGGGAAGGCCTCGCCGATGCGCTCGGCGACGAAGCCCGAGAGCCAATAGCGCGCCGTCCCGCCCAGTGCGCTTCCGACCGCGATCCAGATATACGCGAGCATCGCCGCATCCTTGTTGATCGGGGCGGGGCCGTCAATCCGGAGGGAACGAAAATGGAATAAAAAGAAAATCCATAGCGCAGAGGACGCGGAGCAGGCGCGGAGGTCGCAGAGGATT
>Ga0335085_10006017_pt1 | contig 19284 bp, 21 predicted proteins | sample Lox_Sample_45_FD_206712 | JGI IMG/M metagenome (GOLD analysis project Ga0335085, IMG submission 206712) | Soil microbial communities from Loxahatchee National Wildlife Refuge, Florida, United States - Lox_Sample_4.5 | ecosystem: Environmental > Terrestrial > Soil > Wetlands | place: USA...
TCGAGCGCCATCGCGCGCTTGGAGTAGTTCGAATGGTCGGGCAGGCCCTTGGGCTTCGACGAATCCCCGTAGCCTCGCAGGTCGGGGCAGACCACGGCGTACTCGCGCGCGAGCGCCGGCGCGATCGCGTGCCACATCGCGTGCGTTTGCGGGTACCCGTGCAGCAGGAGCACGGGCGGGCCGTCGCCCTTCGCGACGAGGTGGATCCTCGCGCCCGAGGTCCTGACGTTCATCGACTTGAATCCGGGAAAGAGCGCCATGCGGTGCCTCCTCAGTATTCGGCCAGCAGCCGGCCCCAGCCGTCGAGCCTGTCAGCGATGCCGTTGACGCGCAGCGCGCGCCAGTAGATGCAGGCGTTGATGGCGAGGATCGGCTTGCCGCGCTCGGCCTCCATCGCCGCGGCGAGCTTCGCCATGGCGAGGTTGGTGCCGACCTGGATCACCGCGTCGACGTCGTCGCCGTCGAGCGCCTCGGCCGCCGCGCGCAGCTCGGCTTCGCCCACGTGCGCGATCAGGACCGGCGACGCGCACTTCAGGCCGCGCACGCGCTTCACTTCGTAGCCCGACTCCTCGAAGAAGCGGCGAACGTTCGCGTCGCCCACGGGATGGTAGGGGGTGAGAACCGCGATGCGGCGCACGCCGAGCGCGTCGAAAGCCGTGGCGCAGGCGTCCGCGCCGCCCGTGACCCCGAGCTTCGTGTGCGCCGCGAGCTCGGCCAGGAGCTTGCGGCTCGCCTCGAGCCCGCCCCAGAAAGTCTCTACCGAGATGCCGAGCACGAGGTGGTCGGGCTCGCAGCTCATCACGCTGTCCACGGCCTCGAGCTGCGCCGCGACGATGCGCTCGACCAGCCGCCGGAAGTCCTCGTCGCTCGCGAGCGGCAGGTTCGGGATCCGGATCCGGCTCAAATGGTTGGTGACGCCCTCGGGGCGCATGGCGTCCATCTCGGGCTGCACGACGGTGTTGGTCGAGGGCACCAGCACCGCCAGCTTGCAGCGCGAGCCGAGCGCGTCGGTCACGCCGCCGGCCCCTGCAGCGCGAGCGTGCCCGAGCGGCCCGGCACCGGCCCGAAGACGACCTCGTGCACCGGCAGCTCGCGCGGATCGCGCCCCGCGGCGAGCGCGCCGAGCGCGACCACCTCGTAGCCCTGCGCGCGCCAGCCATCCAGCAGCTTGCCGAAGGCGCCGAGCATGCGGCCGCCCTCGAGCTCGGCGTGCGCCGTGAAGACGTGGTCGGCGCGCTGCCCGGCGGTCAGCGCGAGCACCTCGCGCACGGCGTCCTCGGGCGTGCGCCCGCCCACGCCCACGATCTCGTCGAGCGTCGGCAGCGTGGTCGGCCACTGCGGGCAGAAGAAGGTCTCGCCATCCATGCGCGGCCTAAATGGGGACTGTCCCCGAACGTCCGAGGCGAGGGCGAAGCCGAGCGCATCGAGGTACCGCAGCGCGTGGGCGTTGGTCTGCCAGCCGGCGGCGCCGTGGATCCGCGGCCGCGCGCCGAACAGCTCGCGGTAGCGCGCGCAGGCGCGGTCGAGCTCGGGCGCCGTCCAGGCCTCGTCGGCCGCGGCGACGAAATCCTGCCAGCGCACGTGGTCCCAGCAGTGCACGCCGGTCTCGAAGCCCGCGTCGCGCGCGGCGAGCATCTGCGCGCCGGCTCGGCGGCCGATGTCCGGCCCCGGCACCAGCGTGCCGTAGAGCAGCGTGGCGAGGCCGTAGTGCTCGAGCACCGAGGTGCGCGCCACCTTGCCGACGAAGCCGCGCCGGAAGACGCGCCGCATCGCGCGGCCCGTGTGGTCGGGGCCGAGGCTGAACAGGAACGTCGCGCCCGCGCCGCGCGCGCGCAGCAGCTCGACGAGGCGCGGCACGCCCGCGCGCGTGCCGCGCAGGGTATCGACGTCGACCTTGAGGCCGAGCTTCACTCCACCAGGCGGCGCGCGTCGGCGACGTGCGTCCGGTAGCTCTCCAGGATGCGCGCGAGCGCGTCGCGCAGGCCGACCTTGGGCGACCAGCCGAGGTCGGCCTTCGTGTCGTCGATGTTCGGCGTGCGGTTCTGCACGTCCTGGTAGCCCTTGCCGTAATAGTCGTTCGCCGTGGTGCCGACGAGCTTCACGCCGCGCGCGGCCTCGCGGTACTCGGGGATGCCGGCCGCGAGCTCGAGCAGCAGCTCCGCGAGCTCCTTGACCGAGCAGTTGTTGGCCGGGTTGCCGATGTTGTAGATGCGCCCGTCGGCGACGCCGCGCGGGTTGTCGAGGATCCGCATCAGCGCATCGATGCCGTCGTCGATGTAGGTGAACGCGCGGCGCTGCGCGCCGCCGTCGACGAGCTTGATGTCCTCGCCGCGCACGATCTGGCCGAGGAACTGCGTGACCACGCGCGAGCTGCCTTCCTTCGGCGTCGAGATCGAGTCCAGCCCCGCGCCGATCCAGTTGAACGGCCGGAACAGCGTGAAGCGCAGGCCCTGCTGCGCGCCGTAGGCCCAGATCACGCGGTCCATCAGCTGCTTCGCGCAGGAATAAATCCAGCGCGTCTTGTCGATCGGGCCCAGCACGAGTTCGGTGCGGTAGGGGTGGAACTCGGGGTCGCGGCTCATGCCGTAGACCTCCGAGGTCGAGGGGAAGATCAGCCGCCGGCCGTGCTTGACGCAGCTCCGCACGATCGGCAGGTTGGCCTCGAAGTCGAGCTCGAACACGCGCAGCGGGTCCTGCACGTAGGTCGCGGGCGTGGCGATCGCGACCAGCGGCACCACCGTGTCGCACTTGCGGATGTGGTACTCGATCCACTCCTTGTTGATCGTGATGTCGCCCTCGAAGAAGCGGAAGCGCTTGTCGCCGAGCAGCGTCTCCACGCGGTCGGCCTGCATGTCCATGCCGTAGACCTCCCAGTCGGTCGTCTCGAGGATGCGCCGGGAGAGGTGGTGGCCGATGAAGCCGTTGACGCCGAGGATGAGAATTCGTTTCATGTGGAGGGATCGACTTCGAGGAGGCGGAGCACTCTACCATCGCCGCAGTCGGCGAACCACGCGCCATCCTCCCGGTACGGCCCGAGCCGTCCCGGGCGCGCGCGGCGCGCGGGCTCGATGCGCGTGCGCAGGATGCGGCGGCGGCCCGCGCCATCGCCGGTGAACGCGCCGGGATAGGGCGGTGCGACCGCGCGCACGAGGTTGTGGATCTCGGCGCCGCTCCGGGCCCAGTCGATGCGCCCGTCCTCGGGGCGCCGGCCGCCGTGGTAGCTGCCGCGCGCGAGGTCCTGCGCACGGAGCTCGGCCGTGCCGTCGACGAGCCGCGGCAGGCTTCGCCGCATCACCGCTTCGGCCGCCTCCGTGACGCGCGCGAAGACTTCTCTCGCGGTGTCGTCGGGCCCGATCGGCACGGCCAGCTGGTCGACGATGCGGCCCGCGTCGGGCTTTTCGGTCATCTCGTGCAGCGTGGCGCCCGTCTCGGTGTCGCCGAGCAGGATCGCCCAGTTCACGGGCGCGCGGCCGCGGTGCTTCGGCAGCAGCGATCCGTGCATGTTGTAGGCGCCGCGCTTCGCGAGCGCAAGCAGCGCGGGTGGGAGCATGCGCCGATAGTAGAAGGAGAACAGGAAGTCGGGCGCCGCCGCCCTTAGCGCGCGCTCGATCGACGCCGGTTCCGGGTCGACCAGCGTCGGCAGGCCGCGCCCGCGCGCGAGCCGCTCGACGCTCGCGAACCATATCGCCTCGCCCGGGTCGTCGGCGTGCGTGACGACGAGCGGCACGTCGATTCCCGCGTCGAGCAGCACCTGCAGGCAGCGCGCGCCTACGTCGTGGTAGGCGAACACCGCGGCGCGCGTCAATCGCGCTTCTCCAGCACCGCGCCGACGAGGTAGCGGGGCCGGCCGCGCACCTGCTCGTAGATGCGGCCGACGTACTCGCCGACCAGCCCGAGGCCGAACAGCACGAGCCCGATCAGCAGGAATTCCAGGATGTCGCGATCCCACAGGTCCCAGCCGCTCGCGAGCTCGCCCGCGATCGCGCGCTTGACCATCAGCGCGAGGTAGAACAGCACCGAGCCGGCCGATACGACGATGCCGATCAGCGAGAAGATCTGCAGCGGCACCAGCGAGAAGCCGGTGACGAGGTCGAAGTTCAGCCGCAGCAGCTTGTACAGCGAGTACTTCGAGCGCCCGGCGGCGCGCTCCTCGTGGGCGACCTCGATCTCGGCCGGGTGGCGCGCGAAGCTGTAGGCGAGCGCCGGGATGAACGTGCTCACCTCGCTGCCGGCGTTCATCGCCTGCACCAGCTCCCGGCCGTACGCGCGCAGCATGCAGCCCTGGTCGGTCATGCGGATGTCGGTGATGCGCTCGCGCACCGCGTTCATCAGGCGGGAGGCGAGGCGTCGGAACGCGCTGTCCTCGCGCGTGCGGCGGTAGCTGCCGACGTAGTCGTGGCCCTCGTCCATCTTGGCGAGCAGCCGCGCGATTTCCTCGGGCGGGTTCTGCAGGTCGGCGTCGAGCGTGACGACCGCGTCGCCGCGCGCGCGCTCGAAGCCGGCGAGGATCGCCATGTGCTGGCCGAAGTTGCCGGCCAGCAGCAGCACGCGCGTGACCTCGGGGCGGCGCTCGAACTGCTCGCGCAGCAGCCGCGGCGAGGCGTCGCGGCTGCCGTCGTCGACCAGGATCAGCTCGTAGCTGCGGCCGAGCGCGTCGAGCGCCGGGTACAGGCGCGCGAACAGCGCCGGCAGCACGGCCTCCTCGTTGAAGACCGGGATCACGACCGAGACGCGCGGGGCGCTCACGCCAGCGCCTTGCGCGCGGCCTCGCACACGCGCGCGACGTCGGCGTCGGCCATCGCCGGAAACAGCGGCAGCGTCGCGATCGAGCGGCCGATGCGCTCGGCGTGCGGGAACTGGCCTTCGCGCCAGCCCAGATGGCGGTAGAGCGCAAACAGGTGCATCGCCGGGTAGTGCGCGCCGACCGCGATGCCGAGCTCGCGCATGCGCGCGATGAACCGCGCGCGCGGCCGGTCGGCGGGCAGCACGACCTGGAACATGTGCCAGTTGGACTGCTCGAAGTCCTCGGGCGGCAGCTCGCAGCCGAGCGCGCGGTCCCATTGCGCGAAGTACAGGCGCGCGAGGGTGCGCCGGCGCGCGGTGAACTCCTCGAGGCGCGCGAGCTGGCCGAGGCCGATGCGCGCCGCGATGTCGGTCAGGTTCCACTTGCCGCCCAGGAGGTCGACCTCCATGCCGTCCTCGCCCGTACGCACGACGCCCTGCAGCCGCAGCTTCTCGCAGGTCGGCGCGAGCGCAGGATCGGGCAGCACCAGCGCGCCGCCCTCGCCGGTCGTCACATTCTTGTTGGCGTGGAAGCTGAAGGCGACCAGGTCGCCGAAGGCGCCGAGCGGCCGGCCCTTCCAGCTCGCGCCGAACGACTGCGCAGCATCCTCGACCACGCGCAGGCCGCGCCGCGCCGCGAGCGCGCCGAGCGCGTCGCGGTCTACCGGCAACCCGGCCAGGTCGACCGGGATGATCGCGCGCGTGGCGGGCGACATCGCGGCCTCGGCCGCCGCGAGGTCGAGGTTGCGCGTGCGCGGATCGACGTCGGCGAAGACGGGTCGCGCGCCGGTCTCCAGCACCACGTTGGCGGTGGCGACCCAGGACAGCGGCGAGGTCACGACCTCGTGGCCCGGGCCGACGCCCGCGAGCCGCAGGCCCACCTCGAGCGCCGCCGTGCCGGAGCAGAACGCGCGCACCGCGCGGCCGCCGCAGCGCTTCGAGAGCGCAGCCTCGAACGCCTTCACCTGCGGGCCCGAAGTGATCCAGCCCGAGCGCAGCACCTCGGCCACGCCCGCGATGGTCGCCTCGTCGATCGACGGGCGCGTGAACGGCAGTACGTTCATCCGCTGCGCGCCACGAGGAACACGCCGACGACGATGAAGCCGATGCCCGCGAGCCGCAGCGCGCTCACGGACTCGCCGAACAGGTACCACGCGGCCGCGGCGTTGATGACGTAGCCGATCGAGAGCATCGGGTAGGCGATGCTCACCTCGACGCGGGACAGCGCCATGATCCAGACCACGAGGCTGACGACATAGCAGGCGACGCCGCCCAGGATGTGCGGCTCGAACGCGAGCCTGAGGCCGATCGGAACCACGTTGGCCGCCGAGAACTCGAAGTGCCCGACCGCGTTGGTGCCGGCCTTCAGCAGCAGCTGCGCGGCGGCGTTCAGCAGCACGCCGGCGAGGACGAGCAGGAAGCTGAGCGCGCTCACGGCTTGCAGGCGATCGCGTAGCGCGGCGAGCGCGCGATCTCGCGCGCGGCGAGCCCGTGCGCCGCGAAAATCGCGTCCTCGTCGCCGGGCGCGTACGCGGCGCACGCCGCAGGCGCCTCGCGCCAGGCGCGCGCGAAGGCGTCGACCGTGGCGAGGGCCTTGCCGGGCTCCCAGCCCATGGCGATGCCGAGCTCGTCGCTGACGGCGACCATCGTCACCGTGCGCCCCAGGTAGAACGGCAGCGTGTGGTCGTAGCGGCGCACGGCGTAGAACGGGACCTGCGGCGGCGGCAGTCCGGGCCTCGCGCGTTCGACGGCATCGTAGGCGGAGTATATCGGCGCGAGCGCGCCGTAGCCGACCACCACGAGCAGCACGCAGGCGAGCGCGCCGCCGGCGAGCGTCGCGACCGACGCCGCCGGACGGCCGCGCACCGCGAGCGCGGCGGCGGCGAGTCCCGCCGCGAGCAGCGACACGGCGCCGGCGACCAGCCAGTCGCGATAGCGCGCCACGAGATCGGGCGGAACCGACGGGGACGCGGCCCCGGGGGCGCCCGCGAGCAGCCAGGCGAGCGCGGCGAACCCCAGCAGCGCGGCGAGGGCGGCCTGCGCGGCGAGAAAGCGCCGCGAGGCCTGCGCGAGCTGCGCGCCGGCCAGGATCGCGAGCGCCGGGAAGATCGGCAGGATGTACGAGGCGAGCTTCGAGCCGGAAATCGAGAAGAAGACGAACACGACCGCGCACCAGGCGAGGAGGAATCTCGCGGGCCGGAAGCCCGCGGGCGGATCGAGGCGCAGCGCCGCCCCGGGCGCCGCAAGGAGCGACGGCAGCCAGGGCAGCGCGCCGAGCAGCAGGACCGGCACGAAGTACCACCACGGGCCGGGATGGTGGTGCTCGGTGGTCAGGAACCGCTCGACGTGCTCGTGCCAGAAGAAGAAGCGCGCGAACTCGGGGTTGGCCGCGCTGACCGCCACGAACCAGGGCGCCGCGATCAGCAGGAACAGCAGCGCCCCGGGCAGCATGTGCAGGCGCCGCATCAGGCCGAGGTCGCGCTGCCAAAGCACGTAGGCGACCACCGCGCCCGCGGGCAGCACGATCCCGATCAGTCCCTTGGACAGCACGGCGAGCGCCATCGCGGCCCAGGCGCCCAGCATCCAGGCGCGGCGTGCGGGCTCGGGCGTCGCGTCGCGCTGCGCCAGCACGACCGCGAACACCGCGAGCGAGAGGAAGGCCGAGACCCCCGCATCGAGCGAGGCGAGCTGTGCCATCGCCGCGTAGTAGAAGCTCCCCGCGAGCGCCGCCGCGGCCGCGAAGCCCGCGGCCGGGCCGTAGAGGCGCGCGCCGGTCCAGGCCGCGGCGAACAGCGCCGCGAACGCCGTGAGCGCGCTCCAGAGGCGCGTGCCCCACTCGCCCGGCCCGAGGACCTCGAACACGGCGGCGGTCGCCCAGTACTGCAGCGGCGGCTTCTCGAAGTACTTGAAGCCGTTCAGCCGCGGCGTCAGCCAGTCGGCGCTCGCGACCATCTCGCGCGGTATCTCGCCGTAGCGCCCCTCGTCGGCCTTGACCAGCGGGCGCAGGTCGAGCAGCCCGAACCAGGCGAGCGCGAGCGCCAGCGCGAGGGCGAGCAGGATCGGCTTCGGCGGCGCGCCGCTCAACCGATCACCAGCGCGGCGGCGACCTTGCGCTCCTCGGCGGCGAGGATGTTGTAGGTGCGGCAGGCCGCCTGCACGTCCATCACCTCGAGGCCGATGCCCGCGGCCGCGAGCGGCGCCGTCAGCGCGGGCGCCGGGAACCGCAGGCGCGCGCCGGTGCCGAGCAGCACCAGCTCGGCGCCGAGCGCCGCGAGCTGCGCGAAGTGAGCGGCCCCGAGCGACTCGAACGAGGCCACCGGCCAGTCGAGGACGCGGTCGGGCAGGACCACGACGCTCGCCGTTCGCCGCTCGCCGTTGACCGCCACGAAGTCCGCGCCGTAGGCGGTGAAGGCGTTGCGGCCGGCGGCGGCGGAAGCGTGGAGTTTCACTGCTAGAATTCTACAATGCGTGAGTTTTCAAGGATCAAGCGCCTCCCGCCCTACGTCTTCAACATCACCAACGAGTTGAAGATGGCCGCGCGCCGGCGCGGCGAGGACATCATCGACCTGTCGATGGGCAACCCCGACGGGCCGACGCCGAAGCACATCGTCGACAAGCTGGTCGAGGCCGCGCAGCGCCAGGACACGCACGGCTACTCGGTGTCCAAGGGCATTCCGCGCCTGCGCAAGGCGATCTGCGACTGGTACCGGCGGCGCTACGCCGTCGAGCTCGACCCCGAGCGCGAGGCGATCGTGACGATCGGCTCGAAGGAGGGGCTCGCGCACCTGATGCTCGCGACGCTCGACCGCGGCGACACGGTGCTGGTGCCCAACCCCTCGTACCCGATCCACATCTACGGCGCGATCATCGCCGGCGCCGACATCCGCTCGGTGCGCATGACGCCGGACGTCGATTTCGTCGCCGAGGTCGAGCGCGCGATCCGCGAGCTGATCCCGAAGCCGCGCATGCTGATCCTCGGCTTCCCGTCCAACCCGACCGCGATGTGCGTGGAGCTCGGCTTCTTCGAGCGCATCGTCGCGCTCGCGCGCGAGCACGACATGATGGTCGTGCACGACCTCGCCTACGCTGACATCACCTACGACGGATGGAAGGCGCCCTCGATCCTGCAGGTGCCGGGCGCGCGCGACGTGGCGGTCGAGTTCTTCACCATGTCCAAGAGCTACAACATGGCGGGCTGGCGCATCGGCTTCATGTGCGGCAACGCCGAGCTCGTGCACGCGCTGGCGCGCATCAAGAGCTACCACGACTACGGCACGTTCACGCCGATCCAGGTGGCCTCGATCGTGGCGCTGGACGGCCCGCAGGACTGCGTCGAGGAGATCCGCCAGACCTACCAGCGGCGCCGCGACGTCATGGTGCGCGGCCTGCACGACGTGGGCTGGATGGTCGACAACCCGAAGGCCTCGATGTACATCTGGGCGAAGATCCCGGACTACTACTCCAAGCTCGGCTCGATCGGGTTCACCAAGCGCCTGCTCGAGCAGGCCAGGATCGCCGTCGCGCCCGGCGTCGGCTTCGGCGACTACGGCGACGGGCACGTGCGCATCGCGCTGATCGAGAACGAGAACCGGCTGCGCCAGGCGTTGCGCGGCGTGAAGGAGATGTTCCGCAAGGACGGGCTGCTCCGGGGCGCGGCGTGAAGGCGGTCCAGGTCGGGCTGCTCGGCATCGGCACGGTCGGCGGGGGCACCTGGGACGTGCTGAGCCGCAACGCGGGCGAGATCCGGCGCCGCGCCGGCCGCGCGATCCGGATCACGCGCGTGGCCGACAAGGACGTGGCGAAGGCGCGGCGCCTGGTCAACGGTCGCGCCGCCGTGACCGGCGATGCGTGGGCAGTGGTGCGCGACCCCGTGATCGACATCGTGGTCGAGCTGATCGGCGGCACCGGCATCGCCAAGGACCTGGTGCTCCAGGCGATCGCGAACGGCAAGCACGTGGTGACCGCGAACAAGGCGCTGCTCGCCAAGCACGGCAACCGCATCTTCAAGGCGGCGCAGAAGCAGGGCGTGATGGTCGCGTTCGAGGCCTCGGTCGGCGGCGGCATCCCGATCATCAAGGCGCTGCGCGAGGGCCTCGCGGCGAACCGCATCGAGTGGATCGCCGGCATCATCAACGGCACCTCGAACTTCATCCTGTCGGAGATGCGCGACAAGGGGCTGCCGTTCGACCAGGTGCTGGCCGAGGCGCAGGCGCGCGGCTACGCCGAGGCCGACCCGACCTTCGACATCGAGGGCGTGGACGCCGCGCACAAGCTTACGATCCTCTCGGCGCTCGCGTTCGGCGTCCCGATGCAGTTCGCGAAGGCCTATACCGAAGGCATCTCGAGGCTCACGCAGGCCGACATCGGCTACGCCGAGGAGCTCGGCTACCGCATCAAGCTGCTCGGCATCACGCGCAGCGCGCCCAAGGGCATCGAGCTGCGCGTGCACCCGACGCTCGTGCCCTCGCGCCGGCTGATCGCCAACGTGGAGGGCGTGATGAACGCGATCCTGGTGAAGGGCGACGCCGTCGGCGCGACGATGTACTACGGCGCGGGCGCGGGCAGCCGGCCGACCGCGAGCGCGGTGGTCGCCGACCTGCTCGACGTGACGCGCCTCATCACCGCCGACCCGGGGCACCGCGTGCCGCACCTCGCGTTCCAGCCCGACCAGCTGTCCGACACGCCCATCCTGCCGATGGGCGAGGTCGAGACGTCCTACTACCTGCGCATGCGCGTGCTCGACAAGCCCGGCGTGCTCGCGCGCATCACGCGCATCCTCGCCGACTCGCGCATCTCGATCGACGCCATGGTGCAGAAGGAGCCCGGCGAGGGCGAGCAGCGCGTGGACATCGTGCTGCTCACGCACCGCGCGCGGGAGAAGCACGTCGACACCGCGCTGCGCCGCATCGAGAAGCTGCCCACCGTGGTCGGCAAGGTCACCCGCATCCGGCTGGAGGAGCTGCTGTGAGGGCCGCAGCCGCCCTGCTGCTGGCGCTCGCCTTGTCGCCGGCCTGGGCGCAGCCGCCGGCGCCGACGCAGCCCAAGCCCGCCCCGCCGAAGGCGCAGAAGCCGAAGTCGCCGCCCCCGGCGCACGCCAAGCCCTCGCCGGCGCAGATCCGCAAGTTCAACGAGCTGCAGAAGAAGCAGGACCTGAAGCCCTAGTCGCTTGCGATACCTCAGCACCCGCGGCGGGGTGGCGCCGCAGCGCTTCTGCGACATCCTGCTCGAGGGCCTGGCGCCCGACGGCGGCCTCTACGTGCCCGAGTCCTGGCCGCAGGCAGACCTCGCGGCGTGGCGCGGGCTCGCCTACCCGCAGCTCGCCGCGAAAGTGCTGGCGCCGTTCATGGACGACGTGCGCGGGCTCGATGCGCTCGTCGCGCGCACCTATACGAAGGCGGCGTTCGGCAGCGACGAGATCGCGCCGCTGAAGACGCTCGAGCCCGGCCTGCACCTGCTGGGGCTCTCGCAGGGCCCGACCCTCGCGTTCAAGGACATGGCGCTGCAGCTGGTCGGCAACCTGTTCGAGCAGGTGCTCGCCGAGCGCGGCGCGACGCTGAACGTGCTCGGCGCGACCTCGGGCGACACCGGCTCGGCGGCCGAGCACGCGCTGCGCGGCAAGCGCGGCGTCGGGGTGTTCATGCTGTCGCCGCACGGGCGCATGAGCGCCTTCCAGGCGGCGCAGATGTACTCGCTGCAGGACGCCAACATCCACAACCTCGCGGTGCGCGGCACGTTCGACGACTGCCAGGACGCGGTCAAGCGCGTGAACGCGGACGCGGCCTTCAAGGCGCGCTGGCGGATCGGCGCGGTGAACTCGATCAACTGGGCGCGAATCGCGGCGCAGGTCGTGTACTACTTCTGGGGCTACTACCGCGCGACTCGGACCAATGCCGAGCGCGTGGATTTCGCGGTGCCCTCGGGCAACTTCGGCAACATCTACGCCGGCCACGTCGCGCGGCGCATGGGGCTGCCGGTGTCGCGCCTGATCCTCGCGACCAACGAGAACGACGTGCTCGACGAGTTCTTCCGCACCGGGCGCTACCGCGTGCGCCGCGCCGCGCAGGCGACCTCGAGCCCGTCGATGGACATTTCCAAGGCGTCGAACTTCGAGCGCTACGCCTGGGAGCTGGTCGAGCAGGACGGCGCGGCGGTGACCCGGCTGTGGGCGAAGCTCGACGCCGACGGCGAGATCGACCTGTCGCTCGTGCCGCGCGCGGGCTTCGCCTCGGGGCGCAGCACGCACGCCGACCGGCTGGCGACGATCCGCCGCGTGAGCGAGCGCTACGGCGTGGTGATCGACCCCCACACGGCGGACGGCGTGAAGGTCGGGCTGGAGCGCCGGGTGCCGGGCGTGCCGCTCGTATGCCTCGAGACGGCGCTGCCGGCGAAGTTCTCGGCGGCGATCGTCGAGGCGCTGGGATTCGAGCCGGCGCGTCCCGCGGGCTTCGAGGACCTCGAGCGCCGCCCGCAGCACTTCACCGAGATCGCGCCCGACGCCGAGGCGGTCAAGCGCTATATCGCTGCGCAGGCTACTTGACGGCGCCGCCGGTGATGCCGGCGATGAAGCGGTCGAGGAACAGGTTGTAGGCGATCGCGACCGGGATGCTGGCGATCAGCGCGCCGGCCATGATCTCCCCCCAGTAGAAGATGTCGCCGCGGATCAGGTCGGTCGCCACGCCGAGCGTGATCGGCTTCTGGTCCGACGAGGAAATGAACGTCAGCGCGTAGACGAATTCCTGCAGCGTCAACGTGAACGTGAAGATCACGGCGGTCAGGATCCCCGGCAGCGACAGCGGGATCGTCATCTTGAAGAAGGCGCCGGCAAGGCTGCAGCCGTCGACGATCGCCGCCTCCTCGATTTCGGGCGGCATCGCCTTGAAGAACCCCATCAGCAGCCAGGTGCAGAACGGGATCGTGAAGGTCGGGTAGACCAGCACCAGCGACCACATCGAGTTCTGCAGTCCGAGGCTGGCGACGACGCGCGACAGCGGCAGGAACAGCAGCGTCGGCGGCACCAGGTAGGTCAGGAAGATGCCGATGCCCAGCGACTCGCCGGTGCGCCCGGTCAGGCGCGCCAGGCTGTAGGCGGCCGGCACCGCGGTGACCAGGGTGATCGCGACGACGCACAGGCCGATGACCAGCGAATTCCACAGCCAGCGCACGAACAGCGTCTGCTCGAACAGGTAGCGGAAGTGCTCGAGCGTGGGCGGATCGTTGAACCAGAACGGGATGTTGGCGACGTTGTAGAGGTCGCTGTTGGACTTGAACGACGTGATCAGCATCCAGTAGAACGGGAACGCGGCGAGGACGAAGAAGAACGCGACCGCGCCGTAGAACGACGCCTCGCGCGCGACGCCGGCGGCAGTGGCGCGCGCCACGTCAGATCTCGCGCCGCCGGATGAAGCGCAGCATGAAGATCACGACCACGAGCAGGACCGGCAGCATGAACAGCGAGATCGCGGCGCCGTGCGAGACGTCGCCGGACACGATGCCGGTCTGGAAGCCCTTGAAGCCCAGGACCGAGGTGGCGTTGATCGGGCCGCCCATGGTCATCAGGAAGACGACCGAGAGGTCGGTGAACGTGAAGACGATGCCGAAGATCAGGCCGATGGCCACGATCGGCAGGATCATCGGCACGATGATCTGGTAGTTGCGCCGCCAGAAGCCGGCGCCGTCGACCGTCGCCGCGTCGAGCACGTCCTGCGGGACCGCGGTGATGCCGGCGAGGAAGATCACGATCGCGAACGGGAAGAAGCGCCAGGCGTTGACCACGATCACCGAGATCATCGCCAGCTCGGTCGTGCCGAGCCAGTTCGGCGCCTGCGCGCGGGTGATGAGGCCGAGCGCGATCAGCGTCCAGTTGATGACGCTGTAGAGCGAATCGAACATCCATTGCCAGGCCACCGTGGCCAGGGCGACCGGCACCGCCCAGGGCAGGATGACGAGCGCGCGGACGAGCTTGCGGCCGGGGAACGGCCGCAGCAGCACCAGCGCGCCGAACTTGCCGAGCACGAGGCCGAGCATCTGCGAGCCGAACGTGAAGATGAAGGTGTTGCTCAGCGTCCGCCGGAACTCGGCGTCCTGCACGATCTGCTGGAAATTCTCCAGCCCGACGTAGTCCCACGACGGGTTGTAGATCGTGTAGGCGCTGACCGAGTAGTACACCGCCATCAGGAACGGCACGCCGACCAGCAGCAGCACGTAGAGGATCGCCGGCGCGACGAACAGCGAGCCCAGCACATCGCGCCGGTCGAAGATGAACCGCAGGCGCGAGGCCGGCTTCAGCACGGTGTCGGCGACGGCGGCCATGGCGGGGGTCCGGCCTAGGCGCGGACGGCGCGCTTGCCGTCCTGGTCGAATTTGCGCAGCGCGCTGTTGCGCACGGCGAAGGGATGCCACTCGCCGGGCCGGATCCATTCGTCGGCGACGTGCGCGGGCGGCAGCTTCGCCGTGATCACCTGGTTCGGGTCGAAGCCCTCCAGCGCGCCGTAGACGATGCGCTCGGAGCCGAGGTATTCGGAGCGGTCGACGCGGAACCTGAACTCGGTGCAGGCCTCGCCGTCGATCATCTCCTTCGGCAGGAAATTCTCCGGACGGAAGCCGAGGAAGCCGCCGTTGCGGGCGACGATGTTCATCGGCGGCGTGCCGACGAAGGTGGCGACGAAGCGGTCGGCGGGGTCGTCGTAGATCTCGCTTGGCGTTCCCACCTGGCGCACCTTCCCCTGGTCGATGACGGCGATGCGGTCGCCCATGCCCATCGCCTCGACCTGGTCGTGGGTGACGTAGACCGTGGTGATGCCGACCCGCTGCTGGAACTGCTTGATCTCCAGCCGCGCCGAGGCGCGCAGCTTGGCGTCGAGGTTCGACAGCGGCTCGTCGAGCAGCAGCGCGGTCGGCTCGCGCACCAGCGCGCGCGCGAGCGCGACGCGCTGGCGCTCGCCGCCCGAGAGCTGGCGCGGCCGCCGCTCGAGCAGGTGCGCGATGCCGAGCAGCTGCGACGCCCATTCCACCTTCTTGGCGATTTCGGCGCCGGGGACGCTCTGCGTCTTCAGCGGGAACGCGATGTTGTTGCGCACGGTGAAGTGCGGGTACAGGCCGTAGCTCTGGAACATCATCGCCACGCCGCGCGCGCGCGGCGGGATGTCGTTGACGACGCTGCCGCCGATCAGCAGGTCGCCGCTGGTCTGCCGCTCGAGGCCGCAGATGATGCGCAGGAACGTCGTCTTGCCGCAGCCCGACGGGCCGAGCAGCACCATGAACTCGCCGTCCGGCACCGTCAGCGAAATGCCGTTGACGGCGGGGACGTCGCCGAACTTCTTGACGATGTCTTTCGTCGATACTGCAGCCATCGAGACTCCTCCGGAAGCCGCCCGCGCCGACCCGCCCCGGGGCGCGCGACCGAGCGCACCCCGGGGCACCGGCTCCCTGGGCCCTACGCCTTACCGTGCCACTTCTTGAAGATGGTCTCGCACTGGCCGGTGGCCCACTTGACCGCTTCTTCGGCGGTCGCCTGGCCGGTCGCGGCCTTCGCCATCATGTCGTTGATGATGAACGCGTAGTAGATCTCGTCCATCGCCGGCGTGGCCGGCCCGGGATACCCCGGGATGGCCGACCACTGGTCCGAGTCCTGCAGGATCGCCAGCTTGTCGTGCGGGGTCGAGGTCGGATCGTTCGACAGGATCGGCATCGGCTTGGGCACCAGGCCCGCGAAGCAGGGATTGTTGTAGCCCGAGCTCGCCTTGAACGCCTCCGGCCAGTTCGCGGAGTAGTACCGGAGGAACTCGAGCGCCGCTTCCTTGTTCTTGGCGAATTTCCAGATGCCGTAGAACTCGGATGCCGCGCCCATGATCTGCCGCACCGGGCCCTTGGGCGGCTTGATGACGTAGATGTCGTCGGCCAGCTTCTTGTTCAGCGTCTGCGCCGTGCGGTAGGCCGAGATCGGGTTGATGATGTACGAGCCGACGCCGGAATCGATGTACTGGTTGTTGCTGGAATCGTTCCACGACAGCACGTCCGGCGCCATTGCCTCCTTGTACAGCGCGGCGGCGTACTTGACCGCCTCGACCGACTGCTTGCTGTGCAGGACGATCCGCTTGCCGTGCTCGTCCTGGACCGAGGCGCCGTAGCACCACAGCAGCCCGCGCCACGTCGTGCTCGGGTCGTTGCTGTGGCCGAGCGGGATGCCGACCGGGTGGCCCTTCGCCTTCAGCTTGGCGCCGCCGATCCGCACGTTGTCCCAGGTATCGGGCAGCATGCCGATCTCGTCCCACAGGCTCTTCTGGTACATGCCCGGGAAGTTGATGTAGTAGTCGGGGAACGCGGACCAGGATCCGTCGTCCGCGTTGTAGCCGAGCTGCCGTCCGATGGTGGAAACCTTGCCGTATTTCTGCTCGGTTTCCTTCACCAGGCCGGAGACGTCGATGAAGAACTTGCGATACAGGTGCGCGCCGCCGGCGCCGTTGAAGCCGAACAGGTCGTGGCCCGATCCGGCCGAGGCCTCGGCGGCCGCGCGCGCGGGGATGTCCTGCACCGGCACGTGGTCGACCGTGACCGCCACGCCGTTCTTCGCGCCCCAGGCCTTGGCGAAGTTGTCGAACCAGGTGTCGTACGCGGGGACGAAGTGGCTCCACTGGACGATCTTCAGCTCCTTGTCCGCGGCGGCCGCGTTGCGCGCGATGATGAGCGGGCCCAGGCCGGTGGCGGAAAGCGCCGCGAGGCTCGCGCCCGCGCCCGCCCGCTTCAGGAACTTCCGCCGCTGGGACCTGCCCTCCGGAAACTGCTGCTGCCCTGCCAGCTTGCGCTTGCTCATGACAAGATCCTCCTCCTCATGGTTGACATGAGAAACCTTCCTCCGGGGCCGAGGATGCCCTGTATCCAACGACCGGGCAAGCCGGACCGGCGCCGGTACGATTGCTGCACTGCACCGCGGCATTCGGCAAAGCCCTCGGCCGTATTGGCGGGCCGTGCGCGCCTGCCTGACAATGTCGCGGTGAGCGCGGAACGGAATGTCCTCGGCGGCGAGCTCATGGCCTGCAGCTTCGCGCCGCTGACGGGCTACTTCCGCGACGGCACTTGCGCCACGCACGGCGCCGACGGCGTGGCGCACCTGGTCTGCGTCAGGGTGACGAAGGCATTTCTCGAGTTCAGCGTCGCGCGCGGCAACGATCTCGTCACGCCGCGACCCGAGATGCGCTTCCGCGGACTCGCGCCGGGCGACCGCTGGTGCCTGCACGTGCTGCGCTGGGTGGAGGCCTGGCGCGCGCGCGCCGCGCCGCAGGTCGTGCTCGAGTCGACGCACGAAAGCGTGCTCGAGTACGTGCCGCTGTCCGCGCTCAAGCAGCACGCGCTCGATCTGCACTAGGGCTGCTCGAGCCCCACTTTTCCTGATGTCAGATTTTGCCCCGCGCAGCCGCGATTCGCGGTAGATTTTCGCCGCCCGTGGCGGCCGCTTAAAGGGGAGTGGACGTGGCGAGGATTTCCGAAGAACGACTCGAGGCGGTGCGGCAGTACCTGCACCGCGTGTTTCCGGACTGGTTGCTCGCCGAGCGCTGGGACGGCGACCGCGAGGCGCACAGCTTCCTGCTGAAGAAGGCGCGCGAGCCGGTGCACCTGCTGAAAGTGAGCCGCGCGGTGCTCGACGACTGTGCGCCGCGCAAGATCCTGGGGCTGCTCGAGGGACACCATGTCGCCGACGCGCTGCGCCGCGCGCAGTCCCACCGGCTGCTGCTGACCGCCCGGGGGCTGGACCCGATCTAGCCTACTCGCCGTCCTCGGCCAGCGCGGAGAGGCGGTCGGGATCCAGCAGCAGGATTTCGCGCCCCCGTACGTCGATCAGGCCGCGCGCGGCGAGCGCGCGCAGCAGGCGCGACAGCGTTTCCTTCTGGATGCCGAGGCGCGCGGCGACGGTCGTCTTGGTGGCGGGCAGCCGGGCGAGCCAGCCGCCCCCGGCCTCCGAGCGGCGCGCAATCGAGTCGAGGAAGGCCGCCAGGCGCTGCAGTGCGGTGCACTGCGCGCTCGACTCGAACTCGTCCATCAGATCGAGGAACTTGCCGGCCAGCATGCGTACCGCGCCGCGCGCGAAAGCCGCGTCGCGCTCCATCAGGCGGTGCAGGCTGAGCGGCGGCACGATCGCCAGCATCGCCGCGGAAAGCGCTCGCACCTCGACCGGGCTGGGCCGGTCGAGTACCGCGACGGCGAGGCCGAACATGTCGCCGGGCCCGAGCAGCCGGAGCACGCGCTCTTCGCCGCCGGGGCGCCGGAGCGAGACCTTGGCCGCGCCCGAGGCGACCACCATCATCCCGGGCAGGCGCTCGGCGCGGCGCACGACGAGCGCGCCGCGGCGCACCTCGATCAGGCTCGCATGCGCGACCAGGTCCGTCACCTCCGTGCGGCTCGCGCCCGCGATCGCAGGCACGCCGAGCAGCACCCGCTCGAGGATGCGGCGGTCGCGCGCCGCGCCGTCGGCGGGGGCCTCGCGGAGAACGGTGGCAGGCTGCATGCAAGCAGGTTCCACCCCGGCACGGGTGCGCGAGTTGACGCAGGTCAACGAACAACCGCGCGTGCGCGTCGCGTTTGACGAAGATCAAGAGTCGGCCCGGATGGCGTGCACACAAGCGTCGGCGGCCTGCCACTATCGTGCGCGTCGCCCAGGGCGCCGTCGGGGCGCGCGGCGAGCAAAGAACAAGACCGACAGGGGGCAACGTGAATGCGAAGCGTTCCAGTGTGATCGTCCTGACCGCGGCGCTGCTGGCCGCGGGACACGCCCTGGCGGCGGTGGACGAAGGCGCCGCCGAGGCGCTGATGAAGAAGAGCGGCTGCTTCAAGTGCCACTCGATGACGGCCAAGAAGTCCGGGCCCTCCTACAAGTCCGTGGCCGACAAGTACCGCGGCAAGCCCGACGCCGAGGCGACGCTGTTCAAGCACCTGACGACGCACCCGACGGTCAAGGTCGACGGCGAGGATGAAAAGCACGACTCGCTGAAGACCACGAACGACGACGACGTGCGCAACGTCGTCCGCTTCATCCTCAGCCACTAGGCCGCCATGATCGGCGCCTGGTGGCAGCGACTCCAGCAGCGCTGCGCCACGTGCTCGCGCGTGACGCTCGGGCTCGGCGTGCTGGTGGCCGCCCTCGTGGTCTCGGGCGGCCTGATGATCGCCGGCGCGGCGGGCCTTGCCTGGACCGACACCGAGAAGTTCTGCATCGGCTGCCACGAGATGCGGGACAACCCCTACGCCGAGTTCAAGGGCACGATCCACGACCACAACCGCTCGGGCGTGCGCGCGACCTGCCCCGATTGCCACGTGCCGCACGAGCCGGTCCAACTGATCCTGCGCAAAATGCGCGCGACGTTCGAGCTCTGGGGCCACTTCGTGGGCGTGATCGACACGCGCGAGAAGTTCCTCGCGCACCGCTACATGCTCGCCAAGCGCGTGTGGACGCGCATGAAGCAGACCGATTCGCTCGAGTGCCGCAACTGCCACCACGCGGAGGCGATGGAT
>Ga0335085_10006018_pt1 | contig 19279 bp, 17 predicted proteins | sample Lox_Sample_45_FD_206712 | JGI IMG/M metagenome (GOLD analysis project Ga0335085, IMG submission 206712) | Soil microbial communities from Loxahatchee National Wildlife Refuge, Florida, United States - Lox_Sample_4.5 | ecosystem: Environmental > Terrestrial > Soil > Wetlands | place: USA...
GCCCGGGCGAACGACTGCGACCTGACCCCGCGCTCATCGATGGTGATCAGCTCACCTGGCTCCACCTCGCGGACGAACGACGCGCCGACGATGTCCAGCGCGGCCGTCTCGCTGGCCACCACCCAGCCGCGGGCCAGGCGGCCGAGCACCAGCGGGCGGAAGCCCTGCGGGTCCCGGGCCGCGTACAGGGTCCGCTCGTCCATGAACACCAGCGAGTACGCGCCCCGCACCAGCGGCAGCGTGGCCAGCACGCTGTCCTCCACGCTGTTCATCCGCGGGTCGGCGAACAACGCGGTCAGCACGTCCGTGTCGGACGTGGCCCGCTGTCCCGGCCCGGGCCGCGCGCCGTCCGCGCCGCTGGCGATGGCGGCCAGTTCCAGGGTGTTGATCAGGTTCCCGTTGTGCCCCAGCGCCAGGCTGGCCACCGGGGTGGACCGGAACGTGGGCTGCGCGTTCTCCCACACCGACGCGCCGCTGGTGGAGTACCGGCAGTGCCCGACCGCGATGTAGCCGCGCAGCGTAGACAGCGCCGCCTCGTCGAACACCTGGGCCACCAGGCCCATGTCCTTGTACACCACGATTCGGTCGCCGTCGCTGACCGCGATGCCCGCGGACTCCTGGCCGCGGTGCTGCAACGCGTACAGGCCGAAGTAGGCAAGCTTCGCTACTTCCTCGCCAGGGGACCACACGCCGAACACACCGCATGCGTCCCGAGGGGGCCGGTCCGTGGGATCTACATCGTCCGTCAGTCGGCCATCGGGGGTGACCACCTGGTCAGTCTAGGGGGGCCGGATGGCTACTGGTGCCGCGGAGCAGCGGCAACAGCCCAGACAGGTCGGCACGCGGCCCGCTGGCGCTGACCCGCCCGGCCGCCACCGCGGCGGCCCACGGCAGCCGGCCCACCGCCAGCAGCACCCACGTCACCGGGTCCATCTCCACCACGTTGGGCGGGGTGCCCCGGGTATGCCGCGGCCCGGCCACGCACTGCACCGCGGCGTAGGGCGGCACCCGGACCTCCACCGCGCGGCCTGGGGCGTCGGCCACGAGCAGGTCGAGCAGGTAGGTCACCGCGGCCCGCAGCGCCTCCGGCCGGGCCTGCCCGGCCGGGCCGTCCAGCGCGTCCAGCACGGCCAGGACCAGAGCCCGGCCGGCCTGGCTGGCCGCGCGGGGCCCGGTCCACGGCGGCTGGCCAAGATCGGCCCGCTGGGCCTGCAGCGCGGTGAGCATCCGCTGGGGGTTGGCGCGTGGGCGGGCTGGCATCGGAGCCAACCTATCGTGATCACAGACGGTTCAACCCCGCCCGGGACATACCGCGTTCTTGATCACGGAACGTAAACAAAAACATAAATATTCTGCACCAGACGTAACGGCTTGGTACCTGAGCGTAGTTCTAGATTTCGTAATTTAAGCTATTTCCGTATATCGGTAGCACGAGGGCCCGGCAGCAGATAATCGTCGTCAATATGGCAGGGACACGCGGTCCAGGGCGCCGGGGAAAGCGCCGGACCCGGGCTACGGCTGCCGTTCTGATCACAGCCGTAGCGGTGCTCGCCGTGCTGGCGGCGGCCGGGGTACTGGCGATCACGCACCTGGGTAGCTCCAACGTGGCCCAGGGTCGGCATGACCCACTATCCAGCAAGATCACCAGCCAGCAGTCGGTCGGGCTGGCCAACCTCGGCGCGACCGGCGAGGCCGGGTCGGGCAAGTCGGCCACGCTGCTCTCGGCCAGCATGGGCGGCATCCTGTTCACCCCGAGCGGCGGGGGCGAGAACGTGCAGTCCAGTCAGCAGTGGCAGGCCGATGGGATGGGCGGCGGCCAGTTCGTGCTGCTGTACACCTCGGACGGGAAGTGCCTGACCGCGGTGGGCCGCGGCAGCCAGGCCACCACCGAGCTCGCGTCCTGCGACAGCGCGCTCGACCAGCGCTGGTACCACCCGTTCGAGGGGACTGACGGGATGGGCCGGGACTATTGGCAGCTGCGCAGCGCGTCCAACGGCCGGTGCCTGGCCATCGGGAGCGCCGCCTCAGGCGGCGACGCCGTAGCCCAGATGCAGCTGTGCTCTAAGTCCAAGCCGTGGCCCCAGCTCGTCATGTTCTGGAGCGCGTTCTAGCTTTGCCCGGGGGGCGACCCGCTCTGACGTCCGGGGGGCGACCCCCCTGGACCCCCCGCTCGCCGCTTCGCGCCGAACGCTGTCTAGTCCGGGGGGGCGACCCCCCTGGACCCCCCGCTCGCCGCTTCGCGCCGAACGCCTCCTCCGCGAGCACCCGCCTGCGGCGGGCCTCGCCTCGTCGGCGGCCCTGCCGGTCTGGGGCTTAGGCGACGCGTCCGTCAGCCGACAAGGCTCAGCTTCCGTCGGCCGACTCGGCTGGGCTTCGCTACGCGAACAGGGCGGGCAGGGTACCGGTGTGGGCGGCGGCTAGTTCGTCGACGGTGATGTCGAAGGTGTCCGTGACGGCCAGGCTGGGCCCGCCGACGGCGCCGATCATCTGGGCGGGGACGCCGTGCTCGGCGGCCAGGTCGGCGACGGCCTGCTCCGCGCCGGGCCGGACGGCCAGGACGGCACGCGCCGCCGATTCGCTGAACAGCTCGGTGAACGGATCGCCCGGCAGGCGCACCTGGCAGCCGAGCCCGCCGGACAGGCAGCACTCGGCCAGCGCCACCGCCAGCCCGCCCTCCGACAGGTCGTGCGCCGCGTCGAGCAGCCCGGCCGCGGCCGCCCCGGTCAGCACGGCGCCCAGGGCCCGCTCGGCGGCCAGGTCGACCGCGGGCGGGCGGCCGCCGGTATGCCGGTGCGCCACCTGCGCCCAGGCCGAGCCGCCGAACTCGGCGGCGGTGCGGCCGAGCAGCAGCACGCTGGCCCCCTCGGTGGCGAACCCGATCGGCACCCGCCGGGCCACGTCGGCGTGCACGCCGAGCACGCCCACGACCGGGGTGGGGTGGATCGGCACCGCGTCGGTCTGGTTGTAGAAGCTCACGTTGCCCCCGGTGACCGGCACGCCGAGCGCGGCACACGCGTCGGCCAGGCCGCGGACCGCCTCGCTGAACTGCCACATCACCCCGGGATCCTCGGGCGAGCCGAAGTTCAGGCAGTTGGTCACGGCCAGCGGCGCCGCGCCGGTGGCGGCCACGTTGCGGTACGCCTCGGCCAGCGCGAGCTGCGCACCGGCGTACGGGTCGAGCAGGCAGAACCGGCCGTTGCCGTCGGTGGCCAGGGCCACCCCGAGGCCAGTCTCCTCGTCGATCCGCAGCACCCCGGCGTCCTCCGGCATGGCCAGCACGGTGTTGCCGCGCACATGCCGGTCGTACTGCTCGGTGACCCAGCTCTTGTCCGCCTGCCCGGGCGAGGCCAGCAGCGACAGCAGCGTGCCGCGCAACTGCGGGCCGGACGACGGCCGGGCCAGCCGGGCCGGGTCATCGGCCTGCAGCGCGTCCTGGCCGGCCGGGCGCTCGATGGGCCGGCGGTAGACCGGCCCATCATCGGCCGCGCTGCCCGGCGCGATGTCCACCACCTGCTCACCGTGCCAGCTCATCTGGAGCCGTCCGGTGCCGGTTACCTCGCCGATCACCGTGGCCAGCACACCCCAGCGGGCGCAGATCTCCATGAACCGCCCGGTGTTTCCCGGCTCGACCACGGCCATCATGCGTTCCTGTGACTCGCTCATCAGGATCTCGGCCGGGCCGAGGGCCGGGTCGCGCAGCGGCACCGCGTCGAGCTCCACCCGCATGCCACTGCCCCCGCCCGCGGCCAGCTCGGCGGTGGCACAGGACACCCCGGCCGCGCCGAGGTCCTGGATGGCCGCCACCACCCCGGCCGCGTACAGCTCCAGGCAGCACTCGACCAGGAGCTTCTCGGTGAACGGGTCACCGACCTGGACGCTGGGCCGCTTGGCCGAGTCGGTACCGCCGAACGTGGCGCTGGCCAGCACCGAGGCCCCGCCGATGCCGTCCGGGCCGGTCCGGGAGCCAAACAGGATGACCTTGTTGCCGGGGCCCCGCGCGGCCGCTTCCTTCAGGTCGGCGTGCCGCATAACCCCCACGCAGAGCGCGTTGACCAGCGGATTCCCGCTGTAGCAAGGGTCGAACGCCAGCTCCCCGCCGATGTTGGGCAGGCCCAGGCAGTTGCCGTAGAAGGAGATGCCCGCGACCACCCCGGGCAGCACCCGGCGGGTGTCCAGGGCGTCGGCCGGCCCGAACCGCAGCGAGTCCATCACCGCCACCGGCCGGGCGCCCATGGCCAGGATGTCCCGGACGATGCCACCCACCCCGGTGGCCGCGCCCTGGAACGGCTCCACGTAAGACGGATGGTTGTGCGACTCGACCTTGAACGTGACCGCGTAACCCTGCCCGATGTCCACCACGCCGGCCTGCTGCCCGATGCCCGCCAGCAGCGCCGGGCTGGGCGGCGCGGACTCGGCGAACCGGCGCAGGTGCACCTTGGACGACTTGTAGGAGCAGTGCTCGCTCCACATCACCGAGTAGATGGCCAGCTCGGCATCGGTCGGCCGGCGCCCGAGCAGCTCCCTGATCCTGGTGTACTCCGCCCCGGTCAGGCCCAGCTCCGCGTACGGCTGCGGCTGCTCCGGGGTGGCCGCCGCGTGCGGCACGGTGTCGGCGGTCATCCGTCCGCCCCGTCCGGCACCAGCAGCCCGCCGGCCACCGAGCGCAGCACCGAGGTGAAGAAGCCCAGGCCGTCGGCGCCCGGGCCGGTCAGCGCGTCGATGGCATGCTCCGGATGGGGCATCAGCCCGACCACGTTCCCGGCCTCGCTGCGCACCCCGGCGATGTCCCCGACCGACCCGTTCGGGTTGCCGCCCGCGTACCGGGCCACCACCTGCCCGCCCGCGGTCAGCCGGGCCAGCGTGGCCGGGTCGGCCACGTAGGCGCCCTCGCCGCTCTTCAGCACCACGGTGATCTCCTGGTCCTGGGCGTAGTCCGCGGTCCACGGCGTCCCGGTGTCCTCGATGCGCACCCGCACCTCCCGGTTGATGAACCGCAGCGCGGCGTTGCGGGTCAGCGCCCCCGGCAGCAGGTGCGCCTCGCACAGGATCTGGAAGCCGTTGCAGATGCCGAGCACCGGCAGCCCGTCCCGGGCCGCCGGGATCAGCTCGGACATCACCGGCGCGAACCGGGCGATGGCCCCGCAGCGCAGGTAGTCACCATAGGAAAACCCGCCGGGCAGGATCACGGCGGCCAGCCCGCGCAGGTCAGTCTGGCCGTGCCAGACCGGCACCGGGGTGCCGCCGGCCCGGGCCACGGCCCGGGCAGCGTCGACGTCGTCGAGTGAACCAGGGAAGGTAATGACGCCCACTCGGGCTGTCATGGGCATCCTCGCAGGAGATAGCGGGGCATGTCTGCCTGCAGATTACCCTGCCGACCGCACTGGACCCGCAGCACTGGGCTCGCAGCACTGGCCGGATGTCAGCCGACGTTCCTGAGCTGGCCTTCCCGCAACTCGTCGTCGTCGGTGAGCGGGAACTCGGCAGGCCGGCTGAGCAGCGCGTCATCCCGCCACGCCATCCGCTTCTCCAGCGACACCACCGTGCCTACCCCAGGGTCGGTGCTGAGCGTCACGTCGTCCACGCAGGCGCGCATGATGGCCAGGCCCCGGCCGGACTCCGGCAGCATCGCGATGACCTGGTCCTCGGTCAGCGGCCGGTGCCCGTCGGCGGCCCGCCGCCGACCGCCCGGGCGGGGCAGCCGGCGCGGCGCGCGGACCGCGCGGCGGCGGAACCTGGCAGGCGCGTGCACGGCGTCCCACATGGGCCGGCGCGGCGCGGGGATGAGCAGCGGCTCCAGGCCGCGCTCGTCGTTCAGCACCTGGATCAGGCAGCCCCGCTGGCCGATCCGGGCGACAATCTCATAGCGCGGGCCCGGCGTGCCGTGCTTGAGCACGTTGGTGCACGCCTCAGTCACCGCGAGCAGCAGGTCAGAAACCCCGTCTTCATCGGCACCCAGCCGCCGCAGCGTGTCGCCGAGCACCCGCCTCATTACCGGCACGCTCAGCGCCTCGTGCGGGAACACCAGGCAGAACTCCACGTCCACGATCGACTCCTCGGTGCGTCTCAATTGAGCCCGCATCCGCCCCTCGTTCCCTCGCTCTCGCGTCCGTGCGTGCTGGCCACTTGAGACCTTTCCCGGCCCTGGCCGGGATAATCGTGAACTCTCGGTGTTGTCTTGCAATCGTTGTCACCCCTCGTGGAGGGTGAACTCCTCAATCACCGGGTTGGCCAGCACCTCGCCGGCCAGTTCGGCCACTCTGGCCAGCGCGGTTTCGTCGGCGGGGCCGGTCAGCTCCACCTCGAACCGCTTGCCCTGGCGGACACTGAGCACCTGGCCGAAGCCGAGCCGCTGGCACGCGCTGGCGATCGCCTCACCCTGCGGATCGTGAATCTCCCGGCGCAGCATCACGTCAACCACGATTCGGGCCACCTGCGGTTCCTGCCTTCCCCTAGATTTGCGCCGGGTTTCCCTGGCCACGGCTTGGTCTGTCACGATGGCCCTAGTGAACCCCACCACCATGGGGGCTAGTGAACCCCACCACCCAAGGGAGTACACGTGGCCGTCGAAACAATCCAGCTCCTGACACCAGAAGGTGAACGGGTCGAACACCCCGACTACCCGCTGGAGCTGACCACTGACGAGGTCAAGAGCCTCTACACCGACCTGGTCCTGGTCCGCCGGATCGACACCGAGGCCATCGCCCTGCAACGTCAGGGTGAGCTGGGCATCTGGGCCTCGCTGCTCGGCCAGGAGGCGGCCCAGGTCGGCTCCGGCCGCGCGCTCGGGCCGCGGGACATGGCCTTCCCGACGTACCGCGAGCACGGCGTGGCCTGGTGCCGCGGCCTGGACCCGAGCCGGCTGCTCGAGCTGTTCCGCGGGGTCAGCCACGGCGGCTGGGACCCCCAGGCGCACCGGTTCCACCTGTACACCATCGTGATCGGCGCGCAGACGCTGCACGCCACCGGGTACGCGATGGGCATCCAGCGGGACGGCGCGGTCGGTGAGGACGGCGAGGCTGTCATCGTCTACTTCGGTGACGGCGCGACCAGCCAGGGCGACGTGAACGAGGCGTTCATCTGGGCCTCGGTGTTCAACGCGCCGGTGGTGTTCTTCTGCCAGAACAACCAGTGGGCCATCTCCGAGCCGCTGGAGCGGCAGAGCCGTATCCCGCTCTACCAGCGGGCCAGCGGATTCGGGTTCCCGGGCGTCCGGGTGGACGGCAACGACGTGTTCGCCTGCCTGGCGGTGACCAGGAAAGCCATGCAGGCCGCCCGCGAGGGCCAGGGCCCGATGCTGATCGAGGCGTTCACCTACCGGATGGGGGCGCACACCACCACCGATGACCCCACCCGGTACCGGCTGGCCAGCGAGCTGGAGGCGTGGAAGCTGAAGGACCCGATCGAGCGGGTCAAGGCGTACCTGGTGCGCAGCGGGGCGGCGGACGCGGCGTTCTTCGCCGAGGTGGACGCGCAGGCCGACGACCTGGGCCGGCACATCAGGAAGACCTGCCTGGAGATGCCCGACCCGAAGCCACTGGCCATGTTCGAGAACGTGTACGCCGGGCCGCACGCGCTGCTCGACGCGGAGCGCGAGCAGTACGCGGCCTACCTGGACACGTTCGACTCGGCGGAGGTGGCCCGATGACGACGATGACCCTGTCCAAGGCCCTCAACGCCGGCCTGCGCAAGGCCCTGGAAGACGACCCCAAGGTGCTCATCATGGGTGAGGACGTGGGCAAGCTGGGCGGCGTGTTCCGGGTTACCGACGGGCTGCAGAAGGACTTCGGCGAGAGCCGGGTGGTGGACACCCCGCTGGCCGAGTCGGGCATCGTCGGCACCGCGATCGGGCTCGCGCTGCGCGGCTACCGGCCGGTGTGCGAGATCCAGTTCGACGGCTTCGTGTTCCCCGCGTTCGACCAGATCGTCAGCCAGCTGGCCAAGCTGCGGCTGCGGTCGCTGGGCCAGCTCACCATGCCGGTGACCATCCGCATCCCGTGTGGCGGCGGGATCGGCGCGGTGGAGCACCACAGCGAGTCACCGGAAGCACTGTTCGCGCACATCGGCGGGCTGCGCGTGGTGGCGTGCGGCAACGCCACCGACGCCTACACCATGATCCAGCAGTCGATCCACTGCGACGACCCGGTCATCTTCTTCGAGCCGAAGCGCCGGTACTGGGACAAGGCCGACGTGGACACGGCGGCCGAACTGTCCGCGGCCGTCCCGCTGGACCGGGCCCGGACCGTGCTGGAGGGCACCGACGTGACCCTGCTGTGCTACGGGCCGATGGTGCGCACCTGCGTGGAGTCGGCCGTGGCGGCGCGGGCCGACGGGCGCTCGGTCGAGGTGATCGACCTGCGCTCGCTGTCCCCGCTGGACGACGAGACGATCATGGCGTCGGTGTGCCGCACCGGCCGCTGCGTGGTGGCGCACGAAGCCCCGGTGACCGGTGGCCTGGGTGCGGAGATCGCGGCGCGGATCACCGAGCAGTGTTTCTACCAGCTGGAATCGCCAGTGCTGCGGGTGGGCGGGTTCTCCGCGCCGTACCCGCCGTCCCGGCTCGAGGAGCACTACCTCCCCGACCTGGACCGGGTGCTGGACGCCGTGGACCGCACGTTCGCTGTCTGAGGGGACCGCAGATGACACAACGACGCGAGTTCAGGCTGCCCGACGTGGGTGAAGGGCTGACCGAGGCGGACATCGTCAGCTGGCGGGTCAAGCCGGGCGACAGCGTAACCATCAACCAGATCATCGTGGACATCGAGACGGCCAAGGCGGTCGTCGAGCTGCCCTGCCCGTTCGAGGGCGTCGTGGCCGGGCTGCTGGTCGCCGAGGGCGAGACGGTGGACGTGGGCACCCCGATCATCGCCGTGGACGTGGCTGGGGAAGACGCGGGGCCGGACCGCCCGGTGGTGGACCCGGCCGCGATCGCGGCCGAAGGGCCGCGGCCAGCCGCGGACGACCTCGTCCCGCCGCTGCCCCCGGAGAGCGCGGAGCCGCCTGGCTCGGCACCGGCCCCGGAGGAACGGCAGGCCGTGCTGGTCGGCTACGGGGTCAAAGCCGGCGCGACGACCCGGCGGGCGCGCAAGACACCGGCCACCCGCCAGCGTTCGGCGCAAGAGGTTCCGGCCCGGGTAGAACCGGCCGCGAACGGCGGCGGCCGGCCCGCTACGGTGCTGGCCAAGCCGCCGGTGCGCAAGCTGGCCCGTGACCTCGGCGTGGACCTGGCCAGCCTGGCCGGCACCGGGCCGGCCGGCTCGATCACCCGGGACGACGTGCAGCGGGCCGCGGGCGGCCAGCCGGCCGCCCCAGCCCCAGCCCCAGCCCCAGCCCCAGCCCCGGCGCTGGCCCTGGCCGGGCGGGAGGAGCGGATCCCGATCCGGGGGGTACGCAAGCACACCGCCGCCGCGGTCGCGGCCAGCGCGTTCACCGCGCCGCACGTGACCGAGTTCCTGCAGGTCGAGGTCGGTGCCACCATGGACGCGGTGGCCCGGCTGCGGGAACTGCCGGAGTTCGCCGGGGTGCGGGTGTCGCCGCTTCTGATGGTGGCCCGGGCGCTGCTGATCGCGGTCAAGCGGCACCCGGTGATCAACTCAACGTGGGACGAGGCCGCCCAGGAGATCGTGGTCAAGCACTACGTGAACCTGGGCATCGCCGCGGCCACCGAGCGCGGTCTGGTCGTGCCGAACGTCAAGGACGCGGGCGCGCTGAGCCTGCCCGGGCTGGCCCGGGCGCTGGCCGGCCTGGCCGAGACGGCCCGGGCGGGCAAGTCGTCGCCGGCCGACCTGACCGGCGGGACGATCACGATCACCAACGTCGGCGTGTTCGGGGTGGACGCGGGGACGCCCATCCTGACCCCGCCGGAGGCGGCAATCCTGGCGTTCGGCCAGGTCAAGGACGCGCCGTGGGTGGTCGATGGGCAGCTTTCGGTGCGCCAGGTGACCACCCTGTCGCTGTCTTTCGATCACCGCATCGTGGACGGTGACCTGGGCTCGGCCGTGCTGCGCGACGTGGGCGACATGCTGCACGACCCGGCCCGCATGCTGGCCTGGGGCTGACTGGGCTACTGGAGACTCGAGAAGGGACCCGCATGTTCCGGCACGTCGTGCTGTTTAGCTGGAAGCCGGAGTCGACCGACGAGCAGCGGCTGGCGCTGGCTGAGCAACTGCGCAAGCTGCCCGGTGTGATCAGCACCATCCGCGGCTACCACCTGGGCCCGGACGTCGCGGTGAACACCGGGAACGCCGACTTCGCGGTGGTGGCCGAGTTCGACGACGAGGCCGGCTACCTGGTGTACCGGGACGACCCGGAGCACCGCAGGATCATCGCCGAGTACCTGCGGCCGATCATGGCCAGCCGGACGGCGGTCCAGTTCGAGAGCTGATCCGCCGGCGAGGCGAGGCGCGCCGCAGGCGTGTGCTCGCGGAGCCGGCGGATGCCCGGGGGGTCCGGGGGGTCGCCCCCGGGCAAGAACAGCTCAGAATGCCGCTTCGGGCAGCTCCATCAGGTCGAGCGAGGCCGTCTCGGCGATCTCCCGCTCCACCGCCAGCCGGGGCAGCACGGTCTGGGCGAAGAACCGGGCGGTGGCCACCTTGCCCTGGTAGAACGCCTCGTCGCGGCCGGGCCCCTGATCCAGCGCGGCCAGTGCGATCTCCGCCTGCCGGGCCAGCAGCCAGCCGATGATCAGGTCGCCCAGCGCCATCAGCAGGCGGGTGGTGTTCAGCCCGGCCTTGTAGACCTCGGTGGGCTGCTCGAGCGAACCGACCGCGTAGCCGGTCAGCGCGGTCACTATGCGCTGGACATCGCTGACCGCGGCGGCCAGCGCGGCGCGCTCGGCCTTGAGCCGGCCGTTGCCCGCCTCGCCGTCGGCGAACTCGGAGATCTCGCTGAGCAGGGTGTGCAGCGCCACGCCCTCGTCCCGCAGGATCTTGCGGAAGAACAGGTCCAGACCCTGGATCGCGGTGGTGCCCTCGTACAGGCTGTCGATCTTGGCGTCGCGGATGTACTGCTCGATCGGGAAGTCCTGGATGAACCCGGAGCCGCCGAACGTCTGCAGGGACAGCGTGAGCAGTTCGTAGGCGCGTTCCGAACCGACGCCCTTGACGATGGGCAGCAGCAGGTCGTTGACCCGGGCCGCCAGGTCGTCAGTCTCGCCGCGGGCCCGGGCCTGCTGGATGGTGTCCTGGTAGGACGCGGTGTACAGCATCAGCGCGCGCATCCCCTCGGCGTACGCCTTCTGCATCATGAGCATCCGGCGCACGTCCGGGTGATGGATGATCGTCACCCGCGGCGCGGTCTTGTCCGCCATCTGGGTCAGGTCCGCGCCCTGCACCCGCTGCCTGGCGTACTCCAGCGCGTTCAGGTACCCGGTGGACAGCGTGGCGATGGCCTTGGTGCCGACCATCATCCGGGCGTGCTCGATGATGAGGAACATCTGCCGGATGCCGTCGTGCACCCCGCCGACCAGGGTGCCCACCGCGGGCCGCTCCGCGCCGAACGTGACCTCGCAGGTGGTGGAGGCCTTCAGGCCCATCTTGTGCTCGACGCCCGTCACCTTGACGCCGTTCCGCTCGCCCAGCTCGCCGTCCGGGCCGACCAGGAACTTGGGCACCAGGAACATGGACAGGCCCTTGGTGCCGGGCCCGGCCCCCTCCGGCCGGGCCAGCACCAGGTGGAAAATGTTCTCCGCCATGTCGTGTTCGGCGCTGGTGATGAATCGCTTAACGCCCTCGATGTGCCAGGTGCCGTCAGGCTGCTCGATGGCTTTGGTGGTGCCGGCGCCCACGTCCGAGCCCGCCTCCGGCTCGGTCAGCACCATGGTGCTGCCCCACTTGCGCTCGATGGCCTGCTGCGCGAAGCGCTGCTGCTCCGGGGTGCCGATCATCCACAGCACCTGGGCGAAGTTGGGCCCGCCTGAGTACATCCAGACGGCCGGGTTGGCGCCCAGGATGAGCTCGGCCACGGCCCAGGCCAGGGTGCGCGGCACGCCGGTGCCACCCAGCTCGGCGGGCAGGTCGAGGCGGAACCACTCGGCGTCCATGAACGCCTTGAACGACTTCTTGAAGCTCTCCGGCATGGTGACGTCGCCGGTGGCCGGGTCGAACACCGGCGGATGACGGTCGGCGTCCGCGAACGAGTCCGCGATCGGGCCGCTGGCCAGCCGGTTCACCTCGTCGAGGATGCCGCGCGCGGTCTCCTCGTCCACCTCAGGGTAGGGCTCACGGCCCAGCAGGTCCTGACGGTGCAGCACCTCGAACAGGTTGAACTCGAGGTCCCGAAGGTTGCTCTTGTAGTGACCCATGGCCGCCCCCGTCTGTGGTGGGAAGTATCTGCTGCGGCAGACGTGCTACCGGTGAGTAACAAACTCTATGATACCGGCAAGTAACCCGGATGGCGAGAGCCCCATCCGGGGATCAGCCGGGGCAGCAGCCGGGGGTCAGCTGGGCAGGATGTTGATCGCGCGCGCGATCACCAGGGCGGCCAGGGCCAGCGAGACCGCCGACTGGACCAGCATGGTGAGCTTGGCCCAGCGGGCCAGCGGCATCACGTCGGTCGGGCTGAACGCGGTCGCGTTGGTGAACGACAGGTACAGGTAGTCCACGAAGTACGGTTCCCAGTCCGGCGGGGTCAGGTCGTTGACCGTCATCTGCGGGAACAGGAAATCCAGGTACTGGAACGTGCCATGGGCCCGGTGCACCGGACCGCCCCGGTCGAACTCCCAGTACCACAGCGCGAACGCGATCACGTTGGTGGCCCAGATGGCCGCGCCGGAGGCCAGCAGCGGCCCGGGCTTGCTGCCCGCGTGCCCATCCAGGATCCCCCGGACGAGCAGCACCGCCGAGGTGGCGTTGGCCGCCGTGAGCAGGAAGATCAGCACCAGGCTGGCCCAGCGGACGAACCGGGCCCGGTGCTCGATCCGGACCGGGTTGGAGATGGCCAGCCCGACCAGCAGGCCGCCCTCGAGCGTCGGCATCAGCCAGGTCGGCAGCGGGTGCAGCGACAACTGGTCGGGCAGCAGGAGCTGCAGCACGATGGCCACCACCACGGTCACGCTGACCGGCCAGCGCAGCTCGCCACGAGTCCGGCGGCGCCACGCGGGCAGATGCACGTCCTGCGCTTCCCGCTGCACTTCGCCGGCCCGGGTCATCAGCCCGTACCAGACCGAGTTGCACACGGCCAGCACGCTGTGCGGCGGCACGCCCAGCGGCCGCTCGTGGTCCTGGGCCGGCGGCTGATCCGGGGCTCCGTCGCCGCGGGCCTGCCCTGATTCCCTCATCTGGCCTTTTCCTGTGCCCCTCGCCGAATACCTGCTAGTGGGAGATTAGCCGGATAAGCGGTTGAACCAGATATGACCGTTATTCCGCGGGACACGCTCGAGGTCGGCGGTAATTCATGAGAGCCGCGCTAGCCTACTTGGGAAGCCGGCATACGGGGGGCCGATGACCGATAGTGACGACGGGGCGGTAACCGGCGGTGACCTGCCGCCGCCGCGGCCCGGCTACTACCCGGCACCCGCGCACCCGCCCCGCGCCACCCGCCGCCGCCCCGCCCCGTCGGGGGCGCAGCAGCGGCTGATGAACCGCATCGCGGCCGGCCGGCGGGCCCGGCAGCGCCGCGCCTACCTGGTCATCTGTGCCGCCATGTCGGCGGTCGTGCTGTTCGCCTCCGGCGCCGCCTGGGGGTTCACCAGCTACATCAACGACAGCATCGGCCGGGTCAACGCGGGCACCGCGGGCACCCCGTCCAGCGGCCCGCTCAACATCCTGCTGGCCGGGGTGGACGTGCGCTCCGGCCTGACCCGGCATCAGCAGCTGCAGCTGCACGTCGGCGACACGGTGAGCTCGAACTCGGACACGCTGATGCTGATCCACGTGTCCGCGGACCGCGATCACGTCACCGTGGTCAGCCTGCCCCGGGACTCCTGGGTGAACATCCCCGGGCACGGCATGAACAAGATCAACGCGGCCTACGGCCTGGGCGGCCCCAGGCTGGTGGTGCAGACCGTCGAGCAGCTCACCGGGCTGACCGTCAACGACTTCATCCAGGTCAACTTCCTCGGCTTCGTCAAGGTCATCGACGCGCTGGGCGGGGTGAACATCTGCCTGCCGTATGCGGTGGATGACCCGTACAGCGGGCTGCACCTGTCGGCCGGCGTGCACCACGTGGACGGCATCACCGCGCTGGAGTACGCCCGGGACCGGCACTCGTTCGCCCTGTCCGACCTGGCCCGGATCCAGGACCAGCAGCGGCTGATGTCGTCCATGCTCAAGGAGGCGATCAGCTCCGGCACGCTGGCCAACCCGGTCAAGCTGACCAGCTTCCTGCAGGCCGCGCTGGCCGCGATCAAGGTGGACCAGGGCCTCAACGTGTCCGCGCTGGCCGATCAGCTGCGCGGCATCTCACCGCGCAACGTGCAGTTCATGACGGTGCCGCTGGCCAACCTGAACTACCAGACGCCGGCCGGCGAGTCCGCCGTGCTGTGGGACACCAGCCAGGCCCAGGCGCTGTTCGGCAAGCTGAAGAACGACCAGGCCGCGAGCAAGCCCGCGCATCCGGGCGGGACCACCCACCGGGCGGCGGGCTCATTGCGGCCGGCCCAGGTGCCGGTCGCGGTGTGGAACGGGACGATGATCGGCGGCCTGTCCGCGGGCACCGGCGCGGACCTGGCCAAGCTGGGCTTCCCGGTGCAATCCGGCCTGACCTGGCGGGTGCAGGACCTGAGCCAGACGGTCATCCAGTACCCGCCCGGCCATCAGGCCGCGGCCAAGCTGGTGCACCGGTACCTGCCCGGGGCTACCATGCACCCGGTGAAGGGGCTGGCCAAGATCAGAATCCTGCTCGGCACCAGCGGCTATACGGTTACCTCCGGCACCAGCTCATCCGGGTCGGGCTCATCCGGGTCGGGCTCGTCCGGGTCGGGCTCGTCCGCCGTCCCGTCCCGGACCGCCGCCGAGGACGCCTGCCGGTGACCGCGAGCTAGACCGGCCCGGCGCCGGTCCCGCCGGCCTCGCCCGTCCCGCCGTCTCCGCCCGTCCCGCTCTCGCCTGACGGGCTCTCGCCCGACGGGGCCTTGCCGTCCGGGTCGCCGAGTCCCTGGTCGGCCTCCTGCCGGGACAGCGCGTCCACCAGCCGGTCGATCCGCTCCTTGCTGTCCGGGCTGCCCCGGCCGGTGCGCTCGGCGTACACCGCGGCGCCCAGGTCGCGGAACAGCGCGTCGGCCCGCCGCTTCGCCTGCGCCTGGTCAAGCTTGACCTTGCCCTCGCGCGCAGCATCCTGGGCGACCTGGGCCAGCTGACTGCCCTGCGCCCTGACCTTGTCCATGAGTCCCATTGACTGACCTCCGCAGGTTCAGGTTCAGGCCTTAGCGAAAGGATATGCCGCACCCTGCGGGCATCGCTGACCAGGCATGTGCATGAAAGCCCGATACCCGGGCACTTGTGGCGCGGATTGACCGGAGTCCTTCGAGAGCCGAGAGGTAGTGCCCGGGATGAGATCGGTATCGGCGCCACGGCGGATGTCGGGCAGCGCCCGGCGCGCAGCGGAGAGCAGGCCAATGCAGTGGCTGGCCCGGGCCGGGCTGACCGCGCGCGGCGTCATCTACATACTGATCGGCTGGGTGGCCATCCTGGTCGCGCTGGGCAGCAAGGGCCACCAGGCGGACCAGCAGGGGGCGCTGCAGCTGCTGGCGGGCACGCCGCTCGGCCTGGTCTCGCTATGGCTGCTGTTCATTGGCTTTGCCGGCTATGCGCTGTGGCGGTTCAGCCAGGTCCTGTCCGGGGTGCCCGGTGAGGGCTCCGGCGCCGGTCCCCGGCTCAAGTCGCTGGTCCGCGGGCTGGTCTACGCCAGCTTCGCGGTGCTGACCTTCAAGATCATCACCGGCAAGCACACCAACCAGAAAGCCCAGCAGCAGGACGCCACCGCGTCCTTGATGCACCACACCGGTGGTCAGTGGCTGGTCGGCATCATCGGCCTGGTCATCGTGATCGTCGGCGCGGCGCTGGTCATCGAGGGCATCAGGCAGAAGTTCATGAAGCACCTGATGACCTCGCAGATGAGCGCGCGCACCCGGCAGGCGGTCCGGCGGCTCGGCATGGTCGGCACCACCGCCCGCGGGCTGGTTTTCGCGCTGGCCGGGGTGCTGGTCATCGACGCGGCTATCACCTATGACCCTTCCAAGGCAGGCGGCCTGGACAAGGCCCTGCACACCCTGCGCAACCAGCCGTTCGGTGAATTCCTGCTCATCCTGGCCGCGCTCGGGCTGATCGCGTTCGGCATCTATGGCCTGGCCGAGGCGCGCTGGCGCCGGGTCTGAGCCATCTCACGCCTTGACCGTGCGCTGGGTGTACCGGTCGCAACCGCACCGGGGGCAGCGCCCGTAGGCCGCGGCGGCCGCACTGATCGCCTCGGGGGCGGCAACTTCCGGTACTGAGTCACGCACCGTCAGCTCCCCACGCGGCATCCCGCTGTACCCGGAAATGGGCTTCATCCGGTGACGGCCGGCCGCCCCGGGCACCCGCCAGGAATAGCCGCATTCCAGGCAGGTCCGCTCGAACTCGCGGGCTCGCCGGCCAAAGCGCATAAGCACATCATCGTCCCTGGCCCGCGCCGGCCACCAGGCAGCACCATCCGCGCTGACCTCCCGCGATCGCGTGATTACTAATAGTAATGTGTCGGCCACGATTCGGCTCAGCGACAAGGGAGTCAGCATGCACCGGCTTAGACCGAAGATTGGCGTCCTGGGCGGACTGGCCTGCGCGGCCACCCTGCTGCTCGGCGCCGCACCCGCCATGGCCAGCGTGAACCATTCCCGCAGGCCGGCCACCGGGCCGGAGGTGGTGTACGGCGCGGTTCACGGCAAGGCCGCCAACGCCAACGCGCCCCGCATCCCGTTGCGGCTGTGGGGCATGGTGCACACCACCGACCCGACGTTCGTGCTGGGGAACGGCAACGGCCGCCGGCACACCCTGCACACCGGCAAGGGCCTGCTGACCGTGCAACTCACCGGCAAGCCCACCCACGTCCTGCGGGCCAACCCGCGGACCTGCCGGGAGTCATTCACCCAGCGGCAGACGTTCCGCGTGGTGGGCCGGCAGAGCACCGGCCAGTTCGCGCACTCGCACGGGCCGGGCGCGGTGCAGATCTACTTCGCCGCGTTCGCGCCGCGGTACACACACGGCCCGCGCAAGGGCATGTGCGACTTCGCCAGCAACAAGCCGCAGAACCGGGGGGCCGTGGCCCGCTTCCTGGCCAACATCGTGCTGACCAGGCACCGTTAGTCAGGCGTCGCTCACCAGGGACGATGCGGCCGCCAGGCGCCCCGCCCGCCGGGGCGCCTGGCGGCTGGCTCATGACACTTGTAAGCCTAGCCTTATAAGGTTAGGTTTATAAGATGAGCCAGGATGTCACCGACCTCGCCGCCGCGCTCCGGGCCAGCATCGGCCTGCTGCTGCGGCGGATGCGCCAGGCACGGCCGGACGACGAGCTCAGCCTGCCGGAGAGCTCCGCGCTGACCCGCCTGGATCGCAGCGGCCCTGCGACGGCGAGCGCGCTGGCCCGGCTGGAGCAGATCAGCCCACAGTCCATGGGCGCCACCCTCGGCTCGCTGGAGGGCCGCGGCCTGGTGCAGCGGGCCGCCGACCCGCACGACGGCCGGCGGATCGTGCTGTCCCTCACCGACGCCGGGCGGCAGACGCTGCGGGACAAGCGCAGCGTCCGGACCGCACAGCTGGCCCAGGCCCTGCGGGGCTCGTTCACCCAGCCCGAGCTGGACGTGCTGGCCGCCGCCGCTCCCCTGCTGGAACGGCTGGCTCAGAGCATCTAGTGCGCTGACCACATGCGTTCACCGGGCCGGCTGGCACGCCGTGGCGGCTGCCCCGGTGAAACGTTCGTTTTCAGCAGAAGATCTTCCTGAGACCGGCCGTCAAGGACATAGCCGCTGATCAATCTGTGATTGACGCCGGCCTGATTGTCAGCGCAGCCGCCGGCTCCGGGCGGTCAGTGGCCGTTTCGTGAGCTGTGCTTGCCGCGGCCGCCGCGCAACTGATGCCAGCTCCAGGCCCCAGCGTGGTTGTTGCTAGTGGCGCCGTTCGGGAAGCCCGTCCGGGCCCGATCGGCCTGGAACGCGGTGCCAGGCAGCCCGCCGGACTGCGCATGCTGCGCCGCGGCGGCCGGGACGGCCGAACCCGGCATCGGGTCGGCCAGATAGTCGGCGGGCCGGGTCTCGTCGTAGCCATCCGGCAGCCGCATGGCCCGGAACGCCATGGTGAGCAGCACGCTCAGGATCAGGTTCAGCGCCAGCGCGGTGACCGCGATGTAGGTGATGTGCCCGAACACCGGCGCGGTCGAGGCGCCGAAGTGGGCCTCCCCGTTGCCCGGCGTCCGGTACGCCTCGACGGTGCCGTACGCCATGGCCGCTGCCCAGCCGATGAGCAGCGCGAAGCGGTGGAACCACCGGGTGTACAGGCTGATCACGATGACCGGGAAGATCTGCAGGATCCAGATCCCGCCGAGCAGCTGAAGGTTGATCGAGAACGTCTTGGTCAGCTCCAGCGCGAAGCCCAGCGCGCCGATCTTCATCACCAGCGAGACCAGCCGGGCCACCCGGGTCTCCTCGGCCGGGCTGGCCGAGGGCCGGAGGAACTCCTTGTAGACGTTCCGGGTGAACAGGTTGGCGGCGGCGATCGACATGATGGCCGCCGGGACGAGCGCGCCGATCACGATGGCCGCGTCGGCGATCCCGGCGAACCAGTCCGGCAGCGTGTGCTGGAACAGCAGCGGCACGGACAGCTGGGCGTTGCCGCCCGCCGCCTTGACCCCGGCGTTGACCGCGGGCACCGACCGGGCCAGGTAGCCGAACAGCGCGATCAGGCCGAGCACCAGCGTGTACGCGGGCAGCAGGGCGGCGTTCCGCCGGATCACGCTGCGCTGCCGGGCGGCGAACACCCCCGTGGTCGCGTGCGGGTACATGAACAGGGCCAGCGCCGAGCCGACGGCCAGCGTGGCGTAGGCCCACTCACCGGCGGGCAGCACGACCAGGCTGCCGTACGGCTTGCCGGTGTCCGGGTTGGTCTGCTTCAGGTGCGCCGACGCGGTGCCGAAGATGTGCGCCCAGCCGCCCAGCCTGGCCGGGATGTAGATGATCGCGACGATGACGGTCAGGTAGATGAGCCCGTCCTTGACGAACGCGATCAGCGCGGGCGCGCGCAGCCCGGCCAGGTAGGTGTACCCGGCCACGATGGCGAACGCGATGATCAGCGGCAGGTCCTTGCCCAGGGCCCCGTGG